>Ga0163162_10003836_pt1 | contig 14413 bp, 14 predicted proteins | sample S55metaG_FD_115310 | JGI IMG/M metagenome (GOLD analysis project Ga0163162, IMG submission 115310) | Switchgrass rhizosphere microbial communities from Kellogg Biological Station, Michigan, USA - S5-5 metaG | ecosystem: Host-associated > Plants > Roots > Rhizosphere > Soil | place: USA...
ACGACTGGAAAACCGGCTGCGCGTGCGTCTGTTCACGCGTCAGGCCAGAACCGTTTCCCTCACCGAGGAAGGCAACGCGTTCATGCACAGCGCACGCGGCGTCATCGAAGCAATGGCCGAAGCGGATTCAGTCGCGGAGTCCCTTCCAACGTCGGTGCGAGGCACCATTCGCGTACATACGATGTTCACGTTCGCGAAGCACCAGATTCTCCCGTGGCTTCCGGATTTCCTGGCGGAGCATCCGGACCTGACTGTCGAGTTTCACGTCGGCCCGCAATTCGTCGACATGTTCGACCAGGGCATCGATGTCGCCATCCACAGCGGGATCCTTCCCGACTCGTCCCGCGTTGCGAGGAAGATCGCGAGCAGCAGATGGATTGTGTGCGCATCGCCAGACTTTCTGACGCGGTATGGGCAACCGGCTGCGCCCGAGGCGCTACGCAATCTGCCCTGTCTCGGCTTCAGCTTCAAGAGCGACTGGAACGTGTGGCCCTTTCAGCTCGATGACGGCACACTGGTCGGGATCGACGTGCGAGGCAAGGTCAATACGACGCAGGGCGAGTTGCTTCGCGACCTCGCCCTCAAAGGTGCGGGCGTGGTCCGGCTTGCCGAGTTCCACATCGCAGACGACCTGGCGTCGGGAAGACTTGTTGAGGTCTTGCCAGAGCATCAGGACCACACGAAGGAGCCGATATATGTCGTCTACCCTAGCCGGCGCAATCTAAGTCCTCGCGTCAGAGCCTTTTGCACCTGTCTGGAGACGCAGGTCAGGACGATGCCCTGGAACGGTTGAGCAAGCCTGGCTGCCCCTTTCCAATTGCGATTCAATCAACCGAGGAGGATGTCGATGTACAACGAAAAGTTCATGGATCGCGCGCTCGCGTTGTCCGCCAGGGCCCTGACAGAACCCGGCACCGAACCGTTTGGAGCGGTCGTCGTTCGAGATGGCGTGGCCGTTGGAGAAGGCTTCAATCATTCAGTCGCGAACTGGGACCCGACGTCGCATGGGGAGATCGAAGCGATCCGCGACGCCTGCCGCCGTCTCGGGACGGTCGATCTCAGCGGTTGCGATCTCTATACGTCGTGTGAACCTTGCGCGCTCTGCGTCGCGGCGATGAAGATATGCGGCATCGGCAGGCTTTACTACGGTGCCTCGCTGGTGCAGTCGAGCAAGGCGTTTGCCAACGTGTCGGGGGCCGACCGTCATCCGATCGACGTTGACGGTCTGCGCCTTGAAGCGGGTGGGACACTCGAAACGCGGTCCCAGCCGGCGGAGCAAAAGCGTGATGCAGAGGCGGTGCGCATACTGGAGGAATGGGCATCGTCGCGCAGTGCCTAGATGAATTCCTCGTTGCGTAAAGGATTGCCTCTTGGGCACTGCCGCCGTCACACGCCTTAAGCCTTAAAAAAATCGCCTAGCGCAATGGACACGGCTTTGGCGTCGTTCTCCGTCGGGATGTGCCCCGCTTGCGGAATTCGCACCAGTTTCGTGTTCGGCATCTCTGCCGTGAAACGCTCGGCATATTCGACGCGCTGATAAGGATCCTCTTCGCCCCACACCAGCAGTTTCGGAGCCGCCGATGCGCGCAACGCGGACACGAGATCCACTGTATAGCGGCCGTCCGCCGCGCCGGCAAGCGCCATCCACGAGCGTGTCACACGTGCGTCGGTCCACGGATCGAGGTACTCCTCGACGAGTGCCTCGGACGCCGCGCTTTCCAGGAGGCCTTTGCGAATGGCCTGCCGCCGCGCGTTCAGGATATCGCCGGGCGAAGTTGCCGCAACGACCGCCGGATCGCGGTAGCGAGCCACGGCGGGCACCGGCCATGAGTCGTACATCACCGCATTGACCAGCGCAAGCTGTTCGATCTCGATTGTTCCTTTCACGAGCAGATGCTGCGCGATCCCGCCGCCGATATCGTGCCCCGCCAGCTTCACCGGTCCGGTGATGCCGAGCGCCCCGGCAAAGCGTTCGACCCAGGCCGCGAGTGCCGGAACCGTTCCCGTTTCGAGCGTGAGCTCCCCTGACGAACGGCCGAGACCCGGAAGATCGACCGCAACCGGGCGCAGGCCGCGCGCCGCGAGGTCCGCGAGCACCGGCTGCCACACACGGCTCCAATAGGTGCCGTGAAGCATCAGCACCACGGGGCCCGCGTCGCCCGCAGTCAGATAACTGGTGGCCACGCCATCCACTTCTATGAAATCTCTTCGCATTTGATCCACTCCTTCATATTGGCCGTTACGGCGCGACATCCCGGATCGCTTCAATAACTGCCATGATTGACACGTGTGTCAACAAAGTAGCACGGATTTTCAGATCGTGCCAGCAGCACTGGACGTTCGAAATGTCGCGATAACACGGCATTGCCGGAGCAATCGCATCGGCTACATGAAATTTCCCGGTTGTTGTTGACACAAATGTCAAGCATATCCACACTACCTGCAACGACCTACGATGGACGACATTCAAATGACGAAATCCGGAACTCATCGCTTCCTGCGGCAGGACAGGCTGGTGTGGGGCGATCCCGCCGATGTGGCAGTTTCAAGAGAGCTGGCGCTGCTCGGCAAGCAAAGGGCCTTTGTGATCTGCAACGCGTCGCTGATGGCCACGGACCTGGTCTCCAGGATCGTTTCCCGTCTCGGGCCGCAATGCGTCGGCATCTATGACAAATGCGTCGCGCACTCGCCCCGCAAGGATGTGCTGGCGGCAAGCAGGGCGGCCAGAATGGCCGGTGCCGATATCATCGTTGCAATCGGCGGCGGCTCGGTCATCGACACATCGAAAGTGGTTCTGGCGTGTCTTTGGTTGAACCTCGAAACCGAGCAGGACATGGACAACCTGCGCGATGGGAATTTCAGTGACCGGCTTCTTGCAGTACGGGATCCCATCCGGATGGTCGCGGTGCCCACTACGTTGTCCGGGGCTGAATTTTCGACGATCGCCGGCATCACGAACGCGCAGCGGGGTACGAAGGAGGTACTCCAGCATCCGGACTACGTGCCATCCATCGTCGTTATCGATCCTGCAGCAACGCGATTCACGCCGCCAGAGCTTTTCAGCTCAAGCGGAATTCGTGCCGTCGACCACTGTGTGGAAGCGATCTGTTCCACCGCTCCAACGCCGTATGCGGATGCCGTCACAGGCAAGGCGCTCGAAATGTTGTCGCGCCATCTCGTGGCGGCCACAACGGACAGCGCCAATTTCGACAGCCGTCTCGAATGTCAGATGGCTGCGTGGCTGGCCACGTCGGGATTGGCCTCAGGCGTTCCCATCGGCTTGAGTCACGTCATCGGGCGCGTGCTCGGCGGGGCTCATCACGTTCCTCATGGCGTGACCTCCTGCGTCATGCTGGCACCCGTTCTTCGATGGAACGAATCCGCCGACGATGGACGCCAGGCGATTGTCGCGAAGTTGCTCGGGGCCGATCCCGGACAATCGGCGGCGGATGCCGTTGCATCCCTGATCGCGCGGCTGGAGTTGCCGGCTCGCCTGCGCGATGTCGGGGTCGAGCGCCGGGACTTTGCGGGTATCGCCGAAAAGGCGTTGCACATGACGTCGCTGCCGGGCTGCAACGGTAACCCGCGCACGGCGAACAGTCTTCGGGATATCGAGCAGATACTTGAACTCGCGTACTGAACGAAGCGGAGAACGGACGGATCCTCGATCCTGATCGACCTTGTCCGGCACCTTCGTTCGTTTGCACGGGAAACACGCTGACCAAGGGAAAGCGTCGCATCGCGCTCGGCACGCAGAAAAGCCGAATCCCCTGCAGTCAGGCGACACGCGTGTTTCGAATTACGAGCGCAACGGCTGGCAATTTGCCGGAGTCGAATCCAGCTGCATTGGCGAGACGCCAGTTGTCGACCGCCGGTATGTCATCCGTGCGTAGAGCGCCCCACCCTTCTCACGGTCAGGCATGACCGGCGGTGTCCGGGCGAACTCTGGCGATCGTCCGCTCAAGCCTCCCTGCGCACGACAGCACACGACAAGACAACATCATCGGCTCACATCATGCCGCCCGTGGCGCCGCCTGTGCCGCCGCCACCGGATGTAGGCGTGGAAGTCGTGGAGAGCGGATGAGTGAGCCCCGCCGCTGACAGCATCGAGACGGCGGCCGGATCGGGCATGCCGTTGGCGTCGATGGCGCCTGCTTTCGCCAGCGCGGTGAGATCGCTATCGACGCCTGCCTGCCCGACGACAAACGGTGTCGTCAGAAACAGCGGCGCCGTCAGCGTGACCGCATAACCCTGCTGCAGATTCGCGACGACCGCCGATTGCGCAGCCAGCACATCGTTCTGGTTGGCCAGCACCTGCTGGAAGCGCAGGTTGCCAGGAAAACCCGCGATCAGGCCGCTCACGGTCGTCCCGAGTTGCGAAGCGAGGTAGACGAGCATCAGCTCGGTCTCGGGCGTCGTATTGAAGGTGCCGCTGGCAAATGCCAGCGAATGCAGAGTCGTGCCGCCGGAGGTCACGGTGAGGATGCAGGGAAGCGTGGCGTTGAGCGTGACGCTGTAGTGTCCACCGCCGTCTGACAGGGCGGAGCCCGAACCCTGCGCGCAACTTACGCTGACCGCCGCGCTCGCGAGCGCATTGCCGGTGGCGGCCGTGCCGGATATGGCGACGTTTGGCGCCGCGTTGGCAGCGCTACAGCCATCGAATCCGATGCAGGCGTTTCCACCGCACGCGACGAGCGTTGCGAGCGACGCCAGGCAAAGTGTAGCCAACGCCGTACGAACGACGCGCGCATCATTGAGGTTCATGGCCGTCTGCCGTTGATGGATGAAGACAAGGCGACCCGTGCCACGCCAGGTGACTGTCGCTGTGTTTTATTTTAGGCCCGATACCCCGAAGCCGCTTGTCGCGCCAACCACATGCGTCGCGCTCCGTTATGTTCGACATTACGAATGTCGAACATAACGGAGGACTTTCGATTGATGCACCCGGACAGTGCGAAGCGGCAATAACGCGATTGCCTGCGCGTTCAAAATCGCCGCAACGCTTCAAGCGAGCCCGGTAACGCCAGCCTGAAAAAAGATACTGGAAACCGCTCCCGTTTTTTCCTAGAGTGCCTTTTGCTCAGGTAATCTTCCCGATCCCCTGCTGTTTTAAATAAGCAAGGGATTGAACAGCGGATATTGGAGAGAAACACGAGCTTTGATCCGGCAACGCAGTGCCCCGTCAGAGGCATAGGGCGTGACCAGACGGAGGTATTGGTCGCCATGATCCGTTTCACGCGGAGTAATTTCCCTTTGCAACGGGAAATTACCTCTCTGGAATGACGGTAATTCTGTTCGGCCGAACGTATTGCAGCGCGAATGCGATTGAGTCACAAAATATTGCCAGTTGCAGCCGGCATTTCATCTGGCTGACGTGAACGCTGCTTAATGAATAGCGTAATACCGGTCGATATGCATGCCGGCCGGATGGCTCTCTATTAATCAAGATTTTGAGTTCGCGGCGCGTCTTATCCCTGTGCGCGACAGAGCGACGGACATCGTTGCCGTTCGCGCATGCCACGACAATCAACCGTCAGGAGCGGAACTCGATTCGATGTGTTTTCTGGTCTGGCGCCACCGGACTTCTTCCAGAGGTTGCGTTGAAGCCGGAGATTGTCGTGCCGGTCGGACAAAGGAAGGGGAGGCTCGATGGGCGTCCTTGCAACGGACCCTGCAAAACCGGACGACACCGGATGCGCCATGACTGCTCCCGGCCGGCGCTGCTTCCTGCGCCTGCTGCTCGCGCAGCCCGAGGTCGCGCCGGGCGACTGGCTTCCTTCCGCTGCCCCGACGCTCGACTGGGTGTATCGACAGGCCTGCGTAATCATCCAGCAGCATTTGTGCGACTGCTCGCTGACGGTCAACTTCGTCGTGTCGGCGGTACGCTGCTCGAGACCTACCGTCTATCGCGCCTTCGCCCAGCGCCATCAGACCGTGGCCGGTGTGATCCGCTCGATGCGCCTCCAGCTGGTCTGCACGCTGCTCGCCTCGCCCCCGTTCAACGTGCCGATCGAAACGCTCGCATACCGCTGCGGCTTCGAGGACGTGAGGACGTTCAATCGCAGCTTCCGGCGCGAGTTCGGCACGACCGCGGGTGAGTTTCGCGCCCGTATGCTGGGCGTATGGATGAAACGCGGCGTGCCGGATTGAAGCGTCGCATCAGATATGAGCCAGCACCCAGCCTTCGGCGAACGGATAGGTGCGCTCTTTCGTGGGGATGACCACCTTGCCGTAGGCGATGACGGATTCGACGCCCACGGTTTTCGTCGACTTGTCCCGGTAGGAGATGTTGCCGCGCGGTGCATAGACCTTGGGGTCGAGTCCGTGCTGCCGAAGTTGACGCAGCAGATCCACGGCGAACGGCTCGGGGCTGCTGTTGTCCTGGGTCTGGTGACCGACATCGCACGCCGCCACCCAGACCTCCCGCGTTCCCGCGTCCTTGATGCCAAGCGAAACCAGCATGCCCGCGACGTCGCTGCCGTCATAACCATTGAAGGTCCGCGACGATCCATGGGCGTTGAGCACCAGAATCTGCGCGTTGTCGCCGTAGTCCTTCAGCCGCTTCGAACTTCCGTCCTTGATCTCGTTGACGAGGAGCTGGATCGGCACGGGCGCGAAGCCCGCGTTGCCCGGTGCAAACTCGCTCCATTGCTTCCACGCGTAGAAGTGCTCGCGCAGAGCCTTGAGACGGGCCGCACGGGATGCGTTCTCGTCGATATCCTGATTCTTGCCCTTGGGCTTACCGAAAAACATCAGCATGATGATCCTCCGTTGGCTAAGCGGTGAAGCGCCGTTCAGGCCGCCTCGGTTTCAACGACGTTGAGCAGTGTCAGGATGGTGTTGAGGCAGACCTGGGCCGACGTGGTGACCGCGAGGCTCGCCAGGTTTTCCTGGCTGCTCAGGTATCCCTTCAGGAATTCAAGCTTGTTCGCCACGCCCTGGATGCCGGCGGCCAGCTGTTTCAGGATGTCCGAGAGGCCAACGCAGATGTCGTAGCTGCGGATGTGGCCGGACGCTTCGCGCTGCGCATCGCCTATCTGGCGCAGCGTGTCTTCCAGAGCCGCCTCGGTGGACTTGCCGTGCTGGATGGCGGACACCAGTTCATCGATGGCTTTTGCCGGCAGAAAAAGCCAGGTCCAGACCGAACGGTCTTTCAGTTCGCGCGCCTTGGCATCGAGTTCCAGACGGCGCTGCTCCAGAACCTTCAGGCGCGCGCGGGCATCCATCGCCACCGCGCTGAGCCGGGCCGCATCCTCGCCCATGATCGCCCGCCGGCTGGCGACCTTGCCGCTGGCCTCGCGGATGTCACCCATGAGGGCCTCGACTTCGCCGCTCATGCCGCTCGCGTATGCACTCAGTTGCTGCGTCATGTCGGGACCGCCCACCGTCGCGAGCAGCAGGGCCCTGGCCGTGCTTTCCTTGGCGGCGCTCACGTGCCGCTGGATGCGCGCCTGCATCTCCAGCAGGCCGGCGGCGCCGGCAGGCAGCTGGGCGATGTGCTGCTTGGCGTCCCTGATTGCATCGGACGAGTCGGGCAAGGTGCCGGCCTCGACGACGATTTCGTCGAGCCGCTGTTTCATGCTCTGCCACATTCTGGTTTCCTCCGCTTGGGGTAGGTCGGATCGGGGTTCAGGCTGCGCGCCGTGCTGCTTCTTCCTGCTTCTGGGCTTCCTGCACGACCATGTCGCCCACGCGCTGCCCGGTGTCCTGACGCCGCTGCGGCGCAGTCATCTGACCTTTGATGATGTCCACGTCGCGCAGGATGGGAGCCACCGATTTCTCGGCCGCGGCGAGGAAGATCTGACGCAGCATCGCGTTGTCCGACTTGCCCTTGTCGAGATTGCCGTACAGGGATTCGAGGTGATCGCCCATGAAGCCCCAGGCATTGGCCATGGACTGGGCGCTTTCCTGGGCCTGTCCGGCGCTGCCTGCGAGGTTGCCGAAGCCGTTCATCATCCCGTTGACCAGCGTGACTTCGGCGCTCAGCTTGGCCTGCCGGGTCAGCAGGTCGCTCTTCATGTTGAGCAGCCCTCCCAGTGCGATGGATGAGCCCGCGGCCGCCGCCGCGCCGACGCCGATCACGGCGCCACCCGCCACACACAGCGCCACCGCCGCGCCGCCTGTCACCAGTGAGGTGAATGCGCCCACCACGAACATGATGCCGCCGGCAATCACGGCCAGCCCGCCCAGGGCGATGCCCACGGCGACGCCGGCGATCTTTCCGTCGATCGATGACAACTGCCCGTTGATTTCGGCCAGCACCCCCTTGTCGCCTTGCAACAGGCCATTCAGCTCGGTAGCGAGACCGCTGAAGGCGGCCTGGTCGTTCGCCAGACCGGTGCGCAGCGATTCCAGTGACGTGCGAATGGACACCGAATGGTTCTTGAACTCGGCCACACGCTCCTGCAGCAGGCGGATGGACGTCTTGGCGTCTTCACGGGACTGAAGGCTCGCCAGCGCATCGCCCACTGCGCGTTGCAGAAGGAAATACTCTTCGATGCTCGTGATCGTCGTGATGATCTTGGGCTGGATGGTGTCCAGGTAGGTCCTCGCATGGGTCTTGGCCGTGTCGAGCGCCTTGTTCGCGCGGACCTTGCAATCCTGCAGCTTCTCGAACCCCTCGAAGCTGACCGCTTGCTGCGCTTCCACGCTCAGGCAATGCGCCTGCAGAATCAGGCCGGCGGCGGATTGCGCCTTGACCTTCTCCCGCTGCACGTCGATGCTGGCTTCCAGCGACTCGGGTACGGCTGCCGTGTTGGTCATGAGTTCTCTCCTGGTTGATCGATCGGAACGACGTTCTCGACGCGGCCGAGCTGCGGGATGGCCGCTGCGCCTCCGGTGAAGGAATCCTTGATCCAGTTGATACGCCGGCCCAGTTGTTCCCAGCTGGCATCGAAACCCGGTGCGCCTGGCGTGCCGAGCTCATCGCAAGCCTTGACGAGCGTCCGCCAGGCCTCGGCCACGCCGGCTGTTGTCGCGCGCAGCTGGGTCACGGCGTTCAGGTAGTCGAGTCCCTGCTGCTTGATCAGGACGGCAACGCCGAGCGTGGCGCGCAGCGTGCAGAGTTCGCAGTAGAGCGTCTGCAGCCGCGCAGCGTGGCGGTTGAGGTCGCTGCCGGCGGCCAGCACGGCGGACGTCTCGTCCGAGATCTCGCCGATCGTCTCACCCGGGAAGGGCTCGTCGGGCTTCTTGAGCGTGTGCCTGTTCGGCTTGCCCGGCTTCTCCGTCTTGTCGCCGTCGCCCTCGCCTTCGGGCTTTTCCTTTTCCTTCGGTTTCTCGCTGTCGTCGCCGCCCGCACCGAAGAGGGAAAATATCCAGGTCACGATCTTCTTGACCTGAACGCCGATCTTGCGCCCCGACTTGACGGTTTGCTCCACGGCATCGGTCATGTTCTTGCTGACGGCCGCGATGTCCGTTTCGAGGACCGCGAACTGGCCGCGCTCTTCGTCGAGCAACTGCTTGACGTGCTCGTCGATGACCCTGGCCATTGCACCGACCGACGGCCGCACCGCCTGGAGTTCCCGGTCGACCAGCCGGCCTGTTTCGGTGGCGCTCGCGAGGGCTTCCTCGAAGGCGCTCAGCAGCGCGCCCCGGACTTCCTGGACGGTGTCCCGATCGAGTCCGCTGCTGAATTCCTTGCGCACCGACAATACGATCGCCGTGCAATTCTCGAGCGTGGTAACCACGCGAATCGTCTCGGGAATCAGGCGGTCGAGGTAGTGGGTCACGTGCTGGCGGAGATCGGCCTGGCTGGCCTGAAGCTCTGTCGACAACACCGTATCGGCCACGAACCGGCTGAGGTCGGTTTGCCGCTGCACGACCAGCGACCGCACCTGACCCACGTACGCAGCACCAGCCAGATCCTCGACAGCGATGATCAGGGGCAGTGCGCTGATACCGGTGTTGCTGGGAATATTGGAAATATTCACCGTGGTTTCTCCGGTTGATTGAGGACGGGCTCATTCTTTGCGCTTCCCCTACGCTCGCGTAGGTCCTGGTATCTCAATTACGGACAATTCGTCTCATCAAAACGCAGCGCCGCATCGCGCGCCGGAGTATTCGCAGGAAAATCAATGATGTGGAGCGTTCGGCGCCGCTTGATATGGCGCCTCGGTTCGGCAGAAGCGAGATCCGGGTGGGGTGACGAGCCGGTTGATGGTCGGCTCAAGTGAGCGTCCGTTCAGGCCGATGACGTACGTCGGCCAGTGCCGTCATTCAGCGAAGGGAACGTTGGGAGGGAGGTTCGGCCGGCGCGCCGCGATCGGCGCAGACGGGCGCAGACGGGCGCCGCCCGAGCCTGGCGGTGTCCAGGGTCTTGCCGAACAGCGCGCCGCCCTTCCCGCAGCAAGGCGTTCGCGGGAATCATGTGCATTCACCGGCGTGACGCCCGCACATGCGAGCGGCCGGAAAAGACGTCGCGTTACGCCTCGCCGGCGTTCTCGGGCGGCACGAGCGCAACGACGTTCTCGATGCCCTGCCGTGCCATCTTCGTGTAGGGGCAAAAGCGTTCGGTATTGCGCACGAGTTCCTCGGCAGCGGCACGCTCGACACCGGGCAAACGGATGCGGGTGTGCGCCGTCAGGATGAACAGGCCATCGACCGCGTCGCGGCAGAAATCGACCGTGACGTGAACGGAAGCACCGGGGATCGGAATGCGCGCCCGTGACGCAAGCAGGCTCAGCGCGCCGTGAAAGCAGGCCGCGTAGCCCGCCGCGAACAGTTGCTCCGGATTGGTGCCGCCGCCTGGCCCGCCCAGTTCCTTCGGCAATCGCAAGTCGACTGCGAGCTGGCCGTCATCGGAACGTGCGATGCCCGACGCGCGTCCATGACCCGTGCCGCCGCCCGTCACCGTGACAGTGGTCGAATAGAGCGGCAGCGTGTCCTGCCCATGGTACTTGTCGAGCAGCGTCAGCGGCGGTGGACGCAATGTGGTCATGGCGGGCCTTGTCCGTGATCGCCCCTTATTTCGCGGCTTGTGTCCGGCCGAACCACGCTTCGAAGTTCACGGCGCCGACACGCGGGTTGGCGCCCGGGACGAGCGTGTCGTCCTGCAACTGCGCACCGAAGTAGCGGGCGGTGGCATCTGCCACGACCTTGCGGGAATCGTGCGTCGCCGCGAGGAAACGCTGCGCCATGTCGGCGAGCCGCACGCGTTCCGGACCCGCGATCTCCACGATGCCGTTGCGCGGCTCGCCAACTGCGAAGTCCGCGACGGCGGCGGCCACATCGTCCGACGCAATCGGCTGGAAGAATGCGGGCGACAGCCGGATGGTCTCGCCGTCGCTGCCCGATTGCACGATGCCGCCGAGAAACTCGAAGAACTGGGTCGAATGGATGATCGTGTACGGCACACCCGACTCGCGGATCAGCTTTTCCTGAGCGATCTTGCCGCGGAAATAGCCGCTTTCTGCAAGCCGGTCGGTACCGACGACGGACAGCGCGACGTGATGCTGCACGCCTGCTGCGATCTCCGCGGCAAACACATTGCGCCCCGAAGTCTCGAAGAACTCGAGCACAGCGGCATCTTCGAACGACGGCGAGTTGGCGAGATCGACCACGACGTTCGCTCCGGCCAGTGCTTCGTTCAGGCCTTCGCCCGTCATCGTGTTGACGCCCGACGAGGGCGACGCCGCGAAGACGGCATGCCCGCGCGCGCGCAGGTCCTTGACGACTTTGCTACCGATGAGTCCCGTGCCACCGATCACCACAATCTTCATGATCGCTCTCCATGAGCTTGCGCAGCTGTCTAGCCACTGCCAATCGATCGAAACCGGCTTGCATCTCAGCGCATGCGACGGCCGGTGCCTTGCCGGAGCAGCCGCGAATCGCGTGCCGTCCGTACACGAAGCATCGTAGGCTTGCACCGCGTCATGCGGTAGAGCCGCCGAGAGACCCACGGTGTTGCATCAGGAACACCAGTCGGGGCGTCGTCACTCCACCTCCGATAACGCCGTCATCGTCGTCATGGTCGTCATGGTCGTCGCCAGACCCTGCACGTCGAGTTTTCTCGTGTGCTCGGTCATGTAGTCGATAAACACGCGGATCCGGGCGGGGAGATGCTTGCGGCAGAGATAGCAGAGGTAGTGGCCGCCATCGTCGGGCGCGTGCTGCGCGAGGCAACTGACGAGTCGCCCCTCCCCGAGCAGGTCGCAAACCTGATACGCCGGCAACTGCGCGATGCCCAGCCCGTCGAGCACCGCCTGCAGGATCAGATCCGCGTCGTTGAACGTGTGCAGCGCGACAGGCTGGCGCCGCTGCGCAAGGCCGTCCACCTTGAAGTGCCACTCCCTGACGCGGCCCGACGACGCCCGGAAATTGATGCAGCGATGATCCGCCAGCTCGTCGACATGGCGCGGCAAGCCGTGAATCCGCGCATAGGCCGGCGACGCGCAGACGATCATCTGCATCGGAATCAGCTGCCGCGCCACGATCCCGCTGTCTTCCATGCGTCCATCGCGAAACGATACGTCGATGCGATCAGCCGTGAAGTCGCAGGGGCGGTCGTTCAGCAGCAATTCCAGCGCGATCCCGGGGTATTGCGCGTGAAAGCCTCGCAGCAGCGGCGCGACGATCTTGCGTCCGAACGCGGGCGTCGAGCCGATGCGCAGATGGCCGCTGGGCGGCCCGCTGCGCAGCTCGCGCATGTCCTCCAGCGCCTGGGCGATGCGCTCTATGCCCGGCTGGCACTTCTCGTAGAAGAGTTCGCCTTCGCGCGTGAGCGACGTGTTGCGCGTCGTGCGCTGGAAGAGCCGCACGTTGAGCTGAGCCTCGAGTTTCTGCACGTTGCGGCTGACCGAGGAACGACCGATGCCGAGGCGATCGCTCGCACGGGAAAAGCTGCCTTCGGTGGCAACGGCCAGAAAGGAAACGACGCCGGCATAACTGGTCGCAAAACTGCTTGCGAACGGGTCGTCGGCGCCGGCGGCGGGTGGGCGTGCTGGGTAATCTGACATGTAGGCGCGAGTCGTGGAGTCCATGCACGACTAGACGTATGTACGCTGCCGTTTGTGACATCGTCCTCCGTTTTTCCGGCGGTTGTATCGACGCGGGTGGTCGGGCCTATTACTCCGGCACGAGAACCGGCGCGCCCTTGTCCTTGAGCAGCAGCACGATGAACTTTGCCGGCTTGGTCTGGCTCGCGTTGCGTCCGACCGTATGAACGTCGTCCGGGCCTTCATAGAAGGTCTGTCCGGGCGTCAGCGTGACTTGCTTGCCTCCCTTGACCTGCATCACGATCGATCCTTCGAGTACATAGACGTACGCGTGCGCGTGATGCCGGTGGACGGGATCGACGCTCCCCGGCGGATACACGACGGAGATCATCAAGGCTTCCTTGCCCGGATAGTCGTCGAGCGGTTTCGTCATCAGCGGCGTGACGATTGCGGCCGGCGCCTCGGCGTGGGCCGCGTTCATCGACGCGCCCATGACAGCGACCATGGCCAGTGCGGCATGTTTGAAGCGGAGCATGGCAGTGTGTTCCCAAATGACCCGGCCCGCGCGCGAGCCGAAGCTGAAGTAAGTAGCGGAACCCGTGCGTTCAGGCAAGATTCGCCTTGTCGAGACCGAATGCCTTGTCGGACGAGCCCGGCACGGTCCTGAACGCGACGTTCGCGCGGTTCCAGGCATTGATGGCCATCACTTCGAACGTGAGGTCCGACAGTTCCTTTTCAGAGAACTGGGTGCGTACGCGCTCGTAGATATCGTCGGGCACGCCGTGTTCGGGAAGCTTCGTCAGCACTTCCGCCCAGGCAAGCGCGGCGCGTTCACGCGGCGCGAAGAGCGTCGACTCGCGCCACGTCGCGAGATCATGGATGCGCAGTTCCCGCTCGCCGTGGATGCGTGCTTCCTTCACGTGCATGTCGAGGCAAAATCCACAACCATTGATCTGAGACGCCCGGATCGACACGAGGTCACGCACGGATTCTTCGATTGCGCTGTCTTCCAGCAGATTGCTGAATTCCAGGAACTTCTTGAACAGCTGCGGTGATTGCTGAATATAGTTGATACGCTGGGTCATGACTTTTCCTGCGATGGTGAACGGCCACCCGGGCTTTGCGGGCACGGCTGGCGGCAATGGGCCGCACGAAGGCATCGTAGGTGCGCGCGGCGTGTCGCGGTAGACGCATGCATGGGCTCACGGTGTTGCCCGCGCGGCACCAATCGAGGGCATGAACTGCGCGTGCGCCCCGGGGCGATCAGCGTCCCGCTCGCGGTTCGTTCGCGCTCAGGCGAGAGGATTGGCGAACAAGTCAGATGTCATATGAGATAACGGCATTAATCACCCATGTAGAGATTGTTTCACGTGAAGTGCTGCAAGCAGGATTCAGGTTTGATGGCTATTGTTGTCTGACAATGCTCCAGATCAACGTGCACGTTTGATCCTGAATGAAATCAATGCTGAACCTGCTTTCCA
>Ga0163162_10003837_pt1 | contig 14412 bp, 12 predicted proteins | sample S55metaG_FD_115310 | JGI IMG/M metagenome (GOLD analysis project Ga0163162, IMG submission 115310) | Switchgrass rhizosphere microbial communities from Kellogg Biological Station, Michigan, USA - S5-5 metaG | ecosystem: Host-associated > Plants > Roots > Rhizosphere > Soil | place: USA...
TGATCAGTTGACCGGTTGATCAGTTGATCAGTTGATCAGGATAACACATATCAACCGGTCAACTGATCAACCCGGTCAACCGGTCAACTGATCAACCGGTCAACTGATCAACTGATCAACCGGTCAACTGATCAACCTGATCAACCCAATCAACCTGATCAACCGGTCAACTGATCAACTGATCAACCCCAATCAACCCCAATCAACCCCAATCAACTTAATCAACTTAATCAACCCAATCAACCACTACTTGCTATTCCATCGAAACCACTTTATACCCAGTACGGTAAATAGAACGGCATAACCAATCGTAACAAATAATGTCATGGTGCTTTCCTGGTTCCAATGGATGGGGTCCATCGCATCTGACAGGATTCTGCGAACCGCTCCGTAAGGCGACCACTTTGAAATTTCTGAGATCTGTTTTCCCAGTACACCCAACTCGCCGAACATGCCAACCATAATGAATGCGAAATAAACCAGGCGCGTGGTGGAATTCACCGTTTCTGCATTCTTAATTAATCCAACAATCATCTGTCCCAGGCCCAGGTAAACCGCACCGCCAACCAGGGCTGCTAAGAATCCCAACACGTAACCGGCAGGACTGATGCTGATTTTGTCAATATTGTAGCCGAAAAAGTATACACAAACAGTGAGCAGGAGAATCATCAATAGCTGAACCGAAATCCGGCTCATCATAATGGTCCATGAGGGAATGGGTGATACTCGTAGTCTTTGAAAGATGCCCCTGTCGCGATCTCTTGCAATGGCAATGGTATAGCCCATCAGGCCGATGGCGTTAAGGCCAACAGTGATGCAGTTAGATAAAACAAACACCGCTCCGAATTTATCAACCAGTCCTTTCCAGGAAATGAGAATGATAACGGGAACGATCAGCACCAGGATCACGGATTTTCGGTTACGCCATTGCGTGGTAAAATCGGCGCGCATCAGTGAGCGCAATCCGTCGGCGGTAGAAGCCAAAGTCGCTTGCATATGATTGTATTGTACTAGTTGTTCAATGTGGTTATTCTCGTATATCCGAACCCGTTAGTCCAATGAAAACGTCTTCCAAAGTAATCCTGCCCTTTCTTGAGGCCCTGACCACCGGTTCGTCATGGCGATGTTTCTCAACCAGGGCGGCGGGTGTATCTGTTGCAATGATGCGGCCATGATCGATAATAGCGATGCGGTCGCACACGGCTTCTGCTTCTTCCATAGAGTGAGTGGTGAGCAAAATGCCATGTCCTTTTTCGCGCAATCCCTCCATTCTTTCCCACAATTGACGACGGCTTTGCGGATCCAGGCCTGTTGTAGGCTCGTCCAGCAATACCAGTGGCGGCTGGTGAAGCAATGCAATCACCAGTGAGACGCGTTGCTGCTGTCCGCCCGAAAGTTGCCCGAATGGCTTTTTGCCGGCATCACTTAGCTTGATATCGTTCAAAATTTTCGCGATATCGTCCTTGCTCAGTTTCACGCCATGCACGCCGCCGTACAACCTGATTATTTCTTCTACGCGCAGTTCGGGTTGAAAATTGGTGGATTGTAATTGCACGCCCATATTTGCCCGTGCATGAAGGGGATCCTGTGTGGTATCAATTCCGGCAACCGTGATGCTCCCGGACTGTGGTTTTAGCAAACCTTCCACGGAACTAAGACTGCTGGTTTTCCCTGCACCATTGGGCCCGAGCAGTCCGAAAATTTCTCCACCCTTTACCGAGAAAGAGACTTCTTTTACAGCCTGGAAATTGCCATAAAAAACGTTGAGATTTTTCACCTCAAGAATGTAGCCGTTCGATTCTTTGATCATGTGTTGTTTTATAAACGCGACGAAGATATTTCATCTGCCAATTGAAGGCAAGAGAATTACGATGGTTAACATCAACGGGCCGGTAAAAATGGGAATGAAACCGGTGAAATCAGAATCTCGTTGGCAATCGACAGTTGATAGTTGACAGTTGACTGTTGGCAGATGACAGTTGGCGGTTGTCAGTTCGCTGTTGAATCATCAAAACCCCGAAGGGGTGTAATTATGGTAGCAGGACGGTCAAAAACGAATTGAACCCCGAAGGCCTGCCCGACTCGCAGGGGCGGAGGTGATATTTTCGCTGTGAGAGTAATTATCACGCCAACCGACAACAGTCTGAGCTTGGAGTTTTATTTCAATATTCTTCAATCAAATAAATCGGATGAGAGATACCGGTCACCACGATCACATACAATGAATACGATGAGCCCGCTTTCCAATTCATCGGCAAGTTTTACCGCCGCGTGTGCGGCGCCGCCACTGCTCATTCCGCTGAAAATGCCCTCTTCGCGCGCAAGCCGTTTGGCCATGGCGCGGGCGTCAGATTCTTTCAGTTCAATTGTACGGTCAACCTTACTGCGATCGAATATTTTAGGAAGATAAGCTTCGGGCCATTTCCGAATGCCCGGAATCCGGGAGCCTTCGGATGGCTGGCAGCCGACGATTTGTATTGCAGAATTTTTTTCTTTTAAAAAGGCAGAAACGCCCATGATCGTTCCTGTGGTGCCCATGGCCGAAACAAAGTGGGTGATCTTTTCACCTGTGTCGCGCCAAATTTCCGGACCCGTGGTTCGGAAATGCATCAATGGATTGTCGGGGTTGGCGAACTGATTCAGCATCACGTAGCCGCCTTTCTTCAACTGTGCGTTGGCGTAATCAATGGAACCTTCCATGGATTTTTCCTTTGGCGTCAGGATCACTTTCGCCCCGAATGCCTGCATGCTCGCAACGCGTTCATGGGTGGCATCTTCGGGCATCACCAGCTCAATCTCTACGCCGAACAAAGCGGCAATCATGGCCAGCGCGATACCGGTGTTGCCACTGGTGGCTTCAATTAATTTCATGCCCGGTTTCAATTCTCCCCGGTCCATCGCTCCCTTAATCATACCGTAAGCGGCGCGGTCTTTTACACTCCCACCGGGATTGTTACCTTCCAGTTTGGCGAAAATCTTTACATTCTTTTTCGTTGGAATTCTCCTCAATTCTACAAGGGGCGTGTTTCCTACCAGGTCTAGTATACCGTTCATCGGATGAAATTTATCAATTGACGCTGCAAATTAGTTTTGGGAACGGATTTGAGAGGTCGAATTTAAGACGAAGCAGAACGGTAAAACGGGTTTGCGCTCGATTTAACGATGATTTCGGGAATATTTCTTAGTTTATCATGATCAATTGTTCCAAACCATGCGGAATTTTCTGTCAGATCCCCAGTTCGCCATGTTTATTAAACTTTCCTTGTCCCTCCTGATAGGCGGCATCATTGGATTTGAGCGGGAACTGCGGAGCAAATCGGCAGGTTTTCGAACCCTGATCCTGATTTCCATGGGCTCCACGCTCTTCACCATCGGTTCAATTAGTTTGGGCACCGGAGCCAGCCCTGACCGAATCGCCGCCAGCATTGTTACGGGTATCGGCTTCATTGGCGCCGGTGTGATATTTAAAGGTGATAACCGAATCAACGGAATTACCACGGCCGCCACTATCTGGGTAACGGCTGCAATCGGAATGTGTATTGGTATCGGATTATATGGACTGGCCATCGGCGCGTGTGGCCTTGTATTGCTCGTTCATTTTTTGCTCACCCGCCTGGAAGCAAAAATCGATCACGCCAACCAGGTTAGAACTTACACCATCGTTTGCGACTATGAAAATGAAACACTGAAAAGATTCGAGGATCTGTTTGTAAAATATCACCTGCAAGCCAAGAATGGCAGGCAAATAAAAAGAGATCGGGAAATTACCGGCATCTGGATCATCCAGGGCACACAAAAAAACCACGAACTCTGTATTCAACAAATCATCAATGATCCTACTGTTCGCGCATTTGAATTTTAAAATACAAATGACATCTCATGAAAAAACTCAGGCTGCTGATTTGCTTTCTTCTCTTCATATTTCAAACGCAATCCCAGGAAAGGTTCCAGGCGAACTGGACATCCCTGAGCACCTATAGGGTGCCGGATTGGTACCGCGATGCAAAGTTTGGCATATTCATTCATTGGGGATTGTATTCCGTACCGGCTTACGGAAGTGAATGGTACCCGCGCGAAATGTATCGTGAAGGCAGCGACATCTTCAAGCACCACGTAGCCACCTACGGTAGCCCCGATAAATTTGGCTACAAAGATTTCATCCCCATGTTCAAGGCAGAAAAATTCAACGCCGACCAGTGGGCAGATTTATTTAAAAAAGCAGGCGCCAGGTATGTTGTACCGGTTGCAGAACATCACGATGGATTTGCGATGTACAAAACAAGTCTGTCGAAATGGAATGCCTTCGATATGGGTCCGCACAAGGATATAATCGGCGACCTTGCGCGCGCCGTGCGTGAGAAGGGAATGGTATTCGGACTATCGTCTCACCGCATCGAACATTGGTTTTTCATGAACGGGGGCAGAAAATTCAATTCCGATGTGAACGACCCGCGATACGCCGATTTTTACGGCCCGGCCCGCGAAGAAAAAGATTCGCTAACGGCCGACCATATGAACAACTGGCTATTGAGAAGTGTGGAGCTGGTTGATAAATACCAACCGCAGGTATTTTGGTTCGATTGGTGGATTGAACAACCTGCCATGGAGGCCTACCGGAAAGCCTTCGCGGCCTATTATTACAATCGCGGCATGGACTGGAACAAGGGCGTCGTGTTGAACTACAAAAACAAGTCATTCCCAGATAGTGCCGCTGTACTCGATTTGGAGAGAGGGAAACTGGAGGGCATCCGAGCACTTCCCTGGCAAACAGACGATGCCGTGGGTTTTAAATCCTGGGGTTATATAGATGGTGAGTCATATAAATCGCCACAGTATGTGGTTGATGAGCTGATCGATATTGTTAGCAAGAATGGCAACCTGTTGTTGAATATCGGTCCCCGCGCCGATGGCACCATTCCCGACGAGCAACAACAACTCTTATTGCAAATTGGCGCCTGGTTGTCGGTAAATGGCGAAGCGATTTATGGAACCAGGCCCTGGACAAAATTTGGTGAGGGTCCTACTGAAAATGTGGGCGGTTCGTTTATTGACGACAAGGTAAAAGCTTTTACGGCGCAGGATATTCGATTTACGACGCATGGAAAAAATCTTTATGCCATCACGTTGGCTGTCCCTGCGAGCGGTGTGCTTATTAAATCACTGTCAACTTCACAGGGGCTGAAGCCATTGTCCGTGAATTTGCTTGGAAGCGATGAAAAATTAAAATGGAAACAAAAATCAGATGGACTGGCAATTGAACTGCCTAAGAAATTTCCTTCAGCCTATGCTGCTGTGTTCGTGATACGAACAGAGTAGCGAGAGCCTGTGTGATACCACCTCCGCGTCTCCTTCCCGGCATAGATGAGCGGGCATCCATGCCGGGAAAGAAACATCTGTCAGCAAACAATAGATCCTGCTTTGCTGAGCACTCAACTCGTTATTGAGGTTTCAAATTCGTGGTAAGAGAATAAGCTTGCTGGGTTTTCGGATAATGGAAAGGTGTGTGGATATTTCAGACTTAAAAACGGGAGTCTATAGGGTAAGTGGGCCATTCCCGGCAATCGGGAAAATCTTTATTCACGGTTCCTCGTGAACAGTAGTAATCATAAACGGAATTCGGGAAAGGATGCTGGAGGAGGAAAAGGTTTAAGTGGCGTGAAAGTAAATCTTTTTTTTAATTGTGGAGCGGGATTGAAAAAAAATTAAATATTTTTTGTGGGCAGCGGAAATAAGCACCCCATCATGCCGTTCTCGCTGAGTAGCGTAATTTACGCAGGCACCTGCACCATCAAATTTTAGTATTGGTTACAACATTTGTTTTTTGGATCAGTTTCGGAATTCTTTACTATAGTTATATCGGCTATGGCTTACTGTTATTCCTGCTGGTAAAAGCAAAGCAACTTTTTGGAAAAAAGCAGGCCATAGCCGGTGATGTTGAGTGGCCGGAGATTACACTTGTGGTAGCTGCTTTCAACGAAGAAGATTGCATTGGTGAAAAACTGACCAATTCCTTCGCGCTGCAGTATCCTGCAGGCAAATTACGATTCATTTTCATTTCAGACGGGTCAACCGACCGAACGGCTGCCATTTTAGACGCCCAGCCGGGTATAACGCACTTGCATAACCGGGAAAGGGCGGGCAAAACGGCTGCCCTGAACAGGGCCATGGCTGCTGTACAAACGCCACTGGTGGTTTTTTCAGATGCCAACGCCTTATTAGATCCCGCTTCCCTGCAATGGATGGCACCCCATTTCCGGGATCCAAAAGTGGGTGCCGTATCCGGTGAAAAAAAAGTAAATGCCGGCCGAAACTCATCAACCACCGGCAGGGGAGAGGGTCTCTATTGGAAATATGAATCCACTTTGAAAAAGTGGGATTCCGATTTAAACACTGTCGTGGGGGCTGCCGGAGAACTTTTTGCCATCAGAACCCCGTTATATGAGCCACTTCCCGAAGACCTGTTACTGGATGACTTTTTCATTTCGCTTAACCTCTGCAAGCGAGGCTGGCGTGTGGTTTACGAGCCCAGGGCCTTTTCCATAGAGCTGCCTTCAGCATCCATTCAGGAGGAACGAAAAAGAAAACAACGTATAAGCGCAGGAGGGTTCCAGGCGATGGTCCGGCTTTGGCCACTGCTGATTCCTATTCCCCATCCTGTTTTGAGTTTTCAATACGTCTCACACCGTGTGTTGCGGTGGACCCTTTGTCCAGCCTGCCTTATAGCGCTTTTGATCAGCAATATCCTGCTGGTTGAATGGGGCGCAAAACCGCTATACCAATGGTTTTTGGCGGGACAGGTTTTATTTTATGGACTGGCATTGTTGGGCGCCTTGTTGGGCGAAAAAGGAAGAAAATATCCCCTGGTTCAATTCCCCTATTATTTTGTTACTGTGAATGTCTCTGTAATTCAAGGGTTTATGAGATATCTACGGGGTGGGCAATCAGTAAATTGGGAAAAATCGACCAGGGAAAAGAGCATTTAGAATCAGCCATTTTCGAATAACAATTTAATAATACCCTTTAATGGGTATTTTTAGACAATTGACTGTTTTGGTTTTTGATTTTCATCTTTTAGTTCCTATTTTTATGGCTCGTAAGAAAGTTTCAAACCCTGGTCTTTTCGATCCCTTCCATTCATCCTTTGGATAAATACACGATAGCTGGCCCTGTAATTAAGTCGTCTTCAATATCCAGTTAAAGTCGTAGGTAGTACCCTATTTCATTTTCCAAATCCATGCAAATACTGTCAAGACTCTGACAGAGTTGTTTTCCAAATTCATGTAAACCGATCCGGAATCAGTTCCGGGAACGATTGGCAAACAAGACGAATATTTTTATTCCTTAAGGAAGATGAAAAAACATATACTGGCAGTAGACGATAGCAGAGCGATCCGCTTTTTACTACAGACAATTTTTAAAGCAGATTACAGAATTACCACCGCACCAGATGGTCTGAGTGCGATGTACTTTCTTAATAAAGGAAATAACCCCGACGTAATAATCGTAGATCCTGAGCTTCCGGATATGCCCAACTGGGAGCTCGTGAAAAATCTCCAATCCAGTGGACTTTATGGAGAAATTCCCGTGGTAGTGCTTACCAACGGTGACCATGAAGAAGTAAAAACCAAATGTATAAAGTACGGTATCAAGGTTTTCTTCACGAAACCCTTCAATCCCGTAAGACTTGCAGAAGACATCGAGCAGTTATTGGCTGTTCCTTCGCGATCTGCAATGGCTACAATGTAACCATGACTAGTACCATCACATCAAAAGCGTTTTTACCTATGGAATTGGGAATTCAAAATCGTCGACCCGCTAAATTCAAATACATTCAAACCCGCATTGAACCGCAGGTAATCGAGGCTATAAAGTCCGAAGCGCCTTCGTTTTTCTATATTGGCAAGAATTATAATAACATCAAATGGCTGCTCGGCCAGTTTGAATCAGGATTCTGCTCAGGCGACCTTATCGCCGCCACTGCTATGCTCTCCAAGCTCGTTGTGAAAAAAGAGCGCATCCCCGATATGATCGTGATTGACCTGGCCTGCAATGAAAATGATATCCAGGGTTTCCGCAAAAATATCAAGGTGCTAAGCGTAAATGCTCCAATCGTATTGGGCGCACAACAAATTACCACCGAACAAATGAATGTGATTCGCAAGAAACGCCTGGTAGACGACATCGTGCGATTGGGTGAGGGCGAAACTTCATTGGCAGACAAGACCGATTTTCTGAAAAGAATAAAACTATTCGACCAGAAACAATCCGGCCGCAAACCGATGGTTGAAGACAGTGTGCAAACCGCGCTTGGCATGAATAACTTTTTCAAACGCGTTTTTGACATCGTAGTCGCTTCAGTCGCCACCGTCGTATTGACGCCCGTATTGTTGCTGATTGCCCTTTGCATAAAATTGGAATCACGCGGTCCGGTATTTTACAATGCATACCGCGCTGGTCGGGGATTTAAGATTTTCAAATTCTTTAAGTTCCGCACTATGTACGTGGGTGCCGACGAGCGTGTAAATGAGCTCGCCAACATCAATCAGTACTCACCCGGCGGCCAGGTATTTTTCAAGGCCAACAATGATCCCCGCGTAACGCGCTTCGGTGCATTCCTGAGGAGCACAAGCCTGGATGAATTACCGCAGTTGCTAAACGTATTGCTCGGCGACATGTCAATCGTAGGTAACCGGCCCCTGCCGCTGTATGAAGCTTCAGCCCTCACCACAAATGAGCTGGCCGAAAGGTTCCTGGCGCCCGCAGGTATGACCGGACTTTGGCAGATCAAGAAAAGCAAGCAAACGCAAATCTCTGAAGTGGAAAGGATCAACCTTGACATTGACTACGCCAATAAGTATAATTTCATGTACGACCTGTGGATCGTGGCGAACACACCCCCCGCCCTGATTCAGAAAGGAAACGCTTAACGCCGATTTATCTTAATACATCGTGAAAAAGACGTGATATGAAATATCGCGTCTTTTTTTGTCGTTTATACGTCACCGAATATTCCTTTACCGGAAGGATAATTTGAGCTACCTTTTAATTTACCATCTTATCGAATCAGTCCAAAACATTACATGGCAACACGCATTGGAATAGAAGCCCAACGCCTTTTTCGCGTCCATAAGCATGGCGTGGAAGTGGTTTGCCTGGAATTGTTGCGGGAACTGCAGTCGCTCCCTTCTGCCAATGAATATTTTGTCTTTGTAAAAGACGACAAGGATGTTTGCCTCACTACCGCCAATAATTGCAATGTGATAGTGCTGCCTTCAATGCCGTACCCGCTTTGGGAACAATTCGTGCTGCCCAATGCCATCCGGAAATACCGGTTGCAATTATTGCATTGCACAGGCAATACTGCACCAATACATGTTTCTGTCCCCCGCTTGCTAACCCTGCATGATATTATTTTCCTGGAAGACCGATCCTTCTCCGGAACGGCTTACCAAAATTGGGGAAATTTATATCGGAGATGGGTGGTCCCGCGAATCGTGCCGAAATGCAGGTCCATCGTTACCGTTTCGCAGTTTGAGAAAGAACGAATCATGGAATATTTCCATCTCGCAGATCACCAGGTGGAAGTGGTTTACAATGGGGTAAACAGCGATTTCAAATCTTATGCCCCTGGTGAACTGGCAGGGTATGCAAAAAAATACAACCTGCCTGCGCAATTCATTTTGTTTTTTGGCAACCCCAATCCCAAGAAAAATACCGTGGGTGTATTAAAGGCTTACAATCGTTACTACAACGAAATGAAAAAATACGCACTGCCCCTGGTGGTGGTGGATTGCAGCGAAGCCTATATCAATTCTATGTTGCGGAAATTCGGATTGCAAAATATGGAAAGAAATATTTTGCCGCGCAACTACATCCCGTTCCGTGAAATGCCTTACCTGTATAACCTGGCCACTTTATTTTTGTATCCTTCGCAACGGGAGGCTTTCGGATTACCCATTCTCGAATCGATGGCCTGTGGAACGCCGGTGATTACTGCAACCAATTCTTCCATGCCGGAGGTAGCCGGGGGCGCGGCATTGCTGGTAGATGCCGGCGACGAAGACGAAATGGCCGAGCGCATGCAACAAGTCCTTTCAGACAGCAGCCTATACCGGCAAAAAAAAGAAGAAGGCATTACCAGGGCGGCAACATTTAGTTGGAAGGAAACGACAATGAAAATGATAAAGGTTTATGAAAAGGCAATGGGTTAGTTGATGAATTTCACGTTGCTGCTTTTGCCTTGGTGTTTTCGTGGCTAGATTTTGCCACAAAGGCACTAAAACACAGAGAAGGATGGTGCTCTTCCCTCAATCATTTTTACACTTTATAGTAGGACCGGTACCAATTTATAAAATTCTGCAAGCCTTCTCTCAGACCGGTTGTGGGATGAAAACGCAGGTCGCGCGTGGCCTCCCTGATATCGGCGAAAGTTTCTTCCACGTCTCCGGGCTGCATGGGTAGGTATTTCATATTCGCCTGCTTATTCAATAGTTCTTCTAGGGTAGAAATAAATTCCGCGAGTTTTACGGGCGCGTGGTTACCCAGGTTGTAAATGCGATAAGGGGCAGAGGAACTACCGGGATCGGCTAACCGGGCATCCCAGGCAGGATCGCCGGATGGAATATGCTTGATTGCACTGATGGTTCCTTCAACAATGTCGTCTACATAAGTAAAGTCGCGCATCATTTTCCCTTCATTAAAAATGGGGATCTCTTTTCCCTCCAAAATAGATTTTGTAAAGCTGAAATATGCCATGTCGGGCCTTCCCCAAGGTCCATATACCGTGAAAAATCGCAATCCCGTCACCGGAATTCCAAAAAGATGACTGTAAGTATGTGCCATCAACTCGTTACTCTTTTTAGTAGCGGCATACAGCGAGATGGGATGACTGGTTGTTTGACTGGTGGCAAAGGGAATTTTCCTGTTCAGCCCGTACACACTCGAACTGCTCGCAAATACCAGGTGTTTAACAGGATATTTCCTAACTGCTTCCAACAGGTTCAGGAATCCGACCATATTACTGTTCATGTAAGCCTCAGGGTGATCAAGGCTATAACGTACTCCCGCCTGCGCAGCCAGGTTGGCGACAACATCGAATTTTTCATTTTTCAATAAATCATTTAATGCGCCGGCATTTTCAAGAAATTCTTTTTTGAACCGGAAATTTTTCCGCCGTTGGCTGCTAACGATGGGCTGGGTGGAAATGGAATGTTGGTCAATGCCCATTTGTGCAAGGCGATCGTATTTCAGGGACGGCGCATAATAATCGTTGATGCTATCCAAGCCCATCACTTCATGGCCTTCTTCCAGCAATTTTTTTGTTAGATGAAAGCCGATAAAGCCCGCAGCGCCTGTAACAAGAATTTTCATGGTAGCACAAATATACTTCGTTGTTTGTGGTTTGTTGTTTGTCGTTTAACAACCAGGCGGTAACCACTAACAACAAACCACAAACAACGAACAACGAAGTATATTTGTGGCAAACCATTTTCATTCGCGATCCGCAATCCATATTGTCTCAGCCAATAGAATACCTGAAAGGCGTGGGTCCATTCAGGGCCGATTTGTTGAAGAAGGAACTCGGCATTTTTACTTTCTCCGATCTCCTGGATCTCTTTCCCTATCGCCATGTCGATAAAACCCGTATTACACCTATCATCGACGCCAATCCACAAATTGACTATATCCAGGTTGCAGGCAAACTGGTGTCTGTAGATCTGATGGGAGAGAAAAGGAGTCGCCGCCTGGTGGCTTATTTAAAGGATGGATCAGGCATTCTGGAACTCACCTGGTTCCAGGGTATTTCGTGGATTCAAAAAAGTCTTGAACCGGGAGCCAACTACCTGGTTTTCGGGAAGCTGGGATTCTTTCAGGGCAAGCCACAAATTACCCACCCTGAAATGGAATTGCTCACCCCCGACAAATCAGAACCCCGGCCATTTTTAGAACCCATTTATCCCAGCACTGAAAAGCTAAAATCAAAGGGACTAACGGGAAGGGCTATTGGAAAATTGACCAAACATCTTTTTACACTTTTAAATGAATCGTTTCTTCCTGAAAACCTGCCCGATGAAATGCTTGTCCGGCTGAAATTGCTACCACGATATCAATCCTATCAATACATCCATTTTCCGCCCGACCTGCAGCAATACGAGCAGGCATTGAAGCGGCTGAAATTTGAAGAGTTGTTCTTTTCACAATTGCGGTTGGGTTTGATTCGTGCCAGGAGGCATCGTTATTCGGCGGGCGTGGTGTTCGCACAGGTGGGCGCATTATTCAACGATTTCTACAAACACCATTTGCCGTTTGAATTAACGGGCGCGCAAAAACGTGTGTTGAAAGAAATTCGCCAGGATGTGGCAAGGGGCCGGCAAATGAACCGCTTATTGCAGGGCGATGTGGGCAGCGGAAAAACCATCGTAGCTGTTTTGTGTATGTTGCTTGCTGCCGACAATGGCTACCAATCGGCGTTGATGGCGCCCACTGAAATTTTGGCACAACAGCATTTTAGCGGAATCGGTGAATTGCTAAAGGGAATTCCGGTGAAGGTGCAATTGCTCACCGGCTCAACGCGAAAGGCTAACCGAAAAAAAATATTGGAAGAAGCTGCGTCGGGTGAGTTGCAAATTCTGATTGGCACCCACGCGCTCATAGAGGATGAAGTGCAGTTCCAAAACCTTGGAATCGCCATTATCGATGAGCAGCATAGATTCGGTGTGGCACAACGCGCCAAACTATGGAAAAAGAATAATATTCCGCCCCACGTATTGGTAATGACCGCAACACCCATTCCCCGAACCCTGGCCATGACGGCTTACGGCGATCTCGATTACAGCGTCATGGACGAATTACCGCCCGGCAGAATACCGATCACTACAGTACATCGAAGTGAAAACAAGCGATCGCAGGTGATGGACTTTTTGAGAGTGGAAATTGCGAAGGGAAGGCAAGTGTATATCATCTTTCCATTAATTGAAGAGTCCGCAAAAATGGACTATGAAAATTTGATGAAGGGCTACGAAAACGTGAAAGCCTATTTCCCCGAGCCCGCTTATTGGATCAGCATGGTGCATGGCAGGCAACCCGCCGCTCAAAAGGAGACGAATATGCAAAGATTTGTGCGTGGTGAAACCCAGATCATGGTTTCAACCACGGTGATTGAAGTGGGAGTGAATGTGCCCAATGCTTCTGTGATGGTAATTGAAAGCGCTGAAAAATTCGGTCTTTCCCAGTTGCACCAATTGCGTGGTAGAGTAGGCCGGGGTGCGGAAAAGAGTTTTTGCATATTATTAACAGGCAATAATGCATCACAGGACGCGCGGGAAAGGATCAAGATCATGTGTGCAACGAACGATGGTTTTGCCATCGCTGAGAAGGACCTTGCACTGCGGGGCCCCGGTGATATTGAAGGCACCAGACAAAGCGGGGCGTTGAATTTGCGCCTGGCCGACCTGGTACGCGACAAGCCCATTTTGGAGATGGCAAGAAAGCTCTCCGAACGGGTTTTGGACGCCGATCCCGACCTGAATTCGGCCGAAAATTTGCGGATTAGGCAGTGGCTTGAGGCTCAAAAGGGCCAAACCCTATGGAGCAAGATATCGTAGTATACCATGACGGCCTTTAATTCGTTTTAATTCAGTACATTTAAATTGAAAAACAATTGAGCCCCAGACTCTATATACTATTTTTCCTGGTATCCTGCTTTTCTCTACATTCCGCACACGCCCAATATGCTAATATTGAATTCGTAGAGAACAAGGGACAATGGGATAGAAAGGTCCAGTTCAAAGGCGAAATAGGTAGCGGCGCCTTCTTTGTGCAGCAGCAGGGTTTTACCGTTTTGCTGCAGAATCCCGACGACATGAAGCGTTTTAGCGAGCTAACCCATGGCAAAGCAGGGTTGCAATCATCTTTTGCAGGCGTAAAAGATGGCCAGCCTAACACGCATCCAACCAACCAGGGACCCCTTGTCATTCACTCCCACGCCTACCGTGTTTCATTTTTGGGCTCCAATCCCAACGCACAGGCGGTACCCGACAAACCGCTCAAAACTTACAACAACTATTTTATCGGCAAAGACCCTTCAAAATGGCAATCCAATTGCCGCATTTTCCAGGGACTGCTGTATAGCAATATGTACCCGAATGTGGATGTGCGCTATTATTCCGAATCCGGTCATTTGAAATATGACATCGTAGTAAAACCAGGCGGACGACTCGACGATGTGGTAATGAAATACGAGGGCGCAGACAAACTTTCCATTAAGAACGACCAACTCATTATTAAGACCTCCGCCGGTGATGTAAAGGAACTTGCACCGGTAGCTTACCAGCTTACCGCCAAGGGAAAAGAGGAAATGAATTGCAAATTTGTTTTGGGCGATGACAACACCATTCGGTTTAAAGTAAAAAA
>Ga0163162_10003840_pt1 | contig 14404 bp, 15 predicted proteins | sample S55metaG_FD_115310 | JGI IMG/M metagenome (GOLD analysis project Ga0163162, IMG submission 115310) | Switchgrass rhizosphere microbial communities from Kellogg Biological Station, Michigan, USA - S5-5 metaG | ecosystem: Host-associated > Plants > Roots > Rhizosphere > Soil | place: USA...
CAACTGATGTCGCTGGTGAGTTCGGCTGAAACTGCAAAACGATTTTCAGACGACTACGATCAATGTAGAATAAGGTATGGCGATATGAAGAAGCAACTGGCAGAAGACATGGTAAAATTCATTTCTCCCATCCGTGAGAAAGTGAATGAGATATTGGCTGATGAGCCCTATCTTGAACGGGTGATGAAGCAGGGTGCAGAAAAAGCCAGGGCCAGTGCAAAAGAAACCATGAAACAGGTGCGCTCGGCAATGGGTTTAACCTATTAGTCTAAAATTTTCTTCAGGCTGCATTAACCGCGAATAATTTTTATATCTTCAATTCCCACCGGCAGGGTCCGGACTAGAAAGGCAACGATGGCAAAATCGAAAAAACCTAAACATATCGCGGTAGCGGGAAATATCGGCGCCGGCAAAACCACGCTGACAGAGCTTTTGAGCAAACATTACCGTTGGATCCCGCAGTTTGAGGATGTTGATCACAACCCCTATCTCCTGGATTTTTATGAAGACATGCCGCGCTGGAGTTTTAACCTGCAGATTTATTTTCTCAATAACCGGTTGAACCAATTATTGGAAATTCAAAGGGGAACAGAAACCGTTATCCAGGACCGCACCATTTATGAAGATGCGCACATTTTCGCGCCCAACCTGCATGAAATGGGATTGATGAACAAGCGCGACTTCGAAAACTATTTTCTCTTTTTTCAAACGCTGCGAAGCATGGTGCAGCCGCCCGACCTGCTGATTTACCTGCAGGCTTCTGTTCCAACGGTGGTTGGACAAATTCAAAAAAGGGGAAGGGAGTATGAGGAAAATATCAGGCTCGATTACCTGAAACGACTAAACGAGTTCTACAACAAATGGATCGAAGGCTACAAAGAAGGCAGCCTGCTGGTGATTGATGTAGACAAAAATAAATTCGCGGAAAACGACGAGCACCTGGGAGAGATTATCAGAAAGGTAGATGCACAGTTGTATGGACTGTTTTGAGTTGACAGTTGGCAGTTGACAGAGAATGCGATCGTATAAAATTAGATACTTGGTCCCGCTGCAAGAATTTCAGGCATTACGCCAGATTCATATTTACCGAAATTTTTTCTGAACAATTCAGCCAATTGCCTGGCCTGCGCCTGGTAAGCTTCTGCATTAGCCCAGGTATTCTGCGGGTTCAATAATTCCGAAGGCACGCCGGGACAGCTGTCAGGTATTTCCATGCCAAACAAGGGGTGCCTGCTAAATGAGGCATTGTCGAGTTTTCCTTCCAACGCGGCTGTTACCATGGCCCGGGTATATTTTAAACTGATACGCTTACCGGTTCCATAAGCGCCACCCGTCCAGCCGGTGTTGATCATCCAAACCTTTGCGCCGCTTTCTTTCAATTTACATCCCAGCATTTTCGCATACTCACCCGGATGGAGGGGTAGAAAGGGTGCGCCGAAGCAGGCACTGAATGTGGCTTTGGGCTCGGTTACCCCGGCTTCAGTGCCAGCTACTTTGGCGGTGTATCCACTGATGAACTGGTACATGGCCTGTTCCGTGCTCAGCCTTGAAATGGGCGGCAATACGCCGTAGGCATCGCAGGTGAGGAAGAAAATATTTTTGGGTGTGGAACCGATGGAAGGCTCCAGGGAATTACTGATGAATGAAAGGGGATAAGAAACGCGCGTATTCTCCGTGATCTTCTTCGATTTAAAATCGATGGTATGGGTGCCTGGCAGAAACACGGTATTCTCAACAAGGGCTCCCGGCCGGATGGCATTGAAAATTTCGGGTTCCTTTTCTTCACTTAAATCAATGGTCTTTGCATAACATCCGCCTTCAAAATTGAAAACACTGCTATGGTTCCAGCCGTGTTCGTCATCTCCTATCAGTTTCCTGTTGGGGTCCGCGCTGAGCGTTGTTTTGCCCGTTCCACTCAGTCCGAAAAACAGGGCCGTATCACCATCCTTGCCCACATTGGCCGAGCAGTGCATGGGAAAAACATGCTCGTTCCTGGGAAGTAAAAAATTCAATACTGAAAAGATGCCCTTTTTGGTTTCACCGGTGTAACCCGTGCCGGCAATGAGGATCATGCGATGCTTGAAACTGATGACGGCCGCATTGTGTTGGCGCGTACCGCAGGCTGCGGCGTCGAGCTTCAATCCGGGTGCTGAAAGAATATGCCACTGCGGAGCGAAATTTTCCAGTTCCTGTGCCGTGGGGCGAAGGAACATATTATAGGCAAAGAGGTTGATCCAGGGTTTCTCATTAATCACCCTGATATTCATCCGGTACCTGGGATCGGCGCAGGCATATGCATCCCTCACCCACAATTCGGGGCGACGACCTAAATACCGGGAAACCCTTGAAAATATGATGTCGAAATACTTCTCTTCGAGTGGGATATTAAACTCATTCCAATTCACCGCGTTTGCGCTGATTTCATCCTTAACGATGTATTTGTCTTTCGGACATCGGCCTGTAAACTCGCCGGTTTGCACCACGAGGGCACCGGTATCATTCAATACGCCTTCACCCATCCGAAGCGTGGCTTTTACCAGTTTCTCGGGCGAATGCTGGTAGTGAAGCTTTCCCGAGACGGGAATGCCCAAATCAAATAATGCCTCGGCCGGAGTAAGCAGGGTTGATACTTGCATATTGTACAATCGTTGGATGGAGGACAAAGGTAAAAATTTAATATTATCTAAAAGTTTAACGTAATACGTCAAATTATAGTATTTCTAACGGTAAATCGAAATGAATTTTAGAAAATTTCAAACAATCGGCTTTTTGTTGGACGGGGTCAAAAGGTTGGGGGGAATGCTTCAATCGCATTTATATTTTTACAGTAACTGATTCCAGGTTTCTAGTTTCTGGTTTGTGGATGGTACTTAGAAAATTGAGGGCATTAATTTGTGTCTTAGTGGCTTGGCGGCAAAATTTAGCCACAAAGACACCAGGCCACTAAGCCAGGTTATTTATCAACCAGAAACCAGAAACTAGAAACCAGTAACTAGAAACTGTTCCCTATTTTTGGCCCTCCAAAAAGAGATCGTAGAATGAAGTATCTGCCCCTAAAACCAGCGCTGTTTGCTGAGAACAGAAAGCGTTTCAAAGCAAAAATGGACCCCAAATCCATCGCCATCTTCAACAGCAATGATGAATTGCCCACCAACGGCGACGCCCTTTATAAATTCAAACAGAATTCTGATTTGTACTGGCTGAGTGGAATTGAGCAGGAAGACAGTATGGTGATTTTGTATCCGGACAATCCCGACAAGAAATTCCGCGAGGTGCTTGTACTGGTGAGGCCCAATGAACTGAAAGAAAAATGGGACGGTCACCGACTGCGTGCTAAGGAAGCGGAATCCATCTCGGGAATATCAACCATCGTTTGGCTGGATAGCATTGATGGCTTGCTGCAAGGCTGGATTCACAATGCCGATACCATTTATTTAAATACCAACGAAAACGACCGTAAGGCGAACCTGGTGCCTGTGCGCGATTATCGTTACGCGCAGGAAATGAAAGTTCGGTATCCGCTTCATCAATATAAACGAAGCGCAAAGTTGTTGAAGGAATTGCGCGCAGTTAAAACGCCACTCGAAATTGAACCCCTGCAGGAAGCAGTAAATATTACGGATAAAGCATTTCGGCGTTTGCTTGGTTTTATTCGACCCGGCGTGTGGGAGCATGAAATTGAAGCGGAGATTTTGCACGAATTTCTCTGGAACCGGGCCACTGGTCCGGCTTATGGTTCCATCATCGCCAGTGGCGACAGAGCGCGAACACTTCACTATGTAAGCAACAACCAGGAATGTAAGGACGGGGAAATGATATTGATGGATTTCGGCGCGGAATATGGCGGCTACTGCGCCGACCTAACGCGCACGGTGCCGGTGAATGGCAAATTCACCAAACGCCAGAAGGAAGTGTACAATGCCTGTCTTCACCTGCACCATTTCGCCGCAAGCATATTGAAACCGGGGATATTACTGGGCGACTATACCGAAAAGGTAGGCGAAGAAGCGACTGCCATTTTTCAAAAAATTGGACTGCTTACAAAACAGGATGTAAAAAATGAAGATCCTGAGAACAGGGCCTATCGTCGCTATCTTTACCACGGCATTTCGCACCATTTGGGTATCGATGTACACGACCTGGGTTCCCGTACACAACCCGTTCAGGCGGGAATGGTATTTACCGTAGAGCCGGGGATTTATATCGAGCAGGAAAAGTTGGGTGTTCGTATCGAAAATAATTTCTGGATCACGAAATCGGGCAATAAAGACCTGATGAAAAATATTCCCATCACAGTGGAAGAGATTGAATCGCTGATGAAAAAAGAAAACAGAAAAAATAAGCCCACCTCCAAAGCATGAAACAAGTTCCCAATATTTTCACCCTATTGAATTTAATCTTCGGTTGTCTCGCGATTGTTTTCACTCTTCAGAATGGAATTGTGCTGGCCAATACTGGTGAAGGAGAGCAGATGATGAGCATGCCTGAACAAATTTTCCTGGCTTCATTGTTTATAGGACTGGCTGCCGTTGTCGATTTTTTTGATGGATTCCTGGCCCGCCTGCTTAAAGCGAATTCAGCCATGGGCAAGGAATTGGATTCATTGGCCGACATTGTGAGTTTTGGCGTGGCACCGGGCATGATCATTTACCAATTCCTGCGCCTGAGCATTGCACGGCAGGAGAATGGATTGGACGCGTCCATCCTATGGCTTTTGCCTGCCTTTATATTGCCTTGCGCTTCAGCGTGGCGACTGGCGAAATTCAATCTCGACAGTGAACAAACCCACGGCTTCAAAGGTGTACCTACACCAGCAGTAGGATTGCTGGTGGCTTCACTGCCCATCATTTTCTGGACCAGTTCGCAGGAGTGGGTTTTGGGAACATTGCTGAATAAGTGGTTCTGGTATGGACTGGTTGCTACACTCTGCTACCTGATGACAAGCAACCTGCCCATGATGAGTTTGAAGGTCAGCAATTTTGCACTGCGCAACAATGTTTCAAAAATTATTCTGGGCGTGGTAGCTATTATTTGCGCCATTCTACTGAAGTGGGCAGCGGTGCCCGTCGTTTTCCTCGCCTACATTGTATTATCTTTGACGCTCAAAAATAAATCGGCATGAAGTATTCAGTACACATCAATGTGATGCCTCTCAAAGAATTGTTGGATCCGCAGGGAAAAACGGTATTGGGAGGATTGAATAACCTGGGTTTGAAAACGGTGGAAGACGTTCGGATTGGCAAACACATCACACTGGAAGTGGAAGCCAAAACCGAGTCGGAGGCTAGACAAATTGCGGAAGAAGCCTCCAAAAAATTGCTGGCTAACCCGGTGATGGAGCAATACGAGATACAGGTACACTAAAGCTCATATCAACTGTCCCACCCATGCACGCTGCTTAGAATCATCGCATGCTCTATATCGTTCCTTCTCCCATCGGCAACCTGGCGGACATCAGTTTCAGAGCCGTGGAAATTCTTTCCACTGTTGACCTGATTCTGGCCGAAGATACCCGCACTTCTTCCATTCTCCTGAATCACTATAAAATTGTTAAACCGGTAACGCCTTACCACCAGCATAATGAGCACAAAGTGCTGGACCACCTTGTTCAGCAATTGCAATCTGGCAAGAAAATGGCCCTCTTAACCGATGCCGGAACCCCGGGGATTTCAGATCCGGCATTCCTTTTGGTAAGAGCATGTGTAAGGAATGAAATTGTTGTGGAATGCCTGCCCGGCGCAACCGCCTTTGTTCCCGCCCTTGTTAATAGTGGATTACCCATTAACCGCTTCTGCTTTGAAGGATTTTTGCCTTTGAAAAAAGGTCGACAAACCATGCTTAAAACCCTGGCCACCGAAGAAAGAACAATGGTATTTTATGAGTCGCCGTTGCGACTTGTAAAAACATTGCAGGATATGATTGCGCATTTCGGGGCGGAAAGACCCTGTTCGGTTTCGCGGGAGCTGACGAAAAAATTTGAAGAAACGGTAAGAGGTAGTTTGCAATCCGTTTGCGCACATTTCGAAGCCCGCCAGGTAAAAGGGGAAATCGCCATCGTGGTACAGGGTTTTGAGCCTTCCCATCACTGACATTCTTTAAACAAAAAAATAGCCTATTATGAAAAAGAACATCATCTTTTCTTTGTTGTTACTGGTATTGGGTTTTGGATTAAAAGCGCAGGTGATTAAAGTGCCGGATGCCGCAAAGAAGCATTTCGCTTCAAAATATCCAAAAGCCGATAAGGTGGAATGGTCAAACAATGTTGCTTACGAAACCGTAACGTTCGTGAGTGGTGGCAAGAGTTATAAGGCTTTTTACGATCTCGATGGAAAATGGACACACGCGGAATCTGAAATTACCGACGCTGATTTGCCTGCAGCTGTAAAAGACGGGTTGGCCAAGAGCAAATATGCCAACTGGCCTGTAAAAGACGTGGCCTGGCTGGAGGTTTCAAAGGGCGTTCAGTACAGGGTTCATGTTAAGAAGGATATCACAAATGATCGCTACCTCGTTTTTGACAAGGCGGGCAAGTTGGTGAATGATAATGTAACCCTGGATTAATGAAGTTTCCAGTTTGTGGTTTGTAGTTTGTGGTTCGTGGTTGATAATTGGTTTTGCTTTGCAATGCCAAACAAAAACAACGAACCACAAACTACAAACCACAAACTAAATCTTTATCTTTGCCCCAAGTAAAAAAGCTATGAACCTAAAGATTAAAACCCCATTGTTATTATCATTGGCATTTGCATTGTTTTCCTTAACGGCATCTGCCCAATTTGTGGACATCCCCACCGTTGTGAAGGATTCATTCGATAAAAAATTTCCGGAGGCAAAGCAGGTAGAGTGGCTGCACAATTTTGGAAAGCCTGAAGTGAAATTTAAGATGAGCGATAAAAATTGCTGGGCACGGTTTACCAGTAAGGGCGTATGGGAAGTAACGGAAACCAAAATCACGGAGGCTGAATTGCCGGTTGAAGTGATGGACGGCTTGCACAAAAGCAAGTACAACGAATGGCCCATTAAAGAAGTGAGTAAATACGACAGACCCGGTGGCGTTACGTACAAAATCGGTGTGAGCAAAGGCACCCTGAATTCTAAAAGTTTATACTTTAACGAAAAGGGTCAACTGCAGAAAGACGATTTCAAAATCTAGCATTTTTAATTATTTGGATTTTCCCCCCGTCGGTTTTTTAGCTTACGGGGGGAAAACTGTTTTTTGGATATTGGATACAAATTGAGTGGTAGCGCATGTCTACCGACCATCAAAATAATGAATTGACGGGCTTTATTATCTGATCTTTGTCGATAGCCCTTTAATTTTTTTTCATGAGAAATTACATCTTCCTCTTCATTTCCCTTATACTGGGTGAGCAGGGTATTTATGCACAACCCGGCCGTTGGCAACAACGGGCTAAATACAAGATGGACATTAAGATGGATGTCCAAACCAACCAGTTTAAAGGTGTGCAGAAACTGGAATACACCAACAATTCACCGGATACGCTTTACCAACTTTTTTACCATTTATATTTCAATGCGTTTCAGCCCAACAGCATGATGGATAATAGAAGTCGTGCTGCTGGTAATATCAGCCTGGGCAAAGACAAATTGGGCAACGACGTGCTGGACTGGGATGAAAGAATCCGTGACCGGATACTCAATCTTCAGCCAAATGAAATCGGCTACCAGAAAATAAATTCCTTAAAAATGAACGGCGTGCCGCAAACCTACAAGGTGGAAGAAACCATTTTGCAGGTGAAGCTTACGCGCCCGGTAATGCCGCATAGCACAGTTACACTCGACATGGAATTCGATGCGCAGGTACCCCTACAGGTTAGGCGCTCTGGCCGTGACAGCAAATACACCGGCACCCGCTATTCTATGTCGCAGTGGTATCCAAAAATCTGCGAATACGACAATGAAGGATGGCATGCCACGCCCTATGTAGCCCGGGAATTTTATGGCGTGTGGGGCGACTTCGACATTTCAATTACCATCGACAAGAAATACATTATTGGCGGAACAGGCTATTTGCAAAATGCCTCTCAAATCGGGTATGGATACGAAGCACCCAACACAAAAGTGACGCGACCCGCCGGCGAAACGCTCACCTGGCATTTCGTGGCGCCTAATGTGAATGATTTTATGTGGGCGGCCGATCCTGATTTTCGTCACCTGGTAAGGCAGGTGCCTGGCGGACCTACCGTACATGTGCTGTATCGTCCGAAGGAAAATGATACGGCTTATAATGCCGGTTGGACGGCACTGGCGGATGCAGGTCCCGTCATCTTTCCCTATGCTGAAGCCCATTTCGGAAAGTATGCCTGGAATCAATTTACGTTTATACAAGGCGGTGATGGATCGATGGAATATCCAATGGCAACATTGCTGAAGGCGTCGTCAATGGGTTCGGCCTATCATGAACTGATGCACAACTGGTGCCCAATGATGTTGGGAACCAACGAAAGCAAATATGCATGGATGGATGAAGGCTATGCCGATTTTGCCGGGCACCTGGTATCGAATTATTACCGCGACCAGGTTACGCGAAAACAAGTGCAGAGCAATGCAGCGAAGCTGAAAACGCTGGACTCCACCGCGGCAATTCTTCCGCTTGATCAATATACCAGCTACCGCGCCTATTATAGTTTGGTGAAGAGCGGTGCGGAAGAACCCCTGGCCACTTACGCAGATCAATATGCTACCAACTATGCTTACAACAACGGTTCCTATGCAAAGGGTTGCGTTTTCCTGGAGCAATTGGGTTATATAATGGGTGCGGGAGCACGCGACAAATTCCTGTTGGAATATATGAAGAACTGGCGCTTCAAACATCCCAATCCCAACGACCTGATTCGTGTTGCAGAAAAAGTGAGTGGCCTGCAACTGGATTGGTATCTTGAATATTGGGTATACACAACCAAAACGATTGACTATGGTGTGGACAGTTTATGGGAAGAAGACGGCAAAACGAGGATCAGATTGGCAAATCACGGAAGCATGCCGATGCCGGTTGACGTAATGCTCACATTCAAAGACGGCAGCCGCCAGGTGGAATACATCCCGATGATTTTAATGTACGGAGAGAAAGCGGCTGAAGATAAAAGTCTGCCCTTTCATCCACATGAACCATGGAAATGGACAAATCAATTGTACACCTTTGAAGTGAATAAAAAGCTAACCGATTTGAAGGTCCTTGAAATTGATGCTTCACAACGAATGGCTGATATTGACAGAAGAAACAACCGGCTGGAACTGAATTGGTAAATTCACCTGTTCCCGACTCAATTAAAAATTTCATGAACATCAGGCTCAGGCGAATTACATTGAGAGACGCTGCAGTGCTGGCAACAATGGCACAAGCCACCTTTTACGATACTTTCCATGGCACCTGCACCGAAGCAGATATGCAGTCTTTTCTGGATACTTATTTTAACCTCGATCAAACCCGCAAGGAGTTGAGTGACCCCGACGACCTGTTTTATTTCGCCGAAGTGGATGGCGTGCCTGCCGGATATATTCGAATGATGGAGGACTATCGCAGTTTCGAAATGATGGAAAAATGGAAAGCGCTTGAATTAAAAAGAATTTATGTTTCGAAGGAATTCCAGGGTCGCAAAGTGGCGCAGGCCCTGATGGATTTTGTACTTACCTATGCGGCCGAGCATCACTATGAAGTAGTGTGGCTGGGCGTTTGGGAGCTCAACCACCGCGCACTGAAGTTTTACGGTAAGTATGGTTTCGAAGATTCCGGTTATACGCACCCGTTTCCAATCGGACAAACACCGCAAACCGATAAATGGTTATGGAAATTTTTAGACAGGGGGAAGTCGGTGTGAAATTACCGGCCGAAATACTTGTTAACGGCCTCGATGCGGTTGCTAACGTGTAATTTTTCGTAGATGTGATATACGTGTTTTCTAACAGTTTCCTGCGCAATATTCAACTGCTGCGAAATTTCTTTGTATAACATGCCCTTGGCGATCAATTCCAGGATCTCTTTTTCACGCCGCGACAATACATCCAGCGGGCTACTGAGTGATTTACTTTGAAATGCTGCCACCACCTTTCTTGCTATCTGGCTGCTCATGGGTGCGCCGCCTTCGTACAATTCCTTGATGGCTTCCAGCAATTTTCCGGGCGCTGTTTTCTTTAAAATATAGCCACTGGCGCCAGCTTCAAGTGCTTCGAAGATCTTTTCATCTTCTTCATACACCGTACAAATCATGTATAGAATTTCGGGAATGCGGGGCTTTAACTGACGGACGCATTCTATCCCGCTCATGCCACCCAGGTTGATGTCCATCAACACAACATTGGGCTTTATTTTGGGTATGCCAACGAGGGCTAGTTCCGCGCTGGTAAAGGAACCGGCAAAACGATAACCGTCAGTCATCATAATGATCTGTTCCAGAGCCTGGCGAATATCCTTGTTGTCTTCAACAACGCAAACGGAGATATTTTCCATGTATTAACGCAAAGCTATCATATATAACGCAATTCCAAGTACCACAAAGCGGTTATACCCGCTCTTCGATGGGAATGTGAAAACTAACGATTGTACCTTCCTCACCATTAAGTATAAAATCGCCACCAATGGCCTTCATTCGCTCTTCCATATTGCGTAAACCATTGTTATGGTGCCTTATTTCGCGCTGGTCGATGCCGGTTCCATTGTCACAAACCAGGATTTTCAGATCGTTTTCCAGTCTGAAATGAACCTCCACCTGTGTGGCATTGGCATGTTTCACGATGTTGTGAAGGGCTTCTTTTACTGCCAGCACGATATTTCTTCGCATTTCTCCGCTAATCACCGTTTCAGGAATGTATTCGGGCGTAACGATGCGCAGTTTGATGGTAAAGGGTTCAAAAAATTCTACCACCTGGTGGCGGATATACGCGATGAGGTTCGGCAAGGAATCATTGCGGGAATTCATACTCCAGATAATCTCATTCATTTTTTCGATGAGATTATTGGCTGTAGAAGAGATTTTATCCACTTCCTCCATACGTTGCGAAGGTCCCCGCGTTTTTGCTATCTCGCTAAGCAGGCGGATGGAGGTGAGGCCTGAACCGATATCATCGTGCATTTCCTGCGCAATGCGGTTTCTCTCCTTGTCTTTCGCCTCCATAATGGCGCGGTATTTTTCCAATTCCTTTCTGTCATTGTCAATTTGCAAAAGTTCCACGGCCTTCATCCTGTCCAGCTCTTCCATCCTGTTCCGGTAGGTGATGGCCTGTACGTAAAAAAACATCTCAAGTACAATGCCCAACATAAAAATGACGGTGGAGCTGCCGATGAGATTGAAAAAAGGCACATTGTCGTAGTGTGATAGCAATACATAGAGCGCGACAAGCGCCAGCACGCTTACGCAGAAAGTGCCGGTGGCCACAAGGCGGGCAAGCCGGTTATTCCAGAACAGCAGAAAAATGGCCAGCCATAAGGTGAACACGACCAATATGGCACGCGCCACATTAAAGGCAAAATGGCTGATGAAATAATATTTAGTCTGGAAAATAAACACGGAGTCAAACACCAGGAAGCCGATCAACGAATAAATCAGCATCCAGCAAGCCCGGTAGGCGCGTGGGAAATTTTCCCGCAGGTTTAAAAATTTTGTGACGAACAACAGGTAGAAAATGGCGCCACCCATTTGAAGCAGGTGGTGCCTGTAGATGTCGAAATAGTGCGACAATTTTGAAAAGGAAAACAAGTTGATCATCTGGCAGCCGAAGTCGAGGATGAAGAACAGGGCTGCCTGGCTATAGTAAAAATATTCGCGCCTGCGCATGCGCAGGTACCGCGTGAAAGTATAGGCCATGATGCTGAACATGATGCCCAGCATGGGAAGTGTAAGCAGGATGTAGAGCCTGTTGGGAATCATGAAGTGCTGAGAGGCAAAATTGATGGCTTCTTTTTTCGCGAAAATGATGGGATGAAAATTACTCCAGTTGTAAAACGCGATGGTAGGTTGAATAAAAAGCGTTTTCTGTTGTCCGTGCGCAAGACTAACAGGGAAATAGGGAATGTTCGTCATCAAAATGGACGAATGAATGGATTCACGCCGATCCATCTTTACCAGCTTATTCGCCACGCTATCCCACTCGTACACGCTGAAATCAATCGCCTGTCCTACATACAAACAAAATGTGTCGCTGGGAGGGCCGGCGTTTTCGAGATTTACTTTGACGTAGTAGTTCGCGTCGAGATTGCGCAGGTTGAACCGGAGGTCGGGCCTTGAGAAGTCGTATGACAAGTAGGGGAGTGAGTCGACCCGGATTTTTTTGTCTGTATCTACATAATAGCCCAGCTTATTGCTGATTTGCAGATACTCACCGATGCTTCCGAGGTCGATTGTAGCCGTTTCCTGAGCGTTGCAACAAATGGCAAAGGCTAGCAGCAGGCCAGAAAATATGATGCTTTTTCCCTTCAATAGTCATTCACTAATATCCCTGTAAAGTAAATTGATGTTTGCGACTTCCACAACTTATGCGGGCACATAAAGCAGGTATTTCCCCAGAAAATAGTCTTCCGAAAAGATGGTATGAATGTCCCAGGAATGAGGTCTTAACCGGCTTTCGTGAATTTCTTCCGCCAGGTCGCCACCTTTGAGGCAGATCAATCCATTCTTATAGTCGGGATAAAATCTTTCGGGTTTCAATACCGGCTTCGCCCATTTCCAAAGGGTTGCGAGGGGCGCCACGGCGCGACTAACGGCAAAGTGAAACCGCTGATTGTGGATGTCTTCCACCCGGCCATGCGAGGAGGTGATATTTTTTAGTCCAATGCCTGCTGCCACTTCATTCACCACTTTTATTTTTTTTCCAATGGCATCCACCAGGTGAAATTGTACCGCTGGAAAAAAGATTGCCAGCGGTATGCCCGGAAAGCCGCCACCGGTGCCAATGTCAACAATGCGTGTGCCATCCGGGAATTGAAAAATGGCCGCAATGGCCAGCGAATGAAGTACATGCTTTTCATACAAACCGCCGATGTCCTTTCTGGAGATCACATTGATCTTTGCGTTCCACTCGGTATATAGCGCTTCAAGCGCAGCAAATTGTTCGCGTTGCTTTTCTGAAAAATCTTTGAAATAGCGCTCAATTATTTCCATACCACTTTCGGTTTTTTCAAAAGGCCCGGCACAAAGATGAGGTAATAAGCAAACATCCAAATGTCGAGCAGGGGAAACCAGGGCCAAAGATCACGCTCATCCAGTTGCCGCATGGCCTGGTAATAAACCCAACCCTGCACCAGCATTCTGAGGGCAAATACGCCAAGCGCCCATTGCCAGCATGGGGTAAAAAGACTAATCACCAGCAATGGATATAATAAAAAATGGGAAATGGCGTATGCGCCCAACAAGAATTTGTGGGTGAATTTGTAATATTTCGCTGTGCTGTAATGCCGTGCCTTTTGTACCCACCAATCCGACCAGGTTCGCTTGGGTTCAGACAGCGTAAAGGCGGCTTTATCAATTACCACCGTGGTGTTTTTCGATGTGGCGGCTTTGTTGATGAAAAGATCGTCGTCGCCGCTGGGAATATGATTGAAAGCGGAGAATCCTTTATTCCTGAAAAAAACATCTCTTTTGTACGCAAGGTTTCTACCCACCCCCATGTAGGGCATGCCTGCAAGCGCGTAAGACAGGTACTGCAGTGCGGTGTGAAAAGTTTCGAACCGGATTAGCTTATTTAGTGTGCCCTTGAATTTGTGGTAAGGACTGTAGCCAAGCACAATTTCAATATTGCTGGTGAATGCCTGTTGCATGCGATCTATCCAATATTCGGTCGCCGGTACACAGTCAGCATCGGTTAGCAGCACGATGTCGTAGCGGGCCGTTTTGATACCCATTGAAAGCGGAAACTTCTTTCCCGGAATCAGTTTGGCTTCCTGTTTCAATTCAACTATCTGCAATTGCGGGTAATCCTTTTGAAAGGCTTCCAGCAGGTATTTGGATTCGTCGATGGAATTGTCGTTTACAATAATCACCTCGTGGGGTGCGTCGTAAACCTGCACCAGCACGCCGGGAATATTTTTAACTAAATTTGCGGCCTCATCGCGCGCGCATACAATTGTAGTAACGGGCTGGGGTTCTGGAACGGGAAGATCTTTTTTACGGTAATAGGCCAAGCGAAGGAAGAAGAACAGATAGTAAAATAATTGGGCGGCCGTTACCACACATAGGGACACGAGAATCCATATCCACCAGGATAAGTTAAGGGTTGTCATGCGCGCGAAGGTAGGGAAAAGGATCAGTTGATCAGTTGATCGGCTGAATAGTTGATTGGTTGAATGGTTGAATTTTTAGCTTCTGGCTTTTAAAAAATAAATCATAAATGCGTTTTGAATTAGTTGGCAAGGATCCGCTCAGTTCTGCCCGGGCTGGCAAAATGAGTACTG
>Ga0163162_10003841_pt1 | contig 14403 bp, 6 predicted proteins | sample S55metaG_FD_115310 | JGI IMG/M metagenome (GOLD analysis project Ga0163162, IMG submission 115310) | Switchgrass rhizosphere microbial communities from Kellogg Biological Station, Michigan, USA - S5-5 metaG | ecosystem: Host-associated > Plants > Roots > Rhizosphere > Soil | place: USA: Michigan...
CCGAGCACGACGGTCATCGCGCCCGCCGGAGCGGGGCGCGCTTCGAGGTTCACGAGCGCGGCGTGCACGGCGTCGTCGACATATTTCGAGAGGACCGCGTCGGTGAAATAGCCGTAGTCGAACCGTCCGCCGCCGCCGCCCGTGCCGATTTCGCGGCGTCCGTTCTGCTCGGCGATCACCGTGACCGAGACGCGCACGAGCGGCCGGATGTCCGCGGCGAGTGCGCCGTCGCTGCGCGCGACGAGCACGACGTCGTATTCGCCGGCGAGGCCCGCCATCACCTGCGTGATGCGCGGGTCGCGGCCGCGCGCCATCTGCTCGACGCGCTCGAGGAGCTTCACCTTGGCGGTGGCGTCGAGCGAGTGGAGCGGGTCGGCGGGCAGGTACAGGTCGCGGCCGGAGACGCCCGTGAGCGAGCTCGCCGACTTGATCTTGTGCTTGCCGCCGCCCGCCTTTGCGATCGCGCGGGTGGCGATCGCGGCCTGGCGGATCGCGTCGGGGGAAAGGTCGTCGGAGTAGGCGAAAGCCGTGCGGTCGCCGGACACTGCGCGCACGCCGACGCCCTGGTCGATGCTGAAGCTGCCCGATTTGACGATGCCTTCCTCGAGGCTCCACGCCTCGCTGCGGGTGGCCTGGAAGTAGAGGTCCGCGTAGTCGACCTTGTGCGTGAAGATTTCTGCGAGTGTGCGCGTGATGAGCGCCTCGTCGAGCCCATAGGGCGTGAGCAGAACGTCCTTTGCGGTGACGAGGTTGCGGATGCCGGGTTCGATGATGTTCATGCGGTGCCTGTGGCTCAATCGGTGACGTGTATGACTATTCTAACGTCGGTGTCTGGGGAGCTATCTGCGGGGAAAAAAGCGCGCTTTCAAGCCCGGATGATGTTCAGCCTAGCACGCGGTGCCGGTACGCCGGCAGGCTCTGCCTGACCGACGCGATGCGCGCCGGATCGATCGCGCCGGCCACGACGCCCGCGCCTTCCTCGCGCACGTCGACGATTTCGCCCCACGGATCGATCAGCATGCTGTGGCCCCATGTGCGGCGGCCGTTCTCATGCCTGCCGCCTTGCGCGGCGGCGAGCACGTAGCACTGGTTCTCGACGGCGCGCGCCTTGAGAAGCGTCTCCCAGTGGGCGCGGCCGGTCGTGTAAGTAAACGCCGAAGGCACGACGATCAGCGCGCAGTCGCCCATCTGGCGGTACAGCTCGGGAAAGCGCAGGTCGTAGCAGACCGACAGCCCGACGCGGCCGAACGGCGCCTCGAACGTGCGCACTTCGGAGCCGGGGCAGATCGTGCGGGCTTCGTCGAACGATTCCTCGCCTTTTTCGAAGTTGAAGAGATGAATCTTGTCGTAGCGGGCGGCCTGTCTGCCGTCCGGATCGAACACGAGCGTGGTGTTGAGCACGCGCGAGGGCTCCGGTGACTGGAGCGGCAGCGTTCCGCCGATCACCCAGACGCGATGCTCGCGCGCCGCCTCCGACAGAAACCGCTGGATCGGGCCGTCGCCGGGCGTTTCCCGGATGGCAAGCTTGTCCGTGTCCTTGAAGCCCATGAAGCAGAAATATTCGGGCAGGAGCACGAGTTGTGCACCGCCGCGCGCCGCTTCCGCGATCAGCCGGCCCGCCTCGGCCAGATTGCGTTCGAGATCGGGCGCGCTGACCATCTGCAGCGCGGCCGCCCTGAACGGCACGGTCTGGCTTTCGCTTGATGTTTCGCTCATGTCTCGCGTTCGGGTGCGTCGAAAAGGGTGCGTCGAAAAAGGGCTGAAACCCGCGCCGTGAAGCCACGTCACGTCACGGAGCGACGGCGGCAGCAGGAGCTTCGATCTTACCCTGATCCCCGTGGACCCGCTGGATGACGGGTTTCGACCAGGAACCGGTGATGGAGTAGTCGCGGGAGAAGGCGAGCCCGATCGACTTCGACAGCAGGATATCGGCGAGGAGCGTGCCCAGGCCGAGCAGCGGATTGATGACGGCGGCACCCAGTGCGACGGTGCCGGCGCTGATCGTCGGGATGACGCTCGCGTTCAGGTTCTGCGTCTCCTTGGGCAGATTCACCATGCCTTTCAGTTCGACGCGCGCAGGCGACGTGACCATCGTGAAATCGTTGGTGCGGCCGATGCCGTTCTGGATAGTCGCCGTGCCGGAGATTCTGTCGAACGGCAGCCCCTTGCCGACGACATCCTGGAAATTCAGCGTGAGCAGGTGCGCGAGGCTCTGCAGGCTCAGCACGCCGAGCAGTTTGGCCGCGCCCGGCTCGACCTTCAGGATCTGCCCGTGACGCAGCTCGACGTCGAGGCTGCCGTTGAGCGTCGGCAGGTCGAGGGCGGCGGGGCTGCCGTCCCAGTCCGCCTTGCCCGACACGATCCCGCGGCCGGCGTTCATCGTGCGCGGCAGGCCGAAGCGGTCGAGCAGTCGCCCCGTGTCGTCGAGGTCAAGCTTGAACTCCAGCGCGGTGTGGCGCGGCGGATCGTCGTCGTCGGACGGGGCGTGCGCGCCGGCGAGCGGGCGCCAGTTCGCCGTCGCCGTAAGCGTGGCTTCCGGGTTTGCGAATCGCAGCCGGTCGAGCCGCCAGACCGGCACGCCGCTCTCCACCTCGTTGTGCGCGTTGACTTCCAGCTGACCGACCGGGCGCCCGCGAAAGACCACTTCGTTCACGATCAGGTCGATCGACGGCATGTTGCGCGGCGGCTTGCGGATCACCTGTCCGACGAGGTCGTTTTCCGCCTTCTCCGGAATCACCACCTTCGCGAATCGCGCGACGAGCGCGCCGGGGCTGCCCTTCGTCGCGCCCGGCGTCCACGCGACGTAACCCGATACCTGGTTCGACGCGATGTTCGCTTGCCACATGCGGTCGGTCTCGCTCGCGCCGATCACGACGTTCTCCCAGTGTCGGTTGAGCAGCTTGAGCGTGGTGAAGTGAAGGGCCAGGCGCGTGGGCAGGAACTGCTTCAGGTTTTCGTTCATGGCCGGCGGCTGGGCCGCTTTCTGCGCCTGCGGCGACTGCGCGGGGTTCAGCCCGGCGATCAGCTTGCGCCATGCGTCGGCGTCGAGTTCGTTCAAATCGACGGCCGCCGCCACGCCCTGCGAAGGAAGATCGGCCGGCTTGTTCACGCCGATCGCGCCGCGCACGACGTTCAGCTGCGTCTTGCCCGCCTGCTGCAGCAGGTAATGCGCCGCCACGGGGCCGAGCGTGAGACGGGCGTCGTGACGCCCGGCGGTGTCGCCCGCCACGGGCTCGAAGCTGAAGGCGAACGGCATCGGCGTGCCCTGCGCCTTCGCGAACGGGGCGGGGAAGTCGAGGCCGAGGCCGGTGAGATCGGATTTCGCCTCGATGCGCGGCAGCGCGTTCTTCGCGCCGCTCACGTGCAGTTCATAGGGCGCGGTGCCGCTCACGCGCTTGAGGATCTGCGCCACCTGCGGATTGATGCGGATGTTCATGCCTTGCGCTGCGTCCGCGCCGATGCGGCCGTTGACGTTCACCGCGTAGCTGCCGTCCGGGTTCACGCCGCCATTGCCGCGCACTTCGCCGCCCAGAAAGCGGCCGCTGAGGTTGTCCAGCTTGACGGTCTTTTCCGCGAAGCTCGCCCGCCCGCGCAGGTTCGAGAGCGGGGGCAGGTCGGCGTAGGCGAGCTCGTTGCCGTTGAACGTGAGGGAGCCGTCGTAGTCGACGTGCGGCTTCGGCAGCCGCACGCGCGGAATGCCGAGCTTGAGCGCGAGCGTGGCGTCGCCGCTCGCGCGCACCTTGCGGGCGGCGTGCTTCGAGAGGATGCCGAGCGAGCTGTCGTCGACGTAGCGCAGCATGTCGGAGAGCGGGCCGTGGGCGCGGCCGTCGATCAGGAGCTTCGACTCGCGGTTGCCCGTATCGTCGATGCGTCCGGTCACGTGATCGAGCGCGACGCTGCGGTAGTGCGCGCGGTCGATGTCGAAACGCAGCTTGTTCTGCGCGAGCTGGAACTTGCCGTTGATGCCCTCGAAGCCCGGCCAGATGTTCGGCGTGCCGTTCGCCATCTTGCGCGGCGGAAAGGGCGTCGGGTCGAACTTGCCGCCCGTGAACGGCGCCTCGATGCGGAACACGCCTGCCTCGGGCACCTTCGCGTAGGGGAACCGGGTCAGGTCGCCGTGCACTTCGATCGTGCCGTTGCGCGATATGCCCGCCTGCAGCGCATGGCCGAGATAGATCCGCACGCGCTCGCTCAGGCTCGTCGGCAGGTAGCGCACGAGGCTCGTCACCTTCAGCTCGGCGACTTTCGCCTTCAGGTCGAGCGTGCCGCGCCCGTGGCCCTGGTTCCAGTAGTACGCGGTGACTTCGCCCTTCGCATCGTCGTTTTTCACGCGCAGCGTTTCCAGATGCACCGTGAACGCCTTGCGCGGTTCGCCGGGCGCGGGGGCGTCGGCAATCGTCCAGCTTGCCCGGCCTTCGAGGGAATCGAAGGTGAGGCGCGGGTTGTCGAAGGCGCCCGGAACCGTGATCGCGGCCTGCTTCGTGTCGATGGTGAGGGTGCCCTGCGACTGGTCGGCGTTGATCCTGCCCCACAGGTTTTCGACGCCCGGAATGCCCACGCGCGGGTGGTTGTTCGCGGTGAGTCCGGGCGGCGGCTCCTGCGCCTGCACGCTGATGCCCTGCAGATCGGCCTTGACCGTGTAGCGCAGAAGCGGCTTCGCCGAGCCTTTGCTGTGCTCCTGCATGACTTCCTGCTCGGTCTTAGGCGGGGCGCGCTCGGAGCTGAACGTGTAGTTGGACACGAGCCCGCGCGGATTGAACCTGACGAGATCGATCAGCGCCTTGCGCGGCAGCGGCAGCGCACGGGCGAATTCGGCGAGGATGCCGACATCGACCAGATCGCCCTCCACGCTGAACAGTTGCCCGCGGCCGACCGACGCTTCGCGGTAGCTGCCCGTGAGCGTCCTGAAATCGAGCACGCGGGAAACGGGCGTGCCGTCGTCGAGCGGCGCCTGGCCGAGTTCCGCGTGCAGGTCCGACATGTGCAGCGTGTATTCGCCCTCGCGGCGCTCGAGGCTCCAGCCGAAGTGCGCGCTCGGCAGGTCGAGGCGCGGCTGGGTCGGACGCACGCGCAGCGCGACGTTGACGCCGGTCAGGTCGCCGCTCGCACTCTGCATCTTGCCGCCCGCGAAATTGAGCCAGATGCGGTTGCCGAAGCGGCCGCTGTACATCTCGAACGGGATCTCCACGTAGTGCGCGAGCGTCGGCAGGTCCACCGGACCGGTCGACACGTAGGCGCGCCCGGTCCAGTGCGCGGGCGCCCCGACCGCCGCGAACGGCTGATGCCGGAAGTCGGCGCGAAAATCGAGCGGGCCGTGCAGCACTTCGCCGTCGGCGGGCGCCTGCAGTGCGAGGCGGTGGCGGATGCCGTCGTTGACGACCGCGAGCCGGATGCGCTTCAGCGCGATTTCGGGCACGCCGCGCTCCGCGTCGTGCCAGCGCAGCGTGCCGTCGCGCAGCACGATCAGCTGCTGCTTGAGCAGCCATGTCATGAAGGTGTTGTCGCCGGTGCGCCGCGTCGGCAGCGGCACGCCCGCGACGCTCAGCGACCCGTTCGCCGCCCGCGCGATGATGACGTCGGGCCCGTCGACGACGAGACTCGACAGCGTCGGCGCGAGCCTGAACATCGACTGCCACGAGAGCGTCGCGCTCGCGTGCGGCACGGCGAGGCCGGGGGAGCCGTCGGCGGCGTCGATGCGCAGGTTGTCGATGTCGAGCGACGGCTGCAGTCCCGACCAGCGCGCGGTGAGCCGTCCGATGCGCAACTGCGCGTGGATTTTCGACGAAATGATCTGCTCGATGCGCGGCCGGAAGGCGTCGATCTGTGGCAGAACGATGTAGCGCAGTCCGAGATAGGTGCCCGCCACCACGAAATACAGCACGACGGCGAGGGCGAGGACGATCTTGAAGGCGCGTGAAAGCAAGCGCTCGGCGTTACCGCGGGGCTTGGCTTGTCCAACTTCGGATGGGGTGACGGATTCCTTGGTGTCGGACATGCTGCTGCGGTTCGGCGATATGGTAGTTTTGCGTGTTTGACGTTCAAATGTAACACAGGGCGCTGCGCACAAGACCGCAAACGGTCCTTCGGGTTTAGCCGGAAAGCCAAGCCCACACGGCGTTTGCCGTGTTCCGGCAGGCGTTCGGCGCGCCGGCCTCGCGGCATTTAGCGCGCGAAGCGCCGCGCCGGGTCAAGCGTACGCACTTTCAGTGCCGTACATTAAAAAAGGCACGAAGCAGTTTCAGAAAGACACGAAGCAACCAGCGAGCCGCTCCTTACATGACCGAAGCAACCCTCCTCAGTTCCGCCTACTCCAGCTATGCCGGGCGCGCTTATGCGGCGCGTCCCGAATTGCCCTCGCAGGTCGCGCAATGGGCGCTCGCGCCCGTCACCCGCGCGTGGATCGAGTCGCGCTTCGTCGCGCTGTGCAGCACGTGCGCGACGGGCGGCACGCTCAACGAGCCCGCGCTCAAGGCAGCGCTGCGCCGCCTCAGGACGGAAGTGTTCTGCACCGTGATGGAGCGCGATCTCGCGGGGCGCGCCGACGTGGCCGAGGTGACCGGCGCGATGACCGACCTCGCCGAAGTCACCATCCAGCGGGCGCTCGCGGTGCTCTCGGCGGACCTGGAGACGCTCTTCGGCGAGCCGCGCGGACCGGACGGCGAGCGCCTGACGCTCGGCGTCGTGGGGATGGGCAAGCTCGGCGGGCGGGAGCTCAACGCGTCGTCGGACATCGATCTGATCTTTGTGTACGAGGAAGACGGCGAGACCGCCGGCGGCCAGCGCGCGCCGCTCACCACGCAGGAATTCTTCACGCGGCTCGGGCGCCGGCTGATCGGCGCGATCGCGGAACTCACCGAGGACGGCTATGTGTTTCGCGTCGATATGCGGCTGCGTCCGAACGGCGATTCGGGCCCGCTCGTGTGCAGCCTCGGCATGCTGGAGGAATATTTCTACGTGCAGGGCCGGGAATGGGAGCGCTACGCGTGGATCAAGGGGCGCCTCGTCTCGGAGGGCGGGAGCGATTCGGCGAAGCGTCTCGCGAAGCAACTCGATGCGATCGTCACGCCGTTCGTCTATCGCCGCTATCTCGACTATGGCGTGATCGCGGCGATCCGCTCGCTGCATCTGCAAATCCGGCAGGAGGCGCAGCGCCGCGCCTCGATGCGCCCCGACAAGGCCGACGACATCAAGCTCGGCCGCGGCGGCATCCGCGAGATCGAGTTCAGCGCGCAGGTGTTCCAGCTGATCCGCGGCGGCCAGGCGGCCGAATTCCGCATTCGTCCGACGCTTGCCGTGCTCGCGCGCGCGGCCGCGCACGGGCTGATCGCGCCGCCGGTGCGCGCCGCGCTCTCGGAGGCGTATCTGTTCCTGCGCCAGGTGGAGCACCGGTTGCAATACCGCAACGACGCCCAGACGCACGCGATGCCGGTCGCGCCGGAAGAGCGCGCGCGGCTCGCGAAGTCGCTCGGATTCGCCGACTACGCCGCGCTGATGGCGACGCTCGACGCGCACCGGGAAGCGGCCGAACAGCAGTTCGACGCGATTTTCGCCGACAAGGTGAACGGCCACGGCGGCTGCGGCGTGGCGGAGGATTCGGCGGCGTCGTGGATCTGGAGCAGCGCGCTCGCCGACGACAGCGCCGGGGAAGAGCTCATCGCGCGCCTTGGCGGGCTCGGCTTCACCGACCCCGCGGGCCTGCTCGCGCGCCTGACGAGCGTCTGGAATTCGTCGCGCTACGGCGGCCTGCCCGCGAAAAGCCGCGAGCGCTTCGACATCGTCGCGCAGCGCGCGCTGGAGGCGGCGCAGTCGATCGAGCCGCCCGAGCGCCGCGGCGACACGATCACGCGTCTCTTCGATCTGCTCGAGGCCATCGGCAGGCGCGGCGCCTATCTCGCGCTGCTCACCGAGTACCCGGCGGCGCTCGACCGTGTGCTGTCGGTGCTCGGCGGCTCGCGCTGGGCGGCGGGCTACCTGATCCGTCATCCGCAACTGCTCGACGAACTGCTCGACGACGAAGCGATCGCAAGCCCGTTCGACTGGCCGGAATTCAAGCGCTCGCTGCGCGCGCGGCTCGCCGCCGCCGACGGCGCCGAACAGCAGATGGATCTGCTGCGTCACGCGCATCAGGCCGAGGTGTTCCGCATCCTGCTGATCGATCTGGCGGGCAGGCTCAGCGTCGAGCACGTGAGCGACCGGCTGTCCGAACTCGCGGACGCCGTGCTCGACGTGACCGTCGAAACCGTCTGGAAGCAGTTTCCGAAGCGGCATCGGGAGGCGCCGCGCTTCGCCGTGATCGCGTACGGAAAGCTCGGCGGAAAGGAACTCGGGTATGCGTCGGACCTCGATCTGATCTTTCTGCACGACGATCCCGACGACGCCGCCTCCGACATCTACGCGATGTTCGCGCGGCGCCTCGTCACCTGGCTCACCTCGGCGACCGGCGCGGGCACGCTGTTCGACGTCGATCTGCGGTTGCGTCCGAACGGCGAGTCGGGCCTGCTCGTGACGAGCCTCGACTCGTTTCGCGGCTACCAGATCCGCGAAGGCGATGCGGCGAATACGGCGTGGGTCTGGGAGCACCAGGCGCTGTCGCGGGCGCGCTACTGCGCGGGCGACGCCGCGATCGGCGAACAGTTCGAGGCGATTCGTGCCGAAGTGCTGGTCATGCCGCGCGAACCGGGGCCGCTCGCGCGCGAGATCGTGGCGATGCGCGAGCGCGTCGAAGCCGGGCATCCGAACCGCACGCCGCTCTTCGACCTGAAGCACGACCGCGGCGGCATGGTCGATATCGAGTTCATCGTGCAGTTCTGGGTGCTGCTGCATTCGCGCGAGCACAGCGAGTTCATTCGCAACGCGGGGAACATTTCGCTCTTGCGCATCGCGTCGCAGTGCGGGCTGATCTCGGCCGGGGACGCGGAGACGGTCGGCGCGGCGTACCGGGTGTACCGGAAGCTGCAGCACAAGCTGAGGCTCGACGGGATGGAGAAGGCGCGCGTCGAGCCGGAGCAGGTGGAGGCGGAGCGGGGCGTGGTCACGGCGCTGTGAGAGCGCGTGTTTGGCGGGGTGGGCGAATAGGCTGGCTGCGGGTCTCCGTGGTTCGTAGTGGTTCCCCGCAGGTCGCGCGCCCAAGCCACTGCTTCATGTGCGCACGGCGCGCCGACGTTGGCCTGGGCGCGGCGGCCGCGCCCGGGCCATTCCGGGGCTCGGTCATGGCAAGCGCCACGTCTGCGCTTCGTGCGCGCGGTGCGCCGTCAATGGCTCGAGCGCCCGCGTCATCGGGGCTCCGTCACGGGCAAGCGCCGCATCTCGCGGAAAGGAAAAAGCCCGGCGCTTGACTGCGTCCCAAAGGTTGGATCGGCGTCCAACTTTGCGGGACCCGTTCAGCGCCGGGCTTTTCTTCGTCCTGCGTGAGCATCGGGCGCCTCACGCCGCCAGCATTTCCTTCGCGTGCTTTCTCGTCGTGGCGGTGATTTCGAGCCCGCCGAGCATACGCGCGACCTCCTCGATGCGCTTCGCCTTGTCGAGCGGCGTGACGGTGCTGACCGTGCCGCCGCCTGAATCGCCCGACTTTGCCACCTGAAAATGCTGATCGCCGCGCGCGGCGACTTGCGGCAAGTGCGTGACGCAAAGCACCTGCCGGTCGCGCCCGAGCTGGTGCAGAAGCCGCCCGACGACCTCCGCGACACCGCCGCCGATGCCCGTGTCCACTTCGTCGAAGATCAGCGTGGGGGTGGGGCTCGCGGTGCTCGCGATGACGGCGAGCGCGAGGCTGATGCGCGCCAGTTCGCCGCCCGAGGCGACCTTGGCGAGCGGCCGCAGCGCGACGCCCGCATGGCCCGCGACGCGGAATTCGATCTGTTCGAGCCCGCTCGCGCCGCCTTCGGCCAGCGGCACGAGCGCGACTTCGAAGCTGCCGCCCGCCATCGACAATTCCTGCATGCCCGTGGTGACTGCCGCGCCGAGCGCCTTCGCGGCCTTGGCGCGCGCCTTCGAAAGCACCTTCGCCTCCGCCAGATAGGCATTCTTCGTCTTGTCGACGGCGGCGCGCAGCGCGTCCAGATCGGCTGCGGCATCGAGTTGCGCAAGCTGCCGGCGGCGCGCCTCGTGTTCCTCCGGGAGCGCCTCGGGCTGCAGGCGGAACTTGCGCGCGGTCGAATGGAGCTGGTCCATGCGCCGTTCGACCTGCGCGAGCCGGTCCGGGTCGAGGTCCAGCCGCTGCGCGTAGTGCGTGAGCGAATACGACGCTTCCTGCAACTGGATCTCGGCCGGTTCCAGCGACGCGAGCACGTCGGAGAGCGCCGGATCGATGTCGGCGAGGCCGCGCAGCTTCGAAATGATCGCGGAAAGCTGCGTGATCATCGCCTCGTCGGATTCGGACAGCGCGGCGAGCGCGCCCTGCACGCCGTCGATGAGGCTTGCCGAATGCGAGAGCCGGTGGTGCTCCGCGCTCACTTCCTCCCACTCGCCCGCCTGCGGCGCGAGCTTGTCGAATTCGCTCAGTTGCCACGCGAGCCGCTCGCGCTCCAGTTGCAGCTCGCGGTCGCGGCCTTGCGCCGTTTCGGCGGCCTGCGCCGCGTCGCGCCACACGCGCCAGGCGCGCGCAACCGAGCCCGCAGTCTCGGTGAGGCCGGCGTGCGTGTCGAAGAGATCGCGCTGGGCGTCCGGGCGCATCAGCAACTGATGCGCGTGCTGGCCGTGAATGTCGACGAGCATTTCGCCGACTTCCCGCAGTTGCGCGAGCGTCGCGGGCGTGCCGTTGATGAACGCGCGCGAGCGTCCGCCCGAATCGATCACCCGGCGCAGCATCACCGTGTCCGCATCGCCCGCGGCGAGCGCGTGCTCGTCCAGCCAGCGGGTGAGCGCGTCGTGCGTCGCGAATTCGGCCGTGATGTCGGCGCGCGCTTCTCCCGTGCGCACGGCGCTCGCGTCGCCGCGCGCGCCGAGCGCGAGGGCAAGGGCATCGATGAGAATCGACTTGCCCGCGCCGGTTTCACCCGAAAAAACGGTAAAGCCACTGTCGAACTCAAGGTCGAGCGCGGCGACGATGACGAAGTCGCGAATCGAAAGATGACGGAGCATGGATGGGACGCGTGGATGGAATGAGGACGCTTCAGCTGTTCGGGTCGTCTTCCGTCGACGGGTGCTCGTTCCAGTGCAGCTTCTTTCGCAGCGTGGCGAAATGGCTGTAGCCGACCGGATGCAGCACTGGCACGGTATGGCGCGAGCGCCGCACCTCGATGGTGTCGTTCAGCTCGACGGCGGTGAACGACTGCATGTCGAAGTTCACGTTGACGTCGCGCCCGCCGATGATCTGGATGTCCACTTTCGAGTCGTCCGGCAGCACGATCGGCCGGTTCGACAGCGAATGCGGCGCGATCGGCACGAGCACGAACCCCTGCAATTGCGGATGGAGAATGGGCCCAGACGCCGACAGCGCGTAGGCGGTCGAGCCGGTCGGCGTCGCGACGATCAGCCCGTCCGAGCGCTGGTTGTACATGAAATGCCCGTCCACCGAGACGCGCAGCTCCGCCATGCCCGAAAAGCCGCTGCGGTTGACCACGACGTCGTTGAACGCGAGCGCGTGATAGATCGGCTTGCCGTCGCGCATGATGCGCGCCTCGAGCAGGCTGCGCTCCTCGCGCTCGAAGCATCCGGCGAGCATCTGCGGGACGAGCACCGGCATGTCCGCGAGCGAAATGTCCGTGATGAAGCCGAGCCGCCCGTGGTTCACGCCGATGAGCGGCGTCTTGTACGGCGCGAGCTGGCGGCCGAGGCCGAGCATCGTGCCGTCGCCGCCGAGCACCACGGCGACGTCCGCGCGCGCTCCGATCTCGGCCGTGGAGAGCGCCGGATAGCCCGTCACGCCGACGTCCTTCGCGGTCGCAGCTTCGAAGACGACTTCGAAGCCCTGCTTCGCGATCAACGCGGCGAGCGAACTCAGCGGCTCCTCGATGCCGGGCGTATGCGTGCGCCCCACGAGCGCGACGGTATTGAATTGGCTGCCAATTTCCATGCCGGCATTACACCATAGGTAAAGGTCGAAAAGAACCGTGGGTGAACCCGGCGCGCGAGAACGCGCCGGGCACGGAGATTGTTTCCCGATAAAATGGGGCGCATCCTGAGTTCAGGCGCGCGCCGTTACCCGACACGTTGAGCTAAAATTTCCCCATGCTAGACCCACGTGCACAAACCCTCCTGAAAACGTTGATCGAACGGTATATCGCCGAGGGTCAGCCAGTGGGGTCGCGCACGCTGTCGCGTTACTCCGGTCTCGAACTGAGCCCCGCCACGATCCGCAACGTGATGTCGGACCTGGAAGAGCTCGGGCTCGTCGCGAGTCCGCATACGTCGGCGGGGCGGGTCCCGACGCCGCGCGGCTACCGCGTCTTCGTCGACACGATGCTCACTGTAGAAGCGCCCGAAGACGAGGCGATGACCACCGTGGTCAAGACGCGGCTGCAGGGCGAGGAGCCGCAGAAGATCGTCGCGGCGGCGGCGAGCGTGCTCTCGAACCTGTCGTCGTTCGCCGGCGTGGTCCTTACGCCGCGGCGCAGCCACATGTTCAAGCAGATCGAGTTCATGCGTCTGTCCGACAAGCGCATCCTGCTCATCATCGTCACGCCGGAAGGCGACGTCCAGAACCGTATCATGGCCACGCAGCGCGACTATTCCCCGTCGCAGCTCACGGAGGCGTCGAACTACATCAACGCGCATTTCGCCGGTCTTTCCTTCGACGAGGTGCGCCGCCGCCTGCGCGAGGAAATCGACCAGTTGCGCGGCGACATGACCACGCTGATGCACGCGGCCGTCACCGCCAGCACCGACGACACCGATCCCGGCGACACCCTGCTCATTTCCGGGGAGCGCAATCTGCTGGAAGTGGCGGATCTTTCTTCCGACATGGCGCGGCTGCGCAAGCTTTTCGACGTTTTCGACCAAAAGACGAGCCTCCTGCAACTGCTCGACGTGTCGAGCCACGCGCAAGGCGTGCAGATTTTCATCGGCGGCGAGTCGAATCTCGTGCCGATCGAGGAAATGAGCGTTGTGACGGCGCCGTACGAAGTGAACGGCAAGATCGTCGGCACGCTCGGCGTGATCGGGCCGACGCGCATGGCCTACAACCGCGTGATTCCGATCGTCGACATCACCGCGCGGCTGCTTTCCATCTCGCTCAGCCACCAGTAGCGCTCAAAACCGCGCCGCGCGAGTCACCGGTGTACGGCCTGCATCGGCCATACGTGGCCATACGCGGCGCTTCACGGACATCTTGCGCGCGCTTTCGCCTCGCCGCCACCTGGCCGAACGGCCGATGATGTGCCGCGAGGCTCGCCGCTATAATGGCCTTCACTCCACGACGACCCGTCCGGGCCGGCCACTGCCATGCGTTTCGATCTCGAGTTGCCTTCGCAGCCTTCCGCCTCGCATCGCGTGGCGGTGCTGCTGATCAACCTCGGCACGCCCGACGCGCCGACGCCGCGGGCCGTTCGCAAGTATCTCGCGCAGTTCCTGTCCGACCCGCGCGTCGTCGAGATTCCCGCATTCGTGTGGCAAATCATCCTGCGGCTCGCCATCCTGCCGTTTCGCGGCCGCGCGTCGGCGAAGAAGTACGCGCAGGTCTGGATGCCCGAAGGCTCGCCCTTGCGGGTCTACACGGAGCGGCAGGTCGAGCAGTTGCGGCGCTTGTTCGCGGCGAACGACTATCAGGTGATCGTCGACTACGCGATGCGCTACGGCACGCCGGGCATCCCGGCCATGCTGAACCAGCTGAAGCTGGAGGGCGCCGAGCGCGTGCTGCTCGTGCCGATGTACCCGCAATATTCGTCGTCGACCACCGCGACCGCCTTCGACGACGCGTTCGGCGCGCTCAGGCGCGTGCGCAACCAGCCGGAAATCCGCACGATCCGCCACTACGCCGATCATCCGGCGTATATCGGCGCGCTCGCCGCGCAGGTGCGCGAATACTGGCATCACCACGGGCATCCCGATTTCGCGGCCGGCGACAAGCTCGTGCTGAGCTTTCATGGCGTGCCCAAGCGCACAATGGATCTCGGCGACCCCTATCACGACCAGTGCCAGCAGACCGGTTCGCTCCTCGCGGCGGCGCTCGGGCTCACGCCGGTGGAATGCCGGGTGACGTTCCAGTCGCGTTTCGGCCGCGCGGAATGGCTGCAGCCGTACACGGCGCCGACGCTTGCGGAACTGGGCGCGGGCGGCGTGAAGCGTGTCGACGTGTTCTGTCCGGGTTTCACGGCCGACTGCCTCGAGACGATCGAGGAAATCGGCATCGAAGTGCGCGACGACTTCCTGCGCGCGGGCGGCAAGCACTTTCACCGCATTCCCTGCCTGAATGCCTCGCCGGCGTGGATCAAGGCGCTCGGCGAGATCGTCGCGCAGCATCTGCAG
>Ga0163162_10003842_pt1 | contig 14402 bp, 17 predicted proteins | sample S55metaG_FD_115310 | JGI IMG/M metagenome (GOLD analysis project Ga0163162, IMG submission 115310) | Switchgrass rhizosphere microbial communities from Kellogg Biological Station, Michigan, USA - S5-5 metaG | ecosystem: Host-associated > Plants > Roots > Rhizosphere > Soil | place: USA...
CCGCCGGCCGGGTCGCCGCCGAAGGATTCGCACGCGCCCAGCCGGGCCAGCGTGAAGGCATCGTTCGGGTTCAGTTCGAGCGAGCGCCTGAAGTCTGCTGTGGCCTCGGGCAGCTTGCCGCTCACCAGCATCAGCCAGCCGCGGCCGCGGTAGGCCAGCGCGTCGTTGCTGTCGATGGCCAGCGCCTGCGCGGCCGCGTCCAGCGCATCGTTCAGCCCCGACGGCGTGGCAGTGTCAAAGTACAGTTGCCACGAGAGTGCGTCAACGATGGCGTTGTGCGCCGCGCTGCAGCGTGGGTCTATGGCCAGCGCTTCGCGCGCCAGCGCGACAGCGGCGTCGCGCGCACCGCGGTTGGAGCGCGACAGTCCCTCTCGAGCCTGCGCCCACGCGCGCTGAGCCAATGCGTAGGCGCTGTCCTTTTGCGGCCGAGGCCGGCGTGCACGCTCGATCTCCGAGCGCTCGATGTGAGGCGCCATCGCGATGACGATGGCGCGGGCAGTTTCGTCCTGCAGTATTCGGTGCGGGGATGAACTCGCAGGCATGTTGTCCCAGGAGCGAGTCGTGGACGCATTGTCCTTGTACGCCAGTCTCGTGGTGATTGCACCGACGAGAGGCATGGCTACACGCTCGCGGGCTTCATGCCCGGCTACGACCGGGAGGAAGTCTCCCCGGGCGTGATCAAGCGCGTGGTCGAGGCCGCCTTCGTGAAATGCCTTGCCGGGCCCGAGGCGATGCTGGACCCGGAGATGTCGAACATGACGTCCACGGTGCGAAGGTTGTACGAGGTCATGCACGAGCCGGCGCTTGCCCCCGGCGCGACCCAAGGACGATGACCAATGGAACCACTGCCCGGTGCGCCCCAACGCTTCACGATCAGCCATGACGACGAGGCGCCTTCAACTCGGGTGGCCTGCGCGACTACTCCGCCTATCGCGACCTCGGCGTCGCGCATGCCACCCACGGCGTGGCCGCAGCCCACGTCATCCGGATGATCGCGCCATTCAGGAGCAAGTTGAGCGAGCGCCATCACCACAACATCCAGTTCCAGATGGTCTATTGCCTGAAGGGCTGGTTCGAGACGGATTTCGACGGGCTGGGTCCGCAAAGACTCGTCGCCCGCTCGTGCTGGGTGCAGCCGCCCGGGATTCGGCACACCGTCGTCGGCTGGTCCGACGACTGCGAACTGCTGGAGATCCTGATGCCGGCGGACCATGAAACCGTCGCCGATCCCGCCTGAGGAGAAGCCGGAGGTCCACCGCAAGCACTGGTCCGATCGTCGGCTCCGCAGGGGGCGTTCAAAGACCGGATGGCGTCACGCTCGGCATCGGGCTCACGTGCCCATCCCCCGAACTCGCTCAGGTTTGCGCCCATGTGGGCTTCGATGTCGTATTGATCAACTGAGCATGGCCCGATTTCGATCGAGACGGGTACGAAGGCCGAAGCGCGGATTCGGGTCGCATGCAACGATGTCGCGGCCATCAAGTTGGCGCTCGACGCCGGTGCCAAGGAGGTCATGGTGCCCATGGTCACCACCAAGGCAGAGACAGAACAGGCCGTTGCCGCTTCGAAGTACCCGCCCGAGGGCATACGAGGCTGGGGTCCCGAAGCGCTCGTTGGATCTCAGCTGGCGACCCGGCCCAACAACTTTGAAAAAGCGAGCGGCGCAACTTCTAAAACGACGCCGCTTAGGCTGGGAAAGATTGCTACAGGGCCAGCTCTTGAGGGCACGGCTTCGACGCGGCAATAACCGCCGGGAGCGCGATCGGAACTGTCGGCCAGGAACTGCAGTGCCAGGCGTGTGGACCTCCCGGGTGCACTTGCTGCACCGGAGGCTGAAAACGTAGCACTAAGTGTGCAATTGTTCTTGTGGTTGTGGGTGTTGGTAAGTACAATGTGTTACATTGACGTCCAGCGACCTTCCCTCAGCACTGCCATGCGCAATTTCTTCCCGTCCCGCCATCGTGAACAAGCGGCAAGTCCCGTTCAGTCGAGCCGCCCCCATCTGCAGGCTACTGCGATGCCGCATTTTCAAACTCGGGCCGAATTGGATGACGGCGTCACGGTGAGCGAGCTGTCGGAGTTGGAAGCGCAGGCACTGTGCGCTCGCGAAGGCATCGCGCTTTTTTGGCCTGCCGCCTGCCGCGCGTAAATGACCTCCAAGTATTTGCATGGGCCGAGCAGCTTCGCACCGGCTTTTCAGCCGCGGTCCCCGTGGCGCGATCGACTCCCGCGTGAGTCGATGCGGTTCGCATCTGGAGCAGCCCCGGCTGGCCATAGCCCGGCGCCACTGCCCCCTTTGACGAGCGCGCAACTCCTGGAGGTGGCTGCGAAATGGCGCGCACACGCTATGGAGGGGGACCCGCGCGCCGAGATCGTGGTTCGGACCCTGGAGTGGTTGGCCGCGCACCGAGCTCCCAAGCCCAAGAAGACACGACTTCAACGAGTCGGTGAGCGTATCTCCGGGTGGGTGCGGCTGTAGCTCGTGAGGGCGGCGGGGGAGAACCTGCGAATGCCCGATTGTTGGCAACCTGAGGGTCATGAAGACTGGCGAGAGACTGAGGGCTTGGGCACGCCGCATCAAACGCGATAGCGTCACACTGTGTTTGCCGTCAAAGAACCTGCGACTCCGTGGCATGCCAAGGCCTTCGGCGCGGATGTGGACGATGTCCTGCTTCTGACGGCGCTCATGTGGCTTGCCGTGAAGCGCCTGCCTGCACGGCTGCTGGCCGACGGCCGCATTCAGGCTGATGCTTGGTTGCAGGTCCAGGGCCGCAAGACGCAGCGGCGCATGGTCTCAGCCGCCATCGGCACCGTGTTCGTACAGGGCTCGGCCGATGCAGCGCGCGCGCAATGGAGGTCGGTCGCCGACCAGCTCCGCGACAGTTCTCCAAGCTCGGCACCCTCATGGACGACGGGAAGAACGACGTCCTGGCCTTCATGACGAAACGTCGTCGGCATCTTCCCCAACGACGCCTCGATCACGCGACTCGTCGGCGCCATGATGCTCGAGCAGAACGACGAGTGGTCGCTCAACCGGCGGTACGCGAGGCGTGGACGCGGCTCGGGAACAAGAAATCCTCGGACCTCAGCCCTGATTGCTTGATCCACTTCTGCACCGCTTCGCGCGTCACCGGTGTGATCTCGAACTGCACAGGACGCTGGGTCTTGTGTACGGCCAGAACCCGACCGTCGGTCGCAGACGTCGGGAAGAGTTAGAACGAAGAGGTTCCAGTGATGAAATGCCCAAGCTGTGGGAAGTCCGTTTCTTTGAACAGGCTGCGCGAATCTTTTGCGCGCCCGCATTGTGGGGTGCAACTGAAGGGACGAACGAACCTGGCGATGTTGGTGACGATGTGCTGCGGACCCGCTCCTCGGCTGCTTGCGGAAGTCCTCTACTTCGGTTTTCGCTCACCCCTTGTTTCCGTTCTGCTGCTGGGCCTTTCTCATTGGCTGGTGTGGACAGTTGTGCTCAAGGGTGCGCTTCAGAAGGACGAGGCAAACCAGCAGCCCTGGCCGCCCGTATTCGGCAAGGACCGGCCCTTCACCCATGCCGCCCAGTTCGCAGACACGCTAGGGTCGGCGACGTCGCCGCCCGGTAACAATCAGGCCACGCCTGCATGCTCGTAGTCACCCAGCACAAACTAAATGTCGAGAGAGCCGTATGTGATCGTCTACCGGACGCCGGATGCCCTTGAAACTTGGGTGCGCCTCGTTTGCGGCGGGCTGCTTGGGCTCATCGTCGCCGTCTGCGTGTGCGTCAAGCTCCGGCCATTGGGCACAGTGACCGTGGCCACGCCTCCAGACTGCCCCCCTCATGAACTCGGTGACACTGCCCAAACTCGCGCTTGCGATTTGCCGGGTCCTATCCTGTGGCTAAGCCGTTTCGACCGGCTGGACAGACAAGGACGTGTTGACGAGAATTGAAATGCGCCGCGCTATCGCAACCTGGTGGAATTCCTCTCAGGAGATCGACATGGATCAAGCCGCTTTGAGCTCCGTCGAACAGTGGCCACATCGCCTCGAGAGAGCGGGCGTAGGGGCCGCGGTCCTGCTCGTGGCGCTTTCGCTAGTTCCCTCCGCTGGCGTCCAAGCTCAGGTCTATACGGTGCTTGATACTGCGGGTGCCGCAACACCTGCCACCACGTTCAGCGTCGCCGGTTCCGCGGGGCAGGTGCTAGGCAGTGCCCAGTTTGTCGGACCGCAGTTCACGCTGACACGGAGATCGGTCCTGACGAAGATCGAGGCCTTGGTCAATAACTGCTCCGTGATCGTTGCGGGAGTTCCCCAGTGCCCGAATACACTGCCATTCGTCGTGCAGATTCGTCGCTCGATCAACGGCGTACCGGATCCACGCCTGCTGATCGCCGCCACCCCGCTGACACATGACAACGATCCGCTGACAGTGTCCATGGAAAGCGCTGCGTTGGACGACGTCCCGCTGGAGCCGGGAACGTATTTTGCGCTCTTCGCCCCCCAGCAGGAGTCGGACTCCGGCTTTCTTCTGTCCAACGCGAATGGGGGCGCATATCAGGCCGGTATAACGACTATCGGTGTCGTCACTTCTTCTGGGAGTTTTGCCGATACAAATTTCGTGGCCGTGCGGATTGCGGCCAAAGTCGTTCATCGCCCGTGAGCACGCAATCGCGATCACGAAGGTCGCTGACGAGGGCGCAGCCTCATCTGGGACGAATCGATGCCTCGTGGCAGAGCTGGGTAGTGGATCAGCGACTGCGCGGCGGCATTCGTGCGGTCCCCTTCCCAGCGTGGGGCGAGTCCCCAGAGCGCTACGACGACCCTGGAAATGCGACGGTCGCAATCTCGACCCCGAGGAACGGGCCATGCCCGACCCCGCCGGCGTTGCCCAAATCAAATGCCAAGACCTCCTGGCCGCCCTGGCGGTCTTCCTGATAGTGGTGGCGGCGACCTTTACGGTGGTCCTTCCCTTGGCCATGCTGGGCCGGCTATTGCAGTTGGCGGGCCGCCCTTTTGATGGCGGTCCTCGGCGCCGTGCTCGTCGTGGCCACCAACCTGCTGGGCGGATGATGAAGATGCGCGCCAACTGGCAGTTGGCTTCGGCACCCTCGCCGCGGCCGACGGTGTCGCGCCTGTGCCGCACGTTGGTCGAGATGGGCTACCTGGACCGGGACGAGCGCATCGACCGCTAGCGAATCACGAGCTTCTCCCACCAATTGGGGCTCGTTCACGTTGATCGAGAGGACGGATTCTTCTCAACGGGCCGCCGTGTCACGAAACAGATGCGTGATGACCCCCTGCGGCAGGTTGTAGGCTTCGATCGCGGCCAGCCGTTGAAGCTTCGGAACCAAGCCCCAATGGCCGCCGATCGCACGCCGGACTAGTCCAGCATGCGCCAGGTGATTGAGTCCGCGGTCGTTGCCGTGGCCTTGGCCAGCGGCGAACAACAGGGTGAGGTCGCGCAACTTCTCCCTCGAGCTGTCGTCCTTGCTCGACTCGTCAAGGTAGCGTGCCTCCAGAGCGCATGCGACTTCCTCGGCAAAGCCGATGCCAACGAAGCCGCCGGTGGCCACCGTATTGCCCGGCCGGATGAGGCGTACAGCTTGCGCGGCGCTGACGATCTTGCCCAGGCTGGCAGATCGCAAGGCACCGGCGGGCCGATTTTGTACATTCAGGATCGGCGCTCCGTGAAGATGCTTGAATCAGCGAATGGAAAGCACGTCAATGAGATAGGCAGTGGCGCTACCGACGTTTGCCGACATCACACTGCAGATTCGACCCTCGTCGAAGGCGTCATGTGCCGCCGCGACACTGTCGAACCAAAGGGCAAGGAAGCCATCCGGTGGCGACGGCTCAGACCAGAGCCGCTCCCGGCGCGCCGTGGACGCCGTCCAGTTCAGCTCGAGACGCAGGTTTGCCTCGCGAGCGTATCGTGTGACTGCAATGCCCAATGTCTCTCTTGAAGAGTTGCCCAACAGGAACGGAACCATCACCTTAGCTGGGTTCGTCCTGCTGGCTTCGTCGCCCTCGGTGTCGACGATGCAGAGGGTCCAACCCTTCAAGAAGACAGGTTCGTCCGAAGGTATGTGACGCCGGCCGACGGTCGAAGCTTGGGCATCGCGCATGGCATCTTCGTCCCGAAAGTAGAGCTCCACGATGCCGTCGATGCAAAAACGCGGAGCGCCGTCCGTGGTCCAGAGAACCTTGTCGACGCGGTTGTGCGTGTACTTCGAGATGCCATCCATACCAAGCGCCAGGGCGGCATGGGGACCCGCCCAGTAGCTCCTGAAGTCAGAAGTCGACAGACCTTCCCTCTTCGCCAGCAGCGTCATGCGCTTCATCATTTCGATCGCCCTGTACTTCAAACGACCCGACGCTCAGCGACAAGGAAGGCGGTGATGTCTCCGAGAAAGGTTTTCGCGTGCGCCATCGTGGTCTGGCCGGCAGCCGAGCCGAACGCATCCTGGAGGGTCTGCTCATCCTTGAACCACAACTCGACGATTCCGTCGATGGGCAAAGTGTCGTAGTCACAAGGCTTGCCCTTCTCGCGCTCCCGGACGACCACGACGTTCTGCCGATAGGCGCTCACGCCTGGCATCTTTCGCACAAAGTCACCATGGATCCGCCACTCGCGACGGAAGTCTTCCTCGCTCATGGCGGGCAATCGTCTGATCACGGACATGCGCTTCAACAGATTGGCTCGTTCCTGGGCGCCAGGCAGCGGAATCACAACGGACTGCTCCGCCGTCACGATGTGCAGCCCGCCGAGAAAGTGGTTTTCGTCTGCGATGAGCGCGGCCGCCATTTCGCTGTCTTTGAAGGCGTGATTCGCCTTGTCTGCATCGTCGAACCAGAGCTGTGAAACGCCGTCGAAGTCCCACGGCCCCCGGGCAAATTCAATGCCTCTTTGCACCCGATCGACGACGGGGTTCTGCCAGTACTCACGCAGGTTGGGCGCACGCGCGGCCAGAGAGCCGTGCTTTTGCTTCCAGTAGGCATTGAAATCGTCGAACGTCCAGTCCGCCTTCTTGCGGATCAATCCCATACGTACATTCATGAGGTGACTCCTTGGTCTACTTGAGAGGGGAAACAAGAGCGCCCGCAGCCTGAGCGCGAGCGCGGGCCAAGCCCGGTGCCCGCTTGGCGAGCCAGACGCCATGCCTGACCGGCCAGCGTTCGTAGCCGGGGTCCACGCCCAACATCAACGCGGCGTGGTGCGTCCAATAGGGGTCAAACAAGGCCTCACGTCCCAGGGCGATCAGGTCGGCCTTTCCTTCTGCGAGGACGGCCTCCGCCTGACTCGCGTCCACGATCATTCCGACAGCCTGCGTTCTGACGTTTGCTTCCTTGCGAATGCGCTCCGAGAAAGGCACCTGGAATCCCAGACCGCGCGGAACGGGTAGGGCGCGGGTCTCTTCTGTCAGTCCACCCGACGAGCAGTCGATCACGTCGACACCGCAACTTGCGAGTTCCCGCGAGAGGACGATCGAGTCCTCAAGGCTCCAGCCGTCCACGCTGCCATCCACGGCCGACAGACGGCAGAAGAGCGGCTTGCTCGCGGGCCAGGTTGCGCGCACCTGGCGTGCAACCTCGAGGGCCAAACGCATCCGCCCTGCAAGATCGCCGCCCCACTCGTCCTTTCGATGATTCGAGTTGGGAGACAGGAAGCTCGCGACCAGGTAGCCGTGGCCGAAGTGCAGTTCCACGACATCGAACCCGGCCTTGTCCGCGCGAACGGTTGCATCGATAAAGCTTTGAATCACCTTCTCGATGCCCTCGGCGTGAAGTGCATGCGGAGCGGACCAGCCGGGTCCTGCGGCCAATGCACTGGGCCCGAGGCGCTCCCAAGGTTCAGCATCGGCGGCCAGGCGAGCTTCCGACAAAGCTGCGCCGCCCTCCCACAACGGCTGGCTGCCCGACTTGCGCCCAGCGTGAGCCAGTTGCACACCGATGGCGCCGCCGTTGGCGTGCACGAAATCCACGACTTGCTTCAAGGGTTCAATCTGGCTGTCTGTCCAGAGGCCCAGATCGGCAGTGCCAATGCGCCCGCGGGAGTCCACGGCGGTACTCTCCGTGAGGATCAATCCGGCACCGCCCAATGCGAATTTTCCGAGGTGGACCATGTGCCACGGTGTCGCGTGCCCCGCCTCGGCGGCGTGCTGGCACATGGGCGAGATCACCACTCGATTCTTCAGCTCCAGTTCGCGAAGCCGGATCGGTTGAAAAAGAAGGGGTTCATGAAGATTCATGGCGAAGACTTTCTGATCATGGAGAGGTGGCCGCCGCAGCCGCCGGCTGACGTGTGCCCAGATAGGTGCCGGCCATCACTGCGAGGAAGCCGAAGAGGTGCCAGAGGGTCAGTCGCTCGCCGAGAAGCAAAGCCGCGAAGGCGACGCCGAATACCGGTACCCAGTAGAGAAAAACGGCGGTGCGCGCTACACCGATTCGCGCGATCGCTCGGTTCCAGACGAGGTTGGACAGCGCCGTTGCAAGGACGCCTGAAAACAATATGAATGCCCACGGACGCCAGCCAGGGAACAGAGTGGCAGAGTCCAGAGCTGGGGCCTCGATCCCAGCGTGCAGAGTCAATAGCAACGCTCCGACCAGATAGATCGCCCAGCTAATCGTCAAGGTGTGCATGTGGCGAGCCAGACGCTGAACGATCGCGCCGCCTGCAGCGAAGCTCACCACGGCGGCGACCAGCATCAGATCCCCGGCACCGGCGCTCGACAGACCCGCGCCCGGGTGGCTCAGCACGACGGCTGCCACCCCTGCGAAGCCCAGCGCAACGCCGACGAGACGCGACACCGTCGGTCGCTCACGAAAGACCACAGCTGCCAGCAGGGCCGACACCAACGGGCTCAACGCCATGATCAGCGCGCCGTTAGTCGCTGTTGACCGCATCAAGCCCTCGGCAAACAGGATCTGGTTGAGGTACACCATCAGCAAGGCGCAGACGACGATCGCCCCGCCCTGGCGTACCGACACCGACGGTAAGCCGCAGCGCTTCCAAAGCACAACCATGGACAACGCGCCGCATGCCACCAGCATTCGCAAGGCGGCCAACGTCGTTGGATCGAAGATGCCGGTCAAGACCTTCACCGCTGCCACGTTCAATCCCCAGATTGCCATTGCGGCGATCAATGTCGACTGGACCGCGGTGGAGTTCATTTCGCGCGCGTGCATCAAGCCTCCTTCAGCTGCCTGTTGCGCTGACCGACCAGGAACGCGAATGTGCCTCCCAGCAGGAGCAGCCCCACGGCGGAAGAGGCAAACACCATGGAGGAAGAGAATCGGTCGACCATCCAAGCTGCGGACAGGATGCCAAGGGACTGACCGAGAAAGAGAACGCATGCAAAGAGCGACATCGCGGTGCCCCGAGCACCAGGTGCCATCTGCGTCGCATTGGTTTGCAGGGTGTTGTGCAGTGCGTAGAAACCGAACCCGGCGACGAGGCAGGCCGGCAGTGCCCACGGCCAAGTAGGTGCAAACGCCACCGCCGCAAAAGCAATTCCCAGGCAAACTCCGCCAAGCTTTGCCAGCCCCGTCTCGCCGAAACGCGCCAGCAATCGGCGGGCGCACCGGCTATACAGGAGGCCACCTACACCGTAGAGCGCAACGATGCCGCCCGCGGCCGGCATCGACAGATGGAAAGCAGCGTGGAGATGGGAAGGAATGAAGGCAAGCGCGCTGAACGCCAACGCTCCTTCGATGGAAGTCACGGCCAAAACCACCCTGGCCCATGGCTTGGATAGAACATCCCGTACACGGCGCGCGATGCTTCCGGCATCAGCGCCACTTGAATGCGCGACAGTCCTCGCCTTCCTCGTCAACATGGTTCCGCTGATCAGGAAGATGAGCGAAAGGACGATGAACGGCGCTCTCCATCCGAACAACTCGGAGAGGAGACCGCCAAACCACTGGCCGCAGATCATTCCGAAGACCGTAGCGCCGAGGAGCCGAGCCAGGACTTCCTGTCGAGACTCGTACGAAACGCTGTCGCCGATCCACGCCATCGTCAGCGGAATGATTCCGGCGGCCGCCATCCCGGCCAGAACGCGGCTGACGATCAGCCAGTCCAGGCTTGGGGACATGGCTGAGGCCACGGATCCGATCGTGCACGCCAGCGTCGCAAAGCCGACCACGCGCGCTTTTCCGTGGCGATCCCCCAAAGGCCCGTAGAAAAGCTGAAGTAGGCCGTAGGCCAGTGCAAAGCCGGAGATCGCGCGAGCAGCCTGCCCCGTCGTTGTCGAGAACTCCGACGCAAGCGAGGGAAGCATGGCATCACAGATCCTCATGGAGGCCATGCTGGCGAATCCGCACAGACTGAGCAGCCAGAGGGTCCCCGAATCAAGGGAGTGATTGGCCATCGATTCGTTTGCTCCGCCGCGGACCGCAGCACCCGGGTTCATGGCGTGTTCACTGCGCCACGACCGTGCCAACCACTTCGCCCAACCCGATGCGGGCCGCGCCCGCGCGTTCACACCATCCGCGCATGATGAGCGCGTCACCATCCTCTAAATAGGTCCGGCTCTCTCCGTTGGGAAGTTCGATCGATTGCTTGCCGCCGTTGGTGAGTTCCATCAGCGAGCCGGCCTCCTTGGTCGCAGGGCCGGACAGGGTGCCCGAGCCAAGCAAGTCCCCTGGCTGCAGGTTGCATCCATTCACCGTGTGGTGGGCGATCAGCTGCGCCGGTGTCCAGTAAGCGGCCCGATTGCTGTTGGTCCGCGACAATCGCACGGGCGGCTCACCAGCTTCGCACATCCTCGCGGTCTGCAGCAGCACTTCGAGTTCGATGGAGAACGCGCCCTTCTCCCTGTTCATCTCGGAGTCGAGGTAGGCGAGCGGCTGCGGATCGCCCGGCGCCCGCTCGAACGCCACCCTGAACGGTGCCAACGCTTCGGTCGTCACCAGCCAGGGCGACAAGGTACTGGCGAAGTTCTTCGAGAGGAACGGCCCGAGCGGTTGATATTCCCAACCCTGGATGTCGCGCGCCGACCAGTCATTGAACAGGGCCACGCCGAACAGGTGAGCATCCGCACTGTCCATTTCGATCGACACGCCTTGCTCGTTACCTTGGCCAACGAACCACCCGAGTTCGAGTTCATAGTCGAGACGCTTCGAAGGACCGAAGGTTGGCGCGTCCGCGTCGGGCGCCTTCGTCTGCCCTTGCGGGCGCTTGAAGCGTTGGCCGCTGACCCCAATCGATGAGGCACGCCCGTGGTAGCCGATGGGCACCCATTTGTAGTTCGGTAGAAGCGGATTCCCCGGGCGGAACTGCTTACCGACGGTCGTTGCGTGGTGCACGCTCGTGTAGAAGTCGGTGTAGTCACCAATGCGGCAGGGCACATGCATCGTCACGGCGTCTTGGCTGACCAATGCGGCCTCCCATTCGGCCTGGCGGGAACTTCCTTCGGCAAGTCCGCGCGAGATCAGTGCACGCAGAGCCGAACGCTTCTCGGGCGTAGCGGCCATCAGCGTGTTCATGTCGTCGGTGTCGATCAGCCCCGCCTTGCGCAGATCGAGAATTCGGTCCCCGATGGCAACGCCAATTCGAGGCGCCGCATCAGCCCCAATACTGAAACGGCCGAACGGCAGGTTCTGGATCGGGAAGTCCGCGCCGGCCTCGTTGGCCGAAGGTACCCAGCTGCGCAGTTCCGGGGCGTGGGTGGCATCGATTGAAGTCATGATTTGTACTGCTCTTTGGGACCCGCCCAGCAGTCGGCGTAGTCGGGATCGAGCGCGGGGCTTTGCATCGCGAACTCGGTGGGAATGAAGCGGTAGCGGCTCTCGAACATGAAGGCCAGCGTGTTGTCGAGCTTCTGCGGCTTGAGGTTGCCGTGGCTCGCCTTCTCGAAGGATTCCTCGTCGGGGCCGTGCGGCACCATGCAGTTGTGCAGGCTGGCGCCACCGGGCATGAAACCTGCTGCGGCACGAAGAGCATCTCGCCGTCGGCGTTGACAAAGGCGCGGCACTCGGAGATCGGCGGCGGATGCGTTGATCATGATGTCCTTCCGAAATTCATTGCGTTCGAACGGTCGAGCCGTCACGTGCTGTCCCGCCTTTTTCGGGACGAACACATCCCCGGGGGCCACAGGGCCGCCGCTGTGTTCCTGTCCCAGGCGCGCCGCAGGGACGCAAGCCCACCGCGCCGGTTGGACCGATCGCTGACGAAGCAGCGGACCGGTCAACGGCGGGTCGGACCGTACGAATCAGCCTTCGAGCGTCTTCCACATCTCGACATCGCGCTCGGCGGTCCAGATGCGCGGGTCGACGTATTTGGTCGCCTCTTCGTAGCAGCGCGTGACGTCGAACGGCATGCAGTGATCGAAGATCACCCAGTGCCCGTACTTGGGCTTCAATGCGGCGAAGGTGTCCTTGTAGACAGTGTTCAGGTCCTTGCCAGCCGAAACACCCTTCTGAACGTTGGCATAGACATCGGAGATGAAGTCGCGCGTCTCTGACAGGCCTTTGGCGACGTCCTCGGGGGTGGTCAGGGCAGCGCCACGGCCTGGCACCAGCGCCTTGGGCTTGAGTGCAGCGAGGTTGTTGAGCGTTTGCGGCCAGTCCTTGAAGTACGCATCGCCGGCGTAAGGCGTTGCGCCGAATTCGACGAGGTCACCCGACAGCAAGGCACTCTCGCCCGGCAGCCAGACCACCGTGTCGCCCTTGGTGTGGCCGCGGCCCAGTTGCAGCAGTTGCACCTCAAGCTTGCCCAGCCACAACGTCATCTTGCCGGTGAAGGTCATGGTCGGCCACGTCATGCCCGGCGGCACGGACTCGACGCCCGCGAACAGGCGCGGGAAGCGTCCGATCTCGCTCGCCTTGTCCTGCTCGCCACGTTCGACGATGAGGTCGTAGGTGTCTTGGCTTGCGAGGATGTGTTCGGCACCGTAGGCGCTGGCACCGAGCACTCGCACCGCGTGGTAGTGCGTCAGCACGACGTACTTGATCGGCTTGTCGGTCACCTCGCGGATGCGGCGGATCACGTCCTGCGCCATCGCGGGCGTGGCCTGCGTGTCGGCCACGAGCACTGCGTCGTCGCCGATGATGATGCCGGTATTGGGATCGCCCTCGGCCGTATAGGCCCACGCATGTTCGGAGATCTGGCTGAAAGTGACCTCCTTTTCCTCGAGGTCGGCTTGGGAAGCGAATTTCTTGGTTTGGCTCACGGGGTGCTCCTGCTATGGACGGGATGAATGGATCAATGCGTGCCGAGGTAGGCTGCCTTGACCTTGGGATCGTTGAGGAGCGCGCGGCCCGTGCCCTCCAACGTGATGTGACCTGTTTCGAGTACGTAGGCGCGGTCGGCCACGCCGAGCGCCTGCTTGGCCATCTGCTCGACCAGCAGGATGGTCAGTCCGGACTCGCGCAGTTGGCGGATGGCATTGAAGATGTCCTTGATGATCAGCGGCGCCAGGCCGAGCGACGGTTCATCCAGAAGCAGCAGCCGCGGCTCGCTCATCAATGCGCGCGAGATCGCGAGCATCTGCTGCTCGCCGCCCGACATGGTTCCGGACAATTGGTCCTGGCGCTCCCTCAGTCGCGGGAATCGCTTGAACTCGCGCTCGATCGCCGCCTCGGTCGCTGCGGGATCCTTCTTGCGCGAATAGGCACCCAGCATCAGGTTCTCGCGAACCGTCTGGTCGGCGAAGACGCCGCGCCCTTCCGGAGACATCGCGACGCCGAGCCCGACTCTTTCATGCGCCCTGACGTTCGTGATGTCCTTGCCATCGAACTTGATGCGGCCCTCACCGACAGGCTCGAGGCCGCAAATGCTCTTGAGCAGGGTGCTCTTGCCCGCGCCATTCGCGCCGATGATCGTGACCACCTCGCCCTTGCGGACTTCCAGGCTCACGCCCTTCACGGCCTCGATCGCACCATAGGCGACCTTGACTGACTCGAGTTGCAGCATATCTTTTCCTTCCTTCCGGTTCAGGCGGCGGCGGCGTACGCTTCTTCCTCGGGCTCGTCGACGCCGAGATAGGCTTCCACGACGCGAGGATTGGCTTGCACTTCGGCAGGCTTGCCCTCGGCGATCTTGATGCCGTAATCCAGCACGATCACGTGGTGCGAGATCGACATCACGAGATCCATGTGGTGCTCGACCATCAGAATGCTCACGCCGCACTTGCCGATCCGAAGCAGCAGTTGGCCCAGCTCGGCGGTCTCCTGGGGGTTCAGACCGGCCGCCGGCTCGTCGAGCAGGAGTAGTTGCGGCTCGGTTGCCAGTGCGCGTGCAAGCTCGACGCGACGCTGCAGGCCGTAAGGCAGGCTGCCTGCCGGGTGGTGCGCGAGATGCAAAAGGCCCACCAGGTCCAGCAACTGCAACGCACGTGCACGGGTTGCGGCTTCCTGCTTCCTCGCGCCGGGCAGCGCGAGCAAAGAGGCGATGAAGCCATTGGTCATCCGGCTATGACGACCCAGCA
>Ga0163162_10003843_pt1 | contig 14402 bp, 13 predicted proteins | sample S55metaG_FD_115310 | JGI IMG/M metagenome (GOLD analysis project Ga0163162, IMG submission 115310) | Switchgrass rhizosphere microbial communities from Kellogg Biological Station, Michigan, USA - S5-5 metaG | ecosystem: Host-associated > Plants > Roots > Rhizosphere > Soil | place: USA...
AGCAGGCGCGAGGCCTTGAGCACATTCGCCAGGTTGAGAAGCGGCTCGCCTTGGCCCATCATTACGATGTTCAAGCGCTCGACGGGCGCGGTCCCGGCGGCCACTAGCACCTGACCTACGATTTCGCCGGCCGTCAAGTGGCGCTCCAGTCCCATCAACGCTGTCAAGCAGAACTTGCAGTCGACCGGACAGCCGACCTGGCTCGAAATGCAGATCGTCGCGCGATCATCGCCTTCTTCCGCCGGCATCCATACAGTCTCGACTGTCTTGCCATCGCTCAGCTTCAGCAGGTAACGGCAGGTGCCGTCTGTCGAATGATAGCGGCGTTCGACGGCGGGCAGACCCATCGGGAACTCAGCGGCCAGGCGCTCTCGTAATTGTTTTGGGAGGTTGGAAATTCCGCCCACATCGGCGACCCGCTGCCGGTAGACCGCATCATATAACTGCGTCGCCCGGAACGAGGGAGGGGCGTCGGAAAGCGCGCCCAAGGCCGCCTGAATATCGGCAAGTTCCATGCCTACAATAGGTTGCCGCACGATCTCAGTGTAGCATTCGTCCAGCGCGGTACAATAAGGATGCAGACACCCATGACCAGCCGCAGCCGGAGCCCCCACAAAATCCGCGACATCGAGCGCACCGTGCTCCCCAACGGCGTCCGCGTCGTTACCGAACAGATGCCGCACGTGCGCAGTATTTCAGTCGGCGTTTGGATCGGCACGGGGTCGCGCGAAGAGTCGCTCGAAGAGACTGGCATTTCGCATTTCATCGAGCATATGTTGTTCAAGGGGACCAAAAACCGTTCGGCCGAGCAGATTGCGCGGTCGGTCGATTCGATCGGCGGCGGTCTGGATGCGTTCACTTCCAAGGAATTAGTGAGCTACAACGTCAAGGTGCTCGACGAGCATTTGCCGCATGCATTCGGCATTGTCTCCGACCTGGTGCGGAACCCTCTGTTCGAGAAAGGCGATATCGAAAAGGAAAAGGGCGTCATCCTCGAAGAGCTGAAAATGGATGTGGATAACCCTGAATACCTCATCCATGAGATCTTCGCCAGCAACTTCTGGAAGGGACATTCGCTGGGGCGGCCGATCCTCGGTACGCGGCAGACCATCCGCAGTTTCGACCGTGACAGCGTGGAGCGTTACTACCGGCGCTACTACACGCCGAAGAACATTCTGATCACTGCGGCCGGCAGTCTTACCCATAAGAAACTGGTGCAGTTAGCGGAAGAGCACTTCGGCGAACTCAAAGGACGCTCCCTCCCCAAGGCCGACGGCCGGCCGCAGGCGCATGCGCCGCTGGTGTTTCGCGAGAAGAGCTCGCTAGAGCAAGTGCACCTGTATTTAGGCGTTCCGTCGATTGCCATGCCGCACCGCGAGCGGTTCGCCTGCTACATTCTGAACGCGATTCTGGGCGGCGGGATGAGCTCGCGCTTGTTCCAAAACATTCGTGAGAAGCAGGCGCTGGCTTACACGGTCTACTCGGAACTGACCATGTATCACGATGCCGGCTGCATGATGGTGTACGCCGGGACATCGCCGAAGTCGGCCGGTAAGGTGATCGATTCCATCGTGCATGAGATGCGCGAGATCACCGATCATCTGGTGACGCCCGAGGAACTGCGCCGCGCCAAGGATCATCTGAAGGGCTCATTCGTGCTTGGCCTGGAATCTACCTCCAGCCGCATGGGCAACCTGGCGCGCCAGGAACTGTATTTCCAGAGGTTCTTTTCGCTGGATGAGATGCTGGAGAGCATCGAGAAGGTCATGGCGGACGAAGTGCAGAAGCTGGCCCAACAGTTTTTCGATCCGCAACAGACGGCGGTCGCCATGCTGGGGCGCCTCGAAGGATTCCGTGTCCGCCGCCAAGATCTAAAGGGTTAAAATCCGCCCCACTTCGACCGAATGAACATTCTCCATAAGTTCGCCCCGTGGGTGTTGGTACTCGCGCTGGCGGCGCTGCCGGCGTGGGGGCTCGATACCAAAGCACTCAAGCCCACTGGTTACGTCAACGATTATTCCAATACCTTGGATGCGTCGAGTAAGCAGACGCTCGAAGCCTATTGCGCGAATCTGGAGCGTGTGACCGGCGTCCAACTGGCGATCGTGCTGGTGCCGACGCTGGATGGCGAACCCATCGAGGATGCCGCCAACCGTTTGTATCGCGAGTGGGGCATCGGCAAAAAGGGCAAGGACGAGGGGATTCTGATTATGCTTGCGGTCAAGGATCGCAAGAGCCGCGCGGAGATCGGCTACGGTGTGGAGCCCATCATCAATGACGGCGCCGCTGGCGGTATTCTGCGCCAGATTCGGCCAATCCTGCAGCAAGGCAACTACGGCGGAGCGCTGCTGGCCGCAGCCGAGCAGATGGGCACCACGATCGCGCAATCGAAGGGCGTGGAACTGGGCGGCCCGGAGCCGTTACGCCGAACCGGCCGCGCCCCGCGCGGAACTTCGATCCCGTTTCCCCTGATCCTGATCGGGCTTTTCTTCCTGCTGTGGCTGATGGGCCGCGGCGGCAGCAGCGGTAGCGGCACTGGTTTCCTGGCGGGAATGATTCTGGGTAACATGATGGGCGGACGAGGTGGCCGCGGCGGCTGGGGCGGAGGCGGCTTCGGCGGCTACGATGGAGGTGGCGGAGGCGGCGGATTCGGCGGCTTTGGCGGCGGCGATTCGGGCGGCGGGGGAGCATCCAGCAACTGGTAGCAGTGGCCGTGGACTATATGGACGAACTCAAAGAACTGGTCGCGAAGCTGGAACACGCCTATCAAGACCGCCTGGTCTCGGTGGTGCTGTACGGCTCGGGCGCAAGCGCGTCCGGCAATCACAACCCCAACTTTTCCGATCTCAACGTGCTGTGCGTACTAAAACAGATCACGCCGCGCGAGTTGGGCGAGGGGGAGCCGGTGATGCGCTGGTGGCGCGAACACGGCCATCCTTCGCCGCTACTGATGACCGAGGAGGAAGCCCACAACTCCGCCGACAGCTTCCCCATAGAGTTCAAGGACATGCAGGACCACCACAAGGTGTTGTCGGGCATCGACGTGATCGCCCACCTGCACGTGGACACGAAACATTACCGCAAGCAAGTGGAGCATGAACTTCGGGCCAAGCTTTTTCGTTTAAGACAACAGGGGGCGCAAGTTCTTTCGGACCCGGTGGCGCTACTCAAGCTATGCGTGGACTCGATAGCGACTTTCTGCACCCTGGGGCGGCATGCGCTACTGGTTGGCGGGATCGAGGTGGCGGGCGGGCGGCGCGATACGGTCCACAAGATGCGGGAGAAACTGGGAGGGACGGCGGCGGATCCGCTCGATGTGCTGCTGGATCTCCGCGAGGGCAAGGCCAACGTGCAGACGGGCGATCCCGTCGAACTCTTCGCGCAATATATGGAATTCATCCGTAGGATGGTCGAATACGTCGACCGAATGGAGGATCACAAATGAAATGGTTATTAGGCGTACTCGCCGTGATTGTATTGCTGGTGCTGGTGTTGGGCGGAAGCCTCGTCGGCTCACGCAACGAGCTGGTGACCGAGAAAAATGCCGTCGACGGGGCTTGGGCGCAAGTGGACGTGGCGTTGCAGCGCCGCGCCGATTTGATTCCGAACCTGGTAGAGACGGTGAAGGGCTTCGCTAAGCAGGAATTGGCTGTGATGAAAGAGGTCACAGACGCGCGCGCGGCCCTAGGTGGCGCCCGCACTCCGGCGGAAAAGATCGCGGCGAACAGCCAGATCGATTCAGCTCTGTCCCGCTTGCTGGTGGTGGTGGAGAACTATCCCAACCTGAAGTCCAATGAAAACTTCCTGCGCTTGCAGGATGAGCTGGCGGGCACCGAGAACCGTATCGCCGTGGAGCGCCGCAAGTACAACGAGGTCATCCAGCAATACAACACCGACATCGAGATCTTCCCCAAGAATATCGCCGCGTCGATGTTCGGCTTCCATCGCAACGACGCCTACTTTAAGGCAGAGGGCGCCGCCCGCCAGGCACCTAAAGTGGCGTTCTAACTCCGGCAGGTAGATGAAGCGCTCGGTCGCTGTCCTCGGCCTTTGCATATTGTCGGCCTGCGGCCGCGCACCCGAAACCGCCGTCGAAGCTACGATCGACCCCCAACTCGCGCGAGAGATCGCTCAAACTAAGGCCATCGATCATCATGCTCATCCGGTGCGGCCCACCTCGGCCGGCGAGGCTCCGGATACCGATTACGACGCCCTGCCGGTGGAAACGCTGGCTCCTCAATCGGACCCCATTCGCATGCGCGCCGATTCGGCGGTCATCGTCGAGGCGCACAGACTGTTTAATGGAAAAAAGCCGGACCCGATAGCCCTCCTCGATCAGCTCGGGATCGAGAGCATGTTTGCCAATCGCGTGACCATGGGCCCGGGCCTTCCCTCGCCGCGATTCCTTTGGGTCCCATTCGACGATGCGCTGATGTACCCGCTCTCAAACGCCTCGCTCATCCACAACTCAGATCGGCAGGCCTTCTTCGACGACGAAGAGCGGCTGTTGAAGCGCTACTACGCCGATCTTCACCTTTCCTCGCGCCCGGCCACTCTTGACGGCTATTTTCTTCAGGTCGTGCGCCCCACCCTGGAGCGCCAGAAGAGCGCCGGCGCCGTTGCCATTAAGTTCGAAATGGCGTACCTAAGAGCTTTCGACATCGGCAATCCTTCGCGCGCTGACGCCGAGCAGTCCTGGCGGTCGGGTTCCAGCGGAAAAGCTCTTCAGGATTACGTCTTCCGCTTCATCGCCGGTGAAGCAGGCCGCCTCGGGATGCCGGTGCATTTACATACCGGCGCAGGCTCGGGTGGTTATTTCGATGTCGCCGGATCGAATCCCATGCTGCTAGAGCCGCTTTTCGACGATCCTGCATTGAAGAGAACCAATTTCGTGTTGGTCCACGGCGGCTGGCCTTTCTCGAATCAAGTCACCGCCTTGCTGACCAAGCCCAACGTCTACGTCGACTTTTCCTCTCAGACGCTGAACCATGCACCCCAGGAAGTTGCCTCGATTCTTCGCGCGTGGCTTGAGTATGTCCCCGAAAAAGTCTTCTTCGGCACGGATGCCTATCCTTATTCCAAGGAGATGGGCTTCGCCGAATCCGCCTACATCGCGACCACGTCGGGCAGGGAAGCGCTGGGCCGTGCGCTGACCCAAATGATGCGCGGCCACGAAATTTCCCAGGGCCGCGCCATCGAACTCGCCCGTATGGTTCTCCGCGACAACGCCCGCAAGCTTTACGGGCTCCCGTAATGCTCCTGGCGCGTTAGTGCTATATACTGACCTTGGTCCCAGGAGGTAAACATGAACCGCAAATGGATAGTTGCCGTTCCGCTTTTCGCCATTTTGGCGTGGGCGGCGGGCACCGAGCAGGACGCGAAGACAGTGATCAGCAGCGCCACCAAGGCGCTGGGCGCCGAAAATCTGAAGACCCTCGAGTTTTCAGGCTCGGGCTTCGATTATGCGATCGGGCAGGCTCCGAATCCGAGTTTGCCGTGGCCGAAGTTTAACGACAAGACGTATAACCGGGTAGTCGATCTGGACGCACCGGCTTCGCGTATGCAGCGGATCCGGACGCAGTTTGAGAACCCTCCGCACGGGGGCGGGCAACAGCCGATTGTAGGCGAACAAAAGCAGGAGCAGGTAGTGGCCGCGGGCTCGCCGCAAGCTGGGGCTCTGCGCGATGAGCTCATGATGACGCTGCCGTACTCTTTTCTCAGATCCGCCGCCGCGGCTAGCGACGCTAGCGTGAAATCTCAGACCATGGGCGGGAAGAAGTATACGGTGCTGTCCTTCACGGGCTCCAACAAGGCCGCGGTTCGAGGCTACTTGAACAGCGACAATCTGGTGGAAAGAGTGGAGACCAAGATCGACAACAACGTGCTGGGCGATATGCCCTTTGAGACCGCCTTCTCCGATTACAGGGATTTCGGCGGCGTGAAATTCCCGACGCACATCGTTCAGAAGCAGGGTGGATATCCGGTGCTGGATCTCACGATCACCGACGTGAAACCTAATGCCCCGGCCAATATCGTGAGTGCGAGCGCTCCGCCGCCGGCCGCCCCGCAAGCGGCATCGTCGGAAAAACTGAGCGACGGCGTGTATCTGATCCTGGGCGGTTATGCGGCGCTGGCGGTGGATTTCAAGGACTACATCGTGATCGTCGAAGGCGGACAGAACGATCAGCGCAGCGAAGCAGTGATGGCGGAAGCCAAGAAACTGATTCCGAACAAGCCGATCAAGTACGTGATCAATACCCATCAGCATTTCGATCACTCGGGCGGCCTCCGCGCCTATGTGGCGGAAGGCGCCATCGTAGTCACCCACCAGATCAACAAACCGTATTACGAGAAGATCTGGGCGAATCCGCACACCATAGCCCCGGACAGACTGTCGAAGAATCCCAGGAAGCCGAAATTCGAGACGGTGGACGACAAGAAGGTCATGACGGACGGCAATCACGTCATCGAGCTGTATCATCAGCAGAATTTTGGGCATAACGATGGCATGCTTCTGGTCTATCTGCCCAAGGAGAAAGTGCTGCTCGAAGCTGACGGCTTCAATCCGCCTGCGCAGCCGTTCGCGCGGACGCCGCCCTCGATCAACCCTCAAAACGTAAACCTGGAGGCCAACCTCGTGCGCCTCAATCTGGACGTGGAGAGAATCATTCCGGTTCACTACCCGGCCGACAATCGGAAGGTTCTTAAAGCGGAGCTGCTGACCGCGGTAGGCAAGGGAAATTAGTGCACAGGCATTTTTTGCGGTGACGTCCAGTTGACCATAGGCCGTCAAAATTACGCGTCTCTATCATGATGCTGGCGCAGCGCATTCGGGGATAAAGCTCGACTTAGTTCTTTGGTTCCGAAACTGCTCTAAGGCCTCGGGGTAGCCGATCCGGCTTCCCAGAGTGATTGAGTAAGTGGAGGAACGCGAACATGAGTCAAAGCAACCTCACTCCGGCCATGATGATTCTGATCGTCGTCGCCATTCTGGCGATTGGCGCGGCCGTATGGATGTACATACTGAAGAAGCGGACGCAAGATCTGCGCTCCAAGTTCGGGCCTGAATACGATAAAGCCATCGATATCCATGGCGACCGCGCCCACGCGGAATCCGATCTCGAAAAACGAGAGAAGCGTGTGGCGAAATTCAACATTCATTCGCTTCGCAACGAGGAACGCGTCAAATACGCTGAAGATTGGCGTGTCGAGCAGTCGCTATTTGTGGATGATCCGCGAACCGCGGTAAAGCACGCCGACCTCCTGGTCCAGGATGTCATGAAGCGGCGCGGTTATCCGGTCAGCGATTTTGAGCAGAATGCCGCGGACCTTTCCGTGGATCACCCGCGCGTGGTAGAGAACTATCGCGTGGCGCACGAAATCGCGATTCGCGACGGAAGAGGCCAGAGCACCACCGAGGATCTTCGTAAAGCGATGGTCAGTTACCGCGGTCTGTTTGAAGATCTTCTGGAACAACCGGTAGATAAACCTGTGGAGGTAAGAAGATGACACCGCAAGAACTTGAGACCGCTGAAGAACGCGCAGGCGATCGCCTGTCGACGGCCGATCTGGCGCAGGCGGGGAACCGGCCGCTGGTGACTCCACCCCCGGCCGCTCCTAACGCGCTCGAATCCAATGAGCCGCTGTTTGCGGCGAATGATACGCAGGACTTCCGCTCCCGCTGGGAAAAAATCCAGATTGGCTTCGTCGACGAGCCGCGTAAGGCCGTGGAACAGGCCGATGAACTCGTCGCCAGCGCCATTAAGCGGCTGGCCGAGGTTTTCGCCAGCGAGCGCGAGAAACTCGAAGCGGAATGGGACAAAAACGACAACGTTTCGACAGAAGATTTGCGCGTCGCCCTGCGGCGCTACCGATCGTTCTTCAATCGGCTTCTGTCGGTTTGAAGTCGGATGATTCGGGCGGTTCCTCTTCGTCGATTTCTTCCAGGCGTCCCGCTTCGGCGGCATAGCGCTTAAGAACGCGGATGGAGCCGCCCGCGCTGAAGCCGGCGGTCCGCAGGCGGCGAAATGCGGATGCAAGATGTTTCTCTTCCTGAAGCAGCGCGCCCAGATCTCGGCCTCGAAATTTGCGTGCAAGGAACTGCTCGATCAGGGCAGTCTCGTCGGTACTCGAATACACGGCTTCGGCAGTCTTCTTGGCTAATTCGGGTGCCACGCGGCGAGCCATGAGGTCGCGTACGACTTTAGTCTTGCCGACGCCGTCATTGTCGCGCCGCCAGTTGGCAAAGGATTCGGCAAAACGCTTGTCGTTCAGGTAGCCATTTTCCTTCAGACGGCGGATGACCTCATCCACATCGCCGCGCTGCGCTGCCCGGCGCGTCAGCTTCTGGCGGAGCTCGGACGTGGTCTGCGCGCGCGCCGTGAGAACTCGTGCCGAGTAGGACAGGAGTCCCTCGATATCCAGAGGCGCCGGCGGCTTGCGGGATTTTGAGGACCGCGCGAACGGCATGCGGCCATTGTAGCGGAGTAGCGTGTGGACCAAATTTGCAAAGGCCCAATAGAAAAGGCCCCGCGCGCGGGGCCCTCTCATTAAATTGTCGGAATCTCGCGCTCGGCGGAGAGCGTTAGGGGCGATTGACGTTCTCGGCCTGCAGGCCTTTCGGCCCGGTTTTCACCTCGAATTCCACTTCGGCGCCCTCCTCCAGGGTCCGGTATCCGGACATCTGGACCGCCGAAAAGTGGACGAACACATCTTCGCCGCTGGAGCGCTGGATAAATCCATAGCCCTTGGCGGCGTTAAACCATTTCACTACACCTTTTTCTCTCACTGAAATCTCCTGTTCCATTCCCGGCGAGCCGGGACGCATAAATCAACCGCATCTTTTTTGGCGCGCAGACCACTAAGCCGGAAGCCTTCCGTGGGCGCCTCAACCCACTCCTGCCCTTTGGTGCGAGTCAAAACTCCGGTCATTGTCGCATGTAATCTATTCGTCCGCAAGAGATTTCCTGAAGAGATTTCGGGAGAGTGAAGTCCGGGTCGCGGGCTACAGGAATACAAGAAAATTCGCCATTCGGGTGCGCCCACATCGGCCAAAAGATGAAAACACTTGGATACTTGGAGTCTCTCGGCCAAGCATGTACTGGTCCATTTCAGGGTCTTCAGCGGTACCCGTTCGCCTATCTTTCGATAGGTTCCCGCCGTATACTGCTCCACGAGGAGCTATGAGATTTCTTTTGGCAGCGACCCTTTGGACCTTGGCCATTCTCACGCCTTGGTTCTTCCTGGTCTACGATTCGGGGACGGTCAGAGCATTTGGCGATCTGCTACCGTTGCGATAATGATCGGAGTGCGGCCGCCTTCACGGTGTTGCCATGGATGGTGACCGTGTCTTCAACGTCGCGCGCATAGCCTCCCGCGAAAGTGGTCGCGATGGGAGCCTGGTGCTCGCGCGCGAGATCGAACACCAGCCGGTCGCGCGCCTTCAGGCCTTCGATGCTCAGCGCCAGTCCGCCCAGTTGGTCGTCGCGATACGGATCGGCGCCGGCCACGTACATCACCAGTTGCGGGCGGAACTCATCCATTGCCTGCTTACAGGCCGCCTCCAGGCGCTCGCAATACTCGTTATCGCCCACGCCGTTCTCTAAATGAATGTCGACGTCGGATGGCGGCTTGAACTGCGGGTAGTTATGGTACTGGTGAATCGACAGCGTGAACACCGACGGATCATCGGCGAAGATCGCGGCGGTTCCGTTGCCATGATGGACGTCGGTGTCCACCACCATGGCGCGTTGCACCAGTCCGTCCATCTGCATGCGCCGGATAGCCACCGCGACGTCGTGAATCGCGCAGAAACCTTCGCCGTGGCCGGGATAGGCGTGATGAAAGCCGCCTCCGATGTTGCACGCGACGCCATCCCGCAGGGCATACCGCGCCGCTAAGATCGATCCGCCGGCTGCCAGTAAAAACGCGTCCACCATCTTTTTCGAGTAGGGAATTTCGAGCATCGCCAGTTCGGCGCCGCTCAGCGCTGCTTCGCGGAGACGCGTGATCCAACCCGGCTCGTGCACCAACAACAGATCTTCGTCGGTGGCCGGCTGTGGTTGGATAAAGTCCACGGGCTCCGCGAATTTCTCGGCCAGCAGCCGTTCCCGCACCATCCGGTATTTCTGCGACGGAAACACGTGGCCGCCCAGATTCAGGTCGTAATCCTCGTGATAGATCAATTTGAAAGGAAGCATGGATTGGGCGCAGGGCGTGGCGTCAACCGCTCACAAAGGATTCGTATAAGAAATCTGGCGGCTGTTCGCCACTAAGATCGTGAGGATTCCGAACGGAGTGGAGTTGGTACCAGGGACGATCATAGGCGTCCCGGAACTAACCCCGGCCTGCTGGCTGCAAGCCGGGGAAATCCCTTCCGGGAGGAAAGGAGGCGACTGTGATCTCTATTATTATCACTATCGCTGCCGTGATAGCCATCACGGTTACGGTTACTATCCGCATAAAGCGGAGGTGATCGACCTTCGGAGCCAGCTTTCCGGCTCCGATCCTTTTTCAGTATACGCTCCCTATCTCTAAGTTGCTATACCCCACGCCCGCTAGGGTGGCTTCTCATAAGAAATCAGGCGGTTGTTCGCCACTAAGATCGTGAGGATTCCGAACGGAGTGGAGTTGGTTCACGGGGGCGGTCCTAGGCGTCCCGGAACCAACCCCGGCCTGTTGGTCGCAGGCCGGGGAAATCCCTTCGGGGCGGAAAGGAGGCGACTGTGATCAGCATCATTGTCACGATCGCTGCCGTGATCACCATCACGGTTTCGGTTACCATCCGCGTCAGGCGGAGGTGATCGACCTTCGGAGCCGGATTTCCGGCTCCGATCCTTTTTCAGTATACGCTCCCTAACATCTTCGTAGTTATACCCCAGCCCCTGTTAGGGTGGCTTCTCAACACTGGCGCGCCGCCTAGGGCAGCCTTGCTACACTCAATACGGATGGATTCTCGCCGCAAATTCCTAGGCAAAGTCGCCACCGGACTGGCCGGGACCCTGGCCGCCGTGCCTGCGCGGGCTCTGGGCGCCGCTGACCGGCTGCGTGTCGGCATCATCGGTTTGGGCGATCGCGGCCTGGAACTGCTGAATCAGATCCGCGTATGCGATAACGCGGAGGTTGTGGCCTTCGCCGACGTCTACACCAAACGCCTGGAAAAGGCCGCAAGTTTCGCGCCGAATGCGGCCACTTTTGCCGATTACCGGCGGATGCTCGACGACCCATCCATCGACGCCATCGTGATCGCCACTCCCCCGCACCTGCACGCCGAGCAGTTCGCTGCCGCGCTCGATGCCGGCAAGCATGTGTATCAGGAAAAGACGCTGGCGAACACGCTCGATCAGGCCAAGCGCATGCGCTCGGCGTTTGTCAGGGACCGTGGCAAACACGTAGTGCAGGTAGGCCATCAGGCGTGCTCGTTCGGACATCTCGCCGACGTGGAACAGTTCTTGACGCCGGCCGATCGCATGGGGCAAATCAGCGCGCTAGTGATGCGCAACTATCGCAATACCCCGCGCGGCAAAGCGCAGTGGGCGCGCCCCGCGCTGCTCAACGGCGACGTGAATCCGCAAAATGTGGGTTGGGATGCTTTCGATGCGGGAGCGTTCGATGCCAACCGATTCATCCATTGGCGCTATTTCTGGGATTACTCGGGCGGCAACGTCTCCGAAAACATGAGCCAGCAACTGGCCTTCTGGTACAAGGCGCTCCAGTTGCAGATTCCGCGGTCGGCAACCATGAGCGGCGGCATCTACCTGTGGAACGATGGCCGCGAGGTACCGGACACCATGGACGTCACCCTCGATCAACCGGAGCAGATGCTGGTGAGCTGGGCGTCGGGTTTCGGCAATAACCAGTTGGGCGTGACGGAAGATCTGCTCGGCTCAAACGGGACGATCTCGCGCGGGAATCATGTGCGCTACGCGCCGCAGAAGGTCAACCGGCCTGACGATTCCGAACGGATGGGCCGTGCCGGACATGTGCCGCACGCTCACATGGAAAACTTCTTCGACGCCATCCGCACCAGCCGCGAACCGAACTGCCCCTTCGAGGTCGGCTACCGCGTGACCGTCGCGTGCATCATGGCGGTCGAAAGCTATCGCGCTGGCCGCACCGTCCGCTGGAACGCGGAAACGGAAGAGATCGTTTAACTCGCCGGCCGGCCATCGGGAATCACATGGACTTCGGATACACGCTGGAACAGCAGCACCTGCGTAAGACTGTCCGCGCCTTCTGCGAAGCGGAAATCAGACCCCATGTGATGGAGTGGGACGAATCGCAGACCTTCCCGGACCGGATGTTCCGCAGCCTGGGTGAGCTGGGCGTGCTGGGCGCGGTGTTTCCCGAAGAGTTGGGCGGTTCCGGCTATAGCTATGTCGACTATTCGCTGGTGATCGAGGAACTGGCGCGCGTCGATCCATCGGTCGCGCTGTGCGCCGCGGCGCACGTTTCCCTGTGTATGAATCACATTTATCTGGCCGGCAGCGAAGAGCAGAAACAGCGATACCTTCCTAAGCTGGCATCGGGGGAATGGATCGGGTCGTGGGCATTGACCGAACCGGAGTCGGGTTCCGATGCCGGCGGCACGCATACCCGTGCGGTCCGCGAAGGCGACTGCTGGGTGATTAATGGCAGCAAGACTTTCACCACCAACGGCCAGGTGGCCGACGTGTGCGTGGTGATGGCGGTGACCGATCGCGCGGCGTCTTCGCACGGAATTTCGGCGTTCCTGGTGGAGAAGGGCACGACGGGATTTCGTCCTGGCAAGAAGGAAAACAAGCTGGGCATGCGCTGTTCGCCCACCAACGAAATGATCCTTACCGATTGCCGGGTGCCGGCCTCGCAACTGTGCGGCAAGCAGGGCGAAGGATTCGTGGACGCGCTGCGGGTTCTCGACGGTGGCAGGATTTCAATTGCGGCGCTGGCAGTCGGCATCGCGCAGGGCGCATACGAAGCGGCGTTGCGCTATTCCAAACAGCGCAAGCAATTCGGGCGCTTCATCTCGGAGTTCCAGGCGATTCAGCACAAGCTGGCCGACATGGCGACGGACATCGACGCTTCCCGTTTGCTCACGCAGCGCGCCGCGTGGATGAAGGATAGCGGTCAAAATGTGAACAAGGAATCGGCGATGGCGAAACTGTTCGCCTCGGAGACGGCGGTGCGCGTGGCCGACGAAGCAGTGCAAGTTCACGGCGGCTACGGCTTCCTGAAGGATTATCCGGTGGAAAAGTTCTACCGCGATGTGAAGCTGTGCACCATTGGCGAGGGGACCAGCGAAATCCAGCGGCTGGTGATCGCGCGCCAGCTCCTTAATACCGAGCGGCAGCATGGCTGAGCTGGCGGACATCGCTGAACTGACGGAAAGTGTCCTGCAGGGCGACCCGCGCACTCTGGCCCGAGCGGCCACACTCATCGAAAACCAGGATCAATCTGCCGCAAGGTTGATCGCTGAGCTACGCCCGCATGTCGGCCGCGCGCTCATCCTGGGCATCACCGGAGCACCGGGCGCGGGCAAAAGCACGCTGTGCGATCGCATGATTTCGCTGCTGCGGGCCGAAGGAAAAACAGTTGGCGTGATCGCCGTTGACCCGTCGAGTCCGGTTACCGGGGGCGCGATTTTGGGCGACCGAATCCGCATGCAGCAGCATCATGCCGACCGCGGCGTCTTTATCCGCTCGATGGCGACGCGCGGAATCCCCGGTGGAATCGCCCGAGCCACCGCTGATCTGGCGACGCTGCTCGATGCCGCAGGCCGCGACGTCGTGATCATTGAGACGGTTGGCATCGGGCAAAGCGAAGTGGAGATCGCCCGGCTCGCGCAGGTGACTATCCTGGTTGTGGTTCCCGGCTCTGGAGACGATGTGCAGGCGATGAAGGCGGGCGTGCTCGAAGTCGCCGACATCCTCGTCATCAATAAGGCCGAGCTGCCTGGTACGGAAAAGCTCGAGCAGGAATTGCATTCAGTCGCCGACGACAGACCTGTGTTACGGACGGTGGCGTCCGAAGGGCAGGGCATCGCCGAAGTTCTCGAGGCCGCGCGGAGTTGTAAGCGCGCAGTGCATCTGCCGGTGGAAACCAGCGCGAGCATCGATCACTTGGGGATTGCAGTCCGCTCACTCGACGAAGCGCTGAATTTTTACGAAGCGCAACTGGGTTTGCACGTCAGCATGCGGGAAACGGTGGCGCTAGAAAGAGTCAATGTCGCGATGCTTCCAGTGGGCGAGCCCAGAATCGAGCTTTTGGAGCCTACCGAGCCGGATTCCGTCATCGCGAAATTCATCGACAAACGGGGCGAAGGTCTGCATCACGTAGCGTTGAAAGTTCCGGATCTGCTCAAAGCAGTGGAGCGTCTGCGCTCCGCCGGCGCACGCATCCTCAACGATCCGCAAACGGGAGCGGGC
>Ga0163162_10003844_pt1 | contig 14402 bp, 23 predicted proteins | sample S55metaG_FD_115310 | JGI IMG/M metagenome (GOLD analysis project Ga0163162, IMG submission 115310) | Switchgrass rhizosphere microbial communities from Kellogg Biological Station, Michigan, USA - S5-5 metaG | ecosystem: Host-associated > Plants > Roots > Rhizosphere > Soil | place: USA...
TACTCACACTCTGACCAGTGTGCCATTGGATTGGCTTGTGTCACAGATGTAATTGATCGTGTCAATTCCAGCTTTGTGACCTATCTCGACTTCCCTGAGATGACTGAGCGTCAGTTCGAGTCAGTGTTCTACGATCGTGGACATCATGTTAGTTATGAGGATGTGACTGCACATGAAGTAGCTGATCGCATCGACGAACTCTTGGAGGCATAGTCCAATGGCAACCAACACTCCGAAGGATGTCTTCAAGTATATAGCTATGAAGGGTCCTGACGAGTGTTGGGCTTGGACAGGACCTTGGGGTGGAAGGGCAGAGGACAGGCGCCCCTACTTCATGGCTGGAGGCAAGCGCACTATGGCCTACAGATGGGTCTGGGAGCTTGTCCAAGGCTCGATAGATGAGAGCCTTATGATCCTTCATTCATGCGATCAGGGAGGCTACCCAGTGGGCTGCTGTAACCCAAAGCACATGCGCCAGGGCACCCTCCAAGAGAACACCAAAGATATGACGGACCGTCAGCGCCACGGTTTGCCCCATATGGTTGTGAGAGCAATTAGGCGCCTTATTGACCAAGGCGAGACCCAACAGGCAATCGCTGAGCGATATGGCCTCACTCGTGAAGCAGTGAGTGCAATCGCAACCGGAAGGACGTATAAACACCTAGACCAGTAAGCGCGGAGCGCGCATTCAAACGCTGACCACAAACGCTGGCCAATCCACGAGGTGTCCGCACACCATGCACTCTAGCATGGAAGTCATACGATGCCATCCGACAACATCCCCACAACAGTAGGTAAGTTCGCTACAACTGTAGTATCAGCACTACCTCCAGCATTCATAGTCCTCACATTCGCAATGCTCTTTGCATTCAGTGCAGTCCTCTGGTTCGAGTCTAAGCAAGCAGATCAACGCCTTGAAGTGATGAAACTAGTATTCGACGCATGTGTGAGACCTAACAAGGCAGTGCAATGAGAGCAGCAACACAAACACTATGCGTAGAGTGTGGACAGCCAGGTGTGCAGACCATAGACAGTCGTGTCACTAGCAACAACTGGCGATTGCGTAGGCGTAGATGTCCATCATGTCAGCATAAGTGGTCTACCTATGAGATAGAGGTAGAAGTATTAGATGGCATCATTGCATTCCTCGACATCATCCAAGACATGGACACTGAACTAACCAAGTTAAGTGCGATAGCTAAGTCACTCAAGTATGTGAAGCCACATCACACAGCTAGCAGAGGTATACCTGTAGAAGTCCATCGCACAATCAAAGAGATGTTCTCAAGAAGGGATGCAGCAGATGAATGAAGAAGAGTTCAAGTTAGTAGCTGATGGCCTAAGTGCACACTTCATGGTCATAGGACCAAATGATGATGGTAGTCTGAAGCAGGCATTCATCTTCATCAAGTTGAACTTCGATACGATGAGCCATGACATTGCTACCAACATGGATGGAGAGAAGCTATCAGATGTATTACAGGGTCTATCTCATAGCATAAGGAGAGACAAGGATGCCTAGTGTATCTCGTAACCAGCAACGCCTGATGCATGGGATAGCATCAGGTAGCATCCCATCTGGTAAGGGTAGACCTACTAAGGCAGTAGCACGTGACTTCGTTGCTGCTGATCATGCACGTGGTAGTAAGAAGCTACCTCAGAACGTCGGTAAGAGCATCACACAAGGTAGGTCCTTGAAGGAGATGTGATGGCAAGAAGTAACACACACGTAACACTCAGTGGTGTTGAGGTCATAAAGACCACTGAGAAGGCTGTCCTCATCATCTATACAGAGAAGGATGAGGAGTTCGAGCATTGGCTACCACGCAGTGTATGCATGGATGGCAGTGAGCTAGCGGAAGGAGACAAGGACATCGTTGTAGAGAAGTGGATAGCCGATAGAGAGGGATTGCCTACATGACAGCACATGGATCGTTACCCATCAATGCAGTCAAGTGGCTGCTTGAATGCGAAGCTAGGCTAGGCCAGATAGAGTCTAGCGTTCAGATGCTAGGCAAGCTAGTATCCAAGAATACTGAGCGTATGACTTCCCTTCTAGCACAGATGGAGGAAATGCAGTGTCACTTGAAGTCGTATCTGGAGGCAGAGACATCCTTGTCGATCCAGAAGACAGATGGCTTCTTGACAACTACAACTGGTCCTTGCATGGAAAAGGATACGTTGTAACGTATAGTCCTGCACCAACAGATGGAGTCACCAGACTACATCATTGTATCGTTGGTATGCCTATTGATCCAGACGTTGTGATAGATCACATCGACAGGAACAAACTGAATAACAAGAGGAACAATCTAAGATACACGACGAGAACCGAGAACTATTTGAACTCAGATAGATCAGACAATGCTACATACATCTACAAACAGACATGGAGTGGAAGGTATTATGTAGACATCACCAGACAGAGGCAACGCTACTATGGAGGAACATATGACACTTACGACGAAGCCATCACTGCACGTGATACCCTCCTCAGGTCCATTTGCTAAATACAATACACCGGAGTCTTGCATTTTATTCCCTGTCGGAGAGCGAAAGGTCGGATGGCAGCAGCGTGATGGTGCTTACAGAGAAACTCGTGGGCACAAAGCCATCATCCGATTGAATGAGAAAGGAGACAATGCACAACTGCTCAACATCGTAGGCTCTACCTACAAACTGGTCCACAACCGAGAGCTTATGGGTGCAGTCGAAGAAGCGATGTGCAATGAGATGCTGCCTGAGCATCTAGCTGGTGTGCAGGTGACAGACAAGGTGAGTGGCTGGGGTAAGTTATGTTTTCGCACTTATGTATTCCCTAACATCAAGTGCAAGGTCAACACACCAGGCATCAAGTCAGACATTGGCTTTCGCATCATCGTTCAGAATGGCTATGGTGGTTCTGCACTACGGATACATGCAGGTGCTATCGACTTCTACTGCACCAATGGAATGATAAGAGGTGAGTATGTATCTGCTTATCGACGGCATACTAGTGGTCTGGTTGTTGGTAAGCTTAATACCACCATTGCGGATGCCCTAGTTGAGTTTGTTAAGGCTGGAGAGGAATGGCAGGCGTGGAGTAAGACACCTGTCAAGCACGAGAAGGCAATGGACCTGTTCCGTGCTATCGCATCCAGTGAGAAGATGCGTGAAGGACTCACTGACCAATACATGCGAGAGACAGAAGGACGAGGCAACAATCTGTGGGCTGTCTACTCCACACTCACATACTATGCATCACATCCTGAAGGAGACTTCGCACTACGAAAGTCAGTAGAGGAACAAGACAACGTAGCTGTGACTGTGCTACGACATGAGCTTGACGTAGCTAGATGGGTGCATATGAAGGAATGGAAGCAGTTGGAGACAGCTTGACTTTTGTATATACATGTGCTATACTACACATACTAGAGAAGGAGGAGAACAGGATCAGTTGAGAGTTGGAGTAGCGAGGTCCGCGGGCTTGTTCGTGCTTCGCACTCACCCCCTACATACACATACATGTAAAGGACAAATGGCAATGCTCACAGCACGAGCCAAAAACCTGATTGTAGACAAGATCAACATGGCCTTTGCCTCTATTGGCAAGGACATGCCCAAGTCTAAAGCTCTAAAGAACAATGAGCAGCAGGCTTGGGAATACTTCGTATCCAGTCATCTGTATAAGTTGGCTGGCGGTAGACGTGAGGAAGCAAAGGCACAAGCAGTTGCAGCCCATGTCATTCCTGACACAGATGATCCAGCTAACCAACGAGATGGTGGCACACTAGAAACGGTGTTCGTTGGTGACATCGTTTCTGTCACGTTGGCAGTATCTAAGCCACGTGTGACCTATGACATTGAACGACTGAAGACGTATCTATTGAATAACAAAGTTGATCCTAAAGTAGTTCATGGTGCAATGGAACATGCATCTAAGACTGCCAAGGCAGGACATCAATTCACAGCAGCACTCATTACCGGCGAACCGAAGGCAAGTGATTGACTAGACTAGCACCGCGTCCTATCATGGGGCGCGGTGTCTTTTCATGGAGCAATCAATGACGGGGGTCATATTGACGGACTTCAACACACGAGTGAAGCCGAAGGAAGAAGCGCATGTCTACAACAAGCAACGATACTTAGTGCGCTTCGATCCAAATGCACCACCTGATCAACAGTGGACATGGCACTTGTCCTTCACTGTTGTGTATCCATACATGGGGAGTGCATCCACAATCCAATCAGCAAGGAATGCAGCTCAACGCAAGATAAGGAAGTTGACAGGAGAAGATGAGCGATGGTCAGAACGATCCTGATGTAATCATCAGTGAACACGATACGCCAACTGAGCGAGTTGCAATCAATCAACTGTCTGTAGATGAGTTAGATGCATGGCTTGATGTCATACGCACACGCCGTTTGGCTACTGTGCAGAAGCTTGAAGCCATTGCCAAAGTGCGTGCAGATGAAGCACGTCTAGAAACATTCCTGAAGTTCCAACGTGCATATGATCGTGCCAAGAAGGCAGTGAAGAAACTAGACGAACAAATTGAGAAGACAGAAGTTGTAGTGCATAAGGCTCGCTTACTCGCAATGGCCATGGAAATGGAGGTGAGTGAAGATGCCGACTGTTAGGGGTCCAGTCCGTGCTCGTGACTTACGAGCTAACATCAAAGAGCTAGGCTTTGAACAAGCCACAGTGACTACACTCGAATACCTTCTAGAGGAACGTGCAGAGTATCGACAGCATATGCGTGAGATGGCTGAGATGCTCAACAAGTGTATTGATGCTGTAGGTGTAATGCAGGAAGTCGGTAACATCGTCACGCAGAAACTAGAACAACTGAAGCGTGACATGGACCGTGGAGAGCATCTAGATGATAGTTGAAGGAACCCATCACACACTCACTTTGGGTGTAGTAGGTGCAAGCTCAGGACTAGAAGCCTTTGACTATACCAAGTGGTCAGCTATTAATACGTGTCCTACATGGGGTATCACACGCTATCAGATGAATCTAAGGATGCCCGGTGGGGGTCGGGCACTGGCATTGGAGGCTGGTCATGCACTGCATGAAGTGTTCTCATGGGTGCGTCTGGCTACTCTCATGGATCAGTGTGAACAAGCAGGTAAGGACAAGGTGTGGCTAGATAGGCTGTATGACTGGCATGGTATGAGGCTGTTTGGCCATGAACGACTAGAGCATCTGTCCAGTAAGATAGCAGATGCAGAGGATACACCAGATGCATGTAAGCGTGGTGCCATCGCTCTACTAGACACATCTGGCTATTACGATGATCCACGAGACAAGAGACGCACTCTCTCCAACATGGAGGAGGCAGCGTATGCGTATGTTAATCGCTGGCGTTTCGATCATCGCATTTGGATGCGCGATTATGACAATCCTACCAGTGACGTTGGGATCGAGATACCGTTTGAACTCTATGCTACGATCAGTGGCATGGATCTCTTTCAGTTTAGGTTTGTTGGCCGCATTGATGGGATTTGTTATGATGGTGGTGGACGATTGACCGTTGATGATAATAAGACAGCCTCTCGTCTCAGTGATGCATGGTCAGCATCACAGATGACCTCACATCAGTATACTGGATATAGTGTCGCTGCTTCATTCTTCACACAACATCCAGTAGGTAGATGTAGAGCAATAGGACTTGCACTACCACAGCCACGATCGTATGATTATGGTGGTTTTGTGACTGAGAGCATGGATCGAGGCCCACACCATCTACAACGATGGGTGGACTGGATCGTGCATACCATGCGCATTGCCCAAGCCTATCATAAGGACCCAGTAGGAGCGCCCAAGTATACTCACTCCTGCAATCGCTACTTCAGGCCATGCTCACTCATCCCATTCTGTTATGGTGATGATGATGAGCAGAACCGTATACTTGGGGAGATGGAGTATGATGAATGGAGTCCATTGGAGAAGGGAGTGCTAGACGGAGTAGGAAGCGAGTAATACACACACTCTGGAGGATAGTCATGGACGAAATAGAGTTCGCACAGACGTATAACGAGGCTGTGTCCGTTGTGGACAGTGAGCCAAGGAAGGCTGCACTGCTCACATTGCTGCTTGTCAATGCATTGCGTGAGATGATTGAGGAAATGCAAGTGGAGGAAGATGAATAGTGCCAGTCCCTCCTACGCCACAGTTTGGTAAGCCTACATTCGATGATACACGCATGTATCTTCTTGTGTGGGGATCATCAGGCTGTGGCAAGACCACGCTCGCAGCCACTGCTCCTGGTGCTAAGGCATTCATTCAGTTTGATCCACAAGGCACCACGAGCATAGCCAATCGCAGTGACTACTATCTGTTAGATGTGAGCGGTGGCACGTTCATGTCTACCATGATGGAGTTCCAGAAGACTGATCCGTTCGGTATGCGTGCATTCATCCTAGCACATCCTGATGTAGAGACAGTTGTCATAGACAGCATCACCACCTTAGCGTTCTTGGCATTGCAGTATGCAGTGACCAAGGCAGGTGGTAAGTCAAACATCGAAGTGCCAGGCATGAATGGCTATGGTGTCCGTAACAACGTCATGCGTCGTGTCGTTCAAGTCATCATGCAGATATGCAGTGAGTTGAAGAAGCATCTGATTGTCATCACACATGAAGGTGCTGCTGACAAAGACACGGATGGGACAACGACTGAGATCACTATGTCGTTGTCATCATCATTGGCTAATGACGTATCACTGCGCTTCAATGAAGTGTGGTGGATGAAGGACACTGGAACTGAACGGATCATCTATACGAGACCATTCTTGGTATACAAGCCAATGAAGTCTCGTATGTTCCAGAACCGTCAGTCGCCACAGTTCACGTGGCACTACGATGCCGATGCACTCAAAGGTGAAGGCATCACTGACTGGTTCGATCAGTGGCAACAGAATGGAGGTGTGAAGATACCACTGCCTAAGAAATAGGCCACTGCTTTCGCAATGGCCTAAGTTGTTCCCTAGAGCTGTAGACATACACACAACCAGCCGATGAGGATGAGAACTCATGGCTCCCTCTTATATACCCACAACCTTTCAGGAGTTCAAGGTCCAATGAGTGGTTCACAGTCAATCATGCGCTTCTCGCAGGACATTGCGAGCGCAGAACCGCCTCCGCCCCTACCCGCACGTGCGTATCGTGCTGAGGTAGTCGGTGCGAGCATTAGACCAGCCGCAACATCTGGAGTGATGTATCTCAACTTGCAGATGCGTATTCCTGCTGAAGAATACCCTGCTGATTATGTGGATGGTGATCCTGATGGCACCATGATTTACTACAATCGCATTCAGGCTAGTGACTCGCCACAGAACCGTTATCGGTGGCGTAAGGCGATGGAGCGCCTTGGTGGTCCTCTGTCTATGGAGATTGATGTCAACTCGCTCATTGGTCTGTGGGCCAATGTAGAGGTTGTGCATCAAGAATACGAAGGAGAACAACGCGCTCAGATCAGTAAGCTTCTCGACGCCTAACCATTAGCAGTGCAACACATTGTGTTGACACAAGGCTATACCACTTGTGTAGATGACGAAGACTTTGAGTATCTTGACCAGTTCAGTTGGTGGATACTTCGAGGGACCAATACAATCTATGCAGTAGGTAAGCTTGGTGGGGGATCATTCGTGTATATGCATCGAGTGATCCTCACTGCACCATCAGACATAACAGTTGATCATGTTGATGGATATGGTTTGAATAATGTAAGGAGCAATCTGAGATTTGCAACGTTGAAGGATCAACAAGGTAATGCTGTTGGCTTTGGTGCGTCTGGCGTGAAGGGTGTCACCCTACTTCCTAGTGGGAGGTATCAGGCACGCATAAAGCGTCAAGGCACCACACACTACCTCGGTTCCTTTGATACGATCGAAGAAGCAGCAGCGGCATATGACCATGCTGCTGTGAACTATTTTGGTAGGTTCGCGTTGACGGATGACACATGAACGCCTACACTCTGCATGTGTAGTCAATCCATTGAGGAGGTATCATGTCCGCTACGATCCAACAGCCCACACGTGTTCCTGGCGCTGCACAGGGCGCTGCACCGAATGGTCCAGATGGTCAGCCTGTGGTTGCCAAGAAGAAGCGCACCCGTTCTAGCCCTCTCGCACGGCCTGCATACATCGTTGTGCAAGTGATGGATGAGAGTGGTCAGCCGAGTGCATTCGACAAGAAGCGCCTGAAGATACTGGCAGTGGAGCGCACTGCTGAGAAGGTGTTGGAGATGACTGAGGCTGGAGATCACCCGAATGCGTTCTACCTGCGGGTCATTGTCCCTGCCACCAATAGGCCAGTTCCTGCTGCCAAGGGGTGACAGCGCCTTGAACGTAGGCTAGAGGGAAGGGCCACGTATTGTTCGACGACAGCGTGGCCCTTTTCTTTCTGTGTCATTCGTCGCATTAGGAACGCACAGTATGTCAGCGGATTTGGACGCCATGTTCCCTACTCCTGCACCGCTTGTGTGGGATGAGTTGCAGCAACAGGCCATCGAAGCATGTTGTGATGTGAAGAAGCGCATCGTTGCCATCACTGGTAAGGCAGGCACAGGTAAGACTGTGCTGCTCAAAGAGGTAGCTAAGCAGTTAGAGGCAGTAGGCTACACTGTGCAGTCATCTGCACCAACTGGTAAAGCAGCCAAGAGGATACAAGAGGCAACTGGTCTGCACGCTATGACCAATCACCGTATGCTTGGCTACGGTATGCCACGAGAGATAGAAGTGGATGATGATAGGACTGGTGAGAAGAAGCTCATCAGCATCTCCACTGGTCCCAGATATAAGTCCAACAATGTGATGCCATACGATACCATCCTGTGTGATGAGTATGCGATGGTCAACCAAGAGATCAATCGCAACCTGATAGATGCACTCAAGGCTGGTGCTCGCATCTGCATGTTCGGTGATGTGAACCAGCTAAAGCCTATTGAGGAAGATCGGAGGTTAGATGAGCAACCATCGGCATTCCAGAATGCACTATCGAAGTTTGGCGGGATCACACTCGACACGATCCATCGACACGACGAAGGCTCTGGAATTGCTCGCAACGCTGCACTCATTCTGCAAGGAAGGATGCCCCGTGTTAGTGACGACTTCAAGATCAGGCAGACAGATCAGCCTGTCAATACAGTGCTTGAGTTCGTCAAACTGTGTAGCGAGGAAGGACATTCATACGCTGATACAGACCACCAGATAGTCACGTGTATGAACAAGTCATGGATCGGAACACAACGCCTCAACCTTGTGATCCAAGCACACTTCTGGGATCGCAACAGACCATTCCTTGACTTGCCTCGATACAGGATAGCAGGCAAGGACCAACCACCCATTCGCATACAGGTAGGCAGTAAAGTGGTCTACACTGCCAACACATACGACATGGATGGCTCTGGCACTACTTACGCCTTCAATGGTGAGGTCGGCATCGTGCAAGACATCAACCATGCAGAAGGCAGCATCGAGATAGACTTCATGGATCGCACCGTAGTCGTGCCACCACTGCTCATTGTGGTGAAGGACAATGGTGTGGTGCAGGAACAGGACCCACGTCGTAACATCGACTTGGCGTATGTCCTGACGACACACAAGATGCAAGGATCGGAGGTGAAGCATGTAGCATACGTATTGAATAAGTCTACGCTGTGGGGACAGTCCCGTAGGAACTTCTACACAGCAGTCACACGGGCACGAGAGCATTGCACCGTGTTCTGTGATCCACATTCGTTGGCTAAGTCAACGAAGTTCACTGGATAGCAGTAAGGTCTACACACAATGGCATTCACAAGCGTCAACAAATCACGCATGGGTGGGCAGGGGCGCACGATGGAGGTGCGGCTTGGCTCTCGACTTCAGAGCGGGAAGGGAACGACACGACAGATATACTTCTCCATCTCTGGTGACGTGGTGCAACAGGTAGGATGGAAGAACATCGAGGGGATTGTGGATCGCATGGCTGTTGAGGTCGGTATCCTTGAAGGCAGTGGTGATGATGCTGGCTTCTTGTTACTGACACAGGAAGCAGAGAGGAAGTATATCTTCAGTGGCGGAGGAAAGACTACAACCAGGAGCATCACTGGGAGTGTCGTGTCCAAAGCATTCGAGTTCTACGAGCTTGGGTATGTGCTCAAAGATATACAGCCTGAGTCTGTAGAGTTCACAGTGGATGAGAAGGAACACACCATCCTCATTCAGTGTCCTGATTGGCTAATCTACAAAGGCCATCCTGAATTGATTGAGGATGGTGATCCTGGCACAGATGAATGGATACCTAATCCCAAGGAGACTGTGACAGAGCAGATAATACGAGAGGAACGAGAGAAGATCAACCAAGAGACTGCCATCGCAGTGGCTCACGAGTTACTCATCGACAGGCCAAAGCGTAAGCAACTGGTCACAGTCCATCCCAACTACGATGAGGCTGCACCTGACGTAGTGATAGCACCTGGTAAGGATGCTGATCTACCTGCCATGAACAGGTCAGAGCGTCGTGTGTTAGCTAAGAAGGTAGCACAAGCTATGCCTCGCTCACGTCGTTAACTTCAACTGGTCCTCATCGCAAGGTGGGGACCTACCAAGGACATACACACATGCTAGACGAAGACGAAGAAGACAACAGGCAGATCAAACTGCTTGCAGTCAAGATCATGGACCTAATCCAAAATGAAGGACTGTTCCATAAGCCACACGTCTTTCTAATCTCACTCATGTTGGCTACTGGTTCATCCATTGCTTCTCTGATAGATAGTTATGACGCAAGGCTCAGGGTCACTGCAAAGCTCACAGCCATCTTGCTTCGACAATCCTTTGCAGAAACGGATGTGCATCGTGATGTGCCGAAGTCAGGTGAGCAGGAGGACAACTGATGCCAAGATATGTGACAGATATACACACGAGCGTAGCTGCAATCCAAGATGCGATAGACTTAGTGATGGGCACACCATGTGCTAAAGATGATCGCTGTGTCGTAAGAGTAACTGAGAAGTCAGATGCATTGAACATCCGTGTTCGTAGTTGCGCTCATCACCCTCTCTGTCTAGTAGACGAACTCATGAAGCTAAGGAGATCCAACTGATGATGATTGCACCAGTGAAGAACATAGCGGAGATGAACAATGAGCTTCGAGCTTGTGTCACTGCTGCTGGTCTTGAGTTTGATTGTGGTGCTGGTGGTCGTCTTGACGCGACGATTGCAATCGTTGCTGAGGCTCCTGGAGATAGAGAGGTTGCACTTAGACAACCTCTTATCGGAGGTTCAGGCAAGTATCTATGGGATCGTCTCAGGACTGAACGCATCACACGCAATGATGTCTACATCACCAACGTCTGCAAGAGGAAGCTCGTGTCAGCCGCAGAAGGACACGCTGTCACAGACAAGCAGGGGAAGATCACTCTCACCAAGCAGGAGCGAACCCACTGGCGTCATATACTTTGGGAGGAACTCTCTCGGTTGCCCAACCTGCAATACGTGGTTGCGTTGGGAAGCTATGCACTGCAAGCCCTGGTTGGATACGAGACTATCACCAAAGCAAGAGGTTCCGTATTCCCAATCGACATTGGAGATAGACGTATTCAGGTCTTGGCAACCTACAACCCCGCCCACGTGATGCGTGAACCACGTATGGAGATTGTGTTCCGCTTCGACCTAGACAAGTTGGCACGTCTACGCAAGGGTGAGTTCAGTGTCCCAAGTATTTCTACTCTATCCAACCCTTCATTCACAGAGGCGATGGATACAATACGCTGGCTGCACACCTGCAAGGAACCAATCTCCTACGACATTGAGACAATGGCTGGTGAGACAGCATGTGTTGGCTTTGCACCAACGAACAAAGAAGCCGTATGTATTAACTTCCGTTCACAGGGTAGGAACCACTTCACGTTGGCCCAAGAGCGTGACATTAGGCTTGCCATTCAAGGACTGCTTATGGATACAAGACAACGCTTCATCACACAGAACGGGCATTATGATGCATCATGGTTGTGGTATAAAGATCGCATCCGCTGTCACGGTCACTACTTCGACACAATGCTTGCACACCATACACTATATCCCCCATTGCCGCATGATCTTGGCTTCATCACTGCTCAATATACAGATCACCCCTACTACAAGGATGAAGGCGATCTCTGGAAGGAGCAGGGTGATATAGATGCATTCTGGGATTACAACGGCAAGGACTGTTGCATCACACGCATAGCCTATGAGAAGATGGACCTCGAACTAGCTGAGGCTGGCTTGGCATCCTTCTTCTACACACACATCATGCGTCTACAGCCAGAGCTAGTCGAGATGACAAGCAATGGAGTGTCAGCGGATGGAGAACGCAAGGATCGTCTCTCAGTCGAGCTTGGAAGAGAGCTTGAAGAAGCAAGACGACTATGCCAAGTCAAGGCACGTGAGGCAACTGGAGTTGCTGATTACGAATTTAATCCCAACAGTAGTAAGCAACTTGCTAACCTCTTCTTTGACGAGTTGCACTTGGTCGGACGAGGAACGTCTACGGATTACGAAAATCGTGAGCGTATTAGAAGGCATCCACGCACTCCACCAGCAGCTAAAGACCTTATCGTTGCCATTGATACGTTCAAGGAGCAAGCCAAGTTCGTCTCCACCTACATTAGAGCAGAGCCAGACGACGACGGACGCTGGCGTTGCTCATGGAAGCAAACAGGAGTCAGTTCCGCTCCTGGACGCCTCAGCAGTGCTCAAACAAACTGGTCTACCGGGCTGAACTTCCAGAACATACCTGAGAACGCGAAAGATATGTTCGTTGCACCCCCCGGTTGGGAGTTCAGCTATTACGACATGGCCCAGATTGAGGCCAGGATTGTTGCTTTCTTGGCACACATCCCTGTGTGGAAGTTACAGTTTGAGAATGCACGCTTGCATCCTGGCTCATATGATGCACATTGTGCACTAGCTGCGGAGATGTATAGGGTCCCCTATGACGACGTTCCTCGACAAGACCGAGATGCTTCAGGCAAACCTACCATCCGGTATGTTTCAAAGCGGTGTCGCCACGGCCTCAACTACAGGATGGCAGCCGACAAGCTCGCCACCGTCACAGGATTGCCATACGTTGAAGCTGAGCAGGCTTATCGCCTCTACCACATGGCAACGCCACAGGTCCAACTGTGGTGGGATGACGTTATTGACCTCGTGCGACGGCAAGGGTCTGTCACTACTTGTCTTGGAAGACGATGGGTCTTACTAGAACGCTTTGATCCGGCTGCGCTCGATAGCATCGTTGCTTTCGAGCCGCAGTCGATGAATGGTGACTGGACTAGCAGCGTCATCTACAAGTGCCACTCTGATCCTGAGTGGCCACCCACTGCACGCATCCTCATCAACGTGCATGATGCAAACATAGCATTGAACCGACATGAAGATGGTCCTACAGTGAGGGCCATTATGAAGCGTCATGCGGAGCAACCGCTGTGGATCAACTCAATCCAAAATCGCTTGCGTGGCATAGACGATCCAGAGCCACTCATCATACCAGCAGAGATGGGTGTATCCTTGCCGGATGCTCATGGAGTTCACCGCTGGAGCACAATCAAGAAGGTGTAGATGCGCAACTACCAACGCCTAGTCCCAGCCAATTCCTTCCTGGGCCGATACTTGTCCTATATGCAGAGCCAAGAGACTGCTGAGGCATTCGACTTCTGGTCTGCACTATGGGTAATCAGCACAGCATGTGGACGCTTCACTCATGTGGCACGTCCTAGAGCGCCTGTCTACCTCAACATGTTCCTTGTGCTAGTAGGAGAGAGTGGTGTCGCCAGAAAGTCCACTGCTATTCGTAGTGCTACTAGCCTCGCTAGGCATTGCACTGGTGGCGCTTCTAAAGTGGGTCTTATAGATGCTAAGGTCACACCTGAGAAGCTAGAGGAGATATTGCATGATCGCACAGCAGAGTTGGGCACAGCACAGTTGGCGATTGCCATCCCTGAGTTGGCTGTATTCTTGGGCACAGAACAATACATCGCACACATGCCTGTTCTACTCACCGACTTATATGATTGCCCTGATGAACGACACAGTGGTGGGACCATTGCTAGAGGAGCCACTTACCACCACAAGGTATGGCTCAACTTTATCAGTGCATCAACTCCGATCTGGTTGCTCAAGACAGTTAACCCAAATGTCATTGAGGGAGGTTTCACCAGTCGATGCTACTTCATCATCAGCAACACACCCAAGTCTAAGATCGCATGGCCAACAGAACTCGATAGTATGCTTTACAAAGACCTGTGCGATGACGTTAAGATCATGGCGATGGAGGCAAGGAGTAAAGGACCAATACAGATCACTCCATCAGCACTCATGGTATTCACCAAGTGGTATGGAGAGCGAGGCCACTCACTTGATAGCTTCAAGCAATCCTTTGAAGCCAGAGA
>Ga0163162_10003845_pt1 | contig 14401 bp, 9 predicted proteins | sample S55metaG_FD_115310 | JGI IMG/M metagenome (GOLD analysis project Ga0163162, IMG submission 115310) | Switchgrass rhizosphere microbial communities from Kellogg Biological Station, Michigan, USA - S5-5 metaG | ecosystem: Host-associated > Plants > Roots > Rhizosphere > Soil | place: USA: Michigan...
CGTAATTTATTTACAACCAGTGTTGCCAATGCCTCGGCTTCCAAGTCTTCGGCAATAATTACCAGGGGACGTCCACTCTTTGCCACTTTTTCAAGAATAGGAAGGATATCCTTCATGGTGCTGATCTTCTTATCATAAATCAGGATGTAAGGATCCTGCAATTCAACTTCCATTTTTTCGCTGTCAGTAACGAAGTAAGGAGAAACATAACCCCGGTCAAATTGCATTCCTTCCACGACTTCCACGGTGGTGCCCGTGCCTTTGGCTTCTTCTACAGTGATAACGCCTTGTCTGCCTACTTTTGAAAATGCCTGCGCAATCAGCTTTCCGATTGCTTCATCATTGTTCGCTGAAATTGAAGCGACCTGTTCTATTTTTTTAATATCGTTACCAACCGTCTGGCTCTGCCTTTTCAGGCTGGCAACGACTAAAGCAACGGCTTTATCAATGCCTCGTTTTAAATCCATTGGGTTGGCCCCGGCAGCAACCATTTTCAGTCCCTCGAGTATGATTGATTGTGCTAAAACGGTTGCTGTAGTGGTTCCATCGCCTGCACTATCGGCAGTTTTTGATGCCACTACTTTTATCATTTGCGCACCCGCATTTTCCACGGCATCTTCGAGTTCAATTTCTTTTGCCACCGTAACGCCGTCTTTGGTAACACCAGGCGCACCAAACTTTTTTTCAAGAACCACATTACGGCCTTTCGGCCCCAGGGTTACTTTTACAGCGTTTGCTAAGGCATCAACGCCTTTCTTCATTTTATTTCTTGCTTCTATATCAAAGAAAAGTTGCTTTGCCATAATTGAAGATTTAGATTGTAATAGATTACTTAGCTTGTAGAAGTATATGAGCGATTATACAATGGCGAGAATATCGTTTTCCCGCATGATCAGCAGTTCCTCTGCGTCAATTTGAATTTCAGTACCGGCGTATTTACTATATAATACGGTATCACCAACCTTTACCGTGACAGGCTCATCTTTTTTGCCAGGACCCGCGGCTACTACAGTGCCGCGTTGAGGCTTTTCTTTGACAGTGTCAGGAATAATAATTCCACCCGCAGTTTTTTCTTCAGCGGGAACCGGTTTTATAATTACCCTGTCGTGCAAGGGGGTAATTCTCAATTTGTTGGTCATAATAATTTTTATTATATCGTTTTAAAATTCTACACCTTAAAAAACCAGCCACTGCAACTGATAAATCCAGCTATGCCATAATAAAAAAATTGACACCGAATCAACCCGGCCTGGCGGAACGCAGGTCAGCGATTTTACTTTCTTCGTCCTTTTAAATGCGGCACTGAAAAATGTCTTGTGACCTCCCATTCATCACGCTGCAGTTGTTTGCATTGCTAAGTCAATACAAATAGTTTAAACACCTTTCTTAATCAGCATATTAGTTGGGGCCATTGTTGACTATTCTACTGAATCTTATAATCTTGATAAGCATATTAATTCCGACCAACGTTCCGCCCGGGTTGTAATTGCAAAATAAATAATACCTGCATGGCAGTTCTGTTTTAAAACTGTCTAAAACAGTGAAAATACTATCGTATATTATTTATAACGGGGTTGCGCTGGCCGGTTTGACTTCACTATTTTCTAAATTCGGCCGGTGGCTACGACAGGCTCGGTATCATCAATTGTGGGAAGGGGTAAAGCCTCTATGGCCGCAAAATCGGGTTAGGGCTTAATAAATACAACAGCTTTATATTTTCATTTTGTCCTTGATATTGGGGTGCTTACATCTTTTTAATAAATCTTCTAATACTAATTCCATGCTGCCCACTGTAGATTTTACCGCCACCAAAGCTTACAAACTTTTAGTAAAGCATTATAACAATGGGTTATTAAGAAGCATTAAGGACTTGTTTAAGGACGATAAGGAGAGGTTCCGGAAGTTTTCCTTAAAGTTTGAAGATATATTACTCGACTACTCGAAGAACAGGATCAACGACCAGACAATGGCGTTATTAATGCAGCTCGCCAGGGAGTGTTTGTTGGGAGAGGCGATCGGGGCCATGTTTTCAGGCGAAAAGATCAATGTGACGGAAGGTCGTCCTGTGTTGCATATAGCATTAAGGAATCGCAGCAACAAACCGATTTATGTTGATGGTAAAAATGTGATGGGTGATGTAAACCGGGTACTTGCACAAATGGAAACATTCAGTGATAAGATAATTTCTGGCAGTTGGAGAGGCTATACTGGTAATGCAATTACGGATGTAGTGAACATCGGAATTGGTGGTTCTGACCTGGGCCCCGTTATGGTAACGGAAGCATTAAAGGCATATAAAAACCATCTCAGGATGCATTTTGTGTCAAATGTCGATGCAACCCAAATTGTTGAGACTTTAAAAGGGTTAGATTCCGGAACAACACTTTTTCTAATCGCCTCCAAAACTTTTACCACGCAGGAAACAATGACGAATGCCCACAGCGCCCGTCAATGGTTTTTAAAAAATGGCGCCGGTGAAAAGGACATTGCCAAACACTTCGTCGCAATATCGACTAATACCAAAGGCGTAGAGGAATTTGGAATCGATCCTGAGAACATGTTTGAATTTTGGGACTGGGTGGGCGGCAGGTATTCACTATGGGGCGCAATCGGATTATCGATTGTTTTAAGCATCGGCTTTGAAAATTTCACCCAGCTTTTGACAGGTGCTCATGCCGTAGATGAATATTTTGAAAAAACAACATTTGAAAAAAATATCCCGGTTGTACTGGCTGTTGTAGGCATTTGGTATAATAACTTTTTTAAAACCGAAACGAATGCCATATTACCTTATGATCAATATATGCACCGTTTTGCAGCTTATTTTCAGCAAGGAGATATGGAAAGTAATGGCAAACATGTTGACCGGAAGGGCAACCGGGTTGGCTACCAGACAGGACCAATCATCTGGGGCGAACCCGGAACAAACGGACAGCACGCTTTTTACCAGTTGATCCACCAGGGAACTAAACTCGTTCCCTGCGATTTCATAGCACCTGCACAAACGCTTAATCCTCTGGGTGACCACCACAAAATACTTTTGTCAAATTTCTTTGCACAAACCGAGGCTTTGATGAATGGCAAAAGCATTGATGAGGTAGTAGTAGAATTAAAAAAAGCCGGCAAGTCTGATGCTGAAATTGAGAAATTAGCACCATTCAAAACCTTTGATGGCGACAGGCCTACCAACTCTATTTTACTAAGAAAAATAACTCCCAAAAGCCTGGGTTCATTGATAGCGATGTATGAACATAAAATTTTTGTACAGGGGGTTATCTGGAACATTTTCAGTTTTGATCAATGGGGCGTTGAATTGGGCAAACAACTGGCGGGCAAGATACTGCCGGAACTTGAAAATAACAGCGAGGTTGATAGCCATGATTCATCAACTAACGGGTTGATCAACCAATACAAAACCTGGCGATAATCAATAACTTTCGCAGGCTCTCATTTTTATCGTTTTGATTGGAATTTTCAATAATATATTAAATATTAAATAAATAATAGAGTAGGGCAGATCATTTGTTTACCTGATAGTCTATCGGCTAATTATCTATTATTCATCTTCATCTTTTTTGATCCATTGCGTATGAAAAACCCCTTTTTTCCCTGTCAATTCATAGGTATGGGCCCCAAAATAATCGCGCTGTGCCTGGATAAGGTTTGAAGGCATTTTTTTACAGCGAAGGGCGTCAAAATAGTTTAATGATGCTGCATAAGCAGGCGTAGCTATACCAGCTGTTATGGTGACTGACAATACTTTTCGGGAATCCGGTACAGTCGCTGCAACCAGGTCTTGTACATGCCTATCCAATAACAAATGTGCCAGTTTTGTATTCTTTTGGTATGCATTATAAATATCATCCAGAAATGCTGACCTGATGATACATCCCCCACGCCATATCTCTGCAATTTCGGCCAGCTTTAGGTCATATTTATATTCTTCAGAAGCCACTGAAAGTAAGTGCATGCCCTGGGCATAGGTAATGATCATAGTAAAATAAAAGGCCTGTTCAAGCGTGGTTATAAATTCATTACTGTCCGCATTTAATAACAGCTTATCATCATTGAACAAGTTGGCCACCTGTTCTCTTAAGTGTTTGTATTTTGACAGATCCCGCATGGATACGGCAGTATCAATTGTCGGGATGGGCACTTGTAGGTCCATTGATACCTGCGATGTCCACTTGCCTGTGCCTTTGGACTTAGCGTCATCTTTTATATCATCCAGCAATAAATGATGGGTACCAGGAACCTGGTACGCGAAAATGTCTTTCGTGATCTCCAATAAAAACGATTGTAGCCGGCCCTTGTTCCATTTGGTAAATACCTCAAGAATGAAATCATTATTCATTTTAAGTCCTTTACTAAGGATTTCGTAAGTTTCGGCTATTAACTGCATCAGCCCATATTCAATACCATTATGGACCATTTTTACAAAATGTCCTGAAGCACCAGGTCCAATATAAGTTACACAGGATGCCCCATCAACTTTAGCCGCAATGGATTCAAGTATCGGTTTCATTACTTTGTAGGCAGCCTTGTCGCCGCCTGGCATCATGCTTGGCCCCTTACGGGCGCCTTCTTCGCCTCCTGATATTCCCATTCCAAAAAAGTGAAACCCCATTGCTTTCAGGTATTCAGCCCGGCGACTGGTATCCGTAAAATGCGAATTACCACCATCAATTAAAATATCGCCTTTGTTCAGTAACGGCTTCAATTCCGTGATTACTTCATCCACAATTTTGCCAGCTGGAACCAGCAACATTATTTCTTTGGGGCTTTTTAAGCTTGATGCAAATTCCTTTAAATCAGTAAATCCTTTCAAATTGTGGTGCTTGTCTTCTTTTTCCAGTAAACCAGCTTTTGCGGCGTCTTTATCGTATCCGGCGCCCGTTATGCCATGGTCGCCCATGTTGAGCAGCAGGTTGCGGCCCATAGTTCCAATTCCTACAATGCCGAAATCATATTTTTTTAAAGCCTTGCTCATTTTAGCTGGTTTATCAGGAATTCTCTCAATGCACGTTTGTTATAAAATAAATAATTGATTGGGTTTTATTGTCATTTATAGATCGGATGGGGATGGCGGCGGGCTTTCATTCCTTGTATCTAATAATAGTCCGGCTTTTTGCCAGAATCGGATAAGATGTAAGTCCCCTTTGCCGGGATAAAAAGTTTGGGTCATGCTGGTGGGCAATAATGTTCGCCGTGCGGCAGGATTTCATATCCAATGCGAAGCGAATGGATGAAAATACCCTGAATAATAACCAAATCCAGGAATACAGGGAAGTGCCCCCATGCCACAGCCGGATAGGTTAACAGATAAACACCGACGACAGATCAGGTATTGCTCTTGTGGGTGTCTTGCATTATTTCCAAATTTTTTGCTGCTGACAATCAAAGACCATAAAACCCGACAGCATTTAATCCGAAGACCTTCTCCACTTCCTTACCCTGAAAGTTCTCCATATATTTTTCCAATAGACTTTTCCACTGTACATACATACCAGATAGTAAAATCACTGGCCAATCGCTGGCATACATCAGGCGGTCGGTTCCAAACGCATCAAATACTACGTCCAGATAGGGATAAAAATCGCCTGGGCTCCATTGTTTCCAGGTGGCTTCAGTAAATAACCCGGAAACCTTACAATATGCATTCGGGTTCTTTGCTATTTCCCCAATCAAAAATCTCCACTCATCAATGTTTTTATGCTTAATATCAGGCTTTGCACAATGATCCACGACACATTTCAGTTGGGGAAATCTGGAAAAAAGTTGTACTATCGTTGCTAACTGGCTATGATTGATTAATAAATCAAAAGTATAGTTATTTAATGTTTGAAATCGGCTGATGGTCTGAAAATTTTCTTCCGATAAAAATTTATCAGGTATATTTTGAAGATTGTGACACCACCCTTTTATAACCGGATATTGTGAAAAAAAATATAATTTTTCATTTACCGTTTTACTACCCAGGTCAACCCAGCCTATAACTCCTTTAATGAGGGGATGTGTTTTCGACAGTTCCACCAAAAAATGTGTATTCACTTCATTTTGATCTGATCGATTTGACTGAACTGTCACAACACCCTTTATTTCGTTTCTTTTTGCTGTCAGGGAAAAGTGATCGGGAAGATAATCCTGTTGAAGAATTTCCATATCACAAGTGATCCATGCATCGCTTTTATTGTATTTCCAAAATTGAACATGCGCATCAATAATCATGATAGTTCAGGTATTTCATTCCATATATACAACTGTATTCAACCGGGGTCGGACGATACAATAAATTCTTTTTTAAGCTATTTCACTTCTTCAAAAGGTACATCTGTTACATCTTCCGTTCCACCTGGTTGACTGTGATTACCAGTTTGCCCTGCGTCAGCTTGTGTGTTACCATTTGCGCCCTGGGCAGTTTTATACATATCCTCACTGGCAGCTGTCCAGGCGGTGTTCAGGTCTTTCATTGATCTGTCGATGCCTGGAATGTCTTGTTGCTCATGGGCATATTTTAACGCAGATGCTGCGCCTGTGATAGCCTCTTTCTTATCCGCCGGGATCTTATCCCCATACTCTTTCAGCTGTTTTTCCGTCTGGAATACAAGACTGTCTGCCTGGTTCAGTTTTTCGATCTTCTCTCTTGCCGTTTTATCTGCTGCTTCATTGGCCTTTGCATCAGCCCGCATCTTCTCCACCTCATCTTTACTTAAGCCACTGCCTGCTTCAATGCGTATTTTTTGCTCCTTCCCGGTGCCTTTATCTTTGGCGCTTACATTTAAAATGCCATTTGCGTCGATATCAAATGTTACTTCAATCTGTGGAAGCCCTCTTGGAGCAGGTGGGATGCCATCCAGATTAAAGATACCCAGGCTTTTATTGTCTTTTGACAAGGAGCGATCGCCCTGCAATACATGAACCTGTACACCAGGTTGGTTATCGCTGGCAGTTGAAAACACTTCCGATTTTTTTGCAGGAATGGTTGTATTAGATGGAATCAGGGTTGTCATAATGCCTCCCATCGTTTCAATACCTAAAGAAAGAGGGGTTACATCCAGCAACAATACATCTTTAACCTCTCCGGTCAGTACAGCGCCCTGAATAGCAGCGCCGATAGCCACTACTTCATCTGGATTAACGCTTTTGTTTGGCTTTCTGCCAAAGAATTTTTCTACTATTTCCTGCACTTTAGGCATTCGTGTACTACCGCCTACAAGGATCACTTCGTTAATATCTGAAGGTTTAATTTTCGCGTCTTTTAATGCCATCTCACAAGGTTTCAGACAACGGGTGAAAAGACCATCCGTCAGTTGTTCAAATTTTGCACGGGTTAATTTCTTTACAAGATGTTTGGGCACGCCGTCAACGGATGTAACATACGGAAGATTGATTTCTGTTTCAGATGCAGTAGACAATTCAACTTTTGCCTTTTCAGCGGCTTCTTTTAGCCGCTGTAAAGCCATTGCGTCTTTACGGAGGTCAATGTTTTCTTCCTTTTTAAATTCATCAGCGAGCCAATCCACTATCATTTTATCAAAATCATCGCCTCCTAAATGTGTGTCGCCATTGGTAGATTTTACTTCAAATACACCTTCGCCTAACTCAAGAACGGAAATATCAAACGTTCCCCCTCCAAGATCAAATACAGCAATTTTTTGACTCTTGTTTCCTTTATCCAGTCCATAAGCCAACGCAGCCGCAGTTGGCTCATTTACAATACGTCGTACAGTTAAACCTGCAATTTCGCCGGCTTCCTTGGTAGCCTGTCGTTGCGCGTCGTTAAAATAGGCAGGCACCGTAATTACAGCTTCTTTTACCTCCTGACCCAGGTAATCTTCAGCTATTTTTTTCATCTTCTGTAGGATGATAGCCGATATTTCCTGTGGTGTATATAACCGTCCATCAATATCTATACGAATGGTATCATTATCACCACGAACGACCTTATAACCTATATGTGAAAGTTCATTTCCTACTTCATTATACTTGCGTCCCATAAATCGTTTCACGGAGGTGATGGTGTTTTGTGGATTGGTAATGGCCTGCCTTTTTGCAGGATCACCCACTTTGCGTTCTCCGTTTTTTAAAAAAGCAACGATAGATGGAGTTGTACGGCGCCCTTCATCGTTGGCTATGACCACCGGATCATTACCTTCCATGACTGCCACGCAGCTATTCGTGGTTCCTAAGTCAATACCGATTATTTTTCCCATAGTATTTACAATTTACATTTTAATATTTCTTATCAGTGAATGGCCTGATTTTACAACAGTTCTATTTCTTTTTTGAATCGCTTATTTTGTACACAGCTTTTAGTAATTATATTTTACCAGACATCGGTGACCATCATTGTTGAATATCCTTGCGGAAAAATAAAAAATAAATAAATGCTGGCTAACAATTAAGATTGTCGAAAACCGTGAAAAGGATAGCTAATATTATAATATAATTTGAATAAGTATTTTACAATACAGATGAGCGCGCGTCATTCATTTTAACTCCTGAGCGGTTCAGTATTAAACAATCCTTACATTTGGGAGAGCCATTTCACGGTTACAGGATCTGGCATTTTTTGTGTTATGGGAATGTTGTGATTCCAAAAAAAGAAGCCACCTGCTGGTGCCTGCGTCGCTACTTTGATTGTGTTTAAGATTAAACAAGTTTGTAGCTCCAGCTTTTCATCATCTTATCGGAGGTGATGAATTGGTGGCGTAACAAATAACAACAATAGATATCAACTCAATAATTCAATAATATGCCAAACAATAAAGCACTATTGACTACCCTCGAACAAACACTGACGAAGGTTTATCCTTCAGTTGTTCAAAAATTGAATGGAGGAATGACTACTGGCGAAATAGACAAATATGCATCATTGGCTCAGCTCACATTCACTGACGAGATATATGATCTTTTCACCTGGAAGAATGGAATTAGACAAACAGCAGGCGGTTCACCGGCACAATTGCTGATTTTCCCCAATGGGATTCCTTATTCACTGAATGAGGCTGTTGATGATTACGATTTACAGGCAGTAACCAAACATTTATTTCAACCGAATTATTTCCCACTTTTCTCAAGTGGCACTGATGATATTTTGCTGATTGACCTTGACGCTGATAGCGACACCTATAAAATGATTAGTTTGTATTCGCCTCCATTGTTGGATGGCGGCGATCCAATGACCATCTATGATTCCTTTTCAAGTATGCTCGAGACGGTGATTGCTTGTTATGATCAAAAAGCGTTTTGGGTAGCCGAGGATAGATTAGCGGTGGATGGCAGTGCTTACCATGCCATTGCAAGCAATTTCAATCGTAATAGTGAGTTTTGGCAATTTATGTAATTGCATTGTACCCGGTACTTTTTTAAAGCGATTTGCAGGAAGACCATTTCAAATGGGCAAAATAGTTGAATTTGTAATCACTTCAAAAGTAAAAGGATACTCTTACCTAAGAGGTTTTCTTGCACTTTTGCATATCTTTTCCCCGTGCCGCCAATCATCTTCTGACTTACCGGAAGATTCATCCGGCGAAATCGTTAAATCAAGCCACCTCTTGGAAAATATCAATGCCGACCACAAAAAGGATGTTGTGTAACGATCGAAATTCCTTTTCTAACAGATAAGGCTGCATAGTAATCAGTGTAATTAATTCGATAATTAATTATAACAATATCAACTTTTGCCTCATCAACCAGCCATATAAAACGCAAAACCCAATCGTTTTCTAAACGCGAAATATGCAAAGCGGACTATCCCGACTAGTTTATACATTATCATTTTATTTAATATCAACTACTTCCACCACACTACGTAATCATGCTTGTTTTCGTATTTTCGATGGGGCCAACCATTGTTGCCTGATGCTACGTTTGATTTCGGTTTGGATTGCAGGCAGAAAGCGACAAAAAAAGGATTTATTCACCATGGTACTTAAATAGATAGTATGCTAACTGCCGACGAAAAAAAAATATTCCAGGATTATAAAAAAGCCTTTGAAACCTACCACCGGAATAAAAAAGTCATCGAACTTGATACGAAATTTGAAAAGAAACTGGATTATTTCTTTTTTCGGCTGGAAGATTCCCTGCCTGTATATGGTTATACTATTCCGCCTTACAGGCTTTCCAATGTTATCATAATTTATACTATAAAAGGCCAGGGCGAAAGAATTATTGGGAAAGTAAAGGCGCCAATGAACGCAGACTCCCTTGTAATCATCCCCAGTCAGACAATCAACTCAGGCAGGCACAGTCTGGATACGCAGGGTTATTTTCTCGCCTTCAATTTGAATTTCTTTTTACAGGAGCGTTTGCCAAGACATCACCTGTTTAAACTGGACTTGTTACGGAATGACCTGAAACCATATACCCAGGTAAGCTTAAAACAGGGCAAAGCGCTCAAAGCAATTTTCGATGCGCTTTTTGCCGAGCGAAATCAGACCTGGGTTAATAAGGAAGAGATGATTGCCCTTAAAATACTTGAGCTGATACTAATCTGCGAACGGTTATTTAAACATCATGAGAAATCGAAAAAAAAATCATGGTCGCCAGTCTATGTCCGGTATATTGATCTGATTCAGCAGCATTATAAAGAGCATCATTCGACCTCGTTCTATGCGAAACAGCTTCATGTTCATCCCAATTTTTTAAATACTATTTGTAAACGGCATTTAGATCAATCTGCCAAACAAACCATCAGCGTGAAACTAATCCGGGAAGCAGAAAATTTGTTGTTCCACACCAGTCTTACTGTAAAAGAAATAGCCTATGAATTAGGGTTTAAGTCCGCATCGCATTTTTTCCGGTTCTTCAGGCTTAATACTGGCAGTACTCCCCAGGAAATTCGCCAAAATCATTTGAATTTGTCATAAGGCGGTGAGAAAAGGATACTTTGGTCCGGAAAGTATTTACCAAATTTACTTTTAGTGATAGTAGCCAGGTAACGGTTTGTAGGTAAAAAGTAAATCATAAATACAAATGCAAAAGGACTTCAGTAACCAGGGAAGTTTGACAGCAAATTGTTATGTCAATTACAGGGAACTTATGGATGAGTCGGAACTATCGGCGCCGGAGAAAAATTATGTTACCCTTGTTTTTTTTGAAAAAGGAACTGGAGCGCTTACCATTGAATTGGTGAGTTATCTGATTAAGCCGGGTCAGGTCCATATATTAGTTCCGGGAAAAGTGTATGACTGGACCTGGAACCCGGGTATAGTGGCGAGCCAGTTAACTATCAGCAAAGACCTGCTTGAGACCTTTCCCCCGTTCTTTCAATTTATATTTAACCAGTACAATCAGAACCCTGTTTTCGATTTGGATCCAATGACATTCAGGAAGATCATCATTGAATGTCTTGCCATTAAAGATGAACTCGATTCAAAAACGGTCTCTTTAGATTTGGTGAATGCCCGGTGCCTTTTGATCATTTTGATAATTTCGCTTTGGAGATCGGGTGAACGGGCAGACATGCTTACGGGCAATGCTAATTCAATAATCCAGGCGTTTCAGTCTTTACTGGAAAAAAATTTCAGGACATATAAAACGGTAACTTTTTATGCTGAAAAGCTCTGCATAACGCCAAACTATTTAGGAATTATATGCAGAAAAAGTCTTAACATGTCTGCATTGGAGGTCATTCAGCAAAGGATTTTACATGAAGCCAAACAGCTGCTGCATAGTTCTGGTAAATCAGTAAAGGAAATCTCTTTTGATCTCGGTTTCCCCAAGCTTACTTATTTTTCCTATTTCTTTAAAGCAAAAACAAATTTTACGCCCGTAGAATACAGGCGGTTAGCTGACAGATCATTAAAATTGATCATTTAGGATTGGCAAACCCGGACTAAAATAATCTGAAATTCGCAAAGCCCTTTACAGACTGTCGCAAATTGTCAATCTACGAAACAGACAGTATAGTAAAAACCTGGTTGGCCAATTGAATTTGATCACCTTTCTTTTTTCCTTGCAGTGACGGGTAAATTTTTGCATCTTCAGGAACACCGATTACTTTTTTATTATTTATATGCAACGGCGGGAGCGACACACCGGCAAGCAGGTACATTCCATCGGTTTCAACCAGTGCGCCGGGACTGAAGACGTTTCGTACCATAGCCTGATAGCTCTTTACAGTATTAATTGTATTATTAAGTATCTCAGGCTGCACCTGTAAATCATCTGCAATGTCGGTCGCCTGGTCTTTTTGGGAAATATCATCCGGTTCTATCAATGCATTTTCATCCAGGTTAATACCGGTATCCAATGTGTCTAAACTGGATTGATATGCTTTCGTATCTTTTTTTAACCGTTCAATAACCGCGTCCAGAATGTCCTTTTTCATTTATTGAGATTTTGCTGTTTATAAATAAAGCCAATGGCGGGTTTGATTCACCATTTATTTTATTTTTTTTGTTTTTTTTGTTTTAGTTGCTTCATTTCTGAAAACGACCGTGTTGTCAAAAACATCCACCAGAATCGGATGGTCCCTGTTGATATCGCCCTGTAAAATACGCCTGCTTAACTGGTTCACAATTTCCTTTTGAATCAGTCTTTTAAGCGGACGTGCGCCAAACTGTGGATCGTAACCCTGCTCCGATAAAAATTCTAATGTGTAATCGCTGAACTCCAGTTTGATTCCATTTTCGGCAACCAGTTTTTCCAGTGACTTTAATTGAATTTTTACAATGCCCATAATGTCCTTCTTCAATAAAGGATGGAACATGATAATTTCATCTACCCTGTTCAAAAATTCAGGACGGACAGTTTGCTTAAGTAAATTCATTACTTCAACTTTCGCTTTTTTGGCTGCTTCATCTATGTTCTTTTCGGTTACATTTTCAAAAGCATCCTGAATAAGATGGCTGCCAATATTACTCGTCATGATAATAATGGTGTTTTTGAAATTAACTACCCGCCCTTTATTGTCAGTTAAACGGCCATCATCCAATACCTGCAACAATACATTCCATACATCGGGGTGTGCTTTTTCAATTTCATCCAAAAGAACAACACTATAAGGCTTGCGGCGTACCGCCTCTGTAAGTTGACCGCCTTCATCATAACCTACATATCCGGGAGGAGCCCCAACCAACCGGCTTACCGAATGTTTTTCCTGGTATTCGCTCATGTCAATACGGGTCATCATACTTTCCTCATCAAAAAGGTATTCTGCAAGTGCTTTTGCCAACTCTGTTTTACCCACTCCGGTAGTCCCTAAAAATATGAAAGATCCAATCGGTTTTTTAGGATCGCTTAAGCCAGCCCTGCTACGCCGTATGGCATCTGCTACGGCAATTATGGCCTCATTCTGGCCAATTACCCTTTGATGCAGGTGATCTTCAAGTTGCAATAATTTCTCCCTGTCGCTCTGCAACATTTTACTAACCGGTATACGGGTTGTTTTAGCGACACTCTCAGCAATATCTTCAGCATCTACTTCTTCTTTGAGCAACCTGTGTTCTTTGCTTTCCTGAAGCTCTTTTGTGTAATTGGCAATAATTCCTTCCTCTTCTTTTATTTTCCCGTAACGAATTTCCGCTACTTTTCCATATTCTCCATTCCGTTCAGCCCTGTCAGCTTCTACTTTTAAATTTTCAATATTCGCTTTGCCATTTTGGATCTTTTCCACCAATTCTTTTTCCGTCTGCCATTTGGCCTTTAGCGTATCCCGTTCAACAGCTAAATTGGCCATCTCGGTATTTAGTTGTTTCAACTTATCATCATCATTCTCACGTTTGATTGCCTCTCTTTCTATTTCAAGCTGACGGATATGACGATTAAGTCTGTCCAGTTCCTCAGGCATCGAGTTCAATTCCAGTCTCAGTTTCGCAGCGCTTTCATCTATGAGATCAATGGCTTTATCCGGCAAAAACCGGTCCGTTATATAGCGGTTGGAAAGTTCAACAGCGGCAATGATCGCTTCATCTTTAATCCTTACATGATGGTGGGTTTCATATTTATCTTTCAAACCCCTGAGAATAGAAATGGCATCTTCAACGGATGGCTCATCTATCATTACTTTTTGAAACCTGCGTTCCAATGCTTTATCCTTTTCAAAATATTTTTGGTATTCATTAAGCGTGGTGGCGCCGACAGCTCTTAACTCGCCGCGGGCTAAAGCAGGTTTCAAAATATTGGCCGCATCCATGGCGCCTTCGCCGCCACCGGCACCGACAAGGGTATGAATTTCGTCGATAAATAATATAATTTCACCCTCACTACCACTGACTTCCTTCACTACGGCTTTTAAACGCTCTTCAAATTCCCCTTTGTATTTCGCGCCTGCAATCAATAGACCCAAATCAAGGGCATAAATAAGTTTTGATTTCAGGTTCTCCGGCACGTCGCCATTGATGATGCGATGTGCAAGGCCTTCAACAATAGCTGTTTTACCTACACCAGGTTC
>Ga0163162_10003846_pt1 | contig 14400 bp, 7 predicted proteins | sample S55metaG_FD_115310 | JGI IMG/M metagenome (GOLD analysis project Ga0163162, IMG submission 115310) | Switchgrass rhizosphere microbial communities from Kellogg Biological Station, Michigan, USA - S5-5 metaG | ecosystem: Host-associated > Plants > Roots > Rhizosphere > Soil | place: USA: Michigan...
ATGTTGTGAACGGTCCGCAAACTAAAAGTTTGCGTTACTTCTTCATCAACCATTCCAGCACCTCATTAACGTTGCCATGGGCCAGAGCAACGGATGAATCGGCGGCGCCGTAGTAAAGACGAATGTCGCCAGTTGCTTCATCTATGACATGACCGCAAGGAAAGACAACATAACCAACGTCGCCAACGATCTCGTATTCTTCGCATGGGCTCATGACCCATTCGTCGCTGCGCCGAATGACACGCGTCGGATCTTCCAGGTCAAGCAATGCGAGTCCCGCTCGATAGATCACGCCAGCACCGGTAATCCGGACACCGTGATAGACCATGAGCCAGCCTTCGGGCGTCTCGATCGGCGGCGAGCAGAGACCGATCTTATTTGCATCCCACCAGTTGCCCCGTCGCGATTCGAGCAGCAAGGTACGATCGCCCCAGCGTTTAAGATCAGTTGAAAACGAAAGATAGATGTCTGCGCTCGAGCCGGGCGTGACCGGCCGGTGGATCAGGGCCCATTTTCCGCCGATGCGCCTGGGAAAGAATGCTGCGTCCTTGTCCTCCGGTTCCATAATCATGCCGCGGCGTTCGAAAGTCTTGAAGTCACGCGTCAATACGAGCGATACCAGCGGACCGCGAGCTGAGTACGCCGTGTAAGTAACGGCACATTGGTCAAGTTCGGGCAGATAAACAATGCGCGCATCCTCAATCCCCCATTCCTCCTCCGGATAGTTCTCTGCGTCAGGGGCGAGCGTTGGCTGGGGATCGATTTGCCAATCTGTCACTCCATCAAGACTACGCGCAGCAGTGAGATGCGAGATGCCCGTGCGGTCTTCGACGCGCGCCAGCAATAGAGTCTGACCATCTGCTAGCCTCACAGCGCCGGGATTGAACACGGAGTTGACAAGATAGGGCCAATCCGACGCTGTTAAAATGGGATTGCTTTCATCGCGCCGGAATAACTCAGTAAAGCGCGAGTTTGGTCGGTAATTTGTGAACACTATTGTTTGCTTTCTGAACCGCTTATGATTTCCGCTAAGGCAACACAGTTCTGGAGAAGCAACAGGATCATTGACCCACTACCGATTATTGATAGGCTTTCCACTTCTTCCGATCCTGATCGGATGCAGGTTTCAGGCTGATCGCAGCACCGCCGCCACTTGCTAAACCGATCTTGAGTTTGGTTTGGTCGTTTACGAGAAAGTTTTGAATCTGATATGCCATTGGATTGCTTTCCCAATGAGCACTGGCCGCATCGGCGTAGAGAGTAGCCACATACCAGCGCTTTGGAGTTAGATAGCTTAAGGAGATGTTTGAGGTACGAGCCTGCTCATCCGTGATCGACCCGATGTACCACTCGTCTTTGTTTTTAGCCTTACGCGCGATGGTCAGATAGTCACCTGGCTCGGCCTCTAAGATCCTGGTTTCGTCCCAATCAACTGGCACGTCCTTAATGAACTGGAATGCATCCATAAAGCGCTCGTAGTTTTCAGGTAAGTCGGCAGCCATTTGTAAGGGGCTGTACATCGTCACGTATAAAGCCAGCTGCTTGGCCAGTGTAGTGTGCACCTGTTCTTTCTTGCCCGGTTGATAGACGTCGAGTTTGATTTGGAAAATTCCTGGCGTGTAATCCATTGGCCCGCCCATCAAGCGGGTGAACGGCAAAATTGTTTCGTGCTCGGGAGGATTGCCTATGCTCCAGGCGTTAAACTCGTTGCCCCTGGCCGCTTCGCAAGCAAGCCAGTTCGGATACGTACGATGCAATCCCGTCGGGCGCACCGGCTCGTGGGCATCCAACATCATTCTGTTCTGGGCCATCTTGTCTGCTACGCGGACATAGTGATTGACCATCCATTGACTGTCATGATGCTCGCCCCGAGGAATGATCTTGCCCACGTATCCTGTTTTGACCGAGTCGTACCCATACTGCTTCATGAAGCGAATCGCTTCGTCCAATCTGCGTTCGTAGTTTGTCACTGAGGCTGAAGTCTCGTGGTGCATGATAAGTTTGACGTGTTTCGATGCCGCATAACCCTGGAGTTCGGTGACATTGAAATCAGGGTAGGGAGTCACAAAATCAAATACGTCTTCTTTCCACTTACCGAACCAGTCCTCCCAACCTATGTCCCAACCCTCTACCAGGACACCGTCGAATCCGTGCCGAGCGGCAAAGTCTATATACCGCTTTGTATTGGCGGTGGTAGCGCCGTGTTTGCCATTGGGTTTCAGGCTTGCCCAATTTGTTTCGGTTAACTTTGTGTTGTCCACATCGGCGTAATTCCAGGAGGACTTGCCGACGTGCATTTCCCACCAGATGCCGACAAATTTCTGGGGCTTGATCCAGCTGACATCGCGAACTTTAGAAGGTTCATTCAAATTCAAAATAAGCCTGGATGCGAGGATGTCCGTGGCCTTGTCGCTTACTACGATCGTGCGCCAGGGAGTCTTAGCCGGGGCTTGCAGATACGCCTTGTTGCCGACGGCGTCAGGAACTAAATGTGAGGACAGTCCAAACGTCTTTTTATCTACCATCAAATCCATAGCAGGGTAATCAATTAGTGCTGCCTCGTGGACGTTGATGTATAACCCTTCGGAAGTCTTCATCATTAAGGGTGTCTGCACGGCGTTAGCCGCGATGGGCCACTTGAATGCAATCCCCTGGGCGGCCTTACTGTCCGTAGCATCTATCTCGCTGAGCTTTGTAGTCGTGTAGAAGTACTCGTTAGTGTCGTAATCGCCTGGTATCCAAAAGGTCTTATGGTCGCCGGTTAAATTAAACTCGGTCTTTTCGTCGGATACGATGAAGTATTTCAACTCGCTCTGTTCAGGAAACTCATAACGAAATCCCAGTCCATCATCGAAGAGACGAAATCTGATAATCATCCTTCGGTTGTTGACTGATGCTTGTTGAAGTGTAACGGCTAGTTCTTTGTAATGATTACGAATCTGTTTTTCCTGCCCCCATACAGGCGTCCAGGTTTCATCCATCTGAGATTGGGCGGCTTTTAAGATGGTGAAGTTTTTGGTAAAGGCGGGCAGTTCTTTCAATTCAATCCCCAGCCTGCTTTTTTTGATCACCTCCTTTCCACCGATGGAAAGCTCATAGGTAGGCTCACCGTCAGCACTCAACCCGAAGGAAAGCAATAGTTTCCCATCGGGAGATTGCATGTTTTGCGCAAAAGCGGGAAAGCTTAAAAGCAAAACAAAGAGGGTGAGTAGTGCTTTTCTCATTGACGCCACATGCTCCTTCACTCTTGAATAACGGATCGACTAAGCAAAGCTATAAACTGTAGATTCGCGCTTCCCAACCTTTCAGATTCACGGTCGTAACATTCTCTTCTTTGGTGCCTGAGTTTGAAAGCGATAACTGACCTGCTTTTATTCCTTCGGGTAGTGTGTACGCGAGGCTCTCCTTGGAAAGATTTAGAACTACCAAGACTTTTTCCGCTCCCAGGGTGCGTGTGTACACAAAAACTGAAGGATGCTGCGGATCGAGGTCCTTGTAATCACCGTAGATAAGGGCAAGTGTTCTTTTCCGCAACGCGAGCAATTTTTTGAAATAGTTATAAATGGAATTCTGGTCCGCCAAAGCCTGCTTGGCATTGATCTCTTTGTAATTCGGATTGACTGCAAGCCAGGCTTTAGGGCCGCTGGTAAAACCGGCATTGGCGGAATCGTCCCACTGCATAGGCGTGCGGGAATGGTCGCGGCTGGTCTTGCGTAGGTGGGAGATATACTCAGCAGCGTCGACCTGTCCGGTCAAAACCTCAGCCTTCCAGGCATTCTTCACCTCAATGTCATCAAACTCTTCGATCTTAGTGAAAGGATAGTTGGTCATCCCGAGTTCATCGCCTTGATAGATGAAAGGGGTGCCTTTCTGCGTCAGCAATATCGTCGCTAAGACTTTCGCCGAGGGTACGCGATATTGCGGCGAGTCGTCACCGAAATGAGAAACCACACGTGGGTTGTCGTGATTGGATAAAAAGACCGTATTCCAACTATGTACATCCAGGGCCTTGTCGTAGCGCGTGTAGATCGCCTTAAAATCGGTCCACTTCCATGGCTTCTTTCGCCATCGCTGACGGTCAATGCCGACGATGTCAAATTGAAAAATCATATTCAACTCATTTCGTCTTTCGTCCACTAGCAAGGGCGTCTTCTCGAGCGTCCAGCCAGCAGCCTCACCGACAGTCATCACGTCATATTTTGATAATACTTCCCGATTCATTTCCCGGATGTAATCGTGTAACTTGGGACCTGAAGCATAGACCTTGCCAAAATTGCCGTCGTAGTCTTTAGGAAAATCAGGAAAGCTTTGGTCTTTTGAGATGAAGGGAATCACGTCCATGCGAAATCCGTCTGCTCCTTTATCGAGCCAGAATTTCATAATGTCGTAAACTTCGTGGCGCACTTTCGGATTTTCCCAATTTAGATCAGGCTGCTTTTCGGCGAAGAGGTGCAGATAGTATTCGCCCGTTGCCGGATCTTTCTTCCAGGCCGGACCGGAAAAGTACGACACCCAGTTATTCGGCTCTTTGCCGTCTTTGCCAGGACGCCAAACATAGTAATCCCGGTAAGGATTGTCTTTGGATTTACGGCTCTCAACAAACCAGGCGTGCTCGTCGCTTGAGTGGTTCACCACAAGATCGAGAATCATCTTCATGTTGCGCTGCTTGACGCCTTTCAACAGCTCATCAAAGTCAGCCATGGTGCCGAACTCCGTCATTATTTTTCGATAGTCGCGAATGTCGTAACCATTATCTGCATTGGGCGAGTCGTACATTGGACTCAGCCAAATAACATCCACGCCCAGGCCCTTGATGTAATCGAGTTGTGAAGTAATACCTTTTAAGTCACCGATACCATCACCGTTGGAGTCTTTAAAGGAGCGGGGATAGATTTGATAGACGACGGCTTCTTTCCACCATTTTTTGGTGTAACCGTTCGCGGTGGTCTCATCTCGAGAACTGGGTTTTGACATTTCAGTGGCGGTTGTCTTGTTTTCAGTTTGCCAGGCCACAAAAATAAAGGGAACGGCAAACATGACAATTAGGCGGAGTAGATCCAGCTTGCTGCTACGTGCCATCGAGCACCACCTTTTCTCAAATTGTTTGGGAAGTCGCAAGCGATTCTATCACTCGGGGTGTGGTGTGTCGCTAGCGATGGATATAAGCCTATAATCGAGGGAAATACCTCAGAACTACGTTAGCCTTAATATCTGTGTCGACCTGTGAGGCTTCAGAATGTTCTTCGTGACCGAGCGATTTATGATCCGTCTAAGGCAAGGGACGAAACTCTTGATCATGGCCTTGCTATTGCTCACGCTACGCAGTTTCGCAAATACGAACCCGGCTCAACCCACTTATGTAGGTAACGGGGCCTGCGCCAAGTGTCACTCCTCCATCTACGAGAGCTTCTCACGACATCCGATGGCCTTGGACAGCGGGCCGATTGAGAGCGAACCCCCGCTTCGGAAGTCGTTCACGGGTTCATTCCGCAATAAAGCATCTTCCATCTACTACCAGATTTATCGGGAGGACAATAGAACTCTCTTTGGCTATGAGCGTTCAGACGACCCTACAACGCACGGGAAACAGGAACTCAATTACTTCGTCGGTTCCGGAAGGGTCGGGCGTAGCTATCTATATAGCCTTGAAGGTTACCTGTACCAGGCCCCTGTCAGTTACTACACCCAACAGGACCGTTGGGACATGTCTCCCGGATATGAATCAGACCCGGAACTGCCCATCCGTCCGATTGAGAAGAGTTGTTTGTTCTGTCATGCCGGAGAGGTGCAACACCTGACAGGCACACTTAACCGCTACGCGTCTCCGGCCTTCTCTCAGAACGGGGTGGGTTGTGAGCGGTGCCACGGTCCTGGGAGCGAGCACATCAAAGGACTTGCGAAGATGGTCAACCCGGCGAAGCTCGACCCCGACCAACGTGATTCCATCTGCGCTCAATGCCATCTACTCAGTGAAGTGCGTATCTTGAAAGCAGGCAAGGATCTCTATCAGTTTCGGCCGGGAGAACTGCTCTCCGATTACGCCTCTCATTTTGTTTTTGCAAACAGCAGGGATCAAGGGTTGCGCACAATCAGCCACGTCGAAGAGATCGCGCAAAGCACGTGTAAGCGCCAGAGCGGCAACAGAATGTCGTGCATAAGCTGCCACGATCCACATTACTTCCCGCCAGCTGACGTGCGCGTAAGTTATTTTCGGCAGAAGTGCCTGACCTGTCATCAGGTGCAGGCCACCGCATGGCAGAAGCAGCATTTCTCACATGAGCTTGATTGCATCGGCTGTCATATGCAGAAGTCGTCCAGAGGCGACGTGGGCCACGCAGCTGTAACCGACCATCGCATCTCACGCCGGCCCTTGAAGCAGACGATCAAACCAGGCCCAGGAGAAAGCCTAATCGGATTCGGCTCCAAAGAAGTAGAGTCTCCGCGAGAGCTGGGCCTCGCCTATGCCGAACTCGCTCTGAGGACAAACGATTCCCGCCACAAGTCTGAAGCATTCCGGCTACTGAACGAAGTGGCGCCTAAATACCCGAATGACACTGAAGTTTTAGTAAGATTGGCTTACTTGTACCAAGAACGCGGGGAATTGGAGCCGGCGCGAAGGCTGTACGAAGCTGCCCTGAGCGAAAACCCTTACCAGAGTGTGGCGGCTGTCAATTTGGGTGCTATCTACGCTCGAGAGAACCAGATTGAACGCGCCATAAAATTATGGGTTAGGGCACTTGACTACGATCCGAGCTCACGTCCCGCAGGAATAAATCTCGCCGAGGTGCTGTGCTCGAAAGGAGACCAACAGCAGGCGCGCATAATCCTGCAAAAGTTATTGCGAATCAATCCTGACCTACGCGTAGCTAAGCAGCTCTTACGCGACATGGACGGTGCCAAGTCACCGTGTCGAGCATGAACTAGTTGCCAGTCCTCCAGGGATTACGCGCCTGTCCCAGTAATGGACGTAATTTGGGTTACTTGCATGCTTTACTGGATCTCTTTGCTGCTTATCTTTTTTGCCCGTGCAGAGGGATGGTCAATTCTCGTCTCACATAAGTGTCCGCTGACCCGATAAAGTCTACGACTACCCGTGTTGCGAAAGGTCCATCCGACTTCATACTAGTGCCGCTGACCTCGCCAAGTTGTCGGGGAGTGCGCACATGCAGGGTGTAGGAGCGCCCACCGATTCCTTCAAGCACAAGATGCAAAGCGTCTTGATCGGCCCTTGAGCGTAGGATCCGCAGCCCTTGGCTTTGCGCACCAGGGGCCGGTATTTCCCGGTCAACGAAAACGTCTGTCCCTTCGTCGAAGCTATACAAGACTTCAATGCGCGGTTGGTTAGCATCTATGATGACTTCAGCACGCTGCACATCACCGGTGTTGCTGATCGCAAACCTACTCGAGCGCCCTTGAACCTTCACCGAGCGGATTCGAGCATCAAGCGGAAAGGACGGCGCTATCGTGAGTCTGGTAACGCTGTTGTTAGCATTCGCGCCATTGGAAGTTCTGTCGGTTGTTGGTGTAATTGGCCGCGTGATCACAACCTTCAGGCGTCCTGCTTCGCGGACGAGGTCCAGATCAAACCTTGCGTTGCCTGCAGCAACGTTCCGCACTTGCAACTGATTCCAATTCGCAGGCAATTGAGGTGCAAACTGTAATTCTTTGCCCCCCGCATTAACTTCTATCCCGAGTAACCCGCGCATCACAGGCGTTACAACCATTGCCTCAGACCAAACCTGATGATGAGACGAGCGACCAAAGGGCGCATTGAAGTCGCCAGATAATAACTCTGTCACGTAACCAAGCGCGTTCGTGTAAGTGAGCAACGCGTTTGCCATTAATGACTGATAACCGACTTGGGGCCGACCATAACGGTAAGCTCCAATGCTGGCCCAGCCCGTGAATAGTGGCCAGACAGAGCCATAGTGATAGGAGAGCGGGTCGTAGAGTTTGCTTTTATTCGAGATGATTCTCGATCCCCAGTCTGTTGCCATCTGTCCACTGCCCAGGTGATCTATCTCTAATTGCGCATGATCGTCCGAGGCTGTGTGCCACCAAAGAGGCACAGCTGGCAAAACCGTATCTTCGTCGATGATTGGAGCTTTGGCGATTTCTTCCATGCGGGCCTGGCGCCGGGCCCGGTTGGGACCAGGGTCGGCTTTGGGAGGGTCGGCTGGAGGACGTTTTGTTGCGAAGGCGTAATAGGAGCGATCAGCGAGCCAATAGGTTTGCTCCATCGCCAGGCCTGTGCGCTCAGCGTTTGCGCGCGCCGTTTTGGCCAACTCAAGGTCGCCAAGGGCGTCTGCCATCTCTGCCAGGCTGCGAGACGCTTCGATCCAGAGGCCTTGCATGTAAATCTCTTCATGCGGTGGATAAAGTCCACCGCCCTCAACCCAGCCGTGGCCAAACTTCGTTTTCGTTGAATTCTCAATTAGATGATTGCCGTCCGTGTCAGATGCAGCAGAGAACCTGTACGCTTTAACGATCGAATCCCAGTTTGTTCTGAGAAAATCCTTGTCGCCGCTGGCTCGCCAATAATCTCCATGGGCAATCACATAGAGCGGCGTGCCGTCGGCGCTATTCCAGGGGAACTCATAATCGGTGAACCAGGGAATCAGCGTGGCGCTCTGCGAAATTTCGTGCGGGATCTTTCCATCAACTCGCTGAAACTTCTTCAGGAAATCCAAGGCCGTTCGCGTAACCGCAAAATCGCCATAAGAGTTGATGGCCAACGAGGTCCATAAAGAGTCGCGCCCAAAGAACCAGGCAAAGCCCGGCCGTTCGCTATCGCCCGACGTGCGAAACCCGGCAACGAGTCCGGTCCCCAAAAAAGGATTCGTTGCAACTCCTTTGTCGATCCCAACCTTCGCCCACGCAAAAGCCTTGTTCAAACGTTCATCCGGAGTGGTGATAATGGTTGTGTCGTTTTCCAATCGGTCATAGTAAGAAACATTTTTGTCATAGAGTGCTTCAGCGGAAGTCAGCAGGCGCTGGTAAGAGTCTTTTGCTTTGTCGCGTCCTTCAACACTGCCGATGATTACAATCGGAACGAAGTGCGATTCGAGGGTTTGAGCGGCAGGTTCTATGGACAAGCGAACGGGTACATCGCGTGGCTCCTCCTGGTAAGGCATAACAGAGATGTCTCGCGCGGCAGGCGATCCAATCATGCCCACGAACCGTTTCGACTCTTCCGTGATGTAATAGGCGTGCTGCTTCTCATCCCATTCCAGATTTCCCGTCATCAAGCCGGCAGGCCATGCGAGTTTCAGCTTGGGACGAAATGAGGCCGTCACCGTCATTGGCAAGACAGTCTTTACGTCGAGCAGAATGATGATGCCGGGCTCGTCGACCGGAGCATAGATGATCTGCCGCACGGTGAACGCAGCGTGTGAGTAAGTAAATATGGTGGCTTCTGGACGGACGTTGATCTGTACCGCTATGTCGGGGCCGCGGAACTCGAGTGGGTAGCCCTCGATACGAAACGAAAGCTCGAAATCATCGAGGATCTTCAACGGATAGACCCACGCCTCCAGCGAACGGTTTTCATAGCCCAGCACAGCAGACTTATGGCCTATTACGTCAAAAAAGCTGCCTGCTTGCGTTCTTCGCTCCAGTTCTAATCCGCTCTTCTTAAGCTCAAATTTTTTTACTAGACTCGGCTCCAATGAAGCCTGCGCATTAGTGGCTGTCGAATTGACAAAGATTAGAATCAAGCAGAAAAGTGCGTAGCGGAACAAGCAGTCCTTCACGTGTGCCTCCTGGAGTTGAGAAGCATCATCCGACAGAAAGGGCCGCAGTTCAAGTCGGTTAGACGTTGCCGCTTGACGCATCTTGGCGTCAATTATAAGGTTTGAGTTCTTGGAGCGCCTTCCATCCGATCCCATTATGTCAATCAACACGTATGACGCCGGTAACCCGACTTCTCGTGCGCGCTTTGGATATCTGCGCCACAGTAAAGTCTGGTTGGTCCTTGCTTGTCTATTGGTGGGCCCGGCTGACTTTAGGGGCCAGAACGTCACACCAGCAAATGACCCGCTGGGGGTGAAGTTTGCAAACGTTGCCCAGCAGTCTGGCCTCACCGCCACAACCATCTACGGTGATGAACATAGAAACAGATATCTCCTGGAAACCACCGGAACCGGCGCCGCGTTCATAGATTATGACAATGATGGATGGCTGGATGTTTTCCTGGTAAACGGAACCCGCCTGGATGGCTTGCCCGCGAGCCTAAATGCTACGAATCGCCTCTACCGCAATAATGGCAATGGTACGTTTACAAATGTAACTGAGAAGGCCGGCCTGGTTCGCACTGGTTGGGCACAAAGCGTCTGCGTGGGTGACTACGACAACAATGGACACGATGATATCTTCGTCAGCGGCTACGGCAAGAACGCGCTCTTTGACAATAACGGAAAAGGTACTTTCACCGAGGTAGCTGAAAAAGCCGGCGTCGCCAACAACAGCACGCGTTGGGGTTCGGGCTGTGCTTTCGTTGACTACGACCGAGACGGATTGCTGGATCTTTTTGTTGCCAGCTACATCGACCTCGACCTCAAAACAGCTCCGCTGCCTGAAACCGGTCCCTGTCTTTATAAGGGGGTTATGGTCGCGTGTGGTCCCCCAGGGCTTAAAGGCGGTGTCAATGCCCTCTATCACAACAACGGAAACGGCACGTTTGCAGACGTATCGGAAAAGGCCGGTATCACAAAGACCAATGGCACTTATGGTCTGGGAGTTGTGACTGCAGATTTTGATAATGATGGCTGGCCGGAAATTTATGTGGCAAACGATTCGGCGCCGGCCGCGCTCTACCATAACAATAAGAACGGCACTTTTACTGACATAGGAGTGGAAGCGGGCTGCGCCTTCAGTGTCGATGGTAAGTCTCAGGCCGGAATGGGAGTGACTGCGGGAGACTATGATCGCGATGGTTGGCTGGATATTTTCAAGACCAATTTCTCCGGCGACACCTCATCTTTGTATCACAATACGGGTAAGGCAATGTTCGATGACGTCACTTATCAAGCAGGAATGGGCTTATACACCCGCTGGCTGGGTTGGGGATGTGGATTCGTTGATGTGAACAACGATGGTTGGCCCGACATCTTTTTGGTCAACGGCCACGTTTATCCGGAAGTGGAAAAACTGACGACTGAGGCCGGCTATCCGCAGCGTAAGGTCCTTTATCGCAATCTTAGGGACGGCCATTTTGTGGATGCCTCGCTTGAAGCTGGAGATGCGGTCATGCTGCCAAACGCCTCTCGTGGCGCTGCCTTTGGCGACTACGACAATGACGGAGACATGGACATCCTCATTAACTCAGTGAACGCTCCTCCGGAACTTCTCCGTGCGGACTCAAGCAACCAGAACAACTGGATCAAGATTAAGACTATTGGCGCCAAGTCAAATCGCGATGGCATTGGAGCGCGCATTAAATGCGTTACAAGTGATGGCAGCCAGATTGATGAAGTGCGTAGTGGGGGCAGTTATTACTCGCAGAATGACCTTCGTATTCATTTCGGAATTGGTAAGAGTAAAACTGTCGAGACCATTGAGATTCGCTGGCCCAGCGGTCAAATCGATACATTTAATGATCTGGCTGCGAACCAGCTCGTCACTGTGAAGGAAGGCGCCGGCATTGTGCGAAAGACATCCTTCAAGAAATAGGCCCACTAATGATTTTTTCCAAACAATCAATTCAGGTCTACGTCGTGCTGTCTACTCTTCTTTTGCTTGCACCGGCTATTGCGCCGGGGCAGCGCCGAAGCCCAACGCGCGCAGCTGACCGACACTATAAATCCGGTATGCAGCTCCTGGAAAAGCAGGAGTTGGATCAGGCAATCGCAGAGTTATCCCTGGCCACAAAGTTAGATCCCAAGTTAGCCGCTGCGCATAACGCGCTCGGCATCGCGCTGGCCAGAAAAGGAGAGATCAAGGGGGCTGGAGAATCGTTCCGCAGGGCTGTCCAAATCAACCCACGCCTTTACGAAGCCCATCTTGGACTTGCTACGGTACTACAACAAACCGGAGATTTTGACGGAGCTATTAGCGCGTCTAAACAGGCAATCGCGCTTAACCCCGGAGAGGTCGAAGCGCGGTTGTTACAAGGCATGGCCTATCAAAGCAAGCGAGATCTAGAGTCGGCGATCGTCCAGTTTCGCGAAGCCATTCGGCTGAAACCGAATGTGGCCGAAGCACACTACTACCTCGGGTATGCGCTTGGTGTGAAAGGCATGCTCAAAGATTCAATCTCGGAACTTGAAATAGCCGTTAGGCTTAAACCTGATTCTGGGCAAGCCCAATACTATCTCGGAGCGGCTCGCTGGTTCTCTAATGATGTCGAAGGTGCCATTACTGCATTGACAAGGGCAGTGCAGCTCATGCCTGACCATTTGGACGCGCATTACTATCTCGGACGGGCGCTGCAAAAGAGCGGTAACCTGGATGACGCAATCAGCGAATTGAGCACGGCTATCAAACTCGCACCCGAAATGATCGAAGCTCGTCGGGCGATGGGCCAGGCCTTGCAGCAGAATGAGGACCTTGATGCTGCCATTGAAGAGTTCCGCACTTTAATCAAGCTCAAACCTGATTTTGTAGAAGCGCATAACGACCTGGGCCTCGCACTGGTGCAGAAGCGCGATCCCGAAGGAGCTATTGTTGAATTTAATGCCGTTCTGAGTCGTGATCCGAATCATGTGGTGGCCAATCACAACCTGGGCATGACTTTAATTCAGAAGGGAGACTACGAGGCTGCGGTAACGCAGTATCGGAAACTAATCACGCTTGTGCCGGATGACGCCGAAGCGCACTACGGTTTGGGCATTGCTCTGAAGCAAAAAGATGCACTTAACGATGCCAGTGCCGAGTTGCGAAAAGCGATTGCCCTTAAGCCTTCATTACATGAAGCACACTACGCGCTTGGGGCAATTCTTTTACAGCAATCTAATCTTGAGGATTCTGAGACGGCATTTCGAACAGCGATTTTGGTGAAGAAAGATTATGTGGAAGCTCACTATGCTTTGGGCACCGTGTTGCAGCAAAAAGGAGATTTGGTCGGCGCCATAGCTGAGTTTCGGGAGGCGCTTAGACTTGCACCTAACGCGGCTGAGATTCACAACACACTCGGCAACGTGCTCAGGCAGAAAGGCGACGTCACCGGCGCTCGCGCGGAGTTTCAAGAGGCCGCGCGACTTAACAAGATCAAGTCAAACCAGCAGGCTGCAATTTTCGCGTCGAATGCTGGTTTGGCCCATTTGAAAAACGGCAATATCGACGCCGCCCTCGAGAGATTCCAGGCAGCGGTCGAGCTCGACCCAACCAACTCGCAGAGTTATTACAATCTTGCCAGGGCATTCCAGCAAAAAGGCGATACAGAAGGAGCGCGGGTAGCTTATCAAAAAGCCAAAGACCTTAAACCCAGAGTTAAGCCGGTACAGTAGGGGGCGGAGGTCAGACGGCAGAGATTAGAAGTCAGAGGTCAGAAGTCAGAGGTCAGAAGTCAGAAGTCGGAGCTCAGAGGTTAAGGTCAGAGGTCACGTGCTCTTAGGACAGCATTAAAGGCTGTGATCGGGAAAAGCGAAATGTTGACCTCGGTCGACCTCTGACCTCTGACTTCTGACCTCTGACTTCTGGCCTCTGATCTCTCACTTCTTCTTTCCGGCTGCTTCTTTGATCGTCAGTATCTGATTAGCCGCGATGTTTCTGACCGTTTCAGTCTGGCCGCCTGGCCAACGTATCTCTACCATCTCGGCCTTTTGATCCTTTCCCAGCCCGAAGTGAAGTCGCTCGTCGTTGTGGGAGTAGTAACTCGACTGACTCGTGATCTCTTGAACCTGTGAGTGTGATCCGGCTTTCAGCAGCACTCGCGCTCCTATGGCGCTGCGGTTTGACTCCGTGCCCACGAGTTTTAGCGTTAGCCAGTTATTGGGCCCAGCACCGCGCTCATTGATGTATTCATTGCGCAGTAGCAGCGGCGGCTCATTCATATTCATCAGCAGTACATCGATGTCCCCGTCGTTGTCAAAATCTCCAAAAGCACAGCCACGACTCGATTTAGGAGACAGTATGCCGGGCCCCATCTGGGCGGTGACTTCTCTCAATTTGCCGTTACCGAGATTCTGATATACCAGCCGCGGGCCGCGATGCGGATACTCTTTAAAGATCTTTTCAACCTCCGGATACACGTTGCCCGTAGCAATCAGGATGTCGGTCCAGCCATCGTTGTCAAAATCGGCGAAACCGGTGCCCCATTCGACATAGCGCGTGTGGTCGAAACCCGCGGCACGCGATGCATCGTCAAAATAGTCTCGTCCGCTATTTTTGTATAGGGCAGGTAGATCGTCGGAGAAGTGCGTCTTGAAAATATCGATTAAGCCGTCGCCGTTATAATCGCCA
>Ga0163162_10003847_pt1 | contig 14399 bp, 8 predicted proteins | sample S55metaG_FD_115310 | JGI IMG/M metagenome (GOLD analysis project Ga0163162, IMG submission 115310) | Switchgrass rhizosphere microbial communities from Kellogg Biological Station, Michigan, USA - S5-5 metaG | ecosystem: Host-associated > Plants > Roots > Rhizosphere > Soil | place: USA: Michigan...
AAACTCCGCTGTTTTTTAAAAAGCGTGCTTCGTTTGCCAAAGTGCCAAAAGCAATGCGATCGTCCTCCCCGAAAGGCATCATCATGGGTGGGACAACCCCAGCAAGACCGGACAGTGCGTTCGTAAATCCTCCCTAAGCGGTAAATCCTAGCGAAAATAAATCTCAACTTAACATGGAGCTATGGCAGTGTCAACATATTCGGAATGCATTCCGATCTTTAATTTATGTCGATTTTCCTGGTCATTTCAAGGCCTCCAGAATGCGCTTAAACGCGACCATCCCGGGATCGGGACTGCCGATACTGCGATCAGGAAACATTCGCGCTCTCCCCTGCCGCGAGGCTTGCCTCCGCAGTTGCTCAATCGCCAGCGCCACGGCTTCTTCGATGGCGGCCAACATTGCGACCGGATCACTCAGCCCCTCCGCAGCCACTCGTGCGGCTTCAACGGCATCAAGTACGGTTTTGTCCCCGAGTGCGCACTTGCCCCGGTAGGCAATCGCTTCCGCACCGGTTGCTAGTAACGACGACATTTCAGACCATTCGACTCGTGGCCTCCCTTTCGTCGCTTTGGCTGCGCTCAACAGGCCGGTGGCCAACAGAGTTCCAAAAGTTGACCCCGAAACCTTTGTGATCGCCTGTGCGCACCGCGCAAATGCCATTCCCATATCATCATCGGGAAGACTCGGCAGCTCGCCGAGTAGACTTCGACCACCTCGAGCCAAGGAAACTCCGAGATCTCCATCTCCGAGCACAGCGTCGAGCGAATTCAATTCGTCCGCACTCTCTTCCAACTTTTTTACAATCTTGGGAAGACTTTCCTGCAATACTGCGGTTGTGAGTGCAGACATTTTCAAATCCTCAAAAACGGAGAATCGCACGGGGCTTTGAGTAAAGCTTCAAGCGCTGCGTCAAGTTTGCAAATGCTCAACGACATACCCGTCATTTCCATCGAAGTGGCAAAGCGGCCAACCAGAGGCACCACAATTTGCACCTTGAGTTCTGCCAACCGCCGAGCCACATAACGAAAAACAATCAGAAGCTCTTCGAGTGGTGTAGCGCCAAGGCTATTGACCAATACAGAAACGTGGTCCGCTGTCGACAGCGGTAAGTCCGTGAGCAGCAAGGAAAAAATCTCTTCGGCAATTGCATCTGCCGGTTTGAGCGGCCCACGGCGCACACCCCGCTCGCCATGAATGCCCATGCCGATTTCCATTTCATTGTCTGCCAGGGTGAAGGTCGGCTTGCCTGCGGCGGGCACGGTACACGGTGTTAGCGCAACCCCCATCGAACGCGTAGCCTCAACGGCTTTTTGTGCAGCTTCAGCCACTTCCTTCAAATCGGCTCCAGACTCAGCTTTGGCTCCGGCAATCTTGTAGGCATAGATCAAACCAGCCACACCTCTTCGCTTGCGACGTTCATCCGCACTGGCGCTGGCCACGTCATCGGTCACGCGGACAATTTTGGTTTCGATACCTTCAAGGTCCACCATCTCCGACGCCATTTCGAAATTCATGTTGTCGCCGCTGTAATTTCCCTGCAAAAGCAAAACACCGGCACCAGAATTTACGGCACGAATGGCTTCGACAATTTGGTCCACTGAAGGAGAAGAAAACACGTCTCCGATGGCACAAGCGTCGGCCAGACCATGGCCTACATACCCTGTGAAGACAGGGAGATGCCCAGAACCTCCTCCCGTCACAATGGCGACCTTTTTCGCCGATTTCGGTTGAGCCCGCACGATAACCCGAGCCTGGGGTGCACTTCGCTTGTAGTAGACGGGATAGGCCAAACACAAGCCGTCAAGGGTTTGGTCCACATAGGCGCCGGGATCATTCAGAATTTTTTTCATTTTTTCTTACTCATGTAAGCGCATATTCCACCGGCGACTTTGCCGAGCGCACAACACCTTGTTGCTCCAAACGGAGCATATGGCCATAAACTGCAAATTGCAGGAAATCGGCAGCATCGTTAGGCCATGCTCCCAACTTTGGGCTTAGCCAATAAAGAATTTCTTTCAGCGTGGCTTGCCGGTGGTCTGACAGATAGGCTTTGATCAGTTGGTCGGCCGCTTTGACGAACTCACGCGATGACGCCAAAAAACCTTTGGTCTGGGTGCCGTGATACCCAGGCCAATGCCCAGAAAAAATGTGGTCAATTGGTTGTTTTTCCAAAAATTCAATCGTCGCTAAATAGGCGTCCACAGCGTAGTAAGTTGGGCCAAATGCCTGCTTGCCATCGACGGTCGGATATCCATCCGCCTGTACGGCATCACTGGTGAAAGCAGCGCGATTTTTTTCGTCGTAGATTGCCAGATGACCATCCGAGTGCCCCGGCACGTGCCAGACACGCAAATTCCATCCCGGAGAAAGTTCTATGAATTGCTCGGCGGAAAGCAGTTCATCGATCTTGCATTCGCGGGGGCAATTCACCATGCCATCGCGGCTGAACCCCAAACTGTGATTGTGGGACAGAAAGTTGTAGCGCTCACGATAGAGATATTCTGGGTCCTCGATCAGTTTCCGGTCTCCCGCATGGCAGGCCAAGACCGTCCCCGGAGATACATCTTTAATACAGGGCAATCCACCATGGTGGTCACCGTCGGCGTGCATCGCCACCACCATCGACAGCCGTTGTGGGGCAATTCCTATCTTCTCCAGGTAAGGAAAGATCGCCGACTCCGGAGTAGCAATAACTCCCGCATCGAGCAGAACAACTCGCTCACCAACAAAAACGTACTGCTGAATATAGCGGTTGCCGAACACTGACCGGATTTCGTGAATGTTAGGAAATATTTCCATGATAAAAAATGACTGCGTCGTTCACATCAAAAGAATCTAATATTCAGAAACACAAATATCGTTAACACGACAACTGCATAAAACTCTGGTGTGCGGTACCATGCGCCGCTTCTCTCCACACTGGCTGCATACGAATAAGTCAACCCTTTTAACTTCTCGGGATCAGGCGCAGTGGTGAGATAGGTGACCACCACCATCACCGTTAACCCGGCAATAAATCCCCACACTGCCATCCAGACGTTGGAAGCCATTGGTCCGCGAAAATGGAGCACTCCGAGACGATAGAGCAAATATTCGGTAAGACAGCCGAGGGTACCGGCGACCATGCCGTAAAATCCCGCGGTTGCTGACGCTCGCTTCCAAAACATTCCCAGTAGAAAGACAATAAAAAATGGCGCTATAAAGAGGATGCCAATCAGTTGCATGTAGTCCATCAAGTTGTCGAAGTTCAACGCGATGTATGCGGAAAGGCAGCTCAGCAGCGTTCCCCATACCGTGGTCCACTTGCCAATTCTTAAGTAGTGCGCATCAGGGCGATTCTTTACCAAATAAGTTTGATAAATGTCATAAGTGAAGACTGTATTGAAGGCGGTAATGTTTCCTGCCATACCGGACATAAAGCTGGCCAACAGTGCAGTCAGCCCGAGCCCCAACATGCCGCTTCCGTAGTAGCGGCCTAGAAGCATTGGCAGTGCCAGGTTGTAATCCTTAGTTACGATGTGAGGCCCAACAACCAAAGCAACCATCCCCAACAAGGTAACGATCGCAGGAAAGAGCATTTTGGGAAGGGCAGCTACGAGAGGAGTTTTGCGCGCTGAGTCGAGATCCTTCGCCGCCAGTGCACGCTGTATAAGAAGGAAGTCGGTACACCAATAAGAAGGACCAGCGGTAAGCGTCAGCCCAATCACGATCACCCACCAATCAACTCCGAGTGGATCGCCGGCGTCTCCCATTCCCTTCCAGGTATGCACAAACTGGTCAGGCAGCTGTGCAACCAGACCATGCCACCCACCAACTTCGTTTAGTCCGAAAAAAACCAATGGGAGAAGCCCGACAATGATCAACACGAATTGAATCACTTCGTTGTAAATGGAGGATGCCAAACCACCCCAAAACGTATAAAGAAGAACTACACCTCCAGAGAGAAACACGCTTGCGGTAAATGACCAGCCCAGCATGCTATGAAATACGACAGCGAAGGCAAACATATTGATGCCCGACATCAGCACGGTTACGAAACCAAAACTGATCGAATTTAGAAGATGAGCGCGATGATCGAAACGCAGACGCAAATACTCCGGCACACTGCGAATTCCATTTGCATAGTAAAACCGGACCATGAACAATCCGCAGAAAACCATCGGCGGGATCGCTCCTACCCAATACCAATGGTTAGTGCGCATTCCATACTTGGCTCCGTTTCCGATATGGCCCATGATTTCGAGCGACCCCAGGTTCGCGGACATGAAAGCAATGCCGGTAACCCAGTGGGAAAGTGAGCGGTCTGTGAGCAAAAAATCGGAAGAGGTGTGGATCTTGCCCTTAAGGTAATAGCCTGTCCCCAACACAACCGCAAAGTAGGACAGAATAATTGCAACATCCAGCGGGCTAAGCTTCATTAACACAGTTAAGAGGCCTCTTTTAGGACATCCTGGAATTCTTATCCGCTACTTCAGACTGCGCCTTGTTCGGTAGTGACGGCGAAAATGGCCAAGGGTTGCTGCATACGATTGAGCTTGCATCGCAAACTCACCAGCTTGCTTCCCAGCGTCGGAATCGACCACAACAACAATTGATACTGTTCACGGACTACGTCCTTCATGTAATGCACGGCTGGTTGGGCCGCAGACGCGATTGGATCGATCCGTGTCGCTGAATGAATACGATTGGATTGCGCCACTTCGACGCCGTTGCGCACCGGTAAGGCTTGAGTTTTTCCGTTTGCGTATTGCAAGGTGTAAACCGCAATGGTTTCACCCCGATTCCCCTTCAAGGGATAGCCCAACGGCAAAGTCACCTGGCCGAGCACGTGCAGTTTGGTGCACGCCTGATTAATTGGAATCGTAAATTCTGAAGTTTCCTCTGTCAGAACGATCGGACGAGCGTGGTTGTCAACGGCAGGAGTGCGGAAAGACACTCCCGCAATTTTGATTTCTTGCGCCGGCCACAACTGAAACTTCGATCCCGTTCGCTTCCATTGATTCTTGGCAACGCTGCCGGCCCAAAACTTTTCCAGCTCAGATTCCAAAAAACTCCATGCCCGTTTTCCATCAGCAGAGCCGACGAAAACCTGGAGGTCGACGCTCTGAAACGTACTACTGGACGAGAAAGGTACGGACTTCAACGGCAACGTGATGGGCCGTGGCTGTGGAGCTGTGGCTACTTCTTTTCTTCCTGCAAACAACGCCGCCAGCCGGGAATAAACAGGCTCGCGCAATTCGCGGTTTTCAGTAACGGCCCCAGACCGCAAAATTCCGTTGTATGTGGCCCAATCCTTGCGCGTGTACTGGGGGACATCATTCCAACTCCAGAACATGTGTCCAGAAATTTTTCCGTCGGCGACGAGGTCAAGAACATCGTCGAAGTGATTCTCGTAGTACACCGCTTCTGGACTGGAAACTTCCCACCCCCACTCGGTCAGAGTGAGCGGCTTGTCGGGACCAAACGCTTCCACCAGATTCAGGAATTTATCGTCGTCATCGTCGTAAGCATGCCAGTCGTAGAAACCGAGACCGGCTTCGTCGAACAATCTCTTTGCCGCATCAACCTTGCCGTTGATGTGCGCCACCGAAACCAGCCGATGAATGGGGTCCAATTTGTCGCAGATCGCCTTGCCTCGTTTGAGATAACTGACGGGAAACGCGCATTCATTCCCCAACAACCACATGCAGACGGCAGGAGAATTCCAGTCTCTACGAATTGTGCTTTCCAGGATCCGGCAGCCGAGGTCGACTTGCGACTGTGGCATCTTGTCAAAATCCATGTTCCAGAAACCTGGCTCTTCGCTGATCAGCAGTCCCAATTCATCAGCCAGTTCAACAATGCGCCGGTCATGCGGATAATGCACCAGGCGGAGGAAGTTGCAGCCCATGGCCTTGATCATCCGCATGTCCTGTTCCTGTTGGCGCCGAGAAAGGGTGAATCCCTGGTCCTTCCAGGTATCGTGCCGGCAAACACCACTCATCACCAAACGTTTCCCATTCAGCAGGAAAATTCGCCCCTGGGTTTTGATTTCGCGGAAACCAGTGCGGCAGCGCCAGCGATCAAGCGCGTTGGCCGTTTTCACTTGCGCTCTCAGTTCATAAAGGTTCGCATCTTCCGGCGACCACAACTCCAGCGACTTCGCCTCGAACTTAATCTCGGTTTCACTAACTCCGGGGTTAAGTTGGGTGGTTGACGCACCGCTTGCAACCCGCGTGCCCCTCCACCACAAAGACAACTCGCATTCGGCAGAAACTATCTCGGTAGAAGAAACAAAAACCTGTGCAACACACGACGCATTCTCGAGATCGCCACTGAATTGATAACCGAAGCGGACGTTTTCGATAAATATTGCCGGCCGTCGTTCTACAAACACATCGCGAATAATTCCGCCATAAGGCTCCCAGCCGCCTGGCGCAGTGAAAGCTATCTCATCTTTCCCCGTTCCGTCCGGTTCTGACAAAGCATCCGCAATTTGTATTTCTAAAATGTTTTGACGTTCCGTCACCTGCGCAGTGCCATCAAACTCATGCGGCACAAAAGGAATGGTCGTGCCCAGTTCGTGGCCGTTTAGGAAAACTCTTCCGTGATAGTTGATGGCGTCGAAATGAAGAATAGCCCTTTCATTCTTGGCCAAACGTGGAAGCAGGAATGTACGGCGAAGACGGTACAGCCCCGAAGGCCGAAGCGAGGATGGAACAGCGACTATATCGACGAGTTTGCCATGGACATGGCGCTCCCAGTCGCCGTTCAAGTCAACCGTAGTCCGAGTTGATTGCCAGGTTTCTGACATTTCGATCCTTGTGAACTACCCAGTCTGCTTAGGCCCGCTCCATCGTCACCGCGAAGATTGCAAACGGCGGACGCTCAGGATGTAACTTGCACCGAACCCTGACCAGCTTCCCTTGATCCACTGGAACTGAAAAAAGCAATATTTGATATTGCTCACGTGCAATGTCTTTGACGTAGCTGAGCGCGCGCTGCGTTTCGGTCGCGATGGGATCAATGCGGCCTGCATTGTGAATCAGATTTGCCTGCGCGACTTCATATCCATTGCGAAGGGGAACTTCGCGACTTTTGCCGTTTTGATATTCAAGCGCGTAGCTCGCGATCGTTTCGCCATCTTTGCCGGAGACCGGGAAGCCCTCGCCAAAGGTAACCTGTCCGAGAAAATGAAGTCTCTGGCATGGCCCGTTCACCGGAATGACGATCTCAGGAACCTCTGACGTGAGCATCAATGGACGCACACGGTCTTTCGACAGTGGGAATTTAAATTCGACTCCGCCTATCTCCACTTTGTTTTGCTGCCAAAGGAGGAAATCTTCGCCCGTCCGTTTCCATTGCGTGGGCGCAACCTTCAGCCAGTGCTTGGCCATGTGATCCTTGAAACTGTTCCAGGATCGGCCTGCATCCGATGTGTCTAGGAGCGGTTGAACATCGATTGGTTCAAAGTTATTTTTCTTCGACCACGGTGGCCACTTGAGCGGCAGGACTTCTGGCGCAGCGTCAGGTAGCTCGATCACATGCCGCCTTAATTCAAATAGCCGCGTCAATTCCATACTGATTACATCTCGAGGTTCGCGCGATTCGGTAACTACTCCCGACTCCAAAATGCCATCGCGCATTTCATCATCGATACGGCTGTATTGCCGCATATCCTGCCACGACCAGAACATATGCCCGGCAAGTTCACCGGTTTCGACCAGGTCGATCATGCGGTCGACTTGGTTTCGCACCACGATGCCAGTTTGTCCAAGCGCTTTTCCGCCCCATTCAGTGAAAGTCAGGGGCTTTGACGGCCCATCAAACTCAGCCTCTCTAGCGAAGGCCTCCACGTCGTAGGTGTATGGATGCTGATCGAAGAAATCCATTTCCGCAGCCACAAACATGGGTTTTACTTTTCTGGCATCTTTATCATTGGCCGCGGAAATCAGGCGTTTAATCGGGTCCAGGCGACTGCAACGCCGCTTACCTTCTTTTAGAAACGCCTCTGTCAACTTGCATTCGTTGGAAAGCAGCCATGCCATCACAGATGGAGAATTCCAATCACGCCGAATGACTATTTCCATGATGGTGTATCCCAACTCCACGCGCGGCTGCTCCATGTCATTGAAGTCCATGCCCCAATAGCCGGGTTCCTCGCACACCAAAAGCCCCAGATGGTCAGCTAGTTCAATGATTCGACGGTCGTGCGGGTAGTGCACAAGACGAACGAAGTTGCAGCCCTGAAGCTTGATCATCCGCATGTCTTGGTCTTGCTGCGCGCGCGTCAGGGTGAAACCTTGCTCACGCCACATGTCGTGACGGCAGACGCCATTGAGTACTAACTTTTTCCCATTCAGGCGGAACTCCCGCCCTTCGGTATGAATCTCACGGAATCCCGTTTTGCAAGACCAGTTGTCACTACCCTCTGACGTTTTCAGGTTTGCTGTCATCTCATAAAGATTCGGCGTGTCGGGAGACCACAATGCGGGATCTTTGAGTTCGAAGCTAAGTTCGACGTCGTTCACGCCGGGCTTGAGTTGCACAGTCTTGCTGGCCCGGGCAACTTCATTCACGCCGTGATGCAGCACAATATCGACCGCGGCACTGGCTGTTTTCGTACTGGATACAATCACCCGCGGATTTCCACTACAGGAACTAAAATCATCGGCCAGCTTGTAAGCGAGCCGCACATTGTCAACAAAAACAGGAGGTCGAGTTTCCAGCCACACATCGCGAATGATTCCGCCATATCCTTCCCATCCGCGATGGATGCCTAACGCAACTTCCGTTCTGCCGCTGCCGTCTGGCAAAGGAGCCAGGTCGGCAATTTCTACCTGAAGATCGCTCTTGCCTTCTTTCGCAACTTCTGTGAACTCAAATTCGTACGGAACATACGGTCCCATGGTCCCCAGAACTTTGCCGTTGACTGTCACCCGTCCCCAATAAGTGATCGCTTCGAATCCCACAAATACACGCTGACCAGGTAGGAGTTTTGCCAAGGTGAAACTTCGATTCAAACTGTAATAACCACTGGGGTGACGCGAGGAAGGTACAGTCACGGTATCGTAGTGCGTCCCATCGAGGCGAAGATCCCATTCACCATTCAGGGAGCTACGTGTGCGGAAATCACTGCCGGCAGAATCGGACTGGCTCGCTAAGGCCGGTACTCCGGCCAAAACCGCCGAGGCACTCAGTTTGCTGAGAAAGCTACGGCGATCAATCATTCCTCACCATGCAATAGAAGTTGAAAAACCAGAGAAGTCTACATCTTAAAAAAGAGGATGGGCAGCCCCACTGCCCATCCATCTGAATCGAACCAACTAGAAACTGATCTTCAAAGCCAATTGCATGACCCGCGGCGGATAAGCATCAGCCGTGCCGAAGAACTGACCGAAGGTACTGCTATTCCAAGTCGTGTCGAGACTATCGAGATCAAGCGTCTTGCGATTGAACGCGTTGAACATCTCCCAGCGGAACTGCACACCGTAGCGTTCCCGGAAATGGAAACTCTTGCTCAACCCCAGGTCCCAAGTATTTACGCCCGGACCGTACGCGCCTGAAGGATTCCGCCCAACATTCCCCTTGGTACCCTGCGCCGCCGATACAAAATCGGAGGCGTCAAGGTAGTGCTCAATCGAACCCGGGTGAGTGTGAACGCTATGTCCGTTAGCAAAGTCCGGATAGTCATTGCCCCGGGCATCCCAGGCAGTGGTTTCTCCGGAAGTGATGGTGAAGGGCTGTCCCGATTGAGCTCGGTATACGCCGCTCAGTTGCCACCCACCCAAAACAGCCTTAGTAGCGCCATTCCATCCAGCTAAATTTGGCGTCTGGTAGATGAAGTTGGCGACAAAAACATGCGGAATGCTGAGAAACGAAGTTGCACGATTGCAGGCTATGCAGCGCGTATCGTTCAGGCCATCCGAGAATGCGGTGGAACCAAACGCCGCAAAGTCGATGGTCTTCGAATAAGTGTAGTTCGCCTGGAACTGCAACCCATGTGAAAACCGCCGCTCCAGGGTGAATTGTCCGGACTGATAATTCGAAGTTCCTTCTGATTCATTGATCAAAATTCGATTAAAGTTCGAATTCAGACGCGTACCGTTGTTGGGATTTCCAGCTCCGAAGAATTGTCCGAAGTTGTTGTCACGTGCATACACCTGGTGATCTGACTCGCTGGCAACGTAGGCCGCTCGCGCCACCCAGTTCGTACCGAATTGATGTTCAATGCTGAAATTCCAAGTGTAGGTTCGACCAGCCGTGTAGTTCGTCGCAAACGCCTGACCGATATCCACCGGCGCAGTAAAGGTAGCCGATGAATCCGGCGCCGATCCAGGATTGGCAAACGGCGGGAACGGACTCACATTCCCCGTTGGACTAAAGACAGACCACGGATCGGAGAAGGGAATGATTGGAATTGGACTGTTGTTGACGATGCTTCCCGTGTTGAAGGTAAATGTCGGACTGAAAGGCTGCGTATCCGAAGCGTGGTTCCATGAAGAGTAGTCGATCGGAGTTGCGTACACTCCGAACGCCGCTCGAATCGACGTGTTCGGCAATGCACTGGGTTGCCACGCGATTCCCACTCGAGGATCGAAAAACTTCTTATAGTCGCTCGGCGTGCCAGCGCTTGCGACTCCCTGGTCACCAGGGAAAACCATCCCCAGCGGAGCATTCGGATAACGAGTGCTCTGCTGCCCAGGAATGAACGCGGCGATGCGCCCAGAAGAAGTGACCGGGGCAATCCAAGGCTCATAGCGAAGTCCCAAAGACAGAGTCAAATTTGGTTTGACCTTGATCTGGTCTGCAACGTAAGGTGCAGCCATCCAGGCATGAATCTGATTTGATTCCCCGCCACCTTGTTCGTACTTCGAAACGTCACCCAGCAGGAAGTCGGCGAACCCCGACCCAGTAAATTGTCCCTGGGGGCCGCCGCCGAACTCGATGATCGGAAGCGCCAACCAGTCGGTATTTTCATACCAGTATTGGCGTAACACATCGACGCCGGCCACGATCAAATGCCGCCCCTTGGAAATACTCAGCGAATCTGAGAATCCATAGGTGTAGCGATTGATGCCGTTGAAATTTTGCGTAGGAATATCGATGCCGTTGCTGCCGTAGCCTCCATTGATGTTCAAAGCTTCAATCGAACAAGGAGTCGTGCTTGGATCAGCCACGTTGATGATCTGCGAGAAACAAATTGGCTGTCCATTCACCTTCAAGCCGCTGTTGCTGTGGTCGTAGAGCCTGGAATAGCTGGCAGTGAAGTTGTTCACGATCTGCGTGTTAGCAGCCCAAGTCCAGGTTCCGGCAAAATTCTTCCAGTCGGAGATCCAGGAGCGGTCGGAGCTCAGGAATGTGTTGCTGAAAGCCGGCTGATTGAAACTGTTCAGGAACGCGCGGCCGCTGATGCGGTGGTGTTGGTTGACGTTATAGTCGCCGCGAAAAGTCGTTTCCCAGAAATTTCTGCGATTGCTATAGCCTAGCGACTTTATATGCCCGAACGCGTCATCGGTATTGGTTGGCATAAGATTCACCAATGTCACCGAGGCGGGATCGAACGTGGTGGGATCAATGAAATTGTTTGGATAAAACAGACTCGGATTTCCCGTAGCTTGGGACACGGTGTGGGTATTGCCGCTGTTCCCAGCCGCATCGGCCACCCAAATCTGGTGATCTACGAAGGGATCTCCCGGATTGCCAGGGTTCGGATTGGTGTCCATACAAAGCCCACTGGCGGTGAAGCCACTTAGACAATAGGCGGAGAAATCGCCAGCCCGCATGGCGGTAGTCGGCACGAAGGTGTCACTGCCGTTCACATCACGTACCTGTCGCGTGCCTTGATAGTTGCCAAAAATGAATAACTTGTTCTTGATGATCGGCCCGCCTAGCGAACCACCAAACTGATTACGCTTGATGTTGTCGCTTGAACCAGTGAAAAATTCTTTAGCGTTCAGAGCGCTATTGCGGAGAAATTCAAACACATCGCCATGCCAGTTATTGGTTCCGGACTTGGTAACGATGCTGACCACCCCACCCGGGGTAAAACCATATCGGGCATCGAAATTATTCCCGATGACAGAGAACTCTTGCGTCGCATCAGGATTCGGAAAAGGCGCCGCCAGAAGGTGGTAGTTATCCATGTTGTAAGCGCCATCCAGCAGGTACAAAGTGCTGCCTTGACGTCCCCCATTGGAGGAGGCTCCGGTTTCGGTGGGAAAAGTTGTATAGCTTTGATGGTTTCCGGCGTTTACCACATTCAGCACGTTGACCGTCCCAGGGGCCAGTAGAACCAGCTCCGCTGGATTGCGTCCGTTGAGGGGTAATTCGACGATGGCGCGCTCATTGATGGTCTGGCTGATCTCGGCACTTTCGGTGTGGATCAACGCTGCATCGCCCGTTACATCCACCCGTTCAGTGACCTGGCCGGGGCGAAGAATAAAATTCATTCCGGCATTTTGTTCCGCCACCAGCGACAACCCTTCCTTCACTTGCGAACTGAAACCGTCCTTTTCTGCCCTGAGGGTGTAAGACCCAGCAGGCAGCTGCAATAGTGAATACGCGCCCGCATCATTGGTTCTTGCCTGTGTTGAAACTCCAGTTGTGGTGCTGGTCGCCGTTACAGACACACCCTCCACGATCGCACCAGACGTGTCGCTCACTACTCCGGTAATCGAAGCTCTGCCTGATTGTGCAATCAAGCTTTGGCTTCCGAAAATGAGCGCCAATGTAACCAAAACCCCGGCGATCAACTTGCTGGAAACGTACGACCACAGTCTCATCCGTCTTGCTATTCCAATGTTTTTAGATTTTCTGTCCACAACTTCTGCTGTTGCCATTCCAGTGCCTTTCCGCGCCAGACCCATTCGGCGCCGCGACGGTTGTTAAGTTCCTTTCATGACCGGCACAAAGTCGGTATTGGTGCGAAGTGGACCGCACCCATCCCCCGGCTACATAAAACTGGCGCAGATTAGCAATAGTGAGGAAACATTGTCAAGCGTTTTCGGAATTGATTCCGATATATACCAAATAAACATTTGGACGACTCATGGGTATTTTCATTTGTGGGGCGCTTTATTCTCATGGAAGTTTTACCGAAAAATAGCGATAATGTTGGGAATTATACGAAGAATGCCCCTTACGCACAACCAGGATCGCAGTCGGCAACGCAGCGGTCAGGCCTCGTCACTCGCGCCTGTCGCAATTTACGGAACAAATTTCGAAATACACACAATAAGGAAGATTGCGGTTTTCATAATGGTAAGCTGGTCATTCTTTTGGACACTTTCGCTATCTGCAAGCGCACAATCAGCACATGCCCCTGAACCAAGAAAAAAAACAGCCCGTAAAGAGACCTTGGCGGATAAAGAGAAGCGTCAACGGGCTGCGCTCGGCCTGAATGCTCAATCACCGGAGCTTCATGGTGAACTTGGTAGAACGCTGATTCAAGCGGGGAGATACGAAGAAGCAACTCGTGAACTTGGCCTGGCTGCGAACCAGCTGCCGGATTCTCGCCTCTACAACATGGCTCTAGTAGAAGCGCTCCTGGGATGGGGCCACTGGGGAGTTGCGGTTGATTTTTTGAATGCGGTGCAGCCGCGTTTCCAGCAATTTCCGGAATTTCATTACTACATGGGCCTTGCCGATTTTCGCCTTAACAAAAACAAAGAAGCGTTGGCCGAATTTCAGGAATCGTTGCGTATTGACCCTAGGTTAGAACTCGCAAAGTTCGGTTTGGCTGCCACCAAGGCTTCTATCGGAGATTTGCAAGGATCAGCAGAACTGTCACGTGGGTTGGTAAAACAACATCCCAGCAACGCCCGATACTGGCTGGCTCTTGCCCAAATCCTCGACAAAATGGGGGAGCCGACTTGGGCGGAAGCACTTCAAGCAGGCCGCCGCGCTCTCGCTTTACGTCCCGGAGATCCAGCCATTGAACTCAAGACGGCGGTGATTCTGACGCATCTAGGAAATTACATAGCCGCCCGTCCACTGCTCGAACATGTTGTACAACTACAACCGCAGAACGTCCAAGCTCATGTGACACTGGCTACAACGTACTCACATTTGGGTGAAAGTACCCTAGCTCGCAAAGAAAGCGCGATAGTTGCGCAGTTGGAAGCGTCCCAGCAGGACCACGCACAACCCTTACCAGATCAGCTTTTCACCGATCCCAATTGATTTATCGGACAGCCACCGGCAGGCGGACTGTGCGTTTCTCATCAGCAGACTCTGGATTGCGATGAGACACCGTGCTCCCCAAGAGTGTCGAAATGGTCTGCACGGCCTCCCGTACCGCTTCCTTAATCGCAGGAAGGTTGGTAGACATGCGCACCGTAGGGCCTGAGACACTCAAGGCTGCAATCGGCGTGGGAGCACTGGAGAAAATGGGACCTCCACAGCAAATAATTCCTGG
>Ga0163162_10003849_pt1 | contig 14397 bp, 4 predicted proteins | sample S55metaG_FD_115310 | JGI IMG/M metagenome (GOLD analysis project Ga0163162, IMG submission 115310) | Switchgrass rhizosphere microbial communities from Kellogg Biological Station, Michigan, USA - S5-5 metaG | ecosystem: Host-associated > Plants > Roots > Rhizosphere > Soil | place: USA: Michigan...
ATAAGTCGCTAAAATGGCGCGCGATCTTTCAGCCCCCAGGAATGACCGGAAGCCGAATCGGCTCACGGGGAAAGGCCCAAATGGTCTCCCAGTTGCGGTCCAAGCTCACGTTTTTCCTTTTGTTCATCTCAATACTCCACTCGCTAGCCACGGCCCAAACGAACGTCCGGGAGCAAACCGAAACCATTCGCATTCGTGCGCACGAAGGCACAGAATTAAGTTTCGACATCTCTCCAGATGGGCGTTCTATTGTCTTTGATCTGTTGGGACAACTCTGGGTCATGCCAGCAGACGGCGGTAATGCCCGTCCAATTACAGACGCCGCTCGCGATAGTGCCGAAGACTTCGATCCAGTATTCGCACCGGATGGCCATCGAGTTGTTTTTCGAGGTGAACGAAACGGTCGCACTGGTCTGTGGCTGATCGACCTCAATTCCGGAAAACCACCACGTCAGCTAACTCAGATTCCCAATCCCGAGGCTTTCGACCAGAGCGCCGCATGGTCGCCTGACGGTCGTTGGATTGCCTTCACACATGCGGTGCCACCCGAATCAACTGGAAACAGATGGCGGAGCGCCATCATGTTGTTCGACGTCGCTTCCGGATCCACACGTGAACTTTCAACGTCTGGAACGTCGAGCACTTTTCTGAGCGAGCCTGTCTGGGTGAAGGATGGGAGTCAGATCGCCTTCGTAACGCGTCGCACACCAAGTGAACCTGGTGGTCGAGTTTGGATTGTTGCGGCTACTGGTGGACCAGCAACTCCTATCACCACCGCCTCCATGACCGCGGAAGCACCGGCATTTCATCCCGACGGTCGACGCATGGCGTACTTCGCTCCAAACTCAGACGACAAGACACAAGTATGGGTGCAAGACCTCGACGGCAACACTGCCAAAGGATCTCCCATCCGTTTGACCACTAACGACGACGTGACAACCACTCGAATTCGCTGGCTCCCCAACAGCAATACATTGATGTACTCGGCCGACGGGCGGTTGTGGAGAGCCACTGCGGAAGGAACGGATCAAAAGGAGATTCCTTTCACCGTTCAGCTGTCGATACAACGAAGGCGGACGGTTCTTCCGCCTGCCAGGTTTCCCGAACCAGGTCGTCGAGAGGCGGCGAAGGGATTTATGGGCCTCGCTCTTTCACCAGACGGCCGCCAAATTGGAATGCTAGCTTTGGGGAAACTATGGCTCGTTCCCGTAGGCGGAAGCCCAAAAGTTGTTACGTCAGTTCCCTTTGAAGCCACTTCGCTTGCGTGGTCGCCGAATGGCGCTGAGGTCGCATGGTCTGCAGGAGTTGCGGACAACGAAGATCTTTTTGCAACGGATCTGAAGACTGGCACAACTCGCCAGATCACGTCCCTGACGGGTCGTGAGATATTTCCGACCTATTCTCCTGATGGACACTATCTGGCCTTTGTACACATGCGAGACGACGGCGTACTTCGAGTAATAGACGCTACGGCCAGCAATGTTTCAGATATCGCAAAGACCCGAGATTTAGGTTCAATCGGTTCGAGTTGGACCAGCACCCCACAATGGAGTCCGGAGTCTGATGGTCTATTGGTCTGTGGTAGGCAGAATCCGAACGCTCCCAGTCATGCGACATGGGTACCACTATCGGGTCAACGACAAACAGTGACGAAGTTTCCGGATGCGCCAATCTTTCTCCGTTGGTTACCAAACAAGCTTGTCTTTGTCCGGCACGACCGTCTTTGGGAAGTTCCCTTTGATCGCACGGGGATGCAGTCTAACCCAACACCAATAGGAACCGATGCAGCGCTCTATGCGGCGTCATCTCGGGCTGGCGACTTGCTCTTCGTATCAGATGGAGGACTGCGACTACGATTAGCTAGCGGTGAAGATCAGCGAGTTGGCTGGCCCATCTCTTACCTCCCGCCCGTTGCTCCCGAAATGATCATCCGCAACGTTCGCCTTATCGATGGAACCGGAGCATCGATAACTGCGCCTCGCGATATTCTCATCGAGCGAGGACGAGTCGTAAAGATCGCACAGGCAGGGACCATCACTGCTGGTGGGGCTAACGTGACTGATGCGGCCGGTCGCGTGGCCATACCCGGTCTTATGGATCTTCACGCACATACCTATCGTCCAGATCTACTGCCAGGCTTCTTGTATTTCGGAGTGACCACGATTCGTGATCAGGGATCGTCAATGGCACCGCTGGTCTCATACACAGACGACATCGCTGCAGGAGTCCTTCCTGGTCCAAGAGTGGGTTACGGCGGCTTTCAATTCTATAGCGATTGGTCGTTAGATGAAGAGCAAGGTCGAGGTATCGAACCGGAAGCGGATCCTGAACACATCAAACGGTCTATTGCTCTGGCCCAGGCATTTGGTGCACAACACATTAAAACTCGAACGTTCCGGCGTTGGGATATCAACGCTCGCATGATCACCGAAGCACATCGCCTGGGGATGCGTGCCACCGGGCACTGCGCGACCCAATTGCCTCTAGTCGTCGCGGGAATGGACGCGAAGGAACATACTGGCCTCTGTGGTTCGCGGGGAAACACCCATATTTACGACGATCTGGTGCAACTATTCCGGGCAGCAAAAATTGGAGTAGTACCCACGATCATTTACCTGGACTTTGCAGTTCGGATGAACGAACGCCCAGGGTTACTGGATGATGATCCAGAACTCGCACCATTCCTGCCTGCGCGTGAAAATTTTGATTGGATGGTCAAGTTAGATGGGAAAGCCAAAGCGAAATGGGCCAACGATGCTCTGCTCTGGCGCAAGGCCGTATCTACTTTGTCGCATGCGGGTATCACCATCGGTACCGGGACTGACATCTGGCAAATCCCAACCGGCGTGCATATGGAGTTGGAGCAACTGGTAGCGGCAGGACTAACTCCAGCTCAGGCTATCCACGCGGCTACCGGTAGCGCTGCACAAATCCTTGGTGCGGACAAGGATCTCGGAACCATCGAAGTGGGAAAGTGGGCTGACCTCATCTTGCTCGACGCCAATCCGCTTTCGGACATTCGTAACACACGCCGCATCTGGCAAGTGGTACACAACGGGACTCTTGTGGATCGACCTGCAATACTCAAGTCCATGAAACCGCGATGACCACTGGACCAGGAGCCCAATCTTATTCCACGCTCAGCCTGATCAAGCGTACTGGCCCAAGAAGTCCTGAAGGTAGCAGGGGCGAATTCGCCTGATAGAAATCCTGTGTTGTGTAAGTGTATTTTCGAGCTACATTCGGTTGCTGATCGCCAATCAACCGATTCACCCAAAGATTAGTCACTCTTACCTCTAGCCTATTTGCCCCCACCTTTAATGTGTCACCCACATCCACGCGAAATGGTGTCTTCCAAATAACACCCAGCGCTTTCCCGTTGACCAGAACCTCGGCGAGGTTTTTAACATCGCCAAGATCCAGCCACAATCGCGCGCCAGGTTTGAACCAGTCAGCTGGCGCATTAAAGGTCTGACTGTAAGTAGCAGTCCCGGAAAAATACTTGATGCCAGGGTCACTGCTCTCGCTCCATGAGATCAGCTTATTTAAACTGGCCTTTTCCGGCGCTCCACGATCTGGCTGGAAACTAACCTCCCAGGCATGGTCCAACTGAAACGTCGGCCGTTCCACTTGCACGGGAAGAACGCGGGAGTCTGATGTAGCCGGTTTGCGAAACACCACAAACACCGCCTCGCCTGGATTTAACCGCAACGAAACAGTAGTACGACCATTTGCAATGCGGTAACCTGCAGGTTCAATGTCTCCAGTGTCCGGATGCCACAACTCAGGAGCTTTACCTTGCACGCGAAACGTTGCGTCCACTAGTTGTGCCAGATTATTGCGATTATCCACCCAGTAGATTTCGCCATCGGACAGAGCTCGATGAACAAACAACAGTTTCGTGTCAGGCTGCGGCTTTGCGTATTCGAAGTCGGGCCCTACTCGTAACGATGCCAGCACCTCAGCAAGCTTTTGATTAGCAAAAATCTGCCCCTTACTGACAGTTCGTGGGCCAACACCTGAACCCCAGAGCTCATTAGTTAAACGATCGAATTCCTTCTGGTCGTCTGCCAGGCTCGGAGTAGCAACGGGCTTGTTACCAACCACCAGTGCACCTTGAGAAGTCAGATCGCGAATCTTGCGCAGCACAGGTAAAGACATAAAACGGCTGTTGGGATCGAGTACCAGTACTCGATAATTCATCCCTGAAGGGGTAACGAGTCTGCCGCCCTGAACCGATAACTTATTGAGCAGCGCGTCAGCATTAACAAAGTCAAAGTGATAACCGTCAGGCACAAGTTGCGACTTCTCATCAAATAGCGCCGTTATGTTTGAGTCTTCTCCATAGTAGTAGGCGACGTCTGCCACAAATTTTCCCTGTTGCAGCAGGTAACAGCTACGCGCGAGATATTTGAGCCATGGACCAGCTTGTTCCGCCCATGTTTCATGTCTGGTGAACCATTGACCAAATGGTCCAAGACCAAGTCCAGGCTGCTTATCCGACAGCGGTTGGTGAACTGAGGTATGTATAACAAACCGATTGAGGCCCATCGCCATTTCCATATCGGCAGTTGGTTTGAGAGTTTCAGGTGACCACATCCAAGCGCTGCCTGACGCAGTTAGTGACTCGGCGGCGACAAGATTCTGACCGTAAATGTGAGCAACTGAAGCCGACTCGCGAATATCGTAGTTAGGTCCCTGAGTCTCACTCCTCGTCCCAAATGGTGGAGTCCACATCGCGCTCATCGGCACGTCGGCACTACGCTTTACTTCCATACCGTCGGCGATCAACGCTCGACCGCTTTCGTGGGATTCGGTGTAGCGTCTCATGCCTCGACGTCGCAGGATTTCCGTAAGCGCGTCGTAATGATTTTCCGCTACTAGTTCGGCGAGCGTTTTGCGAAAGTCCCAAAGGAATTGATCACTCGCGCGGCCACTCTCAACTACCTTGCCGGTCAATACTGGAAGATACGGAAGCGGCGAGTAGCCACGACGGCGAGTAAACTCCGGGATCATGTTGTCGGTCCAATTCTGCAGTCCGGCTTCCCAACTATCGGTTATCACGTACTGAAGGCCTCGAGCACCCATGAGTTTGCCAACCGCACTCTGATACTGGTCCAAATAGTTGTTGAAATAAGCGGTGACGAAATTCTTGTTTAGTTTGTCGACCTCAAGGCCAGTTGCTTCCGTTGACGCCGGTCCATTTTTGTGTCCTGTAAGCGAGTAGCCCAGGCGTATGATGACCCAACGACCCGGCGGTGGAGTCCAAGTCAGTTTTTCATCAGCCCCCAATCGATTCGTCAAATCGATCACAGCGGCTTTGGGGATTGCAACGCTATCAGCATCACCAGCAGTCGGGAATTCCATTAACTTCTGGGTTGTCTGGCCAAATGCAGCCTTCTCTTCCCACCAGTGCACACGTGATCCAGTGTGCAGATTCAACTCCGAAATCTGGTGCGCAGGCGGATGCGGAATCGGCGTTCCATCCCAATCCTTTCCGTCCATTGGATCGGGAGGCTCGGGGATTGTCGTAAATGTGACCCGGAAGAATCGCGCGGTAACCTTTGGAAACGACAAAGTACGTTGTTCTACTCGCGAATTTGGAATATCGACTACCGTGCGGAAATTCGTTCCATCATCACTAACCTGCAAAGCCTCCCCACTCTCAGGTACTGGCGACCACACTTCGTTCACTCTGTAAGGACGATTCACGGCGATCGTGATTGCATGGATCGTTTGTGGTTGCGAATATTCAAACTGAACCCAGGCTTGTTGGCCCAACGGTGCCTTTGGCAACGAAGTACTTCTGGCAAGGTCTCCATCGGATAGCAGAGTGTCGTCAATAGCGCCACCGCTGGATGTCACCTTGGGATGCAAGTCTGTTTGCGGAGTTTCTCCATCCGGAATCCGGTAAGCAACCACAGCACTATCCGCATAATATTTTGCAGACGGATCAGGCTTGAAGGAATATTCACGCTGCGGCAGATCCTGCAGTGGACCAGTCACTCTCGGGGGTTTTGGAATCTTGCCGCTGAACGGACGCCCACCTTCGACGCGGGTCTCGCTCCAAACTAATTTCTTCATTGCGTGTTCGGGCGTAACCCAGGGTCCACCACTCTCGCTCCAACCTGGTGATCCAGCAATTGCCATTTCCAGTCCTAAGTGATCAGCCAGTGTTGCCGCATAACGAAATGCGTCTTTCCACTCAGGTGTCATAAACACCAGTCGTTTCTCAACTACTTGAGGTGTCCCCAGTGACGCGTCGAAATTCTGGAATCCACCAATACCAACTCGTTTCATCCACTCCAGGTCGAGCTGAATTCCCTCTTTAGTCACGTTGCCATTCATCCAGTGCCACCAAACCCGAGGCTTAGCAGAATCCGGTGGATCCTTAAACCCCTGTTCCAGATCATCGACATGGCTCTGCTCCATCGCTGCAATGTGACTTTGCTGAAAGATGATGAATCCCAGCACTGCAAATAGCACGATGCCCACGCTGATGTCTCGAGTTCTTCTCATGATTCTTCGTCCATCCTGACCTAAATCGCAGAATTACTTTCATTCGCTGGAACAAATCTTGAACGATGCCAGTTATACCACGCGTTTTGTGGTCTTTTATGCTTTTAGCATCTGTGTATTCGATGGACTAAAAGATTAATCCAGAGAGCCACGAATTTCGTAGATTTCACACCAAGGGTCGATGAGGTGGCTGATTGGCCACTACTGTTCTATGATAGCCGCAATCACGGGGCTGCTAGATAAGGTTCCTGAGGCTCTCTTAAGCAAATCATTTGACCGGTGACCCAGACGTCGGCCTGCGTAGCTCAGCTCTTCCAGCGTCGATAATTGCTCAGAGCAGTATCCGACTGATCAAGTATGAATAAAGAGTTCCCCCCAGACACTCCGCTTTCACATTATCGAATTGTTTCGAAACTTGGCGCAGGCGGAATGGGCGAGGTTTACCTGGCCCAGGACGTTGAATTAGACCGACAAGTTGCACTAAAGGTTTTACTCGCCGAAGTTGCGGACAATGAAGACCGCGTGCGGCGTTTCATACAGGAAGCCAAAGCCGCTTCGGCGCTCAATCATCCCAACATTCTCACAGTCTACGAAATTGGTTACTTCGAAAACTCGCGCTTCATCGCTGCTGAACTCGTCAAAGGAAAAACACTTCACGATCGCTTGCGCGGTGAGCCGATCACTCTGCGAGAAAAGCTGGACGTGGCCTTGCAAGTTGCGGCAGCGTTGAGTGCCGCACATAGCGCCGGCATCGTCCACCGCGATATCAAACCAGAGAACATCATGTTGCGCGATGATGGTCTCGTCAAAGTGCTCGACTTCGGTTTGGCGAAACTAACCAAAGATCGAAACTCAGACGGTGAGACTGACGAGGATGCGCAAACTAGAATGAAACGCCAGACCCGTCCCGGCGTGGTCATGGGCACTGTCTCTTACATGTCGCCTGAACAGACTCGCGGAAAAGAGATCGATGCTCGTTCGGACATCTGGAGTTTGGGAGTAGTTCTTTATGAAATGTTGACTGGGCGAACACCATTTGCAGCGGAGACAATGAACGATTCGATCGCTGCCATTCTCACCAGGGAGCCTGCTCCGCTGGATCCACAAGCTCCCGCTGAACTCCAACGTATTGTCCGCAAGTCGTTACAGAAGAATACCGACGAGCGCTATCAAACCGTCAAAGACCTGCAGCTTGATCTCAAGAATCTCAAACGAGAACTGGAATTCTCCGAAGAGTTGGAACGTTCACAAATTCCGCAATCGCTCGCGTCGTCGAACGTTAGTATTGGATCACCTGCCGAGAATGCGACGGGCGTGCAGGCATCAGCGTCGCCTACGCAGAGAAGCGCGCAATCGCAGCAACGTTCGAGCGCAGAGTACATAGTAGGTGAAATCAAGAGCCATAAGGCAATCGTTGCGATACTGTCCGTGGTGGTTGTCGCTTTGCTGGCAGCAGGCGTCTTGTTCTGGAGAGGACGCGCTTCGGGATCCGATCAGATCAATTCGATCGCGGTGCTTCCGTTTGAAAATCGCAGCGGAAATCCTGACTCTGAATATCTCTCTGATGGCATAGCTGAGTCGCTCATCTATCGTTTGTCGCAATTACCAAATTTGAAAGTCAGCCCAACCAGTTCTGTACTCCGTTTTAAGGGAAAACAAGTAGACGTGCAGAAGATCGCTTCCGAACTGGGAGTCAACGCCGTTATGTCGGGACGCCTGGTTCAGCGCGGCGACAACCTCACGATTAGCGTGGAATTGATTGACGTTAAAAAGGACCAGGTGCTTTGGGGCGAACAGTTCGAACGAAAGACGTCAGAATTGCTAACGACACAGCGTGAAATCGCCACCGCCATTACTCAGAAACTACAGCTAAAACTTTCCGGCTCTGAGACAACCGGACTAACCAAAAAATATACGACTGACAACGAAGCCTATCAGCACTATCTGCAAGGCCGCTTCTTCTGGAACCGACGCACCGGAGAGAACGTCAAGAAGGCGATCGAGCAGTTTAAAGCCGCGACAGATAAGGATCCCGGCTTCGCATTAGCTTATGCCGGTCTCGGCGATTGTTATTCGATCGCATCCACTTATACCGGCAGACGCTCGAGCGAAACTCTACCGCTGGCCAAGGCTAACGCCATGCGAGCAATCGAATTGGACAGCTCATTGGCCGAACCACATGCAACGCTCGGCATGATTGACCATTTCACGTGGCAGATGGCCGAGGCCGAGGTCGAATTCAAACGCGCCATTGAGATGAATCCAAACTATGCGACCGCTCATCACTGGTATTCACGGTTGCTACGTTCAATGGGACGCGCGGATGAAGCGTGGGCCGAGATCCATCGAGCCAACGAACTCGACCCTCTATCACTCGTTATCCTGAATAACATTGCAGAGCAAGATATCGAGCGGGGCGATCTGAATGCGGCGGCGAATGAGTGCAATCGAATGTTTGATCTTGACCCAAACTTTTGGGCCGCTCACCAAACACTAGCTATCGTGTTAGTGAAACAGGGGCGAAGTTCAGAGGCGCTTGCTGAAACTCAAAAAAGCATTGATTTGTCCAACAGGTCGAATGCTTCACTATCATTCCTGGCCCATATCAACGGACGCTTCGGAAAACGCTCCGAGGCAGAGGCAGTGATCAAAGAACTCGAAGAAAGATATAAAAAAGGGGATGCAGATGGACGGGATGTCGCTGTAGCCTACGCAGGGCTCGATGACAAAGAAAAGGCTTTCGCATGGCTGGAGAAGGCGTTTGCGGACCACAGCAATTTCATGGCAGTACTCAGGTTGGAGCCAGCGCTCGACTCACTTCATAGCGATCCGCGTTGGAATGACTTGTTAAGACGCGTAGGTGTGGCCCAATAGGAAGTTATGAAAAGATGCCCACAATGTAATCGACTTGAGCCAGACGACGCACTCGCTTTCTGTCGTGTCGACGGTTCGCCTCTAAACATTGACACCTATGTGACGAGTGGAGAGTTGGGAACGGTTATGTTGGGCTCGACTCCAGGTGGCGGTGAAGCAAAAACTACAATTCTGTCTCCCACAGCTACTAATGAGGTACCGAGTCGCCTGACTGCGCAAACTACAGTACTTACCCTTCCACCTTCCATCGCTTCTACGCCACTCACAACTCCACGGCGCAAATCAAAGGTGCCGTGGGTGATTGCAGCAATCGCAGTTGTGCTCGCTGTTGTTGTCCCTGCTTGTGCGTACTTGCTGTTTATCAGAAAAGCTCAAGTCCCAATTCAGTCGATCGCAGTAATGCCTTTTGTTAATGAAAGCGGGAATGCTGACATCGAGTATCTCTCAGATGGAATGACAGATACTCTCATTAGCAGTCTGTCTCAACTTCCTAACCTAAACGTCAAAGCGCGTTCATCTGTATTTCGTTACAAAGGCAAAGAAACGAGTCCGCAAACACTCGGCAAAGAGCTAAACGTCCAGGCGATCCTCAATGGTCGAGTGCTACAACGCGGTGACCAATTGACGCTTAGCCTTGAGCTGGTAGACACGAAAACAGAAAATGTGATCTGGAGCGACAACTACAATCGCAAACAAGCGGATCTCGTCACTTTGCAGTCGGAAATCGCCCGAGACGTATCGAGCAAACTCAAGACCAAACTGTCAGGCGTAGATGAGCAGAAGTTGGGGAAGATCTACACGACCAACCCCGAAGCCTATCGGCAATATTTGCAGGGACGTTTCTACTGGAACAAACGCGAAGAGAAAGATGTGAGAAATGCGATCGACTGCTTCAATCGCGCCATTGCGCTTGATGCGAATTACGCTCTGGCCTACGCGGGCCTCGCCGATTCCTACGTGATCCTTTCAAGCTTCAGTTTCGCAAATCCGGCTGAGGCGATTCCAAAAGCACGCGAATTTGCCAACAAAGCGTTATCGATTGACCAGACCCTGGCCGAACCACACACTACGTTGGGCCTGACGATGGTCCAATTCGACTATGATTTCGCAGGCGCAGAACGCGAATACAAGCAGGCTATAGCACTCAATCCTAACTACGCGACGGGACATCAATGGTACGGGGAATTGCTCTCCTGCGCGGGTAGATTTGATGAGTCAGCGACTGAATATCGGCGCGCCCTTGAGTTAGAGCCGCTGTCGCTCCCCATCAACTGGGACTACGGTAGATTGCTATACAACTGGCGAAAGTATGACGAAGCACTATCGCAGTATAAGAAGACGATCGATTTAGATCCCGGTTTCGCAAGAGTAAGACGGACACTGGTTGAGCTCTATCGACTTAAGGGCGATCACCCCAATGCAATCGAGGAAATGGCGCGGTACTTCGAGGTGCGTGGTCAACCACAACTTGCCTTACTGACTCGCGAGACTTTTGCCAGGGATGGATGGAGCGGTTTTTTGCACTTGGTAGTTGAGGAAGATTCGCCGCTGAAGGAGCGAAGTTGGGCCAAGGCAAAGGCGTACCTGGAGCTCGGCGATAAAGATAAAGCGTTTGCTGAGTTAAATAGTGTTTACGAGAATCATGAATCGTCGCTCTGCTGGCTCAAAGTCGAACCACAGCTTGATCCATTGCGTTCAGATCCACGTTATCAGGAACTACTACAGAATATCCGCTTCTAACAGCGACTCGGCGGCGCCCGCTCCTATCAACTTCATTTTGTGTTTATTAAACGTCAAGCGATGATTACAGTACCGCGAGCGAAGCGACCGGATGATACACGTAACGAAACGACCTGATAATAAAGTTAACTGTATCATCCGGTCGCTTCGCTCGCGGTACTGTACGCATCGATCAACACTCACGAGGTTTGTCAAAGCTAGACTTGAGTCTGCCAATAGATCGTGTAGCGCTCGTGGGCGATCCGATAGTAAGGAATCAGACTGACATCAAATGGCTCGCCAATTCCCTGGGTTTGAAATGCCAGTGTTGGGCCTGGCAAGCGCTTCATGCGAGGGACAATTTCTTCACCGGCTGCTGTGAACCGCGGCACCTCGACCGCATCTTTCAAGACATCACCGATGGTGCGCTCGTTAACTATTAGGTCCGCGCCGGCCGTCAGCCCCTGATGTCCCAGTCTACCCGCCAGCACGATTGGACCATATAAAATCGCCACGAGTTCTGGCCGGCCAGTTAGCGCCTCGACGCGAAGCGACATAGGTAACTGAACCTCGACTATATCGCCGTCACGCCAGACGCGCTCGACCTCAATATAACGTCCGGGCTGTTGAGAGTTCGTCAGCCGACGACTGTTGACAGCAATCGTCATCTCCTGACACCAGTTTGGATGACGAATGTTCAGCTGCAGCTTTACGGGCTTGTGCAATGAGAATCGAAACCGCGTTCGCTCTTCATCGGGAAAACGAGTTGTCTGTGTAACCTTCAATCCCTTCTCTTTCCAATTGAGCGTTGAGGAAATGAAGAGATTTACATACAAACGCTCAGTATCATGAAAGTAGATTGAGTCGCCGTACCTGGCATGGTTCTCCATACCCGAACCGGTGCAGCACCAGAATGAGTCGAACGGCGTGCAGTAGAGTTTCAAATACCCGGGCCGAGTGGGTTGGAAGTAAGTCATCATTCCCGAGTCCGGGTCTTGCGAAGCGAGGATGCTGTTATACAACGCTCGCTCGTAGTAGTCCGCATAGCTGACAGATGGCTCGTGAGCAAACAGACCGCGCGTCAACTTAAGCATGTTGTGGGTGCAACATGTCTCCATTGTCTTTGCCGAAGTAAGGTGTTGGAAAAACTCTGACGGCGGAAAGAAGTGTTCGCCATCGCCATTCCCACCAGTGACAAACGAGCGGTTCCTAACCACAGTCTGCCAGAAGAAGCGCGCGGCTGTGCCGTGGTTCCCTGCTCCAGTCAATTCGTAAATCCGGTTGAAGCCGATCACTTTGGGAATTTGAGTGTTGGAATGAAGACCGTCGAGCGTGTCGCGTCTATTGGCGAGCGGATCAAGCAACGCGCGATGACAAAATCGAGTGGCGAGCGACAAATATTTGGACTCACCGGTGAGCGAATAAACATCTGCCAGCACTTCGTTCATACCACCGTGCTCGGTGTTGAGCATCAGTTGAAACTGATCGTCGGAGAGTCCTTGCGTGTGAGCGATGGCCCAATCCGACAGCTTCACCAGAACATCGAGCGCTCTTCGATTGTTTGCGTACAAATAGGCATCGCGCAGTCCCCCAAAGATCTTGTGCATCGTGTACCACGGAACGCCGACGAAGGTGGTCGAGTGTCGGATGTTGTCTAAAGGAGCGCTACCATCGGGAAAAGCGCAGATCAGACCAGTCTTACCTGCGACCTGGCATTCCTGCAGCTCTGCGACGAGATAATCGACACGCTGTTTGAATCTTTCATCGCCCGTCGCTGCCAGCATCATTGAACAAGCCGAAAGGTAGTGGCCGAGCGTATGGCCGTGACAGCGAATCGCAATCCATGGCTCGACTGACTCCCAGCCACCGTAAACTGGCGCCTTTGGTTTTAGACCGGCATTGACACGGAAATTATGAAGGAGTCGATCGGGTTCGAGTTGGAGCAGGTATTTCGCGTCACGTTCCTGAGCTTGTCGAAACGGACCATCAAGCAGTTGGACGTCAGCAAGATCAAACGCCACCACTTTCGGTTTGCGGGGCTGCTTGATCACTTCTTGAGTAAACAGTGTGCCCTTAGCACTCGAGCCGGGAGTTTTCTCCAGTGCTCTTCCCACTGTGACGGCCGCAGCACCGACGCCCAGCGTTTTAAGCATCTGCCGCCGCGAAAGCTTTTGATCCTTCAATCTTTATGCCCTCGATCTAATCCGAAATCCACAGATTTACACCGATTCCACAGAACAGCTTCAACGATTGATGCCCGTCACTTACGGTCTTTGCAACGCGTCACCATGATCTGCGAAATCTGCGTAATCTGTGGATACCTCTTACTCTTCATTCTCTTCCATGTGCTGCCAAACGTCCGGGCTCGTGCCATCGAGATCGGTGAATCCATAAACTTTTGCAAGTTCACCAGAACTTACCGATTGCTGATTCCAGCGCGCGCGCTTGGGATCCAACGCCAGCGAAACGATAGCACGACCGACGTAGCGAGGCGTTTCCGAGTGGGCGAAATCAGGTGGCGCCACGGGCAGTCCCTTCTGTGCTCGTGTCGGATCAACAGCATCACGCCAGTTACTCTCCGTGACACCAAAATTCTCCAGCATCATTTCCGACCGGAGCCATCCCGGCGTGACACACACCGCTGTTGCTTCATGCGGCGCGAGTTCATGTCCTTGTGAAAAGGCAAGACGATTCACCGCTACTTTTGCCAGGTCGTAATAGACCGAGATTCTGTAGTGCGACTCGTTGTACTTCGTGGTGCCATCAGTCACTTCGACGAGCAGTCCACCGGGTTGCGCAATCAGCAAGGGTAGCAAGTACGTTGAAGTAATAATGTGAGTATCAATTGCGAGACGAAGGATGCGCAGACCTTTTGAGAGGTCCAACTCCCAAACCGGCGTGTTCCACTCCGCAGGTCCACCTTTCAACACCTCGGCACCCCAGATGTCATTTACTAATATGTCGATTTTTCCGAACTCGTTCTTGAGACGCTCAGCCAACCCCTGAACTTCATCAGGGACAAGATGGTCCATTGGGACAGCGATCCCCGTGCCGCCCAACTCTGTAACCAGCGCCGCCGTTTCCTCAATCGTCTCACGACGATCATAGTCTGACTTAAGTCTTCGGACACTGCTGGTCCGTCCAGTACAGATCACAGTGGCCCCAGCCTCACCAAGAGCGGCGGCGATTCCACGACCAGCGCCTCTCGTTGCTCCAGCCACCACTGCCACGCGTCCACGAAGTGCGTCAGGCTTGTAAGTTAAGTTCATGAACTCAATATTACAG
>Ga0163162_10003851_pt1 | contig 14396 bp, 10 predicted proteins | sample S55metaG_FD_115310 | JGI IMG/M metagenome (GOLD analysis project Ga0163162, IMG submission 115310) | Switchgrass rhizosphere microbial communities from Kellogg Biological Station, Michigan, USA - S5-5 metaG | ecosystem: Host-associated > Plants > Roots > Rhizosphere > Soil | place: USA...
AAGATCGAAGTGCTGACGCAACTCGAGCAGCAGGGTCGATCCGCTGATGAAACTGCGCGGCGCCAGGCGCTGCATCAACGTCGCGATCGGCACGACGAGCACGCCGCGCGCCGTCGTCGGAAGCCGGAACAGCGCGGCAATGCGTTGCGAAACGATTTCCGGGTGCGGCGGAAACAGGTCGTAGGGCAGGGTTTCCCAATCCGGGAAGTGCAGCACGTCGATCGCGTCGCTCGAGTTGGCGGCGCCGGCGAAGATGCGCAGGTCGGTTTCGAGCGCGTGCGCCGATTGCGTGTCGCGGGTTACCGCGACGACGACACCGGTGTGGGCGCGCGCCGTCTGCGCGATCGCCAACGCCGCGGCGCTGCCATGCGGAGTGTTCCAGAAGCGGCGCTGCTTCGCGTCGTGCGGCAGCGCCGGGTGCATCAGCGAATGAACCATGATTGTCCGAAGTTACGAAATGACACCCTTGAATGGCCGCTTCCGGCTTCTGTCGAGGCAATACCGCGCCAGGCAACCCTGTCGGCAATGTATGGGCTGCTTCCGAATTTCACATCCCGCCTGTCGAGCGCATCAACACGACCAGCGCCGGAGCACGTGAAGCGCCCAGCGCGGGGCGCGCAGTGTAGCGCGCGAGAGCACGATCTGCATCGCAATGCGTGACTTTCGGCCTGGTCGGACGATTTTTCACATGTATTTACGTGTGGTTGCCGCGCGTTCGGCGATAATTCACACACAAGAGCCACAAACGCCGCAACGCATGCTGGATTCGAAACACTCCCCTCTGCTGGCCGCCGTCTGGCTCGTTGCGAGCGCGTTGCTCGCAGCGTGCTCGTCGGCGCCACCGCCTCCGCGCGACACGTCTGTGCCCGTTGCAGTCGCCAAGGTCGTGCGCAAGTCGATGCCGGAATTGATTGCTGCCGTAGGTACGGTGGAGGCAATCAACAGCGTCGCGCTGAAATCGCTCGTCGACGGCCAGTTGCTCGAAAGTCATGTCAGGGACGGCGACGAGGTCAAGTCGGGCCAATTGCTGTTCAAGATCGATCCGCGGCCCGCGCAGGCGGCTCTGGCGCAGGCGCAGGCGGCCCTGGCGAAGGACGAAGCGGCGCGCGATCTGGCCAAGGCACAAGTCGACCGCTATCGCCCGGTCGCCGACAAGGGTTTCATCTCGGCCGACCAGATGCAGCAATACCTTACTGCGTACAGCGCCGCCGCCGCCAGCGTCAAGGTCGACCAGGCCAACGTCGCATCCGCGAAGCTCACGCTCGGCTACACCGACATCTATGCGCCGATAAGCGGCCGCGCCGGGCGCATCCTCGTGCAGGCCGGCAACCTGGTCAAGGCGAACGACGTCAATGCGCTGATCGTCCTGAACCAGATTTCACCGATCTTCGTCAACTTCGCCGTGCCAGGCCGTCTGGTCGATCGCGTGCGCAGCGCGCAGGCACAGGCGGTGCTGGACGTCCACGCGGGCGCCGAAGGCGACGCTGCCGAGGAAAGTGGACAATTGGCATTTGTGGACAATGCGGTCGATCCGGCGACGAATACCGTCAAGCTGCGGGCCACCTTCACCAATGCCGACCAGCACTTGTGGCCAGGGCAGTTCATCAATATCACGCTCGTGATCGGCAACGATGCTGACGCGATCGTCGTGCCCGACGCTGCGGTCAAGGCCGGACCGAACGGCAACTACGTGTTCATCGTCAAGGCCGACAACAGCGCCGAGCAGCGCGCCGTCAGCGTTACGCGCACGGTCGCGAGCGAAGCAGTCGTAGAGAAAGGATTGAACCCCGGCGAGACGGTTGTCGTCGACGGCCAGTCGCGTCTTGTGGATGGCACGAAGGTAAAGATGGTCGAGCAGACCGCGGCGGCGAAGTAAGGACTGCTGGCGATGACATCTGTTTCCGAAATCTTCGTCCGCCGCCCCGTCATGACGACGCTCGTCATGATCGGCATCCTCGTGTTCGGCATCGCGGCGTATCGGCAGTTGCCCGTGTCGGACTTGCCGAACGTGGACTTTCCGACGATCCAAGTCACCGCGGTCCTTCCCGGGGCTTCGCCCGAGACGATGGCGACGGCGGTCGCCACGCCGCTGGAAAAGCAGTTCTCGACGATCCCGTCGCTCGACTCGATGACCTCGCAGAGCGGCATCGGCCAGACCCAGATCACGTTGCAGTTCACGCTCGAGCGCAACATCGACGCGGCCGCGCTCGACGTGCAGTCGTCGATCTCGGCTGCGCTGAAACAATTGCCGCCGACGATGACGACGCCGCCGACGTTTCGCAAGGTCAATCCGGCCGACGCGCCGATCTTCTTCGTCGGCATGAGTTCGAAGACGCTGCCGCTGTCGAAAGTCGACGAATACGGCGAGTCGCTGCTGGCCCAGCGCCTTTCGATGATCGACGGGGTGGCGCTGGTCAACGTCTATGGCTCGGCGAAATACGCCGTGCGCATCGACCTCGACCCTGGCGCGATGGCCGCGCGCGGCCTCGGCATCGACCAGGTGCTGACGGCGGTCAGCAACGGCAACGTCGACTTGCCCACGGGCACACTGTACGGCGGCAACCGCACCTACAATGTCATGGTCAACGGCCAGTTCGAGGCGGCCAAGCCGTTCGAGAATCTGATCGTCAGCTACCAGAACGGCGCGCCGGTGCGGCTGCGTGACATCGGGCGCATCTACGACGGCGTGCAGAACGACAAGCTCGCGGCTTGGGTAAACGGCACGCGCGGCCTGCTGCTGGCGATCCAGAAGCAGCCCGGCGTCAACACGATCGCGGTCGTGCAACGCATCCGCGCGGTGCTGCCGGATTTCCAGAAGCAGCTGCCGGCCGGCGTCGACCTGAAAGTGTTCTATGACCGCACCGAGAGCATCCGCGCTTCGGTCGGCGACGTGCAGTTCAGCCTGTTCCTCGCGCTGATTCTCGTCGTGCTGGTGATCTTCCTGTTCCTGCGAAATCTTTCGGCGACGGTCATTCCATCGCTGGCGCTGCCGATGTCGATCGTCGGCACGTTCGCGATCATGTATCCGTTCGGCTACAGCCTCGACAACCTGTCGCTGATGGCGCTGACCTTGTGCGTCGGTTTCGTCGTCGACGACGCGATCGTGATGCTCGAAAACATCTCGCGCCACCTGGAGATGGGAAAGACCCCGATGCAGGCGACGTTCGATGGGGCGCGTGAGATCGGTTTTACGATCGTGTCGATGACCTTGTCGCTGGCCGCGGTATTCATCCCGCTTATGTTCATGGGCGGGATCATCGGCCGCCTGCTGCACGAATTCGCCGTCACGATCGTCAGCGCGGTGCTGGTCTCGGGCTTCGTCAGCCTGAGCCTGACGCCGATGCTGTGCAGCCGCATGCTGAAGTCGCACAAGGGCGGAAATTCTGATGAAAATCAGCACGGGCGCATGTACCAGTTTTTCGAACATGTGTTCGACGGCATGCAGGATTTCTACCGGCGCACGTTGCAGGTATGCCTCGGTCACCGGCGTATCGTGCTGCTCGCGTTCGGACTGATCCTGGTCGCGACAGTGGCCTTGTTCGTCGTCGTGCCGAAGGGGTTTCTGCCGAGCGACGACACGGGCCAGTTGTTCGTGTTCGACGAAGCCGACCAGGACGTCGGCTTCGACGAGATGGCGCGCAAGCACAGCCAGGCGGCCAAGATCATCCGCGACGATCCGAACGTTGCCGGCGTCATGGCATTCATGGGCGTGTCGGGAAGCAGCGCGACGCTGAATCTTGGCCGCATGATCGTCACGCTCAAGCCGCGCAGCGAGCGCGGCTCGCCGGAGCAGGTCATCCAGGAGTTGCGCCCGAAGCTTCAGGGTATTCCCGGCTTCAAGGTCTACCTGCAGAACATCCCGATCATCCGCATCGGCGCGCACCTGACCAAGACCGAGTTCCAGTACGCGCTGCAGGATATCGATACCAAGGAACTGTTTGCCTTCGTGCCCAAGCTCGTCGACGCGGTGTCCAAACTCGAAGGCTTCCAGGACGTGACCAGCGACCTGCTGATCGCCCAGCCCGAAATGGACGTCAAGATAGACCGTGATGCCGCCTCGGCGGTCGGCGTGACGGCCGCGCAGATCGAGGGCGCGTTGTACACGGCCTTCGGCCCGCAGCAGGTGTCGACGATCTACACGTCGATCGACCAGTACTGGGTGCTGATGCAGGTCGATCCGAGCCGGCAGGGCGACCCGAATGTGCTCAGCCAGATCTACATTTCCTCGAACGGCGGCCGCTCGGGCAACGGCCAGCAGGTGCCGCTGTCGGCGGTGGCGCATTTCGACAAGTCGGTGGGGCCGGCGACGATCAGCCACCTTGGCCAGGTGCCGGCAGTCACGCTGTCATTCAACCTCGCTCCGGGCGTATCGCTCAGCCAGGCAGTAGAGCGTATCGACAAGGCGGTTGCGCAGCTGAAAATGCCGGACACGATCACCGGTCAGTTCCAGGGCACGGCGCAGGCCTTCCAGTCGTCGATCGCCGGGATGGGCCTGCTGCTGGCGCTGGCGATCTTCGTGATCTACCTGGTGCTGGGTATCCTGTACGAGAGCTTCATCCATCCGCTGACGATCCTGTCGGGGTTGCCGACTGCTGCATTTGGCGCATTGTTGACATTGATGCTTTTTGGAATCGACCTCAATCTGTACTCGGCCGTCGGCCTGATCATGCTGATCGGCATCGTCAAGAAGAACGCGATCATGATGATCGACTTCGCGGTCGAAGCCGAGCGCGGCGGCAAATCCGCCGAGGAGGCGATCTTCGAAGCCTGCCTGGTGCGATTCCGCCCGATCATGATGACGAGTTTTGCGGCGCTGTTTGGAACGCTGCCGATCGCGCTGGGCCTGGGCGCCGGCGCCGAATCGCGCCGGCCGCTCGGCCTTGCCGTGGTCGGCGGCCTGCTGACCTCGCAAGTGCTGACGTTATACCTGACACCGGTGATCTACCTGTATTTCGACGGCTTGCAACAGCGCCTGCGGCGGCGACGGAGTTCGGCCGGCTCGACTGTTTCCGCGCACCATATCGGCAGCGTGGCGCGCGAATAGCGGGCCGCAGCGTCCCGTGCGCTTTAAAGCGGTTTCGTTACCCGGATCACGCCGGGGTCGTCGAAGGCCGGGCGACGGCTGAAACCCAGGTGCTCGCACAGTTCGAGCATCGTCGCGTTCTCCGCGAGCACGTCGCCCCACAACTCGGTAGCTCCGAGGGTGCGACTGGCCTCCATCAAGCGTTCCATGAGCAGCGTGCCGACGCCGTGGCCGGCAAGCTGGTGCTGCACGACGAGAGCGAACTCCGCGCTCAGCGTCACCGGGTCGATGAAGGCGCGCGCGACGGCGTGGATTTCCGGTTCCTTGGCGCTTGGCGGGTCGATTAGCACGAGCGCGACCGCATGCTCGCGATCGATGTCGCACAGCTTGCGCGCGAGCGCCTCGGGAAGTTCGGTGATCGGATGCAGGAAGCGATAACGCACTTCCTGCGCGGTCAGGCCGGCAAAGCCGCGCTGCAGCGCCTCGAAGTCATCCGGATGAATGTCACGCAGGATCAGGCGCATGCCTTCGTGCGTGAGGAAAATTTCGCCTTCTTCGGGCGGCGCAGGCGGCTTTGCGTTGTCGGCAGCGACTCGTCGCCCGGCATAGCCCAGATAGAGCTTTTCCTTGCGGCGGCGGGTATTTGCTAGAGTGTCCATGGTTGGGACCTTGCCCGGCGCCGTTAGAGCAGGCCACCTAGCGGTGGCGTTCGTTCAGCGCCAGTCAAGCCTAATGTGCCATTGCAGGCCACCGCTGTCGAACTTCATGACCCCGCAAGAACTCGAAACGCTCTGCAAGGACTGGCCCGGTGTCGCCAGCAGCATCAAGTGGGAAGACGACCTGGTCTTCTCCGTCGCGGCAAAGATGTTCGCCGTAGTCGGCTTGCGTGGACCGCACAGCGGCCGCCTGTCGTTCAAGGTCGACAAGGACCGCTTTCTCGAACTGACCGACCAGCAGGGCATGATTCCGGCGCCGTACATGGCGCGTGCGTTCTGGGTCTCGATCGTCGAGCCGGAGCGCTTCGCGCGCGCCGAGATCGAGGCGTTCGTGCGCCGCTCGTACGAACTCGTGCGCGCCGGCCTGTCGAAGAAATTGCAGGCCAAACTCGCCAGGCCGTAGGGTGGGCCTTGGCCCACCGCCCTTGAGTCGACAAGCCGAAAGCGGTGGGCCAAGGCCCACCCTACGTTGCTGGCTGAAGGCCTCCCTCCAAAGGGGGAACCCAACTCGCGTTGAGTTTCAGCCGGCCAGCCGGAGCCCCCATAGTGGCGGCTATTGGACGCGTTTCGCCGGCGCTGAGTCGGAACACCAATGAGGTCACGTCAATGAGGTCACGCCGATGAGGTCACGCCAATGAGGTCACGCCAATGAGGTCACGCCAATGAGGTCACGCCAATGAGGTCACGCCGATGAGATCACGCCGATGAGGTTGGGAGAGGTTGGGTGGGAATGTGTTGCATACCCGGAGTGCGCACCCAGTGAAATTAGCGTCTCATCTGCGCAAACGTGACGAAGTGGCCTCCTGGCTCGCGGTAGCCGACCTCGGTCGAACCATAGAATGTTTCGCGCCGTGGCATGATGATTTCGACTCCCTGAAGCGTGGAAGCCAGGGCAACGATATCGCTCACTTCGACAAAAAGGAACGTTTTATCGTTGTGGAAAACAGCGCTGTGCAAAGCGGAATCCCTGGCCAGGGATGCGCTGGTCTGATACATGACTTCGACCGCGCCGTTCGTGAGTATGACGAAGGCGAGGCGTTCGCCGTCCGCGGCCTCGACCGGCCGTTCGAACCCGAGCCGCTCCTGGCAGAACGACAGGCTCGGCTCGATCGCACCGACAATCAACACCGGCGTGGATTTTCTGATCTGTGTCGTTGACATTGCGATCTCCGGGGGCGACCCAACGAATGGATCATGAGCGCGGGGCGTGGCGATGATAAACTCCCCTGCTGCAGCGTACTGGCAGGACTCCTGCGTCCGTACGAGCGGCTCTGGGGGCCGTCGCAGCCATTCAGGGGGTGCGTACACTCCTTGGTTCCCGCGCCGCGGCGGAGCGCAAACGCTTATTCGCACGATATTTTTGAGGCTGATCACGGATGTCCGGCAAGTCCGATTCACTGAAAACGATCTTCTATGCGCTCGGCGCGAATTTCGCGATCTTCGTATCCAAGCTCGTCGCGGCGCTGATGACCGGTTCGGGTTCGATGCTGGCCGAAGCGGTGCACTCGCTCGCCGACTGCGCGAACCAGGGCCTGCTGCTGATCGGCATGCGCAATGCCAAGCGCGCGGCTTCGCCCGAACATCCGCTCGGTTTCGGCAAGGTCATTTATTTCTGGTCGTTTCTCGTCGCGCTGCTGCTGTTCAGCGTCGGCGGCACGTTTTCCTTCTATGAGGGAATGCACAAACTGAAAAACCCCGAAGCGCTGCGCTCGCCCTGGATCGCGGTAGGCGTGCTGGTCTTCGGTATCGTCGCCGAATCGTTCTCGATGTGGGGCTGCATGCGCGAGGTCAACAAGGCCAGGGGCGATACGAACCTCTGGCGCTGGGTGCGGCAGAGCCGGCAAAGTGAATTGATCGTCGTATTCGCGGAAGACCTTGCAGCTCTGGTCGGGTTGGGCATCGCGCTGGTCGCCGTGGTCGCGACGACGATGACCGGCGACCCGGTGTACGACGCCATCGGCTCGATCGCGATCGGCGTGCTGCTCGGCCTGATTGCTGTCTTCCTGGCGCGGCAGGTTTCCAAGCTGCTGGTCGGCAAGAGCGCCGAGGCCGGCGTGCGCGAAGCGATCGCCGAATTCGTACGCGCGCAACCCGAAGTCGAGCAGGTGTTCAACCAGATCACGTTGCAGCTCGGCCCCGACATCATGGTCGCCACCAAGGCGAAAATGCGCGGCGACCTGTCGGGCCGCGAACAGGTCGAGGCGATCAACCGCGTCGAGGCCGCAATGAAGACGCAGTTTCCGGAAATCCGCTGGTCGTTCTTCGAGCCGGACATAGAAGACTGATCTTGTTCGCCGCCACGTCAGCAGCGGCAATGCGGGGGCTGCGCTTCCCGTTGCGTCAGGGCTATGGAAGGACGGACATGCGTGCGCTTTTTGCTTTCGCGCTTTTTCTCGCAGCATCGACCGCGGTAGCCGCCGGACCGGATTGGACCGCTTACGGCGGTGACGGCCGCGGCCAGCGGCACGCGTCTGCGACACAGATCACGCCGCAGAATGTCGAACGTCTCGAACTTGCCTGGAGCTTCCGTACCGGCGAACTCGGCCAGGGCTTCATACGTGCGCCCGATGCGCTGACATTCGAGGCGACGCCGCTGCTGATCGGCGACACGCTGTACTTCGATACGGCCACCGGCAAGGTGTTCGCTCTCGACGCAGCGACGGGTGCGGAGCGCTGGCGCTTCGACGCCCAGGTCGATCCTGGCCGTTACTACTCGGAAATGACGTCGCGCGGCGTCAGTTACTGGCGCGACGCGCACGTGCAAACCGGCGGCGCCTGCGCCGAGCGGATCGTCTTCGCCACGATAGACGCGCGCCTGTTTGCGCTGGATGCGCGCAGCGGCAAGCGTTGCGCGGATTTTGGCGATTCGGGCGAAGTGGCGTTGTGGAAAGGTGTACGTTTGCGCAGCCGCGCGGACTACAACGTGACCTCGCCGCCGGCGATTGCCGGCGACATCGCCATCGTCGGTTCGGCGATCGGCGACAACCGCGGCACCGACCTCGAACTCGGCGTCGTGCGGGCGTTCGACTTGCGCAGCGGCAGGGAGCTGTGGCACTGGGATCCGGTTCCGCGCACGGCGAAGCTGCCTGCCGACGCAGCCAACCCCGAGTTTGTCGACGTCGAGGCGCAGCAGGCACGCTGGACCGGTGCGGCAAATGCGTGGGCGCCGTTCGCGGTCGATGCCGAACGTGGCCTGGTTTTCATTCCCACCGGGTCGGCGAGCCCTGACTTTTTCGGTGGCGAACGCCCCGGTGACGATCACTGGGCGAATTCGATCGTCGCACTGCGCGCGGCAAGCGGCGAATTCGTCTGGGGCCGCCAGCTCGTCCATCACGACCTGTGGGACTACGACGTTTCCTCGCAGCCGATGCTCGTAGACCTGGAGCGCGATGGCGTCACGTTCGCCGCGCTCGTGCAGTTGACCAAGACCGGCCAGGTTTTCGTGTTCAATCGCGAAACCGGCGATCCGCTGTTCCCGGTCGAAGAGCGCGCCGTGCCGCAGGACGCGGTCGCCGGCGAGACGCCGGCGCCGACGCAGCTCTATTCTTCATTGCCGCCCCTGGTGCCGCAGGCACCGGTCAAGCCTGACGATGCGGCAGGCTTGACACCCTGGGATCGCGACAAGTGCCGCGAACAGATCGGTGCGCTGCACAGCGAAGGCATGTTCACGCCGCCGAGCCTGCTCGGCACGATCGAACGGCCCGGCTATGCCGGAGGATCGAACTGGGGCGGCGGTGCATGGGATCCGCTGCATCAATTGCTGATTGCCAATGTCATGGATCTGCCAGTGGTCGTCGTGCTGATTCCACGCGACCAGTTCGAGACACAGCGCGACTCCGGTGCGTACGACGGCTGGGAGTTCGCGCGCCAGACCGGCACGCCGTACGGCCTGCGGCGCAAGGTGCTGCTTTCGCCGCTCGGCGCTCCGTGCACGAGGCCCCCGTGGGGCAAGCTTGTCGCCCTCGATCTTGCGCACGGGAAAATCGCCTGGGAAAAGCCGCTGGGCACGTCGCGCGACCAGGCGCCCTGGCCGTTCTGGAATACCCTCGGCACGCCGAACCTGGGCGGCCCCCTGACGACGGCCGGCGGCCTGACGTTCATCGGCGCCACGACCGACAATTTCCTGCGCGCATTCGACACGGCCAGCGGTGCGGAATTGTGGAAAATGCGCATTCCGGCCGGCGCCCAGGCCACGCCGATGAGTTACGAACGCGGCGGCCGCCAGTTTGTCGTCGTCGCCGCCGGCGGCCACGCCAAGCTCGGCACGACGCGCGGCGACTATGTTCTGGCCTATGCGCTGCCCGCAAGCACGAATTAGGGTTAACCCCTGAACCCCAGTCCTAGCCCCTAGTCCCTAGTCCCAAGTCCCTCAGCGTATTGCCCCGCTAACACCGATCGAAAAGTGCACTTGCGGCGCCGGGTTTTCGAAACCGGCCGGCCACAGATGCAGGCCTTCGGCGCGCACGAGCGTGTAGACGTAGGGTTGGTCGTCGACGTCCTCGCTGAGGCGGCCGTCGACCATGCCGCTCACCGAAATGAAGCGGTCGTGCGGATAGTCGTGGCTTTCGACGTAGCCTTCGAGCACGGCGATGAATCGTCCCTGTGGCGGTTCTTTCGGGCGTGGCCGCTGACCGCCGTCGAGTGGATAGGCGAGGATGACGATTTCGCTGGTTTCGGCGCGGTTGCGTACTTCGACGATGCGGCCGCCCCAGAGAATTTCTGCGCCGCGATAGACGTCCGGCATTGTGGCCGCCATGTCGGGCGCTATGTTCTGCGGCGTCTGCATCGGCTTCAACACGGGCGGCGGCGTGCAGGCTACTAGCGCCATGGTCAGCGCGATTGTGCAGCTGCGGAAAAGGACGCGAGGATTGAGCATGCGGGCGCGCAGAAAGTCGGCTGTTGAATCCGCTATTGTCCACGGATCGGGCGCGTGAGGATATGGCGCCATCGCCGCTCAGGGATAATAATTTGCCAGTTGATTCGCAGCGGCGATTCGTTGGCGCGCGACGTCATTCACGCGTCAACCACTCGAGGCGCACCTGGCCGGGGCCGCTGACTTTCAGGCGATCCTGCAGCACCGGCATCAGCCGGCGCAGCTGCTGGTCGAACTGCCACGGCGGATTGACGATGACCATGCCGCAGCCATTCAGGCGCAGCGCGGAATCATCGGGCTGGCGCAGCAGTTCGACGACGAGCGTCTTGCCGATCTTGTGCGATGCGAACCAGCGATGGAACGGCCGGGTCTGCTCGCGCAACTTGATCGGGTACCAGATGGCGTACATGCCGGTCGGCCAACGTGAATATGCCGTGGCCAGCGCAGCCTGGATCAAGCGAAATTCCTCTTCCTGAGCCTCGAATGGCGGATCGATCAGCACGAGTCCGCGGCGTTCCTTCGGCGGGACGAGAGCGCCGAGTGCGGCGTAACCGTCGCGCTCGTGCACACCGACGCGCGCGTCGTGCGCGAACAGTTTTCTGAGTTGCGCAGATTCGTCAGGCTGCAACTCGCAGAGCACTGCGCGATCGGTGTCGCGCATCGAGTTGGCTGCAATCAGGGGCGAGCCTGGATAGAGCGCAACCTCGCCGGATGCGCCGCTCGGATTGAGCGATCGCAGGAGGTCGAGGTAAGCCTGCAAAAGCGGCGGCGGCGATTTCACATCGAGCAGACGCAGCACGCCGTCGGCAGCCTCGCCGGTCTTTTCCGCCTGCATGCCGCGCAGATCATATTTGCCGGCGCCAGCATGCGTGTCGAAATAGCAGAAGGGCGCGGCCTTCTGTTTCAGCGCGTCGAGCAGCCCGATCAGGACCGTGTGCTTGAAAACGTCGGCGAAATTGCCGGCGTGAAAGGCGTGACGATAGTTCATGCGCGATGCCGAAAAAGGGTGCCGCCTGCGCCGCTGACGATCTTCCTGTTGCCTGCGCGCAGGACAGGGCAGGTGGGGAGACCGCGAGGGCCGTGCAGTTTTTCCTGAAGTAATTGAACGGCGCCGATCAAAAGGGTTGAAATTGCCGCACACAGTGTAGCAAGGTGCAGGACTGATCACCGGTCTGTGGCTGCGATGGATTTTCAAAACACGAAACTTGCCGCGATGCTGTCGCGTCGGCGCTTTGTCCAGGGCGTAGCCGTGGGTGGAGCGGCTGCAGCACTCGGACTCGGGCGCGCGAGCACCGCTGCGCCGATTCGTCCACGGGTCGCCGAATTGTCTGGCACGCAATTCGATCTCGACATCGGCATGCTGCCGGTCAACATCACCGGCGCACAACGCGTCGCGACCGTGGTCAATGGCAGCCTGCCAGCGCCGGTGCTGCGCTGGCGGCAGGGCGACACGGTCACGCTGTGCGTGCGCAATTCGCTGGCCACGACGAGTTCGATTCACTGGCATGGCATCGTCCTGCCGGCCGACATGGACGGCGTGCCGGGCCTGAGTTTCATGGGAATTGCGCCGGGATCGAGCTACACGTACCGGTTCACGGTCAACCAGTCCGGGACCTACTGGTACCACAGCCACTCGCGCTTTCAGGAACAGACCGGGTTGTACGGCGCGATTATCGTCGAATCGCGCGCGGGCGAACGCCAACGTGCCGAACGCGAGCACGTCGTGCTGCTGTCGGACTGGAGCGACTCGGATCCCGAGCACATCTACGCGACGCTGAAGAAACAGAGCAACTACTACAATTTTGCCCGACCCACGGCCGGCGACTTCCTGCGCGACGCGCAGGCGCGGAGCGTCGGAGCCGCACTGGACCGGCGCGCCATGTGGAACCGCATGCGTATGGATCCGACCGACCTGGCCGATGTGTCCGGCTATGCCTATACCTACCTCATGAACGGCGTGGCGCCAGCCGGCAACTGGACCGGCTTGTTTGCGCGCGGCGAGAAGGTACGGCTGCGCTTCATCAACGGCGCGTCGATGAGCTTCTTCGACGTGCGCATTCCGGGGCTGAAGCTCACGGTCGTCGCGAACGACGGCCAGGACGTCGAACCGGTAACAGTCGATGAGTTCCGCATCGGGCCAGCCGAGACGTGCGACATCGTCGTCGCGCCGGACGACGACCGCGCCTACACGATCTTTGCGCAGTCGATGGACCGTTCCGGCTACGCGCGCGGCACGTTGGCGCCGCATGAAGGCATGCAGGCCGACGTTCCTGCGCTCGATCCGCGAGCGCTCCTGACGATGGCTGACATGATGGGCGACATGTCGGGGATGTCCGGCATGGAGCATGGCGCTATGGATCATGGCGCAATGGATCATTCCGCCATGCCGACGAAGGGCAGCGAAGGAAGCTGCGGCGCGAACATGCCCGGGATGAAGATGGGCTCGGCGCCCAACGTCAAGGTCGGACGCGGCGTCGACATGACCGTCGCAACGCCACGCACGAACCTGGACGATCCCGGAATCGGCCTGCGCGACAACGGCCGACGCGTACTGAGCTATGCCGATCTGCACTCAGTGACGGGTCCGGTCAGCGCCGACACGCAGCGCGAAATCACGCTGCACCTGACCGGGCACATGGGCCGCTACATCTGGTCGTTCGACGGACTCAAATTTTCCGATGCGGAACCCTTGCGCCTGGCGCACGGCGAACGCGTGCGTATCAGCCTGGTCAACGACACGATGATGACGCATCCGATCCATCTGCACGGAATGTGGAGCGAAGTCGAAACGGCCGACGGCGAATTCCTCGTGCGCAAGCACACGGTTGTGGTGCAGCCGGCGCAGAAGCTCAGCTATCGCGTCAATGCCGACGCGCTCGGGCGCTGGGCCTATCACTGCCACCTGCTCTACCACATGGAAGGCGGGATGTTCCGCGAGGTCCTGGTCGCGTGACCCTGCACGCGCGGGCGAACGTCTTGCGCTTGGCGCGCAACTGCGTGAGCGACGGCTGGTCGCGCAGGTTGAGCATGATGCTCGCGTTGTCGATGTTGGCGGCGCCGGCTGCAGCGGGCGCGCAAACGGTCCGGGAAGATCCCGGGCACGTCGCGCCGCCGCCGGCCGCGCAGCCGATGGCGCCGATGTCCATGCAGGAAATGGATCGCGTCATGGACATGCACGACGATCCGCTGCTGGCGATGTTCAAGCTCGACCAGCTCGAGCGCGCGCACGGCGACGAAGCGTATGCGACCTCGTGGGAAGCCGAGGGCTGGATCGGCCGCGATTTCGACAAACTCTGGCTGCGCAGCGAGGGCGAACGTGAGGATGGCGTCACCGACGCGCGCATCGAAGCGTTCTGGGACCATGCATTTGCCAGTTTCTGGGACTGGCAACTCGGCGTGCGCCATGATTTCGCCAGCGGCCCCGCTGCCCGTCGTGACTGGGCGGCGTTCGGCGTGCAGGGGCTGGCGCCTTACTGGTTCGAAATCGAAGCGACGGCGTACGTTGGCGAGCAAGGTCGCACCGCGATGCGGCTGCGCGCCGAGTACGAACTGCTGCTGACTCAGCGCCTGATCCTGCAGCCCGAGCTCGAAGCAAACGTGTACGGCAAAAGCGACCCGTCTCGCGACGTCACCGACGGATTGTCCGACTTCGAGGTCGGCCTGCGGCTGCGCTACGAGATTCGGCGCGAGTTTGCGCCATATGTCGGCGTGGTCTGGACGCGTCGTTTCGGCGACTCGGACCTCATGACCCGGCATGCTGGCAGTGACACTCAGCTCGTAGCTG
>Ga0163162_10003854_pt1 | contig 14395 bp, 7 predicted proteins | sample S55metaG_FD_115310 | JGI IMG/M metagenome (GOLD analysis project Ga0163162, IMG submission 115310) | Switchgrass rhizosphere microbial communities from Kellogg Biological Station, Michigan, USA - S5-5 metaG | ecosystem: Host-associated > Plants > Roots > Rhizosphere > Soil | place: USA: Michigan...
GACATTGTGCCGCGCCACTTTCCGACGGTGCTCGCTAAATCCGACGACGAGAGCAAGTTTTTCCAAGGTTCCGGCCGCGCCGAATTGGGGGACAAAATTTTCAGCGATGCCGCGCCCCTCTCCGCCCGCGTCATCGTCAATCGCGTTTGGGATTGGCATTTTGGCAAAGGGCTGGTGGGCACGGCCAGCGATTTCGGCACGCAAGGCGAGAGGCCCACGCATCCGGAATTGCTCGACGATCTGGCTGCGAGGTTTATCGCTAACGGCTGGTCGCTCAAGTGGCTGCATCGCGAAATTATGTTGTCCTCCGCCTACCGGCAATCCAGCGCCCCCCGCGAAGACGCCGAACAGGTGGACTCGACTAACAAGTTCTTATGGCGCATGAATCCGCGGCGCCTGGATATCGAGGCCTATCGCGATTCCATCATGCATGCCTCGGGGACGCTCAGCGACAAGTTGTACGGTGTATCGATCGATTTCGACGATGTGAAGAACGACCGCCGCACGGTTTACGCGCGCATCAGCCGGGGACGCCTGAATACCGTCCTGCGGCTCTACGATTTCCCGGATCCGATGCAGAGCAGTCCCGGGCGGGATTTGACCACCACGCCGCTACAGCAGTTGTTTGTGATGAACAGCCCGTTCATTCAAAATCAGGCGGAGGCGTTCGCCCACTCGGCGGACAGCGAACCGGACAACGCGGCGAAGATCCGCAAGCTATTTCACACAATTTTGTTACGCGAGCCGAACCCGGCCGATATCGACCGGGGCATGACTTACTTAGCCCAGGCGACGCTGGCACAATATGCACAGGCTCTCCTTTCCGTGAACGAGGTGATTTTTTGGCCATGACAACTTCAAGGCGTGAGTGGATTCAATCTCTCTGTGGCGGACTTGGATCCGTCGGATTACTTGGCTCTCTAGCCAGCACCTCGGCGCAGGCCGCGACCACGGGCCATTACACCGGTCCGGCGATTGCGCCCAAAGCCAAGCACGTCATTTTTCTGTTCCTGACGGGCGGGCCTTCGCAGCTGGATATGTTCGATCCGAAGCCCGTTCTGGCGAAGTATGCGGGCCAGCGCCCCGCAGCGGTCAGCGGCTTCCGCACGGAGCGTGAAACGGGTGGCTTGCTTCCGTCGCCGTTCCAGTTTAAGAAGTATGGGCGCGGCGGCGTCGATGTCAGTGAATTGTGCCCGCAGATCGCCTCGGTAATCGACGATGTGTGCGTCATCAAGTCGATGTACACTTTCAACCCGACGCACACGCAGGGCAAAAACCTGGCGCATTCGGGCAGCATTCTGGCGAATCGTCCCAGCATGGGCGCGTGGATTACTTATGGCCTGGGCACGGAAAACGAGAATCTCCCGTCGTTCGTAGTGCTCAGCCAGAACACGGAAGGAAGTTCCCTGTGGCGCGCGGGCTTTCTGCCGTCGGAATATCAGGGCGTCCCGTTTAATTCGAGCGAGACCGATCCCGAAAAGATGATTCGCGACTTGCGCAACAAGCAACTGGATCCGCAGGCGCAGCGCAAGCAGCTGGATCTGATTCAGGCGATGAACCGGGACTACTCGGCGAGTTTTGGCGCAGACTCATTCCTCGACGGCCGCCTGAAGGCCATGGAATCGGCTTATCGCGTGCAATTCGAGGCGATGGACGTGTTCGACGTGCGCAAGGAGTCGGATGCCATCCGCGAAGAATACGGCAAGAACAGCTGGGGCAACAGCTGTTTGCTGGCCCGCCGGCTGGTCGAACGCGGCGTTAGGTACATCCACCTGTATCCGTCGGGTGCGCCCGATCCGGTCGTGCGCCCCGACTGGGACGATCACAAGGACATCTTTACTTCGCTGCGCACACGCTGCCCCAACATGGATCAGGCTGCGGGAACCCTCATTCGCGATCTGAAGCGCCGCGGTCTGCTCGACGAGACGCTGGTGGTTTGGGGCGGTGAGTTCGGCCGCACGCCGGTTTCAGAAGCCGGTGACGGTCGGGATCACAATCCTTACGGCTACACCATGTGCCTTGCGGGCGGCGGCGTAAAGGGCGGCATGGCCTATGGCGCCACTGACGAGTTTGGATTCCGCGCGGTGGAGAATCGGGTCTCGATTCACGACTTGCACGCGACCATTCTGCATCTGCTAGGAATGAATCACGAGCGCCTGACCTATCGCTACGCGGGCCGCGATTTTCGTCTCACCGACGTCTACGGCGAAGTCGTGAAAGACATCATCGCTTAAGCGCTGCTTCCCGCAGCCAGCGACGATCACACAGGCGGGCCGACGCTCTGCACTCCGTTTGCGCTGTAAAATTGGACCTTTGGAAAGAAGAGGATCATGCGCAAGTCCCTGATGATTTCCGCCTGCTTGCTTAGCTCGGCTCTAATGCTGTTGCCATTGATCGGACAACAATCGTCTCCGCCCTCCGCCGATAAGAAACAGAACGCCAAAAAAGGCCCGCCGATTTATCGTGCCTCCGATGAGGAGAAGCAACAGATACAAGCCAAGCTCAAGGAATTGGATGCAGCGATTCAACAGATCAAGGCCAAGCGCGGCGAAGACGATCTGATGGCCGATGTCGAAGTCTACTCGAAGGCCGGGCACTGGCTGCTGGATTACCCGGACGACATCGCGGTCCCCGACGATATTCAGAATCTCCTCGCGGTCCTCGATCAGGGCATAAACCGCGCCAAGGCCCTGCAGAGCGGGCAGTCGCCCTGGGCGTCCAGCCCCGGCCGGAGAATGCATGGAATGTATTCAGCACTCGACGGATCGGTGCAGCCTTACGAAGTGATTGTTCCGGAAAGCTACGATGCCGCCAAGCCGGCGCGGTTGTATGTCTGGTTGCACGGGCGCGGCCAGCGTATGACCGAATCCAATTTCCTCTTCGGCATGCAATCTCCTAATCCAACCTCAACGGCGTATCCGGCAAACGAGGGGCAAATTCAGGTCAATGTTTTTGGGCGTTCCAACACCGGCTATCATTGGACTGCCGAAACCGATATTTTCGAAGCCATCTCCGCGGTTCAGAGGCGATATAAAATCGATCCCGATCGAATTCTACTACGAGGATTTTCACTCGGCGGGGCAGGAGGCTGGAAGTTCGCCCTTCATTACCCGGACCGCTGGGCGGCCGCTGAAATCGGCGCCGGCACCTGGCCGCGGCGATATTTGATGATGGATACTTTTCCGGTGTATCAGCAACCCACGTTGCGCATCGATGAAAACATGACCGAGTGGGCCTTGAACGCTTTCAACCTGCCGCTGGCGGCCCATGATGGAGATAGCGATCCGCAGGTCCCTTCCATCCCGGTTCCGCCGCCGGGCGCGCCGAATCGCGGGCAATTGGAATCCTCGCTGCGCATTCGCGCACAACTGGAGAAGGAAGGGTTCCCATCCGCGGGAGAGCCGGATTTCCTGAAGACCCAAGGGCTGCCCGCGACGTTCATGATTTCGCAGCAGACCGGTCACGGAACCAGCACTCTGGTGCGCGAGCGTTTGAATGCTTTTCTCAAAACCTGGGGCGAACGCGGCCGGACTTCCCCCGATCACATCCGTTTCTTGACCTACACAACCCGCTACAACCAGGATTACTGGGTGACTCTCACGGCGCTCGAAAAACATTACGAGCGCTCCGAAGTAGATGCCGAGCGGCTTTCCGGCGGCGCGAATTATAAAATCATCACCAAAAATATTTCTCGCTTAGATCTGCGCGAGACCTCCCGCGCAGCGAAAATTCACATCGACGGACAGGATCTCTCGGTGAAAGGCGCCCCGCAGATCACGCTCGAAAAGACCGGCGGGTCGTGGAAGGTGGCTTCAGCAAGTTGGCCGGGACTGCACAAGGCGCATGCCCTCCAAGGACCCATCGATGATGCCTTTATCGAACCTTTTCTGGCAGTGCGCCCGACCGGAAAGCCCTGGAATGAGGCGGCCAACAAGCGAGCGCTGGAAAATCTGAATACCTTTCAGCACGCCTACGCCCGCCGCTTCCGTGCCTTGATCCGAGTGAAGGACGACAAAGATGTGACGCCCGAGGATTTCGCCAAATACAACGTGGCCCTGTTTGGAGATCCCGGCAGCAATCGCTGGATTGCCAAAGTCGCGCCAAAATTGCCGGTTAAATGGACCAAACAGTCAATCTCCGTGGGAACGCAGAACTATTCTTCCGACGGCCACATTCCCGTGCTGGTGTATCCCAACCCGCTGAGTCCGTCCCGCTACGTTGTTTTGAACAGCGGCTACACATTCGAGGAGCGCGAGTACACGGGCGATTACGCCATGCCGCGATACGGAGACTTTGCCGTGTTGAAGCTCGATCAGGAGCCCGGGTCCGAAGTGGCGCAGGCGGGCTTTTTCGACGAGTCATGGAAGCTCGCGGGAAAGTAGCCGGGTAAGACCCGGCGAGCCATTCCGACACTCGTCCACAGCCACGAGACCACATTTCTTGCTGGCCGGGAGACACCGGCCGGTCTCGCCAGCCGGCTCAGTGACGACATGCCGGCATGTGGGTTGTGGTCGTCGTGACCGAAGACCGTGAACCCGCTGACGGTGCTCAGGAGTGCGGGCACCGCTGCCTGAAGTGAACCAGCTTGGTCGAGACAAACATCGTTAGCGTCCTAGCAGAAGCTAAGCAAGCCATTTCAGTGCGTATCACATTTAAGATACCTGTTGATACTGGCAAAACCATAGGCTTGGCTTCTATGCTCAAGTGCCAAAGAGCGACGTGCGCTTTTGCTGTCAGCGGGTGCCACGCTCGAATCTGACGCGTGAGGGGGGAGATATGACACGAATTCTAGTCTCACTGGTAATTTTCCTGTTTCCAGTCACAACCGTTACTCTCGCCCAGGTCAGTACAGCCAGCCTTACTGGTCTTGTGACGGACCCGAGTGGCGCCGCCATGCCGGGCGTCACCGTAACCTTGACGTTCGAGGCTACCAATACGGTGAATAGCACCACTACCGATCAGACAGGCTATTACACGTTTCCCAGCGTCGCAGTTGGCGAGTACCAAATCACTGCTGACATCACTGGCTTTAACCGCACTGCCCGCGAATTCAAGTTGGACACCGGACAAAGGGCCCGCGTGGATCTTCCCATGACGGTTGGGTCGGAAAAAACGTCGGTTACCGTCGAGGCCGTCGCACCACAGCTATCCACTCAGGACGCCACGGTAGGCGCGGTGATTGACAACAACTTTATTACGCAGTTTCCCCTGCTGCTTCGCGGCTGGGACGATCTGACCATCCTAGTGGCCGGAGTACAGGGCCTGAGGCAAACCGACCAGGCGGGTGCGGCTAACTCCTCGCGCGCGGGGCAATTCAACGTGCATGGCGTCCGCTCTTTGCAAAACAATTTCCTGCTGGATGGCCTGGACAATAACTCTATCTCCGAGAACGTGCAGGAGTTGAGCACCCAAGTGGTGCGGCCCTCGGTAGATGCGATTCAAGAGTTCAAGATTGAAACGAATCCATACTCGGCCGAGTTGGGACGCCAACCGGGATCTGCCATCAGCGTCACGACTAAGGGGGGCACCAACAAGTTCCATGGCGTCCTGTACGAATACTTGCGAAATCGGGTATTCGACGCGACGGATTTCTTCACGAATCGCAACGGCCTGATCAAACCTCAGAACATCCAGAATCAGTATGGCGGGAACATAGGCGGACCCGTCATCAAGAATAAGTTGTTTTTCTTTAGCGATTGGGAAGGCACCAGGATTCAACGCCAGCTTTCGCGCATCGCAACCGCGCCGCTCGCCAACGAGCGTGCCGGTATCTTCACCACCGCCGCAAGCGGTGCGGCGAAAATAACTTACCCGGTCATCTTTGATCCGACGACCAAAGCCCCCTTCCCGGGCAATGCGATCCCCAGTAACCGGCTCGACACCTCAGCGCAGAAAATATGGTCGCAGATCCCGCTGCCCACGGATCCTAGCCGCCAAGTCGACAACTTCTTCGCCAACCAACCGTTTACCGATAATTCAGACCGCTTCAATCAGCGGATCGACTGGCAGCCGACCTCGAAAGACGCTATCTTCGTCCGCTACAGTTGGTCGACTCGGATCCGGCTCATCCCAGGTACTTTCAATGGAGTGGCCGACGGAACCACCTCCGCGAATTTCGGTAATCAGGACCTGAAGGGCCATGGCGTAGGAGTTGGTTGGACTCGCCCCGTGACGCCGCGCATTGTCAATGAGCTGCGAATCGGCTTTAACCGCAACTATTCGCATCGCCAGCAAATACCCTTCGGCCAGAATTGCAATTCGGATTACATTCCCGGGATCCCCTGTGTCAAACAGGCAGATGGCGGCATTTCCCCGATAACGTTTGCCGGATTCAATACGATCCTTGGCTCCCCGCGCTTCCAGCCGGGATTTCAAGCGACTACGCAGTTCCAATGGGCCGACACCGTCTCCTGGACCCATGGCGCCCACCAGTTCAAGTTCGGCGTCGATATTCGCGGGCCGCTGCGCAACACTTTCTTTGACGTGCCGAACGTAAAAGGCCAGGTGGTTTTCGACAAAATCTTCACCTGCCAGAGAAATGCCGCCAGCCAGTGCGTGGCCGGGACCGGAATCTCCTACGGGGACTTCGATCTGGGGCAGGTGCAGACGGCTGGACTAACGAACTACTACGTGGTTGACCAGCGAATCCATATGTATTCATTTTTCCTCCAGGACGACTTCAAGGTGACGCGCAAGCTCACGCTAAACCTCGGCCTGCGCTACGACTATGCGCCGTCCGCGCTCGAGGGGCGCAACCGCATGACCAATTTCAACCCGGCCGGCGCCGGCTCCCTGGTCTTTGCCAAGGACGGATCGATCGAGAACCGGACGTTGGTCAGCGCAGACAAGAACAACTGGGGCCCTCGCGGCGGCCTCGCCTATCAGCTTGCGACGAATACGGTCCTCCGCATGGGCTACGGAATCTTCTACTCGTTGCTCGATCGTATCGGCAGCGAGGACCAACTCGCGCTGAATCTTCCCAACCTGGTTGATGTTACCGTTGCACTCCCGTCGACGGCACCCGCGCCGGTCTTCATTCTGCAGAACGGATTTCCGTCGAACCTTCTGGATCCGAACCAACCGAACCTGACGCAATTGGTGCGTGTGAGGTCGATCAACCAAAATGATCCCAAGCCGTACGTGCAGCAATGGAGCGCCGGATTCCAGCAAGTGTTACCAGCCGGGCTGTTCGTCGACCTCAATTATGTGGGCACGAAGACCACCCGCCTGAATACGCTGAGGAACCTCAACCAGCCGATCTCCACCATCGTCGGCGGCGTGCAGACGGCAACCACCGTGCTGCCGTATCCGGCGTTCAACCAAATAGAGTATATGGACGCGGGCGGCAACTCCATTTATCACGGTCTGGATGCCACCCTGGAGCGGCGATTTAAGTCCGGCCTAGGATTCCGGATCGCATATACCTGGTCAAAGTCGATTGACAACTCGGTTGAGCAGCAGGGCGTGGGAGGCTCCAACGCATTCGGTCAGGACTCGCGCAATGCCGCAGCCTGGCGAGGGCCGAGCGACTTCGACATCCCTCAACGAATTATTGGAAGCTATATTTACGATCTACCGTTCGGCAAGGGCCGGAAGTTTGCGAATCAAGGCTTCATGTCACATTTGTTGGGCGGTTTCCAGATAAGCGGTTCTGCATTCCGCCAATCCGGGCGTCCGATCACTCTCTTTGCCACCACCAACGATGCCTCGATTGATCACGGGCTACAGCACGCGCTGCCCAACATCGTCGGCCCTCCGATCCTCCCGCACAGCATCGATTGCTGGTACTACCAATCCAACAGCTCGCTTTGCCGGGCCCTGTTGCCTGGCCAGGCCAATTTCGCGGTCGTCCCGGCGCCGGGCGTCTACGGAAATGCAGGCCGGAACATTCTGCGCGGTCCCGGGTCCATAGGAACCGATTTCTCGCTACACCGCGACTTCGTGTTCAGCGAATCACGCGAGCTCGAGTTCCGCTGGGAAGTCTTTAATGTCGCAAATCATCCATTATTTGGACTTCCAACCACCAATATGAGCGGGACCTCGGCCGGAGCCATCACGACACTTGCGGGTGACCCCCGGATTATGCAGTTCGCCCTCCGTTTGAAATTCTAGGAAAGTGGCATCCGACACCTGATTTCGCATGCCCCTGGGTCTCGACAAGTTTTAAGTTGGCCTTCGATCTGATATCTTCGCTTCCTAGGAGCAACGAACGTGACAAGACGGATTGCCGGACTATTGATCGTATGGGCAGGCGCACTCCTGGCCCAACAAACGGGGGGCTCTTCCAGAACGTTCGCGAACCGTTGCACCATCTGCCATGGCGGTGACGGCAATGGAACCGACCGCGCGCCTGCGATTCTCACGTTTGTGGCGGCGCACTCCGACACGGAACTTGCCACCCTAGTTCGAACGGGCCGGCTTGAAAAAGGCATGCCTCGCTTCGACTTCACCGGCGATGAGATGGCAGCGCTGCTGGCCCATCTGCGTGGTCTAGTCTCGGGGACCGCCCAGGCCGATGGCGAGCCTGGCGCGGGAAACCGTGGCGTTGCAGGGCTGTTTCAACCGCATCCGGTCAGCTTGAAACTACAAGACGGACGCACGCTCCAAGGGACCCTGACCAGCGAGTCGCGCTACAGCGCGACAGTGCTGACAAGCGATGGCAAATTCCATCTCCTCGCTCGCGATGGCGACAGTTACCGCGAACGCGCAATTGAGCCCAAGCAAGACTGGGCGAGCTACAACGGCAGTGACAGCGGGAACCGTTATAGCCGCCTGGAACAAATCAACACGAATAACATCCAGCACCTTGCTCCGGCATGGACCTTTCCGGTTCCCAACGCGCCGCGCCTGGAAGTCACTCCAGTGGTCGTCGACGGCATCATGTACATCACGGGGCCGAACGAGGCTTATGCGCTCGACGCCGTAACCGGACGGCAGATCTGGACGTTTCGCACGCCGCGGACTCCGGGCCTCCTGAGCGAGGCCGGCGGAGGCGCCAACCGCGGAGTGGCGATCGCGGGCGATCGCGTCTTCATGATCACGGATAATGCGCATTTGCTGGCTTTAGATCGTAAGACCGGAACAAAGCTTTGGGACGTGACCATGGCGGATGCAAACGAGGGCTATAGCGCATCGGCGGCTCCGCTGGTGGTTGGCGACCTGGTGCTTTCCGGCGTGGCCGGCGGCGAGGAGGGCGCGCGCGGGTTTGTGGATGCCTACAAAGTCGCCAGCGGCGAGCGCGCCTGGCGTTGGTATTCTATTCCTGCACGCGGTGAAAAAGGCTCGGAAACCTGGGTCGGAAATGCGATCGACCACGGTTGCGGCGCAACCTGGTTGACGGGCTCCTACGACCCCGTCCTCGGACTGGTGTACTGGGCAATCGGCAATCCCTGCCCGGATTTCAACGGAGATGATCGTAAGGGAGACAACCTTCATACATCGAGTGTGGTGGCCCTGGACCCAAAGAGCGGAACATTGAAATGGGCCTACCAGTTCACGCCGCACGACATGCATGACTGGGACGCGGTGCAGCCCATGCTGCTGGTTGACGAACAGTGGCAGGGCCGGCCGCGCAAACTGCTGCTGCACGGCGATCGAAACGGATTCTTTTTCGTTTTGGATCGGACCAACGGAGAACTGCTGCTCGCCAAGCCGCTTTCGAAGGTAAACTGGGCCACCGGATACGGGAAAGATGGCCGGCCGATTTTCACTGAGCATTTCGATTCGACATTGGAAGGAGCGCTGGTTTGCCCCGGTGTCGGTGGAGGAGCGAACTGGCCCTCGACTGCTTACGATCCAATATCGAAGCTGTTCTACGTGAGGGCCACCGATGGTTGCGCCATCTACACAAAGGATCCTTCCCCTATCGACATGGGCCAGAGGTTTTTTGGGGGCACGGGCGTAAGCCAAGGCAGCGAGGTTTTCATCCGTGCGATCAATATTCAGACCGGCGAGAAGGCGTGGGATTACAAACTGCCCCTGGGCAGCAGCTCGGGAACGCTGGCGACTGCCGGGGGACTAGTCTTCTTTGGAGAGAGCGGAGGGACTTTCACCGCTGTAGACCACAGCACTGGAAAACCGCTCTGGCACTTTGAGACGGGCCAGCCATGGAGGGCTTCGCCCATGACCTATATGGTCGGCGGCAAACAATATGTGGAGCTCGCCGGCGCGGGCGGGATATTTACATTCGCTCTAGTGCAATGAGGAGAGTTGAGGTTATGACATCCAGGATTCGAAAACTTTGCCTCTGTTTCGGCATCGCGGTTGGGTTGCAGGCACAGTCCGGCAACTTGAATATTTATTTCATTGATGTGGAGGGCGGAGCGGCAACGTTGGCCGTAACTCCGTCCGGCCAGTCGCTGCTAGTGGATACTGGAAATCCCTCGCCCACAGATCGAGATGCGAAGCGTATTTTTGAAGCTGCCCAGCTTGCCGGAATCAAAAAGATCGATGCGGTAATCATCACCCACTATCACGGCGACCACTCGGGCGGCGTAGTGGCGCTCTCAAAGTTGATCCCCATCGATAAGTTTTACGATCACGGCGACTCGGCGGAAGCCGCAGGGAATCCGCGCGCTGCGCAGATGTGGGAAGCCTATAAAGGAGTTGCGGACGGAAAGCGCGTGGTCGTGAAACCAGGCGACAAGATCCCACTCAAAGGCGTGGATGTCACTGTGGTTGCCTCCAACGGAAAGGTGATCGACAAGCCGATCAAATCCGAGAGCCCGAATCCTCTTTGCAAAGACACCCAGCAAAAGGAACCCGATCCGACGCAACCGGAAAACTTTCTAAGTGTTGGCACGCTACTCACCTTCGGAAAGTTCAAGTTCCTCAATTTGGGCGATCTTACCTGGGACAGGGAGCTGATGCTCGCCTGCCCTGTGAATAAAATCGGGACCATTACGCTGTTCCAGGCAACGCACCACGGCTTCTACAACGAGTGGTCGGGCCCACCCGCGTTCGTTTGGGCCCTCAAGCCGCAGGTGGTGATCGTCGAAAACGGTCCCACCAAGGGGCTGCCCGCTGGCGGGTATGAAGTATTGGCGAAGATCCCAGGCGTCGAGGGAATCTGGCAAGGCCACCGCGCAGTACGCAACGACGACGCGCATAACACGACCGAATCAATGATTGCGAATCTCGCCACGACGCAGGAAGAGACCAAGGGGTACTGGATCAAAGCTTCGATCTCCAAGGACGGCACGTTCACGGTTACGAATAGCCGGAACGATCTCAGCAAGACCTATACGATTCGCTGACGGCTTTCCAGGTCCCTGCCCCGGGCACATACCGTGCCTCCCGCCAGCGTCCGCCGAATGAGATACGCTATAAGGCGATGTCGCGCGGGAAGGGGTGCGTTCAGCCCGAACAGGATTCGCAGCAGACAGAGCCCTTGCAAGAGGCTGAGTTGATTTTGACTCAGATCGCGGATAGCCGCCTTTTCAAGACAGCTCCTATGATGCGAAGTCTGCTGCTCTACCTGTGGAAGCATCGAACTGAGCCCATCAGTGAATATGCGATCGCCGTTGAGGCCCTAGGGCGCCGGCCTAATTTTGACCCCAAGGAAGATGCGACCGTACGCGTTCAGCTGGCAAGGCTTCGAGCAAGACTTAAAGAGTTTTACGAGGAGCGAGGGGACTCGTTTCCGCTACACATCTCCATTCCTGTTGGCGGGCACCAGCTCACGTGCGTTTATACGCCGGTAGCTCCTGCTCCTGTGTTCGCGAGTCCAAAGCCGCGGCCCAGCCACTCAGTGATGTTCTTCGGCCTTACGTGCGCCAGCATCGTGCTCCTACTGATTTGTCTGGCGCTATTCACCGAGAATCAAAAACTAAAAGCTTCGGCGCCGACCGTTCCGCCTTCGCTTCCGCTGTTCTGGCAAGCGTTTCTGAGCGGGGGGAAACCCACGAACGTCGTGGTGCCCACGCCAGTGTATTTTGACTGGCTGGAACAGAATCTGACGGTACGAGATCTGCGCGTGCCGGATTACGATAGCTGGTCGAAGTCGCCTCTCTTAGCGGAGTTCGCCAAACGGTGGGGTCCCCCGGTATTGGACCAAAAGTACGCAGTGCTCCAGCACATCCTTCCAGCCGCAAAGCTTATCCAGTATCTGGAAAGGCGTGGAGTAGCAACTCAGCTCATCGTACCTGAACGTCTCGACGAGGACTCCTACCGGGATCAGAACATCATACTGATCGGTGGTCCGCGGACTACGGCCCGTTTTCAAGCACTTCTGGGAAAGAAACATTTTGAGATCGTCGCGACGAATCCCACTGCAATCCGGAATTTGGATCCAGAGCCGGGTGAGCCAGATGTATTCAGAGACGCGGTGGTAACCAATCAGCATATCCGGTTCCCCGGCATCATTGCCTTGTTGCCGCGATCGCCTGAAGGCGCTGCCACTCTGCTGTTGATTGGGAGTTATCCCGCGGCACTGGTCTCGATGTTATCGTCGGCTGAAGGATTGAACTCTCTGAACGATAGATGGAAACAACGAGGTCGCCCCGAGTCATGGGAGATGGTGGTTCAAGGTGAAATGGACGGAGATACAGTCTTAAGCGTACGGCCTCTCGCATTCCGAGGCAGTCTTCAAAAAACGCGGGACCAACAACCAAGCAATCTCCCGGAAGTGCCTACCATCGCGCGTACTCATTAGGCTATGCCAGAGAGCTCGATTGAATCCGGACTGCTCCGCTGCGGCGGCCGGCGATAAAATGTAGCGCGTAACGTTCGTTTGCACGGATGTAGCCGTGACAAACGCGGTGCTCTGCATCACTTCCGGTGATAAGCCGCACTCAGATCACTGACCGTAGCGCCGAGGCTTGATGTAGCAGAGGTACACAAGCGGGAACCCCAACGCCTCAGCTTCCCTTGCCTGATACCAGGTTATGAAACGCCATCGGATCTTATTGGCTGACGACCACGCACCGACGCGCGAAAGCATCAGCGCAGTTCTCACGCCACATTACGAGATAGCCGGTTCCGTGGCGGACGGGCGGGCCTTGGTGGAAGCGGCAATACGCTTGAAACCGGACCTCATTGTCGTGGACATCACGATGCCGCATTTGAGCGGTGTCCTCGCCGCACGCCAGATCAAGACAAGTTTGCCTGGAATGAAGCTGCTATTCGTCACGGCGCATTCGAGCTCCGCGTACGTCAAAGCCGCTCTTGAGGCGGGTGGGGCTGGATATGTGCTGAAATCCGCCGTGCGTGAAGAGCTTCTGGATGCGGTTCAAAGCATCCTGAGAGGCCACATGTATATTAGCCCCGTTCTTTCGCCCCAACTCCTTGAGCCGTCGCAGCATCCTCTTGCCGCCGCCACCTCCTGTCTCAGCAAGCGGGAGATCGAGACTCTCCAACTAATCGCTGAGGGCCGGACCGCCGAGGAAATTGCCCGAGCTATGAGCATCTCCATTAAGACGGTCGCGTTTCATCGGGGGAACATCAAGAGAAAGTTGGGGCTGAGGACTACTTCCGATTTGACGAAGCACGCAATCGAACTAGGGCTGATTCCGTAAGCTTTTTAATTTGCGATTATCGCAAGATGGCTATTCACGCCCTCGCTGGGGAGCGGATGTAACCGCTCCCGCGGGGCGCTAGATCGAGGACGCCTGAGCGCCCTCGTCTGCTATCAGTTTTCTGGCGAAATAACCACTAAAACTGATACTTCAAGGCGAATTGAAGGTTTCGTGCGCCCACCGACGTGTTCACGACCCCCGTCGGAATCCCGGACGTGTATGCCTTGTCGACGCCGTACCTCGCTTTATCGATCCCGCCGCCCGGGAAAACGTCGGTAGCGTATCCGGATAGTGCGAAAATTGGCGTGTTGAACGCGTTGATCGCTTCGAACCGGAACTCCAGGGTTTGACGCTCGGTCAAGAAGAACTTCTTCGAAAGACTCATGTCGACCTGCTTCAAGCCTGGCCCCCGCTCGCTCGAAATCGGACAATTGCCGAGTTTGCCTGGCGCTGGAATGGACATTGTCGTCGGGTCGAACCATACGTATCCTCCGCCGACGAAGTTCTTGTAGGGAGTCGCCACTGACGGCGAGTTGCAATCCGGACGCGGCTGGAAGTAAGCGCCCGTCGGGTCGTTGCCGAACTGGATCATCGAAATAGGAAATCCGCCGTGAACGCTGGTGGTGGCATCGTAGTGCCAGTCGCCGAGGACCGCGTTCACAATCTTGTTCGCATTCTTGCCGAATGTGCGGTCGTGGCCGAACGGCAAATCATAATTCAGATAACCGCTGAAGACGTTGGTGACGTCGGCGTCGCAGAGGCCGTAATCCAGACCAACGTTATACACGTACGACTGGAACGCCACGTCCGCGGTGGTTTGTGCGGGAGCGGCGTTGCCGTAGCGGCCATAGTATCCCTGATTATTCGTCAGGCATTTGGAC
>Ga0163162_10003855_pt1 | contig 14390 bp, 6 predicted proteins | sample S55metaG_FD_115310 | JGI IMG/M metagenome (GOLD analysis project Ga0163162, IMG submission 115310) | Switchgrass rhizosphere microbial communities from Kellogg Biological Station, Michigan, USA - S5-5 metaG | ecosystem: Host-associated > Plants > Roots > Rhizosphere > Soil | place: USA: Michigan...
ATATATTTCGCTCGGGGCAAGGCGCAGTCTAACCGACTCCCGCGATGACAGCAGGCCGCCCATCCGGGATAATCCGACACCCCTCATTGGCGCTTGCCCGTTGGAACAGCGATGCCACAGAAATCCGGCCTGACGCCTTGCGTCCCCTGGGGTCCGAATGCACCGATGCGAAAGACGTCCCGACGGGGCGCGACGGCCGACGCGCACGCTGTCAGCGCGGCGATCGAGATCTGCGCTCGGTGACTGAACTCCAGCAGGCCGCTCCGCTGCGCATCTGCATCTTCGGCGCGACGGTGCAGGCGGGATGGCTGGCTGACGTCGCCGCCGGCGTGCCGGACCATGCCACGCTTGCGCTGTTCGGGCGTTGGGCGGCGGCGGAATTGGCGGACGCGCGCATCGTGCGCCACGCCGGCCTGGAGCCGGCCGATGCCGGTGCCGCCTTGCGCGCAGCGGCGGCGACCTATCCGGGCGAAGATCTGATCATGCTGCGCGGCGGCACGGCACTGCCGCCGTACTGGTGCGAGCGCCTTCTGCGCGCGCTCGGCGAGGACGACGTGCTCGTCGTCTCGCCGCTCGACAACGCCGACGCCGCGCGTTCGCCGCTTCCGGAAGAATCGGGCAGCAGTGCATCGCCCGACGTGATCGACCGACTTTGTCACGCCTACGGTCGCCGCCAGCTGCTCGATTGGTCGACGGTTTCGCCGCTGCTGAGCGCGTGGAGCGGTGCGCGTCTGCGGCCGGTCGGTTCCGACAAGGTCGATCCCGACAAGTTCGTTCCCGAAAAGGTCGGCGCCCCACAGCTGCCCGTCGCCGCGCGGCGCGGCGTCCTGCTCGACCATCTCTACGTGGCCGATCCGCTGCGCGCGTTGCGCGGGCCGCCGGCCGGTCTCCCCGGAGCCGATCCGCTGCCGCCTTCTCCGCTCGGCGAGCTGCGCGAAGCCGTTGCTTCCGCGCTCGATCGCGATGCGGCAAATTCCACAATCGGGCACGCGGGTCTGGACACCAAACCCGTCGTGCTGCACGTACTGCACGGCTGGGGCGGCGGTTCGGAACGCTTCGTCCGCGATCTCGCCGCGGCCGACAGCGAACGCCATCACCTGGTGCTGGTCGCGCGCGGCAACTCGGCGCGGCGCTGCTACGGCGAGGCGCTGGAACTGCTCGACGCCAATATGTCGATGCCACCGCTGCGCCGCCTCGTGCTGCCGAACCCGATCCGCAGCACGGCGCTGAGCCACCGCACCTGGTCCGAATTCCTGTCCGGCGCCATCGCCGACTTCGGCGTGACGGCGATCGTCGTGTCTTCCCTGATCGGCCACAGTCTCGACGCATTGCGCAGCGGCCTGCCGACCGTGATCGTCGGCCACGATTTCTATCCGCTGTGGCCGCTGCTGCATCGCGATTTTGGCGATGTCGCGCTGACCTTCGATCCGGAGCAGCTCAAGCGCGACCTCACCGCTGCCGGCAGCGCGTTCGAATTCGCCGAGCGCGACCCGGCCTTCTGGCAGGCACTGCGCGACGCCTACGTCGGCGCCGTAATCGGCGCGGATGCGCGGATCGTCGCACCGAGCCGTTCGATGCGCGCGAACCTGCTGCGGATCGAACCGCGCTTTTCCACTTTGCGCCAAAGTATCATCGCCCATGGCCTGCGGGCGTGGCCCGCGGACGCGCCTCGGCCCGACACGCATCCATTCGAGGGACGGCGCCTGCGCCTGGTCGTTGCTGGCCGCGTTCGCTCGGGCAAAGGCGCCGAGCTTCTGCGGGCCGCGCTGCCGGCCCTGCGCGAGTACGCCGAAGTCTTCCTGCTCGGCGCCGGCGCGGAGGCCGAGCAGTTCTTCGGCGAGCGTGACGTCCACGTCGTCCTGAACTACCGGCGCGAAGAGTTGCCGGCGCTGCTCGCGCAGGTTCGCCCGGATGCCGCGCTGCTGTTGCCGACCGTCGCCGAAACCTTCAGCTACACGCTGTCGGAGCTCGCCAGTCTCGGCATTCCGGCAATAGCCACGCGCGTCGGCGCACTCGCCGAGCGCATCGATGACGGTGTCGACGGCTGGCTCGTCACGCCGAAGGCCGCAGACCTCGTCGCCACCGTCGCGCGCCTGCACACCGATGCCGATGCAATCGTGCGTGCCCGGGCCGTGCTGGAATCGCGTTCGCCGCGAACCATCGCCGAAATGGCCGCCGACCATCGCGCAGCGCTGCCGCTCGCGGCGCAGGCGCCGGTACGCTATCGCCTGACAGCGGCGAGCGTGGATCGCCTTGCCGCATCGACACGCGCCGGCGAGATCGGCGCTGCGCAACGCAGCATGGCGACGCTGCGTGGCGAGATTCGCGATCAGCAGCGCGAACTGGAACGTCGCGCCGAATGGGGCATGGGCCTGGATCGCGAGATCAAGCGCGCGCAGGCGACGATCGCGCAGCAGCAGGCGACAATTGCCGCGCTCGTTCCGTATCGCGAGCAGCTGGCTGACCTGGCTGAGGCGCACGCGCGGCTCGAAGGCGAATTCGACGAGCGGACGCGGTGGGCAAAGGCGCTCGACGCACAGCTCGCCTCGATGTACGCGAGCACGTCGTGGCGCATTACCGGACCTGTTCGCTACATCGCGCGCAAGATGCGCGCGACCCGGGTGCGCGTGGCGTTCGCGTGGCAGCGCCTGCGCACGATCGCCAGGCGAACGCGCGGCAGCGTCGCCAGCCGTGGCCTCTTCGGCACGTTCCGGCGCATCCGCGACGAGTTCCGCCGGGGCACGCCGCTGCCGTTGATGTTGTCGATCGCAGAACCGGCGCCCGATGTCGAGCCATTCACGCTGCCGACCGCTGACGTCCCGCGTGTATCGATCGTGATTCCCGTGTACAACAAGATCGACTACACGGTCGCATGCCTGCGCTCGCTGGTTGAGCATGCCGGCGCGAACGCTTTCGAAACCATCGTCGTCGACGACGCATCGTCCGATGCAACGACCGAGCGACTCGCGCGCGTCGGCGGCATCCGCGTCATCCGCAACGCGCAGAATCTCGGGTTCGTCGGCTCATGCAATGCCGGCGCCGAGGCCGCACGCGGTGAATTCGTGCTGTTTCTCAACAACGATACCGTGGTCACGGCGGGCTGGCTCGACGCGTTGCTGCGCTGCTTCGATGAGGAACCGGATGCCGGTCTGGTCGGCGCAAAACTCGTTTATCCCGACGGACGCCTGCAGGAGGCCGGCGGCATCGTTTTTGCGGACGGGTCGGGCTGGAACTATGGACGCTTCGAAGACCCGGCCGACCCGCGCTACAACTTCCGCCGCGAGGCGGACTACTGCTCCGGCGCCGCAATCCTGATCCGGCGCGAACTGCTGGCCAGGCTCGGGGGCTTCGACACGCGCTACGCGCCTGCCTACTACGAGGACACCGACCTCGCCTTCGCCGTGCGCGCGGCCGGCCTGAAGGTGTTCTACGAGCCGCGTGCCGTCGTTATTCACTTCGAAGGCGTGACGGCCGGCACCGATACCGGCAGCGGCATGAAGCGCTTCCAGAACGTCAACCGCGACAAATTCCTGGAAAAGTGGACAAAAGAACTCGCCGCGCAGCCGGCTCCGATTCATGAAGCGCGGCTCGCTCCGGCTGCGGCGAACCACCGCGCCCGCGGCCGCGTGCTGATTGCCGACTCGTACACGCCGACTCCGGACCAGGATTCCGGTTCACTGCGCATGGTCAATCTGATGCGCCTGCTGCGCGAGGCCGGTTACGCCATCGACTTCATGCCCGACAACCGCTCGCACGACGGCAGCTACACCGAAGCATTGCAGGCGCTTGGCGTCGAGGCGTTGTACCACCCGTACGTGTCCGATCCGGTCGCCTGGCTGCGCGAGAACGGCCGGAGCCTCGATGCGATCATTCTGTCGCGGCACTATGTCGCGGTGAACTACATCGGCGCGGCGCGACTGTATGCGCCGCAGGCGCGGCTGATCTTCGACACGGTCGACTTGCACTACCTGCGCGAGGAACGCGCCGCCGAACTCGAAGGCAAGCCGGAACTTGCGCGCCATGCCGCCAGGACCAAACTGCAGGAACTCAAGCTGATGCGCGAATGCGACGTCACGCTCGTCGTCAGCAGCGCCGAGCAACGCCTCCTGCAGAAAGAGTTGCCGCATGCGCGCATCGAGGTGCTGTCGAACGTGCACGCCGTGCATGGCCGGCGCAGGCCGTTCGAGGAACGCCACGACCTGGTTTTCGTCGGTGGCTTCCAGCATCCGCCGAACATCGATGCGGTGCGCTGGTTCGTGCGCGAGGTCATGCCGCCACTGCGCTCCCATGGCTCGCCGCCGCATCTGCACATCATCGGCAGCAAGGCGCCCGCGGAGGTTCTCGAACTTGCAGGCGAGGATGTCAGCGTGCACGGATTCGTGCCCGACATCGCTCCGTACATGGACGGTTGCCGGTTATCGGTTGCCCCGCTGCGCTACGGCGCCGGCGTCACGGGCAAGGTCAACATGGCGATGAGCTACGGACTGCCGGTCGTCGCGACGTCGGTCGCCGTCGAGGGCATGCATGTGCGTTCCGGAGTCGATGTGATGGTCGCCGACGATGCGGCCGCATTTGCCGCGGCAATCCGGCGCGCCTACGACGATGCGGCATTGTGGACGACGCTTTCGGAGCGCGGCCTGGCCAACGTGCACGAGCATTTTTCATTCGCGGCGGCGCGCGCCGCGCTCGCGCGCATCCTGCCGGAACGGTAGGGTGGGCCTTGGCCCACCTCTCTTTCAACGACCTGAAGACGGTGGGCCAAGGCCCACCCTACACATCATGTCTCGATGCGGGTTTCGCCCGCCGGAACGCCGCCGGGACCGAAGCGGCGTTCGTGCAGCACCAGCCCGCCGTCGCTGCGCGCGTAGGCCAGCGTGCTCGCGCGCGTGCCGTACTGCTCGCCGCGGATGAAGATCGGGGCGAGGATGCGCTCGAGTTCGAACGGCACCCCGGTTTCCGGCAACTCGTCGTCGGGCGGCTGCGAAACGTCGGCGAGGAGATCGAGCAGCGCCGCGTCAGCGGGTTCCGCTGTTTCGCAGAACGCCGCGTCATGGCTGTGCGGATGCTGCGCCTCATTAGCGCGACAGAGCGCAAGAAACCGTTCACGCAGGCGCGCGGCCTTTGGCCATGAAACGTCCGGCGGCCCATTGCTCAGGACGTGCACGCCCGGCGCGAGCGGCCAGGCCTGGTCGCGCAGGCTGCTGGCGCAGGCCACGGTCTCGCGATCGCCCACCACGAAGTTGAACGGTCCGAATTCCGCGCGGTGCGCCGCTGCCTCGCGCGCATACGAAACCGGGGTGGCGCCGCCCCGCGCAAACGTCGCAACCAGGTCGCCGCGCGATCGTGTTCCGCGCCGCGGCGCGCCGCTGCGCACGTTCGTGATCGCGGCAAAACGCCCGCTGCGGTTCAGCGCGAGCCAGGAGCCGCCGGCTTCCAGATCCCGCCCGCCGATGACGTCCGGCGCGTCGTCCCATGCCTGCGCCGCAGCGCTGGGGCGTCCATGGAATTCGTCACGGTTGCCCAGCAGCAGCCAGGGCCGCCGCGGCACGACATTCAGGGCGAGCAGGATCAAGCACATGGCAAGCGCTGAAGTGGCGGGGGCTTGGCCTGTAACATTTGAAGAGTAGCGAGTCTTTCGCGTGGAGTGCCCCCTTCCGGCTGCCGCCACCTTCCCCCGCAAGCGGGGGAAGGATGTCGGACTGATATGTCGCGCTTTTCCTTCCCCTGCGAAGCGGGGAAAGGTGCCCCACCTTCATGCGCTGCAAACACATTTGCAAATTTTTCTATTCGCATGCAGCGCATGGAGGTGGGGCGGATGAGGGCAATCGTGGCTAGCGACTCACATACTCCTCCCGAATCAAACGTTACAGTCCACTAGTTGCCGGCAGGCGGTGCCGGCGCGCCGGGCAGCGCCTGGATTTTCTGCTCGACGGCAGCGATGCGCGCGTTGTTCGGCGACAACTCGCGCGCGGACGCGAGCGCACGCGCCGCTTCGGCGCGCAACCCTTGCCCGACGCGCACCTCGGCCTGGTCGAGAAACACGTTGGCCAGACGCTCGCGCATCGCCGGCAGCGCGTTGTCGCCCGGCGACAGATCGGCGACTGCGTCCAGATAGGCATAGGCCTTGTTCGGCGTGCCGGCTTTCAACGCCTGCTCGAACAGCTCCTTGGCGCGCACGGGAATGCGGCTCAGGCCGGCGAACGCCTTGGCATTGTTGCCGTCCAGGGCGAGCACCGCGCGATACTTGTCGTAGGCGCTGTCGCCGGGCGGGACGTTGAGACTGCCGGCAGCGACCGCTTTCTCGGCTTCTTCGAGCAACTGGTCGACGCGTGCCTGATCGGCCGGCGCTGCCTTGCTCTGGTTTTTCTCGATGTCGATGCGTTCGCGCTCTTCGCGCAGGCGCGACCTGGCCGCCTTCAGATCGGCCAGCTCCGGCGCGATCGCTTCGGCTTGTCGCAACAGCTTTTCCGCAGACGCGTTGTTGTGGTCGTCGAGCGCCGCGTTGGCCTGGATCACGAACGCCTGGGCGACGCGGCGCAATCCCGCCTTGGCGCGCGCATTGGCCGGGTCGCGCTTGATCGCGGCCAGGAACAACGCCTGCGCCCCTTCGGGACCGTCGATCTTGCCGGCACGCAACTGCGCCTCGGCTTTGGCCAGCTGCTGGTCGAGCGCCTGGACATCGGTCTCGTGCATCTTCGCCAGCGCTGCGCGCAGTTCGGCGATTGCCGGGTGATTCGGCGACAGCTGGGCGAGTTCCGCGATGCGCTGGTTGGCCAAATCGGCATTGCCCGCGTTGATTGCTTCGCGCGCCTGCGCAGTCTGCGCCTCGGCGACTTTCTTCAGGCCGTTCAGCGCGAGGCTGTTGCTTGCGTCGGCATCGAGCACACGCTGATAGAACGTGCTCGCTGCGTTTTCGCCGACCAGCCGGCCGGCGGCGAGCGCTGCATCGCCGCTCTGGAGCAGGTCTTCGGTTGCGGTATTGCGCGTTTCTGCCGTGTGCAGGGTCGCCTTGATCTGCTCGATTTCCGGTCCGCCGCCGAGCACTTCCTCCGCGGCAGCGGCATCGGTGCGTGCTGTTTCGAGATCGTTGCGCGCGAGCGCCGCGCGCGCCTGCTCGATCAGTCGCGCACCGACGTTGTCCAGACCGTGCCGCGCCTGCTCGTTGTCGGGATCGAGCGCCCGCGCTTTCTGGAACAGTTCGCGCGCGCTGTCGCCCTGCGTTCCGACCAGCCGGTTCTCGCCGAGTGCTTTCTGGCCACGCGCGATCAGCGTGTTCAGTTCGGTGCTCGGCAACAGCGCGCGCAGGCGATCCTGGTAGAACCAGGCGGCGCCGGCGCCGCCGGCCAGCAGCACCAGCAGGACTACGATGACCAGGTAGCGCCGCGACGACGACGGTTGCGGCGTGCGCGCCGCCGCGCCACGCGGGCGCCAGCGCGCCGCGGCGACGACATCGTCCATGCGGCCAATACTGGGCTCGGCTCGTTCGCGTTGGCGCAACGCCGGCGCCGGTGTGCTCACGCGCTTGCCGGAGGATGCCGGCGCGGCGCCGGGCACCTCGCGCAGGTAAGCCGCCTCGGGATTGTCGAATTCCTGCAGGTCGCCGTTCGCGATCGCGATCTCGACCTGCTCGATTGCATCGGCAAGCTGCTGGCCGTTCTGATAGCGTGCTTCCGGCTGCTTGGCCAGCAGGCGATTCAGTATCGGCTGGATCGGCGCAAGATGTTCCGGCAGCACCGGTATCGGCTGGGTGATGTGCATGATGCCGACCGCCAGCGAATCATCGGCGTGGAACGGCACGCGGCCGACCAGCAATTCGTAGAGCACGATTCCCAGGCTGTACAAATCCGCGCGGCCATCGATCGGCCGTCCGCGCGCCTGCTCCGGACTCATGTAGTGCGGCGTGCCGATGACCGCGCCGGTGCGCGTCATGCGCGTCGACGAGTCCGCGGCGCGGGCGATGCCGAAGTCGGTCAGCGCGGCGCTGCCGTCTTCGCGCAGCAGGATGTTGTCGGGTTTGACGTCGCGATGCACGAAACCCTTGGCGTGCGCGTAGTGCAGGGCCAGGCCGATCTCGCGCGTCACGCGCAGGGCGAAGCCGACCGGCTGCGGTCCGGCGTCGCGCGCCAGAACCGGCCCGCCGCCGAGATACTCCATCGCAATGTAGTTCGCCTCGCCGGCGCGGCCGACATCATGGATGCCGACGACATGGCGATGGTGAAGCTTGGCGGCGATGCGTGCTTCGCGCAGGAAGCGCTCGGAAAAATCCGGATCGGCCTGAAGCGAAGGCGACATCACCTTGAGCGCCACTTCGCGCTGGACGGACTCCTGCAACGCCAGGTAGACGGTGGCCATGCCACCGCGGCCGAGCTGACGCAGGATGCGGTAACCGGGTATTTCGATCACGTTCGAGTCCGTACCTTGCCAGCGGCACGAGCGGAAGGCCCATCCCCCCGCCGTGGCTGCACACTAATCATCAAGCATAGCATGAGGGTTGTTGCGGATTTCCCGGGCAGCGACAACAAACCATAGTAAAACAATGGCTTGGCACTACGGGCCGGACCTATGCCCGCATCGTTACGCGAGGCGCCGGGCCTCGATCACATTCGGCACGCCGGACAGGCGTCCCAGCAGCGTCGACAGCTGTTCGAAGTCGGCCACGCGCACGGCGAAGTTCATCGTCGTCAGGCTCGTCGAGGGATCGACGCGCGTATTGACCGCGAGCAAGTGCACGTTCGCCGCGGCAATGACATTGGTGACGTCCTTGTGCAGCCATTTGCGGTCGTAGCCGCGCACGAGCAGGTCGACTTCGTACGATTGCGAGCGCGCGCCGCCCCATTCGACCTCGATCGCCCGGCTCGGGTCGCTGCGCCGCAGGCGGGCGAAGCTCGCGCAGTCGGTGCGATGGATCGACACGCCACGTCCACGGGTTATGAAACCAGCGATTGCGTCGCCGGGCAGCGGCTGGCAACAACGCGCCAGTGTCGTCAGCAGATTGCCGACGCCCTCGATCACGACGGCATCCTTGTCGCGCTTCGGCGCGCGCGGAACCGGCGCGGGCGTTGCCGGCGCCGGCGCGTGGGTCTCGTGCAGCACGCGCGCGATCTGGCTCGGCGTCACGTCGCCTAACGCGAGCGCCACGAGCAGGTCGTCGAGCGTCTTGACGTGGAACTTCGGCGGCAAAGTATCCAATTCCACATTGCTCAACGCCAGGCGCTTGAGTTCCTTGTCGAGAATCGCGCGCCCGGCCGCAAGGTTCGCCGCGAGGTCGGCGTGCTTGAACCACGCGCGCACCTTCTGCTGCGCGCGATGCGTCGTCAGATAGCCGTGATGCGCCGACAGCCAGTCGCGGCGCGGCTCGAGCGTCTTGCCGGTCAGTATCTCGACGCGGTCGCCGCTGACCGGCTGGAAATTCAGCGGCACGATGCGGCCGTTGACCTTCGCGCCCTGGCAGCGGTGGCCGACGTCGGTGTGCACGTGGTAGGCGAAATCGAGCACGGTGGCATCGCGCGGCAAGTCCATGACCCTGCCTTGCGGCGTCAGCAAATAGACGCGGTCCTCGAGGATGTCGGTCTTGAAGCCGGCGAGCAGCGCGGCATCGTCTTCGTGTTCGTCCTTGGCTTCGAGCAACTGGCGCATCCAGGCGATCTTGCGCTCAAAAGCCGCGTCCGCCGCAGGCGGACGACTGCCGTCCCTCGCCCGCGCAGCCGGAGAGGGCGGGGCCGCTTGCGGAGCAAGCGGTGGGATGAGGGAAGGGCGTGCATCCGCGGTCGCTTCCTTGTAGCGCCAGTGTGCGGCCACGCCGCGCTCGGCATGCGCGTGCATCTCGTGCGAGCGAATCTGCACCTCGAGCGTCTTGCCTTCAGGGCCGATCACCGCGGTGTGCAACGACTGGTAGTGGTTGCCCTTGGGCCGCGCGATGTAGTCGTCGAACTCGCTCGGCACCGGCGGCCACAGCGTGTGCACGATGCCGAGGGCGGCATAGCAGGCGGCCACGTCCTTGACCAGCAGGCGCAGCGCGCGGATGTCGTACAGCGCGGAGAATTCGCCGCCCTTGCGCTGCATCTTTTTCCAGATCGAGTAGATGTGCTTCGGCCGGCCGGCGATGTCGGCTTCGATTCCCGCCTCGGCCAGCGCCCGCCGCAGCGTTCCCATCGCGATCGCGATGAACCGTTCGCGGTCCGCGCGGCGCTCGTCGACGAGTTTGGCGATGCGCCGATAGGTATCGGCGTTCAGATAGCGGAATGCGAGGTCTTCGAGTTCCCACTTCAACTGCCAGATGCCCAGGCGATTGGCCAGCGGCGCGTGGATGTCGGCAGTGAGTTGGGCCAGTTCGCGACGCTGCTCGGGCGGCAGGGTCGCGGCCGCGCGCATGCGCACGAGTTGCCGGGCCAGCAGGATGAAGACCACGCGCAGGTCGCGGATGATCGCCAGGAGCAGGCGACGCAGGCCTTCGGCGCTGCCCGCTGCGCTGCGCGTGGCGTGCAACGACCAGACTTTTTCGGCGGCTTGCTGGCCGTCGATGAGGTCGCGCACCCCGGCCGGCAGGCGAGCCAGCTCGGGCGCCGTCAGCGCGACGCCGCATTGTTGCAAAGTGTGCAAAATACAGGCGGCCAGCATTTCCGCATCGCCTTCCAGATTCTCGAGCAGCCCGAGCGTGGCGATCAGTTCGGGTTCGGCCTGGACGAAAGGCCTGCAGGCTTCGACACGGTCGCGCAGCGCCACGACGGGCGCGAATGCCGGCACACCGTGTGCAACGACAACACGATCGAGCCAGGACCACAGGCTCACGAGATATTCAGCGGAGCGCTTCACGCGGACATTCTAGCGGCCGCTGTGCGCCTCGTCAGCGCGATGAAACAAGTTGAAGCCCCAGAAACGAAAAAATCGACTGACGTCGATTCATGGACCACTCTGATTTTCCCCGATCGCTTGCCCCTGCCGCGTTGCGCTTTAAGGGTTGACGACGATCCTGAATTGTTTCGCCGTTATCTGTGCGGACTCCCCTGCCGGGAAAGCTGCCATCTGGTCGGTGATTGTCACCGTGCATAGAGACGAGCCAACAGTCGCAGGATTATTCAGGAAAAAATTCATATCATAGGTATTGGCTAGCGCAGTCGCCTGGACTATGGGGTTTCCGTTGGCGGGAAAGATTGATCCACTCTCTGTCGCGCACTGGACGTTTCCACCGTTTGCGCCTGCACCTGTGTAGGGAGTCACGGCCGTAGTTTGCGTTGCGAGTTCATCAAAGGCTGCGGCGGGTCCCGGTTTTGCCGATACTGCCGAGAAAAGATCGATAAAGCCTCGAGAACCACAGGAATTGGCCGAGGTCGAACAGCTATACGTCGGGATGAGTGCGTTTGCCTGAAATGAGTCTGCAAGAGTCGGCAGCAGCGCCGCGCTGATGCTGACCACCGGCGCGCTGTTCACCTTGCTCTGGACGTGGACCGGCACGCTGACCGCGGCGCTAGACTTGCCGGCCGCGTCCGTCGCGACGATGCTGGCCGAGGCTCCCACGCCACCCGGATCGGTGGCGAACAGGTTGCCTTGGCCTTGATACGCCACATCGACCGAAGCGTTCCACCAGTTCGGATCCGCAAAATTGACATCTACCGTGCACGTGCGGTTGACCGGCGTCACACCCTGAGCGGACGTCAGGGTGCAGTTTGGCGTCACCGGAACCTGCAAGCCAGCCAGATTCAGGGTCACCGCCGCCTTCAGGGTCGATCCAGTTTCCGGCGTGTCGAAATCGGTAATGTTGAACGTGAGTGCGCCGCTGTCGGTGTTCTCGGCCAGCGCGCCGACTTTTCCGGAGAACGTCGTCCAGGTGCCGTCGGTTTGCACAACCGCCGGCGCACTGTTGGCATAGCCCGCGCTGACGTTGTCGCCAATGAAGTTTTCATCCAAGTCGAATGGCGAGAACAGCGCGGCGATGGCCAGCGGAGCGCTCGAAGCCGGCAGCGTCGTCACGCCGGGGGCAAAATAGCGTTTGACCACAAACCGGTAGGACAGCGGCGTAGCCCCGGTCACGAGATGGGGCAGGAACGAGTTCGGCCAGGTGCTGTAATTGATGTTGATGCCGCCCTCCACCGTCGAGGTGGTGCATGCCGTGCTGCCAGCGGAACCGATGCACCAGCCTTCGTCAGGATGCGTGGCACTGGAGTTCGTCGCGAATACCGAAGAATCGAAACCTTCGAGCAGCGCGAAATTACAGTCATTGACCCCACAATTCGCCCCAACCGGCGCAGCCGCAATCGAGACATCAACCGTGTAGCCATAGAAGTCGCTTGAATTAGCCGGCACATGGAATACGGTAAGTACGACTGAACTGTTGAAGGTCGTCTGCAACGTCGGGCTGTATGTCGCCCCCTCGAACTCATCGCGCATTACTCCCGGCGTCGGGCCGTGCACACCGTTGGCATCGAGCCCATAGCACACGAGCGCGGGATCGCCGACCATCTGCATCGTGCTGCCGAGCATGCTGACGGATCCGCCTTTCGCGATCGCCTGCGTGTTGGGTGTGGCGGGTGCCGCGCCGAACACAAATGGCGTCGCACTGGGGAGGCCGTTTGGGCTGTAGTAGATCGGGCTGACCAAGTTTTGGTTGATTGTCGGCGCCGACGTGGTCCCGCACAAAAGCGGGTTCGCGGTAAGCGGTTCCTGCACGTAGGCCGACCCGTTAAAGTCGTACTTCATGTAACTTACGCTCGGGAGCGTCACGAGTGGCGTGACCGGCTCTTCCATCGGAATCAGTGAGACCGCGCTGGCCGCCGGTGCATAGGACAAAACGGCAGAGGCCGAAATAATTGGGATTGCTAACCACTTCAACTGCATGCACCGTGCTCCAAGTCAGAATCTGTGAAAACCGCTCCGTGGCTCCATCACTCCGTGTGACTTACCAAACAGCGCGAGGCCACGGCGGTGAACTTCACGGCCATGGCCCTCGTTTGGGACAGTTCGCCCCTTCATAACAATATAGCGCCGAACCCCAGCTTTACGTGTTAAATTGCGGTTACTCGTAGGGTTTTTCCCGATAAAGCGTAGCACCCGCTGATCGCGGTCGCCTCGCACGGATGCTGCATGGGCATTGCTGGCGCAAGCCGCTACAATCACGTTTCGTTTCGACCAATCCGTATTCTGAGGTATTTATGCGTTGCGCTTTTGCGATCGCGTTTGCAATTCTGCTGTCTGTGGCCGCCAGCGCGGCCGAATTCTCCTCGCTGGAAGAACGTATGTCGCAAACGCAATTCCATGCTGCCGGCCTGGACAAGCTGAGCCCTGAAGAGCTCAAGAACCTCAACGACTGGCTGCGCGGCCATCCGGCCACCCTGACGACCACACAGGTCGTCACACCCTCGGGTCAGCCGGTATTTTACCCGAAGGAATCCGATCGCGAAATCGTCGAGAGCCGAATTGATGGCAAATTCAGCGGCTGGCGCGGCCACACGGTGTTCAAGCTCGAGAACGGCCAGGAGTGGACCCAGGCAGAGTCCGGCAGCTTCACGAACGGCAACTACGACCATCCGAGCGTGCACATCAAGCCGATGCTGCTCGGCAGCTGGCTCATGGCGATTCCGGCGTGCGGCTGCGATGTGCGCGTGACCAGGACGAAATGACTTCAGGATGAAGTCATCCCGTGCAGGCCATGGATGGCCGATGACACGGATCCAGCTCCCGATCAAGAATGAAGTCCCCGTGCATGCCATGGATGGGTGGCGACGAAAGGGATACCGTTTTGAAATGACGGCGTAAGTTCGAGCCTTTGCTCGAATAAGGCTTTAGTCAGCCGCCCTGAGAGTCTCGATCAGCTTGCCCAGCCGCTTCGGCGATACAGGTTCCGCCGTTTTCAGCTCCTGGGCGAACAGCGACACGCGCAGCTCCTCTATCAGCCAGCGCAGTTCGTCCAGCGCGGCATCCGATTCGCTGCTTCCGGCGCGCAGCTTCAAGTAATCGCGCCAGTAGGACCGCACCGTGAGCATGCGTGCCTGGTCGCGCGTTGCGTCCAGGCGCAAGCGCTCGGCGCGCAGCCGCATCGCTCGCAGGTAGCGCGGGTAATGCGCCAAATGCGACTTTTCCACTTTGCTGACAAATCCCGGGAATACCAGCGCGTCGAGCTGTTCGCGCAGATCGTCGTAGTTGGCGCGGGCATAGCCCATCAGCGGCGGCTCGAGCCACGGCGTCAGTTCCGCATATGCCGCGAGCACTTCCTCGACGAGCGTGAGCCAGGCCACGGCCGCCGGAAACAATTGCTGGCCCAGAGCCGACTCGAGCTCCCGAAACGCCTCGCGGCGACGCACCTGCAAGTCGGCGCTGGCAAGCAATTCGGCCAGCGCGGCGTCGACCAGGTCCTCGCGCAGCGAATCGACACTGGCGATGCCGGCGTACTTCAGGGC
>Ga0163162_10003856_pt1 | contig 14389 bp, 8 predicted proteins | sample S55metaG_FD_115310 | JGI IMG/M metagenome (GOLD analysis project Ga0163162, IMG submission 115310) | Switchgrass rhizosphere microbial communities from Kellogg Biological Station, Michigan, USA - S5-5 metaG | ecosystem: Host-associated > Plants > Roots > Rhizosphere > Soil | place: USA: Michigan...
TGGCCAGATCAACGCCTGGGACAACGAAGACTTCGTCAAGGCGATCAAGGCCACCGGCAAGAAACAACTGATCATCGCCGGCGTGGTGACCGAAGTCTGCGTGGCATTCCCGGCACTCTCGGCGCTGGCCGAAGGCTTTGAGGTGTTCGTGGTGACGGACGCTTCCGGCACCTTCAACGAGCTGACCCGGCAATCGGCCTGGGACCGCATGTCGGCCTCGGGTGCGCAGTTGATGACCTGGTTCGGCCTGGCCTGTGAGCTGCATCGCGACTGGCGCAATGACGTGGAAGGGTTGGGCACTTTGTTCTCCAACCACATCCCGGACTACCGCAACCTGTTTACCAGCTACAACGCGCTGACCAACAGCAAGTAAATCCGGCAACACCTATTCAATGTGGGAGGGGGGCAAGCCCGCTCCCACATTGATTTTTGGTGTTTAGAAAATTGCATTCATCTTGCAGAATCAAACACTCCTACACTGTGGCCAATGTGTGCGATCTTTGCGCCATCGGTCCTTGATGGAGTTGCTCGATGCTGGCTTTTTTCACCAATCACCCGTTGATCTGCGCACTGGTCCTGATCCTGATCGATCTTGGGCTGTGGCGTTTGATTACCGCCAGCGGCAGCAACTGGAAGCTGCTGGTCCGGCTGGTGATTTTCTCGTTGTTCAGCGTTCTGTTGTTCAACGAAGGCTTGAACCCACTCGAGATAGCCCCTTGGCCCGACAATGTGCCGTTGCACCTGGCGGCCACCGGTTTGCAGATCGGTTGGTGGCTGTTCGGCGCGCGGACCCTGACGGTGCTGATCGGTGCGGTGATGATGCAACGGGTCGGGCACACCGGGCGCTTGCTTCAGGACTTGCTCGGGGCGGTGATCTTCCTGATCGCGATCATCGCGGCGTTGGCGTACGTGCTCGATCTGCCGGTCAAAGGCGTGCTGGCAACCTCCGGCGCCGTTGCGATCATCGTCGGCCTGGCCTTGCAAAGTACCCTTAGCGACGTGTTCTCCGGGATTGTCCTCAACACCACCAAACCCTATCTACTGGATGACTGGATCTCCATCGACGGCACCGAAGGCCGGGTCACTGACATCGACTGGCGCGCCACGCGCATGCAAACCGCCCAAGGCAGCATGGCGGTGATCCCCAACTCGTTGGCGGCCAAGGCCAAGATCATCAACTTCAGCCGGCCGAGCGACATTTTCGGCGTGTCGATCAGCCTGCAACTGAGCCCGCACGCGCGCCCGCAAACGGTGATCGACGCGCTGGAACGAGCGATGCAGGGCTGTCGTTATTTTTTGAGTCATCCGGCACCGTGCGTAGCCCTCAAGGGCTCCAGCGCCGCGGGCGTGGAATATGAAATCAGTGGTTTCGTGGTCTCGATGGATCAAAAGCGCATGGTGCGCAATCTGCTGTATGACCTGGCCTACCGGCATTTGCAGGCGTCTGGTATCAACCTGTTGTCGAGCGTTGAGCCCAATGCGCCGGCGAACCTGTCGCGGGCACGCGCTTTGCTGGACAGCTCGAACATTTTCTCGACCCTGCGCCAGGATGAGAAAGAGACTTTCAGCCAGCACATGACCCTGCAAAACTTTCGTGCCGGGGACATGATTCTGCCGGCGGGGGAGATCAGCGATCATTTGTTCATCATCGAATCCGGGGTGGTTTCGGTGGAGATGAGCCGTGGCGGGGTCAAGTTCGAGCCGGGACGCATGGGGCCGGGCGAGGTGATCGGCGAGGGCGGGATTTTACTGGATGCCGCGATGCCGGCAGACTTCGTCGCCAAAACGGCCTGCAGCTTGTACCGGATCGAGAAGGAGTACCTCAAACCCTGCCTGGAGGCGCGGCATGACATCGGCGAGTCGATGAAGGCGCTGCTGGATTTCCGCTTGAACAAGGCGCAGACGTTGACTCAGGAAGTGCCGAAGGTGGTGGCGAGGAAGGGGTTTTTGCAGTGGCTGCGTAACAGGGCTTAGAGGACTGCGGAGGAGGGCAATTTCAGACCCGGTTAATTTCTCATTGGTCTCCAATGGCCTCCTCGACTTCTGGAAAATTGGCTATTTGTCAGAAGGGCGGGCGGGATTAACTTAGCTCCACGCCCACTTGCTATTGGAGTCCACCATGAAACCTCGTATCGATTTCTACACCGCTTCCCCAGATGCGCTCAAAGCCATGATCGCCCTGGAGACCGCTGTTTCGAAGCTGCCGCTGGAAAAAAACCTGATCGAACTGGTCAAGCTACGGACCTCGCAGATCAACGGCTGCGCCTTCTGCCTCGACATGCACAGCGCCGATGCCCGCAAGGGCGGGGAAGATGAGCGCCGTCTGTTCACGTTGTCGGCCTGGCGCGAAACGCCGTTCTTCACCCCGCGTGAACGGGCGGCACTGGCCTGGACTGAGTCCATGACGCTGGTGAGCCAGACTCACGCTCCAGATGAAGACTATGAACTGGCCGTGTCCGAGTTCAGCCCGAAAGAAATGGTCGACCTGACCGTGGCCATCACCACCATCAACGCCTGGAACCGCCTGGCGATCGGCTTTCGCAAAATGCCTCAAGCCTGATCAGTGAGCATCTGCTGACGGCGCGGCCGGTGGTTGCACCTTGCGCATCAAGGGCGCCATCGCCGTGGCGATGATGAAGCAGATGTTCCAGGTTTGAATCCTTATGGCTCGTTGTGCTCCTCAATTGATAGTTGATAAGTGTCAATCACTCACATAACGGTCACGCCCTTGCTGTTTGGCCTGGTAAAGCAAAAGATCGCCACGGATAAGCATGGCTTGAATGTTGTCTTCGGGCCCACGCCAAGCGGTGACACCTATGCTGCAGGTGACGCCAATGCGTGTTCCGGCATAGTCCAGCGTCGAATCGCGCAAGACTTGCAACAAGCGCTCGGCCATCGATTGTGCACCTGTCAGATCAGTATCCGGGAGCAGGATGAGGAACTCTTCCCCGCCAGTTCGGGCGACCAGGTCATGTTGGCGTACGGCCTGGTTAAGTAGCTGGGCAAAAAACTTCAGCACCTCATCTCCCCCGTCATGACCGTAGGTATCATTGACCCGTTTGAAGTGGTCGATATCCAGCATCAATATGCACAACGAACTGGGCGTACGGATGGCCCTGGCTAACTCTGCCTCTGCCAATGCCATCGCCTCCCGTCGATTGTACAACCCGGTAAGAAAGTCGCGGGTAGCCGCTCGATGTTGTATCCCGTAGGCATCAATCAATCGCCCCGACAGCCAAATGATCAAGAACACACTGGCAAGCATGCCAACCATCATTAATAAACCGAGACCATTCCAGCTCAGGAACAGCGACAGGAAACTCGGTGTCAGTGGTTCACTATAGAATTCCAGGTGCAGGGCATGTTGTGGATCCACGATGTCCCGGACAAAACGCTCCTCGCCTTGCTCCTCGGAAAGGTGTGTGGTGGGCCAGCCGGCGTCTTTGACAGGTATCAGATCTGCCTTTTCGTCGGTGAAATGAATGTCGACATACAAAGGTGGTTCATTGCCGTGGCTCACGGAGACATGCACGATAAGTGCATCGACAAACGCCGGCCCGATGGCCGAGCGCGGCGGCAGCGGTAACGGCTGCAACCGGGTCCGGGTTTCCCGGATCACCGCGTAGCGCCCAATGCAGCTGTAGCCCAAAAGTTGACGGCTGGTCATCTGAATGCCGCCCTTTGTCAGGCGCATTTGTGGCGCCAGCGGACTGGGCAATGCTGCTACTTGATGGCTAGGCACCCGTAATGTGTACTGAGACAGCTCTTCGATACCTTCACTCAGGACCTCTGTGGCACGCTGCTGCTCGGCAATGTACTTGTCTGGCAGACACCCGGTCGGTAGGGGATTTGCCAGAAGTAGCGAATATTGCAGTTTATGGGTCGCCAGTTGGCGTACCAGGGTGGCATAGCCCCAACTGCTTCGATGAGCCAGCAATATTTGCTGCCCTTCCAGCAGCAGAACGCGCTGACGGTGATAGCGGTCGGCCACCCCGATAACGGCAATCAAGATCAAGACTGCCCCTATAATCCAGCTGCCAACCTTTACGGCGCGCGCATACTCGATTACCCACCTCATGATTGTCACTCCGACAGGGCATTGGCAGTGCTTGTTTTGCGATCCCGTTGCCAGGCAGTCGAGCACCTGCTCAGAGTAGATCATTTAAAGGGGTAGTCATCCCGCCGCGTCATGCCGGTATCACAGCGATTTCGCTCCCACTGCACATTCCTGAGATGACAACGAACTACGCGTAAACATCGACTACACCCCTTGGCACTTTAGTAGGCGGTCGGCAGTAGCTTTTTTGTTGGTTTGCTAGACTGACCGTGCGCAGGACTCAGGCCTGCCGCAGATAACCCAGCAGTTCTCTGGAGATTTCGTGCTGCACCCGTCGAGGGAAGGTAGATGCAAACGCACAGAAATTACCCGCTTCACATTCATCTCTGGGCGCTGTTCGGGGCCGTTGTGCTGGTGGTCGGAGCGCTGACGTGCGGCATCAACTTCATGATGACCAAGACAGCCCTGGAAGTCGCAGCATCCGAAGCAATGAATCAGATCAGCGATGATACGCGCGACAAAATAGAAGAGACTGTGACGCCGGCGCGGATCGCGGTTGAGCTGATCAGCCACAGCTCCCTGGCCGATGCAACCTCTCTCGATCAACGCCTGCAGCATCTGGCGCTGGTTCGTGATGCGTTGGGATTATCGCCACTATTGCTATCGCTCTACGTCGGTTATGCAGACGGTAGCGTCTTCGTTGTTACGCCGCTGCGCGACGATTCAACCCGCTTGACCTTTCACGCTCCGCCGCAAGCCAGCTACGTCATTAACAGTGTCGAACGGGGCAGTGGTGCGCAGCAAGGCAAGCTCTACTTTCTCGATTCCAATCTCACGACACTCTCAGTCCAAGACGACATGGATTTTGCGTCCCACTTCGATCCCAGACAACGGTCGTGGTACACCAGGGCAATGGCCGCGGGCTCCCTCATTCGCACCGAAGCCTATACGTTCTTTATCGACCGAGTGGTCGGCGCAACGTTCGCTATCCCCACTGATAACCGCCGCGCAGTGGTGGGTGGCGATTTCCGACTGGACTCACTCGGGCAAATGCTCGCGCGCAAGGGGACCACCGCGCGTTCGGTGGCCGCTGTACTGGATGCCAGTGGCCAAGTCATCGCGATCGACAGGAAACTCCCTGAATCGGTATCGAGCACAGATTCCATCCGGACGGACCGACTCACGGTCGCCAGTGAGTATGGGGTTCCCATCCTGACGCTTCTTGCTAACGATATCGGGGCGTTAGGTAATACACCCCGCCGGCAAGAAGTGACAGCCGCGGGCGGCGAGATGTGGTACACGACCATCGAACGGTTGACGTCAGACGACGGCAAATCCCTCTTCCTGGTCTCCGCTATTCCAAAAGACGAGTTGCTCAAGGGCGCCAGGCAGCAGGCGTGGATAGGGATGGCGGCTACCGTCATTGTCATATTGCTTGCGATACCCTTGATCTGGTTTGCGGCGCGATACATCTCCCGGTCCTTGCAAGCTCTTGCGGATGGGGTCGAAGCCATACGCAGGTTCGATTTCCACCAGCCGGTTTCCGTCCCGTCGCGCATCAGTGAGGTGCATGATCTTGGCAACGCAACCGAGGAAATGCGGCAAACGATCCAGCGCTTCTTGTTGATAGCGCAAGCCGTGTCCGCGGAAACCCGGCTCGATCACCTTCTGCCTTTGCTTTTGCGCAAAACCCTCAATGCAGCGGGTGGAAATGCAGGCGTTCTGTACCTGGTGGAAGGCAGCGCTTTGTCGGTCGCCGCAGCGTTTGATCGCGATGGCAAAGATGTAACGCAAGCTGTGGCGAACACTTCAATTGAGTTAGCACTGCCTGTGATCGGCTCCGCTGCCCGCGGAAACGCTCCACAAACGCGCCACTTCACGGTAGATGAGATCCGTGATGCGAACCTCGAAATGTTGACGTCGGCTCAGTCGTCTCACTTTGCAGCCATCCCGCTTGCCACCCGCCAGGACGAACTGTTGGGCGTTATTCTGATACTGCGCGACACCCCGCTTGAAACTGCGCAGCTAGCCTTTGTCAGTACACTGGCCGGCCTGTTCACAGGCTCACTTGAGATGCAGGGGCTGACGAAAGCTCAGCGTGATCTGTTCGACGCGTTCATTCGCCTTCTGGCTGGTGCCATCGATGCGAAAAACCCGCACACCGGCGGCCACTGCGAGCGCGTGCCAGAAATGGTCAAGATGCTGGCCAAGGCAGCCTGCGATGCCACCGACGGTCCTTATGAATCGTTCGGGATGACGGACAAACAATGGGAAGCCCTGCACGTCGCCGCCTGGTTACACGACTGCGGCAAGGTGACGACCCCCGAGTACATTATCGACAAGGCGACAAAGCTGGAGACCCTCTACGACCGGATTCACGAAATCCGTATGCGTTTCGAAGTGCTAAAGCGCGATGCCGAGATAGCGTATCTGCGTTCGGTCGCCGCCGGCGAAGCTGACGAGGCCTCGCGCGCGCGACGTGACGCCGAGTTCAAGGCGCTTGACGACGACTTCGCGTTCGTCGCCACTTGCAATCAGGGCGGCGAGTTCATGGACGCCGCGCATAAAGCGAGATTGCTGCAAGTCGCTGGCCGTACGTGGCTGCGGACCCTGGACGACCGCATCGGCCTCTCGCAAGAAGAACAGGCACGCAAGGCACACCATCCGGCAGCGCCGCTACCTGCATTGGAGCCACTGCTGGCCGATAAGCCCGAACACGTGATAGCGCGAACAGCGCATGACACGATCCCGGCGGACAATCCGTGGGGCTTCAAGCGCGATACGCCCAAGGATTTGTACGATCGGGGCGAGCTGCACAACCTGCAGGTGGGAAGGGGAACTCTCTCGAACGAAGAACGCTTCAAGATCGAAGACCACATCGTGCAGACACAGATTATGCTGGCGCGCTTGCCGTTCCCCAAGGAACTACGTCAGGTACCGGAGATCGCCGGCAATCATCACGAGAAGATGGATGGCACCGGATATCCCCGGCAACTGCATCGGGACGAAATGAGCCCGCTTGCGAGAATGTTGGCTATTGCGGATGTCTTCGAGGCGCTTACGGCAGCAGACCGTCCATACAGACGGGCGAAGAGCCTTTCGGAGGCGGTCCACATCATGTCGATAGCCAGGGCGCAGCAGCATATCGATCCGGAACTGTTCGATCTTTTTCTGACATCCGGGGTGTACCGCCACTACGCCGAGCTCTATATGCAACCCGAGCAGATCGATGAAGTTGATATTGCACAGTACCTGGGGGCGAACGTATGAACATGCAGCAGGCCAACCGGCGCGGCGCTACAAATCCGGAATTAGCCACGCCTCTGAAATGATCCTATGAGCCTCATTTTGAAATAGCCGATTGGCTGGCAGCAATGCTGCTATCTTTCAGTGGTGCAGGCTACGAGCTATTTGGCTGCCCTTCAGGGACTGCATCATGCCCACTTCATCTCCCCACATTGCTGTTCTTGGTAGTTTCACTTCGGGATTGGGTTCCATTGAACTGGAACGCTTTGCCGACCTGGACAGCCTCTTAGCCGTTCCCGCGTTTGATGTGTTGTTGCTTGACATGCCAGGTGCCTCGGCAGGGAAATTGCTTCGCAAGCTGCGCATAGATACTTCCTATCGATTCAGTTTGATTTACTGCTGCCGTGATTTGGATGGTTGGTGCGAAGCGCTGGGCGATGGTGCTCCCCCTGCAGATCTCCAGGAAGTCACACCCCTCTGGAACTTGTGGAAAGCACGGTTCAGTCTCTTTGATAGCGCAGGGGCGTCTGATCGATTTGAAAGCCGGGTGCTTTCGTGGTTGTGGTTTCGCTCCAGCGCAGAAGTGCACGCGCTGCGCGATCCAGAGGTGCCTCAGCATTATCGCTACCCATTGCTGGAGGTTTTGGCCGAGGACGAACAGGTCAATACCTTCGTCTGGCTGACACTGATGGCCGAGCAGGACTGGCTTGAAGAGGGGGTACTGGTCGATCGCGTCCGACTCTGTTCAAGCTGCGGTTCGGGCCGTTTGAACTATGTTGATGTATGCCCCGAATGTCAGGCCCTGGACATTTCCCGTCAGCCTTCACTGCACTGCTTTACCTGCGGCCATGTGGGTGCCCAAGAGAACTTTCTGAAAGACGGGATGTTACTTTGCCCTAACTGTCTGAACCGATTGCGACACATTGGCAGCGACTATGATCGACCGCTGGAGAATTACCGCTGCCGGTCATGTCAGGCTTTTTTCGTTGACGCCGATGTTCAAGCGCGCTGCCTGGATTGTGTCTTGGCGCACACACCCGACAAGTTGCGGGTACGCGAAATCCGGCACTACCGCTTGACTGAAGCAGGACGTTTGCGCTGCCGCCAAGGCTTCAGCAATGAGCAGGGTGGGGTCAATCACTTTGGTCGACTCAACTTACTGGGCGGCAAGGATTTCTATGAGCTGCTCACGTGGCAAATTCAGATCGTACGCCGCTATAAACTGCCGGATTTTTCACTGATTGGTCTGCGCTTCGTCAACTTGACCGATACCCTGCTTCGACTTGGCGAGCACCGCGGGCATGCCTTCGTCGACAGTCTGGTCGATCGTTTGCAGGAAACCGTCAGGGAAACCGATCGTTGCTCTCGAAGCTCGGAAGAGTTTCTCTGGCTCATGCTCCCGAATACCGGGGCCGAGGGACTAGTGAGTGTCAAACGACGTTTGGAGCAGGTCGCCGAGTTGTTCTCGGGACCTGAAGTCAGCCAGATATCTCTTCGTGTCGTCAGCTTCACTGCGCCGCAGGATCTGCTTGAACAAGAGGACGGCGAATTGTTGCTGGCCCGTCTCGCCAGCGAACTGGCTTGAGGCTGCGATGTATCCACTCTTTGATCAGACTCAGGAAATTCTCAATCAACTGTCGGGCCCCGGCGGTTTGAGACGATTGTTTTATATGCTCTTTCCGTTTTTCCTGCTGCTTGAACTGCCGTTCAATACGCTGGTGTTGCTGGGCGTCTTGCGCTGGTTCGTGCGGCGGCAATCCCACCGCCCACAACATAGCCTTTATCAACCGAAAGTGTCTTGCATCATCACCTGTTACAGCGAAGGGATGGACGTGCAGAAGACGCTGTTAAGCCTGTGCGAACAAACCTATCCCGGACACATCGAGATGATACCGGTGGTGGATGGCGCTACCTTGAACCAGCCTACACTGCATGCGGTACGGGACTTTCGGGTAGACCCTCTTTTGTATCCACGGCGGCATCTTCGTCCGATTGCCAAGTGGCAACGTGGTGGCCGAGTGTCTTCATTGAATGCCGGTCTGGCCCATTCCAGCGGTGAGATCGTGATGGCCCTGGATGGTGACACGTCGTTTGACAACAACATGGTCAGCGCCATTGTGCGGCATTTTGAGGACCCGGCTGTGCCGGCGGTGGCTGGCAGCTTGCGAGTCCGTAATGCCTGGAGTTCCATGATCGCAGCGATGCAAGCGCTGGAATATTTGCTTTCGATCCATATGTCGAAAATCGGTTTGGCCGAGTGGAATCTGGTCAATAACATTTCTGGTGCTTTCGGCGCGTTCCGTCGCAGTTTTCTTATAAAAATTGGTGGCTGGGATACTCACACAGCGGAAGACCTCGACATAACACTGCGCATCAAAAGTTATTTCGGGCGTCATGATTTAAGAATTCCATTTGAGCCTGAAGCCATCGGCCACACCGATGCACCAACGACGCTCAAGCAGTTTCTCATGCAGAGGCTACGCTGGGATGGTGACCTGTTTTTTCTGTACGTTCGCAAGCACAGCCACAGTATTAATCCGACTCTATTAGGTTGGCGGAGCTTTTTGATGATGCTCCTCAGTGGCTTCTTTTTTCAGTTGGTGCTGCCATTCATCATTTTTGGCTACACTTTGGTGGCCTTGTTCATCCTGCCTGGCTCAACGCTGTTGATCTTGTCGTTTCTGGTCTATCTGCTGTATTTGACGATCACCGCAATATTGTTCGGGGCCTTGCTGTTAATAGTTTCCGATCGACCTCGGCAGGACCTGCGCTTAGGGTTGCTAGTGCCGATTTATCCGCTATTCATGTTGCTCATGCGCTGCTGGAGTGCAGTCGCCATGCTCAACGAGATGTTCCGTCGTGGCCATGAGGAAAGCGGCATGGCGCCATGGTGGGTCTTGAGAAAAGCCACAAGGTTTTAAGATGCGATCGGTACTTTTGGCTCTAACTTTATCGCTGTCATGTACTTCGTTGCTGGCTCAACCGCTGACACTTCAAGAATTGATAGATAAGCAACAATCAGATCCTCTGCTTCGTGCAGGCCAGGCTGACCTTCGAGCCCTCGACGCAGAAGCCAGGCTTCACCAGGACCGGGCGGGATGGCAAGTGTTCGCCGGTGCTGGCGCGGGGCGTTTTGAGGAGTTGGTCACCCCTGACGTTCGCGATGATTATTTCGGTCGAAATTTGAGTCTTGGTGTACGCCATCCTCTGTTGGGTAGCCTTAAGCGTCAGCTCGACCTACTGCAAGCTAATCAGTACGAACGCCAACGACAGCAATCGCGCGTTGCTTTGGAGGTTGCAAGCCAGCGTCTGGCTTTGCGTAGTGCTTACGCTGACTGGTGGCGTGTGCAACAGGAAGTCGCTTTTTGTGATGCGCTCATTCCAACGGCCAAGAAGGCTGATCAGGCGATTCGCCTGCGTATGGAAAAAGGTTTGTCACGCACTTCCGAAGGTCAGTTGCAGTTGGATGAGTGGGAAGGGCTTTCAACCCGATGCAAGGCGCTGACCAAAATCGAAGTAGACGTACGCGAAGATTTGGCTAGCATCAGCATGAGCGGGTTGCCAGCAGGCGCCCAAGCGGTAGCCGAGCCTCTCGCGCCACAACCACAACCATTGGTTCAATGGCAGGCGCTGTTGAATCAGCATCCAAGGGTCACGGAAAAACAAAGCCTTCGTGATTTGGCCGACAAAGAGCGAGAAAACCCCTGGTATTCGTCTATTGATTCCGATGTTGCGCTGGCCAGCACTCGGGAGTATCGCAGCGATTCGGATAAAGCGGGCAGCGGCTTGGTGGCCAGCCTCTATTTTTCTACGCCTTTCGACTTGGTCGGCAATACGCGGGCTCGCCAACAAGTCGCCGACGCACGCTACGAAGCGGCGAGCGACCGTGTCGAGGCCGAACAACGTGCGTTGGGTCTGGAGCTGAGCAAGGCATTGCGTGCCCAAAACACTGCGCAAGCGTCGATCACGCAGCGCAGCCAGCAATGGCATACCGCTGCGTTGGCTCTTGATGAGGAAAAGGCTCGGAGCACGCTGGACGCGAATGGAAACCTCACTGCCCTATTGACCGCCGAGCGCGTTTATTTCCAGTCAGGATTTGAATTGATTGCGGCGTGGCATGCCGCCTGGTTGCGTCAGGCCGAGTTGAATCTCTTCACCGAAGACAGCCCACAATTTGCTGCGTTGTTGGGTGATGAACGATTGGAGTGGTGGCCGATGATCAAGCCGCAACCCGCTGCGATTGCTGCTACCTCAACCTCCACGGTGCGGCGTAAAAATGTTCCAGTCGAGCCAGAAAAATGGCTTCAGGCCACCTATGTCTGGAACAGCGAAGCGTTGCTGGATCCAGTGCGTCGTCAGGCGGAACTGCAAGCATTACGCAAAGCCGGGATGCAGAAAATCTATCTCGGCATCAACGCCGTCCAGGTGGCCAATCTGTCGGCGACCCGCCAGCGGCTTGAGCAATTGCTCCAGGATGCTGCACGTAGCGGTCTGCAAGTGAGTCTGCTTCTCGGCGACCCAAGCTGGATTGAACCGCAGCACCGCAAGCAACTGACGGAATTATTGGGCAAGCTTGATGGATTACCGTTTACCAGCCTTCACCTGGATCTCGAAGTCGAACAGTTGGGCATGCCGGTCCCCGATCAACGCCTGAAAGACTGGCTCGACACGTTACGTGCGGCAACAGTGGCAAGCCAGTGGCCGGTAGCAATATCGAGCCACCCTCGCTGGTTCGTTGCGGCTCAGGCCGGGCACCCCTGTGTGCCTTGTGCTCTGCCAGCAATCGGGGTACGTCAAGTCAGCCTGATGATTTACACCCGTAACCCGCAACGCAGTGCGCAATTGGCAGGGGAGATAGCGCAACGTTGGCCTGATCTGCAATTTCGCCTGGCTCAGAGCACCGAACCGCAGTTGCCATCCACCGAAAGCTGGGCAGGCGCCTCCGCTGAACAATTACAACGCCAGGTAGCGAAGTGGCGTGACCAGCTACAACCTCAGGGCGTTGCCGGTATCGATTGGCAAGCCTGGCGAGACTTCCCCAAACGGTGAGAGGCTCATGAAGATTCGTTTCGATAGTCAAAAAGAGCACAACCCCACTGAGGAGCATGGCCTGAACGTGCTCTACGCTCCCGGTAAACGTATGGCATTTCGCCTGCGCTGGTACCTGATCCTGTTCCTGGTAGCCAGCCCATTACTCTGGCTTTTCGGCAAGCTGTTGTACGGCATCTTGGTGGTTGATGCGCCGGCGCAGTTGTTCTTGCCTATTCAGGAGGTGCGCGCACGAGATGCTGGTCGGGTCGAGCAGCTATTCGTCACGGTGGGTGATCACGTGCAAGCCGACCAACTGCTGGTCAACCTCGACAATCCGGAGTGGCGTGCCCGGCTGATGCAACTTGCCGCCATGCCCGTTGAAGCTACGCGGCTTGGCGATTCCGATTTGGGCATGAAAGTGCGTCAATTGCTCAGCGCCAAGGTGGGCAGGGCAGAGCAACGTGTTCAGCAGTTGGACAGTCTTGTTCGGCAAGGCGCTGCCACTCGAGGTGAAGTGCTGGCCGCACAGACCGAGCGCGATGGGTTTCGATCGGAGTTGTTGGCTTTCGAGCGTCGTGAGCAGTTAGCTCATCAATCGCCTCAAGGATTTGATCGGGAAGTGATCCAACAAAATACTGAACAGCAATGGCTGAAGACACGGCTGGCCGCCTTGTCAGTGACGGCGCCGCAGAGTGGTCGTATAGCAGAAGTGCTTGTTACCCAAGGTGAGAACGTCGGCCCGGGAACGTTGCTGATGCGTCTGGAACGTCTGGCCGACCCATTGCTCTGGATTTATCTGGAACCGCTTAACATCAACTACGCGCAGATAGGTCAGCCACTGAAAGTCCATATGCCGGACGGAGAATGGCTGGATGCTCACGTGGTGCGGGCCGCAGACAGTGCCGCTCGCACGCCGACGGTTCTGCGCGGACCATTCGCCGCGAACGAAATGGGATTGCAGGTTGCTGCCAGGTTTGATCAACCACTGCCGGCGCGCTGGAGAATCGATCAACTGCCGTTGAGTGTTCATTTTCCCTATGATTGGCTGCGGATGCTGGGGATCAACAAATAAGCAAGCCGTCGAAACGGGATGTATAGGCCCTGCGAATTCTCAATGAGCATCGGCACTCGGCGCGGCCGGTGGTTGCACCTTGCGCATCAAGGGCACCATCGCCGTGGCGATGATGAAGCAGACCATGATCATCAAGAACGCGTCGCCATAGGTTTGGGTCTGGGCTTCGCGGTAGGTCAACAGCCATAGCTGATGCAGGCTGGCGGTGACGCCCGTGTCGCCGCTTTGGCCGAGGGCAGTGAAGTTGTTGCCGACCTGTGACAGCCACTGGTTGAGCGCTTCGTTGGTGCTGTTCAGGTGTTCCGCCAGCCTTGTGAAATGCAGGTTGGTGCGGTCGTTGAGGATGGTTGCGCAGGCGGCGATGCCGATGGCGCCTCCCAGGTTGCGCATCAGATTGAACAACCCCGACGCATGCTTGAGCCGTGCTGGCGCCAGACCACCCAGGGTCAACGTCACGGCCGGCGGCACCGCCAGTTGCTGGGCAATCCCGCGCAATGCTTGCGGCAGCATCAATTCCCTGGCCCCCCAGTCATGGGTGATCGGGCTGAAATCCCACATCGATAACGCGAACAACCCAAGGCCGGTCATCATGATCCAGCGCAGATCGACGCGGTTGGCCAGAAAGGCATACAGCGGAATCGCCATGATCTGGAACACCCCGGTGGAGAAAACCGCCAGGCCAATGTCCAGCGCGCTGTAGCCACGCACCCGTCCGAGAAACAGCGGCGTCAGGTAAATCGTGGCGAACAGCCCGATGCCGGTGACGAACGAAAAGAAGCAGCCAAGGGCGAAGTTGCGGTCTTTCAAGGCGCGCAGATCGACGATCGGGTTGGCCACGTGCAAGGTCCGGCCGATGAAGGCCAAGCCGGCGAGGCCGCTGATCCAAGCGGTGATAAGAATGGTGCTGTCGCTGAACCAGTTCCAGCGCGGGCCCTCTTCGAGGGTGTATTCCAGGCAGCCGAGAAACAGCGCCATAAACACCA
>Ga0163162_10003859_pt1 | contig 14385 bp, 11 predicted proteins | sample S55metaG_FD_115310 | JGI IMG/M metagenome (GOLD analysis project Ga0163162, IMG submission 115310) | Switchgrass rhizosphere microbial communities from Kellogg Biological Station, Michigan, USA - S5-5 metaG | ecosystem: Host-associated > Plants > Roots > Rhizosphere > Soil | place: USA...
CGTTGACCCCGCTGGCGGTGTTGGCGCCGCCCGTGGTGTTGCTAAGTAGCGCATTGACTCCGCTGGCGGTGTTGTTGATGCCTGTGGTGTTGAAAACGAGCGCATTGACCCCGCTGGCGGTGTTGGCGCTGCCCGTGCTGTTGCTAAAGAGCGTCTGGAATCCGATCGCGGTATTGTTGATGCCCGTGGTGTTGCTAACGAACGCGTTTGTCCCCAGACTGGTGTTGGTCTGCGCCGCCGCAATCGCCGCCAGAGAGAGCGAGCAAATGAGCGAAATCATAAGGACGGAGAAAAACGAAGCAGTGTTGGTCGAATGGCGAAACATATAATACCCTCCCTGTTTGTTGAGTTTGTCTCTTCATAACCTCCCTAAACTTATTCCGTGTCTCAGAGTAATTCTGTCCAATATTAGACAGTTGTTTCGGGGATTGGCGCGGACGCCAACTGCATCGGCGGCGGCGCTAAAGGGGGAAATAGCGGATGAGTGAATGCGATCTACGTCCGTTGACGCGTGGCTACTTGATCACCTTGTCCGCGCCAGCACGTTCGGCGGAATCGTCAGGCCGTGCTCACTGGTATACTCTTGCCAGCCTTCAAGACTATCATGTGCGTGAAACCTCAAGGCGGCATCATAGTCGTAGATATCGTCAAGGATGCGATCGGCAAACGCCTGCCCGTCCTTAGCGGCACGCCAAGCAGAGAATAGATCTAGCAAGAAATAGTCGTGAAAGATCACACAAGGATGACGAATTCCACTCGCTTGTTCTGGTTCACATGACCGAAGGTAAGAACCGAGACTTTGGAATTCTGCTTGCGTTCAGCGCCGCCGTCTGCCGCGGCAAGGATCCGACACCCGAGTGGATGCCGGATCCGTCCCGACTGAGTTTAAACTCAATTCGTGGTAAGTTCTAAATTAAAGGCGCCGTCCCAGGTGTTGCCCTGAAGCTTATTATCGGAGAAAGTAGCGGCAATACCCGATCCATCAGCAGTGACTCCAATGTTGTTGCGAGAGATAAACGTGGTGGCGGCACGAATAATGGCCTGTGCCCCGCTGCTATACAGCCCGACGCCGTTACCCGTCACGATGCAATTATCAACATTGACATCACCAGCAGAGCCACCTCCTAGCGCCAAAATCCCAACATTAGTATGGCCGGAATACACGCTCCCGCGTGTAGTAACCCGGGCATTTGCTCCGGCATATAGGCCATGTGTTTGATTCTCAACGGTGGTTTTCTCAATCACAGCATTCACCGGTCCGCCGGAGCTGGCGATGTACACCCCAATATTGGAATTATTTCTGATATAGGTATTCTTAATGTAAATTTCGCTACTCGCAGCGATATTGATACCGTTTTGCATACCCGAGATTACTGAGTCTTCAACGTGGAGCGATCCTCCGCTTGTAAAAAAGATGCCATTTACGCCGGTGCCTGCCCCATTAATATCGAGTCCTCGAAGGACTATCCTGTCGCTCGCAGCAGCGTTGACATTGATCCCGTTTGTTCCTGCAGCAAGAACTCCACCTTCTGTATGAAAGCAATCGATGGTTATGGCCTTTGTTATAGTAACCGCACCAAATCCACCGGGGTCCAAGCAATTGATCTCGCCTCCGGCGGCCGTCCTTGAAATCGCTCCCGCGAAAGTCTTGCACGGCGCCGTGCGGCTACATGGATTGGCATCATCGCCGACCCCCGACACCCACGTTCGTGTGGCCTGGGCCTGCGCGAGCGAAGCGAAGGACACACAAACCGCAAATACCGTCAAAACACTTAAGGCTACTCTCTTCAATTTCATACGTTTCCTCCTTTACGAGTCTTCTATGAGCAACGAATGTACCGAAGACCAAGATTGCTCAGGATGGCCAAACCGCTCCTCCAAGGGGTGGCAACAAATATTCACGGACTGGAAAGCTATGACTGGCTGGGACTCAACGGTCAATTTTGAGGAAAACTTGTTGCTAGAATAATGACAAAGAAAGTCTCGTTTCTGTCAACGTGTGCCGAATATTGTCAAAGGTCGAGCGTCAACGTGGCGGGAACAAACCCCAAAACGAAACTTGCCGTAACCCGGCTCACGGCAGTCCCTGATAATACCGCGCGCTTTTACGGGCTTTAAGGTTGAAAACGTGTTCGTCTCGTTGAAAAATCACTCGGAGTCCTGCGACAAGCTGAGAACGAACGGAATGCATGTTGAAGTGATTGAATGAAAGCCGTCATGCTGAGCCTGTCGAAGTATGTCCACTGTATCAACAGTCTGCTGAAGGCCGCGATTTTTTTAAAGTCAAACGCGCTCGGGCAATAATGCGTGACGGATATATTCTGCACCAAGCCCGAAGAACTTTGCTATCGAACATTCGCTGAAGAGACAAAGATGTTGATCCGAGGCCGCTTCATGTTAATACTTCGGAAAAAGTTGAATCGGCGCTAATGGCACCACCAAACGGACGGCTTGCTTTGGCGGCGCTTGATTTGCGGGATCGGGAGTTGGATTTGGCTCGAAGACGGGAAGAATCGGAGTCAGATCGAGCGGCGCACGGCGCACAGATTCAAACGTTGACGCGGATGCTGAAGGAATCGGAGTCAGACCGGGCGACGCGCAGATTCAAACGCTAACAGCGATGTTGAAGAACTGAGTGGGAAGATAGAGCGGCACGGGATATGCACTTTTTGTTCGCCATGCTACGTTCGGCGGTTGACTAGATTTCTTGATTGGCTCGAAGTAAGAAGGTTGACAGAAAGGTTTAGAACGTCGGATGAATAAATCTCTCAGCACTATCGCTGTCGATCTTACTCCCGTTCTTCCAGGCGGAGAGAATGGGGGTTCGAAGGTTTTCGTGCTCGAATTGCTAAGCCGCTTGGCTAAAATCAAGCCCGAAACCCGTTTCGTGCTCCTGACGCAAGCCGCGTCGCACGAAGAGCTGTCCACATTGGATCGCTCCAATGTGCGGCGTCTGATGGTCATTGGTCCGGTAGTTTCAAACTTACTTCGGCCGGGTTTTCGGGGCTTCGCCGCTCGTGTGCTGCCCCATTTGCCTGCCAGGCTCGGGAGTGCGGTTAGGCGCTTGGGTTACGGTTTTAACGCGGCGCTGAATGGTAGCGGTTCTGTCGCGCGGTTACGCAACATGGGGGCCGATCTGCTTTTTTGTCCCTTTACTGCTCCTAACTATTTTGAACCGGGGATTCCGGCTGTCTGCACGATTTACGATCTGCAATACAAAACCTACCCTGAATTTTTCACCGGAGGAGATGATGTGGCTCACCGCGACCGCATGTTTATCGCAGCGTGCCGTCGGGCAACGGCTCTTGCCGCGATTTCAGATTACTCGCGGGAGGCCGCAATTACCCACGGCGGCCTCGACCCCGCTCGCATACGTACCATCTACCTGCGCATGGCGCACCGTATCTCGCCGAGAGTCGAGCACGATCAAGCCGTATTGAACCGCCTTGGCCTGATCCCGCGGCGATACTTAATCTACCCTGCCAATTTTTGGAAACACAAGAACCATGAAATGCTCCTTACTGCCTTTGGCATGGCTTGTCGGGAGGGATTGGCGGTGGATGTCAAGCTGGTATGCACCGGTGCGCCGGGGGCGCGGCGGGAGTGGTTGACGAGTGCAGCCCGCACCATGAGTCTGGGCGATCGAGTTATCTTTCCCGGGTATCTGCCCAACGAAGAGTTGGCTGCATTGATGGGCAGTTGCCGTGGCATGGTGTTTCCCTCGCTTTATGAAGGCTTTGGTCTGCCGGTCATCGAGGCCATGGCCGCCGGTGTCCCAGTGGCGTGCAGCAACGTTACATCGCTTCCCGAAGTGGCGGCCGATGCGGCCCTACTCTTCGACCCACGCATTCCCACCCAAATCGCGCAGGCGATGGTCACGCTGCTAGACGATAAGGCAATACGAACCCGGCTTATTGAGGCAGGACAGCAACGGGCCAAAGAGTTCTCGGACACGGATCGCATGGCAAGGGAGTATTGGGAGTTATTCCAGTATGCTGTGAACAACCAAAAGTACGATAACTTGATGAGCGGCGCCTATCCCGATGGCTGGGTAGGCTCGAGCTTGACCGTAGAAGTTGCCTCCACTGCAAGCGCGCAAACCGTCCAAATTTCATTCTCGGCTCCGGGTTGGCTTCCACAGCGTAAGGTCGCGATTCAAGTCAGCCTCGGCGGAAAACTCCAAGGCAGTCCGCATAAAGTTGACCGTGGTGCCAATGTTGCCTTGTCGTTGCCAGTAGAACCTGCCGGAGGATGCTACGAACTTAAGATTTCCCCCACATTCGTTCCCGCACGCTCTCGGTATGGCGACGATCAACGTGAACTCTCGCTGATGTTGCAGAGCTGCCGCATCTTGCATGCTGACGGTGAAATTATTGAATTGTTCGCCGGGAAGATTTCTGCATGAAAGTCAGCACTGTCACTCCTTCCTATAACCAGGGTCAATTCAGCACGGACAACACGATCGAAATCCTCAAACGTTTCAGCCCACCGGTGCGTTGGGTATCGGAGAAAGACAAGGGGTAATTATGCACACGCGGTGGGGGGCCGGCGTTCTTCTAGAAATGACAATGCTCCGTTTTTTGCTGTGAAAGTCGGGATGGTCTCTGTGTTGCCAGCGTTAAAATGTAACTGGGGTGTATCTGCGGAAATGCGCAAGACAGTGTATTCATGGATAACCTTCTGAGTTCAAAAAATGCAAATTGAAAACTCGAAGGTCTTGGTAACGGGAGCGGACGGTTTTATCGGCAGCCATTTAGTGGAAATGCTTTTGCAGGGCGGTTGCAAAGTGCGCGCCTTCGTTTTTTACAACTCTTTCAACAGTTGGGGTTGGTTGGACACTATTCCTGCAGATATCTTGCCTCAGATCGACGTCTTTTGCGGAGATATCCGCGATCCAAACGGCGTACTCGAAGCGATGAAAGGATGTGATGCCGTTTTTCACCTCGCTGCTCTTATCGCAATTCCTTTCTCGTACCATTCACCTGATTCCTACGTTGATACGAATATCAAAGGGACACTGAACGTGCTCCAAGCTGCAAGAAAGTTGGGAACCGAGCGCGTTCTAGTAACGTCGACATCGGAAGTTTACGGAACAGCCCAATACGCACCCATCGACGAAAGGCACCCTTTCCAAGGCCAGTCACCTTATAGTGCAAGCAAAATTGGCGCTGATCGACTTGCGGAATCCTTTTATCGGTCATTCAATACTCCCGTTGTAATCGCTCGGCCATTCAATACCTACGGACCACGCCAATCCGCGCGAGCCGTGATCCCGACAGTGATTACGCAGTTGCTGACTGGAAAGATTGAGTTGCGCCTCGGCAATCTTACGCCGACTCGCGATTTCAATTATGTAAAAGATACGGCCCATGCTTTTATAGCATTGGCAGAGGCAGATTCAGTCGTGGGCAAAGAAATTAACATTGCCACCGGAAAGGAACACTCCATTGAGGATGTTGCCCAAATTCTCATCTCCGAGTTGAATCCGAATGCGTGTATCATTACAGATGAGCGTCGGATAAGACCGGAGGCGTCAGAAGTGTTTCGTCTCATAGGAGATAATACCCTGATTACCACACTCACTAAATGGCGGCCTAATTACGAACTACGCGCGGGGTTAGTCGATACGATTGCATGGTTTAGGCAGCCGGAAAATCTGGCCCGCTATAAGGCTTGGCTGTACAACATTTAAGAGATCTAGGCTATGCGAGCAATAATTCTCGCGGGCGGTAAGGGTACGCGGCTTCGTCCATACACTACCCTTATTCCAAAGCCGCTCGTGCCGCTGGGCGGGAAATATTCAATTCTCGAGATCATTATTATGCAACTCGCGCGTTCGGGATTTACCCATATTACATTGGCAGTGAACCATTTATCTCATCTGATCATGGCTTATTTTGGAAACGGGTCACGATTTGGTGTGAAGCTTGATTATTCGATTGAGGAGAATGAGCTCAGCACGATTGGTCCATTAACGCTGGTCGATGATCTTCCTGAAAACTTTCTAGTGATGAACGGTGATATTCTTTGTGACCTCGACTATCGGGCCTTTCTTGAGAGGCATGTTCAGGCTGGAAGTCGGATTTCCGTTTCGGCGTACAGGCGACAGGTAAAGATCGATTTCGGCGTGCTGCGCTACGACGAGGCTAATCATCTGACGGAGTTTCAGGAGAAACCTGCCTTCGATTTCGATGTAAGCATGGGGATTTATTGCATCGACCGCTCGGTGATCGACGCTCTACCGCGTGGTGTGCCCTACGGGTTTGACAATTTGATGATCGATGGACTCAAAAATGGGCAAAGCATCGATATCCGTCCCTTTTCGGGGTATTGGCTGGATATAGGCCGCCCGGATGACTACGAATATGCGGACATGAATTTTACCGAGCTTTCGGCCAAGTTGGGCATCTAGCCATGAAGACGGTGCTGGTTACTGGCGCGACCGGGGCGCTTGGCCAGGCTGTAATCGCACGATTGCAGGCGCATGGTCATTATCGCGTGTTCGCGATCAGTCGTCATGGTGGCACTGTGAGTCGTTTTCAGCTTGACGTTCGCGATCGTAGTCGGTTCGTATCGGCGATCGATAGCGTCGAGCCTGACTTAGTACTGCATCTCGCTGCAACCTTTGCCAACGATTTTGATGAAGCCTACTCCGTCAACGTAGCAGCGACACGGCACCTGTTGGATAAAGTAGAACAGTCCGGGCGCCGAACGCGCATCCTTTTGGTGGGTTCTGCGGCCGAATACGGCGTGGTACGGTCTGACGAGAACCCCATCCGAGAGGACCGGGTCCTGGCCCCGGTATCGATTTATGGGCTAACCAAAGCTTGGCAAACCCAGCTCGCGGGATTGTACGCCAGTCGCGGTGTTGATGTAGTCGTGGCGCGCATTTTCAACCTGGATGGCCCGGGCCTTTCAGAACGGCTATTCATTGGCCGGTTGCAGAGACAGATTGAAGAAGTTCTGGCTGGGCGGAAATCCGCGATTGAACTGGGCTCCCTATCCGCCATCAGGGACTACGTCTCCACCAATGAAGCCGCCGACCAGATACTTGCCATAGCTACACGCGCAGACGCAGGTAAAGTGTATCACGTTGCGAGCGGCATACCTGTCACGATGCGCGCCGTGCTTGCGCGTTATCTAACCAGCAACGGGCTTGAAGCATCGATCGTGCGAGAGGGGGCGGGGCTGTCTAACCGGAGTGGTTATGATGTCCCGGTAATCTATGCTGACGTTTCCAGTACGTCGCAGCTAATGAGAGAGTGGAGCGAAAGTGTCGAAGCTTAAACTCACGGTGGTCACGCCAGTTTTTAATGAGGAAGCGGTCATCGGTCACTTTCATGCGCGCACGCGGCAGGTGCTAGATTCGCTCGGGGACGTTGAGGCAAACATACTTTTTGTCGTAGACCGATGCACTGACGAAACGCTGAACGTGTTGCGGCGGGTGGTCGCTGACGATCCTAAATCGAAAGTGATCGCAATGTCCTCACGGTTCGGGCATCAGATGTCTTTGCTGGCCGGAATTGAAAATTCGTTAGATGCCGACGTCATCGTGATGATGGACAGCGACCTGCAGCATCCGCCCGAGTTGATTCCCGAGTTGCTTGCCAATTTTAGACGTGGGTTTGATGTCGTCTACACGGTTCGTCGTGATACCGAAGACGGTGGCTATTTGAGAAAAATGGCGGGTAATATCTTTTACCAACTGCTCAGTAGATTGTCCCAGGTGCCTATCAATGCAAATGCGGCAGATTTTCGTCTGATTTCTTCTCGTGTAGCAAGAATCCTCGTGTCCGGATTCCAGGAACGCAACCTGTTCCTTCGGGGGTTGTTCTCGTGGATAGGCTTTCAGCAAGCCGGTGTTGAATATACCGCTGAAAAACGCTTTGCAGGGCAGTCAAAATATTCATTCTCCGAAATGCTCCAGTTGGCTATGGCCGGTGTTTTGTCATTCAGTACAAGGCCATTGCAGGCCGGCATCTTCGTGGGAGTTGCTTTCGCTGCGCTTGCGTTCCTTTATATGATGAGTGTCGTAATCGACTTCTTCATCGACCGATCCATTCCAAGCGGTTGGACTACCGTGGTCGTACTTTTGCTCTTTTTTAGTGGCATACAACTTATCGTCTTAGGCATTATGGGAGCGTACATCGGGGGCATATACGACGAAGTCAAAGGACGCCCCCGATATATTATCGAAGAAGAGATTTTACATCATGACTAGGCGCGTCGATTTTGATGACTTCACTGAGAACTACAATCAATTACTCAATGAAAAAACACGTTTTTTTTCGTCAGGCGAGGAATATTTTGCCCGATATAAAGTGGATCTTGTACGTGAGCGGGTGTCTTCACCGGTGAGCCGGCTGCTAGAGTACGGTTGTGGAATCGGCCGTAATATTTCCTTCCTACAGAAAGCCTTCCCTAACGCGAATATCGTGGGTTCCGATGTTTCCGGCGCCAGTCTAGAAGTTGCCCGGCGTCATCATACAGGAGTGGAATTTGTGCAAGAAAATGAGAACGCAGATTCAATCGGACAATTCGACGTCATATTTGTCGCCGGTGTGTTTCATCACGTTCCCATAGAGCAGCGCGTCGATGTAGCGAGGGTCTTGTCCAAACGTTTGTTGCCGGGCGGCTCGCTATTTGTTTTTGAGCACAATCCGTTTAACCCCGTTACCCGACATATCGTAAATAATTGTCCTTACGACGAGGACGCGGTGCTTGTCAAACCGTCAGAATTACAAACTATTCTGCGGCAGGCGGCACTATCCGTCGAGCGCAAAGCTTATTGCCTTTTTGTGCCGCCCCGCCTTTCTCTGTTGGCGCAGTTAGAAAAACGATTTGGTTGGCTTCCGCTTGGCGGCCAATATTGGTTGGAGGCCAGACGCTCACTGTAAATCAATTCGAGCACGTTGTTTACCAACGATATTGCATCATTTTCGCGTATCTCTATTTCGTTGACCCGATCAACCGGCAACTTTTCTTGACTATGTTTTCAACCGGACACTTTAATTGTTAGGCCCAGAGCGACTTAGTTAGTTCGTGCGGGCGTCAGCTCCTTTGTTGTCGAGACTTTTTGACGACGAAAAAGGCGAAGGCGTTGCTACAACAAAGCTATGAAGGCGATTGTGAAAAACAGCGGTATGACTCAGCGCTGGGGATTGATAGTTGTTTGCGTGATGAGTCTTACGGCTATTACTATTCAGATTTTGAGCATTAATGGATTGGGTCCTATAGATGACCATCAATTCATCCGCACAATTTTTCAAGGGAAAAGCTTCGGTACTTATATCTCGCCAGAGTTGGGCCGATTCCTTCCCTTGACGAGCCAAGAATACGTTCTCGCTGCCAAGATTTTTGAACCGTCGCCCCATCTATTCTTTGTGATCGGCGCCATGAAGGCGCTTGTTTGCGGCGTGCTGTTACTGCGTTGCCTAATCTTGACGGGCGCAAGTAACTGGACGGTCGCGATCTTATGGGGAGTTGGAATCTTTTCGATTGGATTCGCGAACGCTGCGTTCAGATTGCAAGTAGCTGAGATAAACCTCCTCGTTCTCGTACTGTTGTTCTTGTGGGCCACTTTGGTGTCCGCAACGGCAACTCAACCATTGTCGAAGAAGCAAAACATTGTTGTTGGCAGCGGAGTGGCCGCGATTGCGGTGGGGTTTTTATATAAAGAATTGTTCTTTATTTTCGCGCTGGCATTTGGCGGGGCGGAACTGTTGAGATGCTACCGGCAAGAGCAAACGGTGCCTAGACAAATATGGGCGCTACTGATCCTTGGCGCGTGCTATATCGGTTTCTATGGACTCTGGCGGTTTTTTTATACCACCGGCTCGTATGCTAGTTTTCATTCGAACGCGACCAGTGACATTATCCTTTTCTTTGTCGACAACGACCCGTTCATCATTTTTGTCGTGTTACCTTTGACAGCCTATCGAGTGTGGTTCCTTGTGCGCGACGCCAATCAGCACACTGTTTACGATTCTTTCTTGCTTGCCGCCCTAGCCTATGCAGGGGCGTATCTGGCGCTGAGAATATACAGCCCATACTACTTGTTGCCGGCATATGCTTTCGCGATTTGTGGAGTGTCTGGGATTTTGGCGAGTCAGTCAGCTATCAAGATCAAGGCTTTCGTGTTGTTCTTGTGTGCTCTGTTTGGTTTGAACACGTTGCCCACAGCCATCTCCGACATGCATGCGCTCAAATCGATTGCCAACAACCATTACCGATTCGTTCAGTCACTCGCCGAGTGGCTTTTGTTGAACCCAATGCCGAATTCAGAACGCCGAAATCTCATGCTAGCAGGAGTCAGCCGTGGCAACGGCATAGAGATCCTTGTTAGCTTAAGGACTTTTCTTGTATCCCTTGGGGTGCCGGAATCTTCTATTAGTCTTAAAGCGACTGAACCAGACAATCCCCCGGCCATTATCGCCTTTTACCGAGAGCAAGAACCCTCCATATTTGGAGATGATATTGAATCTACCGCCAAGACGGATGATCTGATAATCTTTAATCCGCATCAGCATACGTTTAAACCACCGCCGCTTCTCGCACCTTCCTATCGTGAAATCTACCGAGGTAGATCAGAATGGGGCATGCCTCGGTGGCGGCTCTGGGATTGGGCGCAATTATGCATGTTCAGTCCGAATAATTGTACATCAAGAATTTTTGAAAACATGCGTTATACCGGTTATACAGCAATGTTGGTGACGCGACCGGTAGCGTCGATTCGGTTAATCCCAGTGAAATTTCCTTCTTACCGTATCGGCCCCTTAGAATTGCCTCGTCGGGAGCGGGCACGGAGCGAGCAGAAGTTGGATATTTTGATTGAGAATACCGGAACGGAGATTTGGCCGGCAAGCGGCACGCTAAGCGCCGGGATTTTTGTTAATCTAGCTTACCGTTGGTTCGATAAAAACAATCGAGTCGTTCTCGAGGGTAATCGGGCGCCTTTTCCGGAATCAATGCAGCCGAATGATCGCGCCAAAGTTTCAATTATTCTCAAGGCCCCGAAGAAACGCGGCAAATACAAGCTAGTTATCAGCCCGGTTCAGGAGGGTATTCGCTGGTTTTCCAATGATGCTACTGGCGGAATAGAGATAGAAGTTTTCTAATGTACGGACTCTGAAATAATGGTTCTATAAATCTTTTGCCAATATTTGACCTGTACGTGCTCGGTCAACAGAGTGAGGGCATGCATATCGGCTCACGAACGCGAAATTCTGTCTAATCAAAATGGGGCCACCTATGTCTATGGAAGACGACAGACTCTTAAAATGCCAAGCGAAAGTTTGTTTATGGCGGCGTCTACGCGATACCCGATGCCGTTGGCGGATTAAACTTGGACAATGAAGATTGGGGTTGATCTCAGGCAGGTGTGTCTCGCGGCGTCGGATGGAATTACACAATTGGTCCAGGGTGTTTTCGAGGCCGCGTTCGGTCGATACCCAGAGCATCAATTCCTGGTATTTTGCACACCCTTTAATCGAAGCCTGCTGGCGGGTGATGCTACACACGTCCGTTATTTCAGCCTGTCGATTGCCAGCTATTTCCAGGACCTAGATCACATCGCACTGGAAGAGGACCTACAGGTGTTATTTCGGTCCTTTCCCATGGAAGACCCGCTACAGTTTCCGATGCGTAAACAGATTGTCTTAATCCCCGACCATCAGCACGAAGCCTTTCCCGATTTCTTCGCGGCGGAAGTGATCGACGCGCGGCGAAGCGCGTTTTCCAAGGCCCTAGTAAGCGCTGGGGCAATCGGTACGATCTCAGAGTTTTCACGCAAGGTCTTGCTGGATTTTCCTGGAACCCGCTGCGAAGATGTCTTTCTGATGGAGCCTGCCTTACAGGTGGCGCATGGACTTGGAAGAGGCGAGCAAGGGCTTGTCGAAGCAGAGCGGGCACTGATTCCCCGCGGAGAGTATTTCCTGTTTCCGGCGAATCTGTCGAAACACAAGAATCACCGGCGATTGCTTGAAGCCTTCAGGTTGCTGAGGGAAAGGACTAGGCGCGAAATCTCGCTTGTCTTAACGGGTCATCCTACCGGATGGTTGGAGTTGTCGAAGGAATTTTCAGATTTGCCGGTAATCCACCTCGGCGTTGTTCGGCCAGAATTGCTTAGAATGCTGTTGGAGCGTGCTCGCGCCTTGGTGTTCTTCTCTCTATACGAAGGTTTCGGAATGCCCCTACTGGAAGCCTTCGACGCCGGAACGGCAGTAATATGCAGCAATACAACGAGCCTTCCCGAGGTTGGCGGAGACGCAGCCGTCACATGTGATCCCACAGATGTCGATGCCATGGCTGCGCTCATGGAGCGCATCCTGAAAGATGACGCGTTGCGCGAGACGCTTGTCGAACGCGGCAAGTCTCGCCTGGATATTTATTCATGGGAGAAGTCGGCCCATAACTTGATTGCCGCATGCGAGCGCGTGGGAGCTAGAGAGAGGGCCGTGACCGAGCCACGTACCACGTCGTCTGACGCCGCACTTCCTTGGGTATCTATCGTAACGCCATCATACAACCAAGGGCGTTTTCTCAAACGGACAATCGACAGTGTACTCAGGCAGAGTTACCCCAACATTCAGTATGTTGTTATCGATGGCGGTTCCACCGACGAATCTATCGAGGTTCTTCGATCGTATCGAGATCGCTTTTGCTGGGTATCTGAGCCTGATCGTGGTCAAACCAATGCCATCAACAAGGGCTTGGCTCGGGCGAAGGGTGAAATTCTGGCGTATCTTAACTCCGACGATATTCTGGCGCCTCGAGCTATCGAACGCGTGGTCCAGTATCTCCAGAAAAACCCCGAATGTGACATGGTGTATGGAGAGGCGGACTATATCGACGAGCAAGACAGGATAATCGGAAGCTATAAGACCGCTGATTACTCCTTCAACCGACTCATCGAAGACTGCATGGTCTGCCAGCCGGCTGCATTCTGGCGCAAACGCATGATGGAAAAAGTAGGGCCTTTCGACGAACAGCTCAACTTTGCGATGGACTACGATTACTGGCTACGGATTGCCAAGGCAGGTGGTGAGATCCGGTTCCTACGCGAAAAATTGGCGTGTTCACGGCTTTATTCCGAAACCAAGACATTGTCGGCGCGCCCAAAAATTTTCCAGGAAATATTCGAAATTTGCCGCAGGCATACCGGCGATGTGCATCAAAGCTACTATCAAGGTTACTGGCACCATCGGATTTACGAAGAGGATAACCGCGCCAGTCGTCTGCTACGGCGGTACCATGTGTCTTATACGATGCTCGCTTGGTTTCACCATAAGTGGAACCATCGCGATCGCTACGGCTTAGCCTGGGTTGCTTCCGCTCTCGCTAAAAAGGTTGCACAGCGCGTAGCTGCCGCCGGCGTGAGAGCGAAAGGTTTCGTTAAGCGTTTCTCTCAGCCCGCGCCTTTGCGACGGAACGGCTCGGTCAAAGGCTTCTGGCCCGATAACTGGCTTGAGCCGAGACTGACCATTATGCCTCGGTTGCGAGCCAGCGGTGAGGTCCTGCATATTGCAGGGGTTGCTCCTATCGACCAGATCATGACGATCGTCGCCGGTAACAGGGAAATACGCAGGTTTGATTTCAAGGCTCATCAGTACAAGAAAGTATCGTTTCCTGCCGACCTTACTGGTGCGGAGAGAATCAGTATCCGATTTTCATTTTTTGTGGAAGATCCCGCCAAACGGAAACTGGCATTCCTTCTGCAAGATACGAATGTTTTTTCCGAACAGGATATCTATTGAGGGCGCGCCCGCATTACAGTTTATTGGACATTTATGAAAAGCTATTTTTTGAACAAAAATGATTGAAAAAATCTCAAATCCGACGCACCGCCTTAGCCGACATCACTGTTCAAATAATGAATAGAGTCTTCCATGCTTTTCTAACTAGGCAAGCCTCAATAGCTGGGTAAGTTCATGCACATTGGCTTCGATGTTTCCCAAACTGGTTCGGGGAAGGCAGGCTGCGGCTATTTTGCCCACGCCATGATTCAGGCGATGCTGGAGCTTGCGCCGCAGCATTGCTATTCTCTGTTCCCCAGTTTTGGCGATTTCTATTTTGATCCGCTGATGCCTAGTCTCAATCCCTATTCGGGCCGGAACGTGCAATACGGTCCATCGCACCTCTCGCGTGACACGGCGCGAGTATTCTGGACTGGGCCTGATGCCGAGCTCATGCTGGGCACGCCGGATGTTGTGCATGCCAACAACTTCTGGTGCCCAGTTCAGTTGTCGTCCAGTCGGCTGATATATACCTTCTACGACATGGGCTTCGCTGTTGATCCCTACTGGACAACCGAATGCAATCGGGCAGGGTGTTTCGACGGGGTCTTTCGTGCGGCCATGGCGGCTGATTGGGTAGTCGCAATTTCTC
>Ga0163162_10003860_pt1 | contig 14385 bp, 11 predicted proteins | sample S55metaG_FD_115310 | JGI IMG/M metagenome (GOLD analysis project Ga0163162, IMG submission 115310) | Switchgrass rhizosphere microbial communities from Kellogg Biological Station, Michigan, USA - S5-5 metaG | ecosystem: Host-associated > Plants > Roots > Rhizosphere > Soil | place: USA...
AAAGCGAAATGACAGGTGCGGACGTCACGATTACTACAGACGCGATCGATACTGGCGAGAGACGTCAACGGGGCGCCTACACGGCGCGCCACGTCAAGACCCGGATCACGGTGGAATCTGGCGCGGGCGCTGCGATGCCCTCCAGCATCGAGGAACGCGATGGCTGGTACATTGATCTCCCAGGTCTGGGTTGTGAAGAATCAAGCGCGCGAACCGGATTTGTTTACGCAATCATGCGTCCCAGTAATCGCCACGATCTTATGCATTTTAAGCAGCTGGGCACGGCGCATAGGGGATTTCCTCTGGAAGAGACTGCTACGAAGACAGAGCAAGGCAGGAAGACAGTGAGCAAGCTTGAATTGCTAGAGTTTTCCGAAGCTCCTCTCGACGGCGCTCTCTTCGAGGTACCTATCGCTTACTCTCCGGCGTTAAGCACGCCCCACGGCGGGTACGACATGACACGACCAGAAACATTGGCCAATCGTGTGCAGGTGCGATGGGCTGAATTGAAAGACTGGACCAGGCAGCGGTTTTGAAGACTGCTAACTACACTCTCTGGTCAAACTCAGAATGAACAATTCAAGTTTCTCCGCGCTGATTACCGGGGCTTCCGGCGGAATCGGCTACGAACTGGCGAAGCTGTTCGCCAAAGATCATCACAATCTGGTGCTGGTCGCGCGTAACGCGCAGCGGCTGGCGCAGGTGGCCGATGAACTGCAGCGGCAGTTCGGGGTGTCGGTCAAAACGGTTGTGATTGATCTGGCTGGGCCGAACGCTTCGCAATCTGTGTTTGCGCAGTTGCAGCGCGACAGTATCGCGGTGGACGTTCTGATCAACAATGCGGGCTATGGACAGTTTGGAGAGTTCAGCGACGTCCCTCTCGAAGAAAGTCTGGGACAGATTGAACTCAACATCGCTGCGCTTACCGCTCTCACCAAACTTTTTCTTGGACCGATGCAGGAGCGGCGGTCGGGCCGCATCATGAACGTGGCCTCGACTGCGGGATTTCAGCCCGGTCCGTTGATGGCGGTTTATTACGCGACCAAGGCGTATGTGATTTCGTTTTCCGAGGCACTGGCGAATGAGTTGGCGGACAAAGGCGTTACGGTGACTTGTCTTTGTCCGGGAGCGACCGAGACGGGGTTTGCCAGCCGCGCCGGGAATGACAAGACGCGATTGTTCAAGAGCCTTCGTCCCATGGATGCGAAGACCGTGGCCCGCGTGGGATATCACGGCCTGCTCAAGGGCAAGACACTCGTGACTCCGGGATTTCGCAACTGGCTGGTGGCGGAGTCGGTGCGGGTCTCGCCGCGGAAGGTGGTGACGGCGGTTTCGCGGTGGGTGTCGGAGAGAGTGGAGTAGGTTTTTTGCGTCCTTTGCGGAATCCCTTTGCGGCCTTTGCGGTTAAGAGTTTGACATGCGATGGTCACGATCAAAAGCTTGACCGCAAAGGTCGCAAAGGGAATCCGCAAAGGACGCGTCAGAAAAACTTAGTTCTTCTGACGCGAAGTTGCCGAAGGACGAGGGAGGGCGAAGGCTACGTAGATCCCTCCTGATCCTTGCTTTGGATCTTTGCCAGAACCGGCGGCGATGACGACGTATTGGCGTCCATCGATTTCGTAGGTGGCTGGGGTGGCGTTGCCTGAGAATGGTAGCGTGGTTTCCCACAGCAATTCGCCAGTCGATTTGTCGAAGGCGCGGAATTTTCTGTCGAAATTTGTGGCTGCGATGAACAGCAGGCCGCCTGCTGTGACGATAGATCCGCCGTAATTTTCGCTTCCTGTATTCTTCAGCCCCTGCGCGGCCAGTTCGGGATATTCGCCCAGCGGAATCTTCCAGGCGTACTCGCCGGTGTTCAGGTTGATCGCATTCAGCGTACCCCAGGGCGGAGCGACGGCGGGATAGCCTTGGGGGTCGAGGAACTTTCTGTATCCAGTGAAACGGTATTTCATCTCCGTCGGCGCTTCACCGGAACTTTGCAGTTCCTTGCTTTCGCCGCTCATGACGTAGTCGACCACCGCTTCAAGCTGATCGTTAGTCAGGCCGGTGAAGCCGGGCATTCTGCCTTTGCCACTGGTCACGGTGACCTCGATGTCTTTCGGACCCATGCGATCCGCGATACCGATGAGCGATGGAAACTGCGGTGGTGAACCGGATTTATCGTCGCGGTGGCAGACGCTGCACTGGCTCTGATAGATTCCACGACCGCTGGCTGTATTGCCGGTGTTCTCGGCGAGGGACGCGGTCCATGCCATCTCGTTGGAATTCAGGTAGAGGATTCCAGTGGTGGGATCGGCAGCGGACCCTCCCCACTCGGCGCCGCCATCGAAGCCGGGAAATATTAGTGTGTCTTGGCCCACCGTCATTGGAACGAACTGGCCGTCGCTGCGCAATTTGTGGAATTGTTCAACTGCCGAACGGTGAGCTTCCGGAGTTCGGTTGGTCAGCAGATCTTCAGTGAGGCGCTGGCGAGCATACGGCGCGGGCTTTGCGGGCAGCGGCTGCTCGGTGGCGGCGACTTCGCCGGGCACATCGCTGGCAGGATATTTCTGGTATTCGATAGGAAAAAGCGGTTTGCCAGTGGCCCGATCGAACAGGTAGACGAATCCTTGCTTGGTGGGCTGGGCGACGGCGTCTATTTTCTTTCCTTCGCGCTGAACTGTGGTGAGGACGGGCGGCGAGGGGAAGTCGCGATCCCATATGTCGTGATGAACAGCTTGAAAATGCCAGACTCGTTTTCCCGTGTCTGCGTTGAGAGCGATGAGAGAGTTGGCGAAGAGGTCATCGCCCAACCGGTTGCCTCCGTAAAAATCGAACGCGGCGGAGCCGGTAGGGACGTAGACGATTCCATGACTCGCATCTACTGTCATGCCAGTCCAGTTGTTGGCCGAGCCGATATACTTCCAGGCATCTTTGGGCCAGGTGTCGTATCCGAACTCGCCGGGATGGGGGATGGTGTGGAAAGACCAGGCGAGCTTTCCGGTCCGGACGCTGTAGGCGCGGATATCGCCGGGAGGCGCGGGCAGGGTTTCCGGATTGCGGCCACCGATGATGAGGAGGTCTTTGTAAACGACTCCTGGGCTGGTCAGCGCGATGGATTGGGTTTCGGGTTCACGTCCCAGATCTTTGCGGAGGTCGATGCGGCCTTTGTCTCCGAACGTTGGGATGGGTTTCCCGGTGTCTGCGTCGAGAGCATAGACCCCATTCATCACTCCGGCGAGGATGCGTTTTTCTTTTCCATCCGACCAGTAGGCCAGGCCGCGGGCGGGCTGCCATCCATGGACGGTGGGATCGAACTTCCACAACAGTGTGCCAGTGGCGGCATTCAAGGCAATCACTTTTTGTGAAGGTGAATAGGCGTAGAGAACTCCGGCAACGATGATGGGACTGGTTTGAAGTCCGCCGGATTCTCCGGTGTCGTAACTCCAGGCGACCTGAAGTTGTTTTACGTTCTCGCGATTGATCTGGGAGAGGCTTGAGTAGTGATTGTTTTCAGGAGTGCCGCCGTAGATGGGCCAATCGTGTTGCGCGGAGTTCTTTGTGGCTTGAGCGACTGAGGGCTGAGGTGCTACGAGGATTAAGCTTGCGAGGGCAACGACGATCTTTTTCAGCGATGTTCTGCTCATATCATCTCGCCATCTGTGGTGCTGAAGTAATTACTCCCACTCGATTGTGCCTGGCGGTTTCGACGTGATGTCATAAACCACGCGGTTCACGCCTTTTACTTCGTTGACGATCCGGCTGGACATGGTTTTCAGAACCTCGTGCGGGAGCGGAACCCAATCGGCGGTCATGCCGTCTTCGGAGTGGACGGCGCGAACGGCACAGGTGTAAGCGTAGGTGCGTTGGTCGCCCATCACGCCGACCGACATCACGGGAAGAAGCACGGCGAAACTCTGCCAGATTTTTGTGTAGAGGCCGGCCTTCTTGATTTCTGTGACGACGATGTCATCGCAATCGCGCAAGATCCTCAAACGCTCGGGAGTGACTTCGCCGAGGATGCGCACTGCGAGGCCTGGTCCCGGGAAAGGCTGGCGCTGGAGAACTTCTTCCGGCATGCCGAGGTCGCGGCCAATCTTGCGGACTTCATCTTTGAACAAATCTTTAAGCGGCTCGATGAGCTTGAGCTTCATCTTGTCGGGCAGGCCGCCGACGTTGTGGTGGGTCTTGATGGTCTGCGAGGGGCCGCGCACGGAGCGCGACTCAATGACATCGGGATAGAGCGTGCCTTGCACCAGCCAATCCACGTTTCCTTCCGACTTGGCGATGCGGTTGGCTTCCTCATCAAAGACGGCGATGAATTCGTTGCCGATGATCTTGCGTTTTGTTTCGGGATCGGTCACGCCTGCAAGTTTATTGAGGAAACGTTCGGTTGCATCGACCGCGACCAGATGGAGGCCGAGATTGTCGCGCAGGCCCTGCTGCACTTTCTCGAATTCGTTCTTGCGCAGGACGCCGTTATTGACGAAAACGCACGTGAGTCGGGTTACGCCTTTGCCGTCGCGCATGGCGCGATCAACCAGAGTGGCCGCAACCGCCGAGTCGACACCGCCGGAGAGGGCGCAGATGGCGCGTCCCTGGCCAACAGTCTGGCGTACGCTGGCGATGGTGGCATCGATGAAATGCTGGGCCGTCCATGTTGGCTTGGCACCGCAAATCTTGAGAGCGAAATTGCGCAGGATGTCCGTACCCGATTGCGTGTGGTGGACCTCGGGATGGAATTGCACTGCCCACATTTTTCGCTCGGGAGCTTCGATCGCGGCGACCGCACTCGAAGAACTCGCTACAAGATGGAAGCCGGCCGGGAGTTCGACCGCTTCGTCTCCGTGGGACATCCAGACGGAAAGTTTTGTGGGGAGGCCGTCGAAAAGGCGGCAGCCGTTCTTGATTTCGACATCCGCACGGCCGTACTCGCGCTTGTCGGCGGCGCGTACTTTTCCGCCGAGGGCGTGCACCATGAATTGCAATCCGTAGCAGATGCCAAGGACCGGCAGACCCAACTCAATGACTTTGGGGTCCGCGGGTGGAGCGTCGGCGTCATACACCGACGATGGGCCGCCGGAAAGAATGATTCCTACCGGGGAATAGCTTTTAATTTCTTCGACGCTGGCAGTGCAAGGCAGAACTACAGAAAAAACACTTTGTTCACGGATGCGGCGCGCGATGAGTTGGGAATATTGAGCGCCGAAGTCGAGGACGACGATGGATTGGGTTTCCACGGACGAGTTTCTCAGATTGCCGGGGACGTGTAAAGGGGCATTGGTTTGAAAACCAGTTTTCAGTTCTCGGTTCTCAGTTCTCAGTTGCTTCCTCTTTCGGCAGCGTAATGAAGACGTAGCTGGCCAGGCGTCCGACGTACAAAAAATCTACCGCAGTGAAGTAGAGCAGTGTGACCAGCAGGACGCCTCCGAAGACCATGCCGCCGGGCAGTACTTCGGCAAAGCCTAAGGGGAACGCTACCGCGGAACTGGCGACTACAAACAGGATCACATGGGCTATGCCGAACCATGTGCCTGCCGCGACCAGCGAACCGGAACGGGTCCGGCAGAGATCGGTGGCGGCGATTAACGACGGGAAGGCCGGAGTGCCTTCACGGACGGCGAAGACCGCGGCAAGAGACAAATACCAGTTCAAAAGCGAGCAGGTAATGCCGATCAGAATGGTTAGCAGCCAAAAGATCAGCACAGCTGCTCCGGGCGAAGGATTATCTGGGCGGGAGACTGATTTGGCGGCCAGCACCGCGCCTGCTACGCCGACGGTTGCGGCCAGCATGATGGCGACGCGTAACGAGTTCAGCGCGAACAGCGAACTGAAACGAGCATTTGACGAGACCGGACCGCGAAAATATTCGGTCACTGCCTTGACGCTGGCCGCCCGGCCGAGGGAAGCCAGAACGATCCAGGCCAGGGCGAGGGTCAGCGTGAGGACGAGAAAGGCAGCGACGGCGCGCGGAGCACTTCCCTGAAAGATGCGTGCCAGGGCTTGCAACATCAGAACCGGCTGACGGGTTCGCAGGAGAAGCATCTCTCCGGCGGTTACCGGGAGCGTAGACAGGTATTCGCGCACGGCGAAGGCGAATGCAACTGCGGCCGCCAGGCCGAAACTCCATCGCCAGGCGATTTCAGCCAGACCCAGCGAGGGCAGGCGAAACATGGTCTGAAAGCCTTCGAGAGTCGGCGAGCGCTGCTTCATAATTGAGAACACTCAGCGCACTGCATTTTCATTTCACAACAATGTTGATCAGCTTGCCGGGAACCACGATCACTTTCACAATCTGTTTTCCGGAGATCATCGAGGCAATTTTTTCGTCGGATTGCGCGTTGGTGCGGACGACGTCTTCGGAAGCATCGGCCGGCACTACTATGCGGCCGCGCAGTTTGCCATTTACCTGAACCGGGATCTCGATTTCGTCTTCTTTGGCCAAAGCTGGATCGTACTTCGGCCAGGGAGCGCGCAAGAGGCTTCCCTGCTCGCCTAACATTTCCCAAAGTTCGTGAGCCAGGTAGGGGGCGAAGGGAGCTAACAGCAGAGCGATGGTGCGCTGGACTTCGCGCAACAGTGGGACTGGAACAGCTTGCGCGGGCGAGTCGCCCGCAACCACACTGACGGCGTAGAGTTCGTTGACCAGTTCCATGATGGCGGCGATGCAGGTATTGAAATGCCAGCGACCCTGGAAATCGTCGGTGACGCGTTTGATTGTCTGGTGCAGTTTGCGCTGGACTCCACGCGCCTGGGTATCCAGATTCGCGGGAACAGGCTGGCTCCATGCCGGGTCGTCCGGGCGGGCATTGCGCACCGCAAATCTGTAAACGCGAGACAGGAAGCGCTCGATGCCTTCAACGCCTGCATCCTGCCAGTCGAGTTCGCGATCGGGTGCGGTGGCGAATAACGTATACATTCGCGTGGCGTCGGCGCCGTAGCGGGCGACCATGTCATCCGGTGACACGACATTGCCCAGGCTCTTGGACATTTTCGCGCCGCCCTTGATGATCATGCCCTGGGTGAAGAGGCGTTCGGCGGGTTCGTCGTTCTTGATCAGTCCCATGTCGCGCATGAATTTGGTCCAGAAGCGCGAGTAGATCAGGTGCAGGATGGCGTGTTCGACGCCGCCGATGTACTGGTCGATTCCATGGTCGCCAAACCAGTATCCGGATTTCTCGCCGTCGAACGGGGCGCGGTCGTTGCTGGCGTCGGTGTAGCGGTAGAAATACCAGGACGAATCTACAAACGTGTCCATGGTGTCAGTTTCGCGGCGGGCCGCGCCCCCGCACTTGGGACACGTGGTGTTGACGAACTCGGGAACGCGACCCAGCGGGGAGCCGCCGGTCAATGTGATGTCCACATTTTCGGGAAGAATTACCGGCAGATCTTTTTCCGGGACCGCGACGATGCCGTCTTTTTCGCAATACAGCATGGGGATGGGCGTGCCCCAGTAACGCTGGCGCGAGATGCCCCAGTCTTTCAGACGAAACGTAACTGTCGCTTTGCCGAAACCTTTTAGCTCGGCAAGCTCGGACATGGCTTTGCTGGCAGCCTCACAGCTTTGGCCACTGAATGGGCCTGAATTCACCAGCATGCCTTCGCTCGTGGTGAATGGAAGCTTGGGCTCGACGGCGGTTTCTTCGGGATCGCCGGCGGGCAGAATCACCAGACGGACGTTGAGTTTGTATTTCTTTGCGAACTCGTAGTCGCGCTCATCGTGCGCGGGGACGCTCATGATGGCGCCGGTGCCGTAATCCATCAGGATGTAGTTGGCGATCCAGATGGGAACTTTTTCGCCGTTGTAGGGATTGATGGCGTAGCGCCCCGTGTTTACACCGTGCTTCTCGATCTCTCCGATGTCGCCCACTTCCCTCGCCTTGCGTTGCTCGGCGATCAACTGATCGACGGACGCGCGCAACAGGTCGTTATTTTTTGTGAAGCGCGCGACCATGGGATGCTGAGGCGCGAGCTGCACCGACGTCGCGCCGTAAATCGTGTCCACGCGCGTTGTGAATACGCTAATTGTTGAGTTCGCCGGATCGGTGGCTCCGTCGAGTTTGAAATCTACCAGCGTGCCTTCGCTGCGGCCAATCCAGTTGCGCTGCATAGTGCGGACTTTTTCCGGCCAGCCGGGCAGGCGGTCGAGGTCGCGTAACAACTCTTCGGAATAATTGGTGATGCGCAGAAACCACTGTTCGAGTTCGCGCTGCTCGACCAGCGTGTCTTCATGGCGCCAGCAGCATCCGTCAACGACCTGTTCGTTAGCCAGTACTGTCGCGCACTTCGGGCACCAGTTGACCCGGCTTTTTTTTCGATACGCCAAGCCCTTTTCGAACAGCTTGATGAAGAACCACTGGTTCCATTTGTAGTAGTCCGGCAGACAAGTCGTGACTTCGCGCGACCAGTCGTAGGCGAAGCCCAGACGCTTCATCTGCGCCTTCATGGCGGCGATGTTACGCAGGGTCCACTCCCGTGGCGGCGTGTTGTTCTGGATGGCGGCGTTCTCGGCGGGGAGTCCGAAGGAATCCCAGCCCATGGGATGAAGGACGTTGTAATTGTTCATCCACATGTAGCGGGCCAGGGCGTCGCCGATGGCGTAGTTGCGGACGTGTCCCATGTGCAATGCGCCCGAAGGATAGGGCAGCATTTCGAGGACGTAGAATTTTTGCCGGGTAGAGTGCGGCTCGGCGGCGTAGAGCGACGCGTCCTGTTGCCAGCGGTCAAACCATTTGCTCTCGATGCGCTGCGCGTTGTAGCGGTCGTCGTTCAGGCTGTCGTTGTTCTGGCCGTCGGCGCGGAGGGTCTTTTCTTCCTGCGGCATAGTGGGGACTTGCGGCTTCATCGCAACTATTTATTTTACAACGAGACGGAGATTCGGGACGGCGTGGAGCTCGGAGTTGGAGGTATACGGAGTGGACACTCAACGTGGACAAGCTAAAACCTCAGCGGCTGAAGCCGCCACAACTTCGGCTTTTTTCGGCACGACTGAAGTCGTGCCCTTCCCGGTCGTGCCTTCCCCAGTCTTTCAGCACGATTGAAGGCGCACTGGTCGGGGCCGTGCTATCACGGGTTGTGTGTCCCCTAATCGTAGACTTGCCGTCGCTATCGGATCTTGCTAATTCTAAAAGGTAGCTGTTTATATCGAAGCTTTGTGGGCTGCGGCTTTGGGGCTGCGTTGTTGGCGCAGTTCGGACTGGAAGGCTTCGGGCGCGAGGTCGGCCTTTTTTCGGAAGAGTTCTACCAGCGGGTCTTCTGTACCCGACGCGGATGGAGCGACAGCCGCCGGTTCGCCAGTTTCGAGGCCTTCGGGTTCCACGAGGAGTTCGGGAAGAACGCCTTTGGTGTTGGTGAGGGCCTGAATGAACTTTTCCAGGTCATTACGCTGCGGCTCGGTGGCTTGGGAGAATTCGATGCCCATACCGATATCGGAGTGCATCACCAGCACAAGACCTTCGGCTCTGAAATTGACTCCCGCAACTTTCATCGACAGGATGATGCGGGTGCGTGGCGGAAAAGGTGAAGCTGTCTCCAGATAACATCCGCACAGGCTGAGGTCGGTTAGCTTGCATGGGGCCGGCGGATCGTCCTGCTCAAACTCCGGGGCGTGGCTTTCGAGCCATGCATTCAGCCGTCCGAGCATTGCAGGATCCATATTCTGGAAGCGGAGACCGACCTGGCGTCCGGGGTTCTCCCAGGCGACTTCTCCGACACATTCGATCGTGTCCTCGGTCCCAGGCAAGGAAAATTGGAGAGTTACCTTTCCGATATTTTTGGGACGGTGAGCCAGCTGGATTGCGATGCCGCCTTCGCCGATATCGCTGCTGACGGCGCGCATCTGCCCAGCCCCGTCGTTTACCTGAATGGTGACTGGAGTCTCGACTGGAATGCGGGCATTGCGTCGGCGTTCGCGTTTCATCAGAGCGCGCACGGCGCGAAAGCTGGTCTTGGCGCGTTCGGGAGAAAGTGGCTGATGAAGAACGAAATGCGCTCCCAGGTCTCTGGAGTCTCCCAATGTGCTCGCGGCGGCGACAATGGCCACGGCTACGGCCCGCTTGTTAACCGGTGCGGAGCGCGCAATACGCAGGACGCGCGAACCGGTGCGTTGGTCTGTGCAGTCAACGATGACCGCCTCAAACCTCCGGCGGGTGAGCTTGTGGATGGCGGATTCGGCATCGGGGCATAGCTCCATGCCAATTTCCAGCTCACTCAGTACTCTCCGCAAGACGCGCACGACTTTATCGTCGGCACAAAAAACCAGCGCTTGTAGACTCATACAATCATTTACATCTATTAGAGCTTGCGGCTGTTTTAGCCCCGGCCGGCGGCAGCTTCGGCGCCCTCGTGCTCGTCGTCAAGCAAATGAGCTACGCCGCGGAGTTGTTCGGCAGCGGTCTGAAGAGCCTCGATCTGCTTGCCCAGTTGGGCTTGCTCCGCCTGTTTCTTACGCAATACCTCGTAAATATCCCTCACAGTATTAGCCTCCTTATCGCACTCTAGGTTTGTAGAGGGCGACCGTCAATGATGGGTCACGGTAATCCCGTTACCGGAGTAATGTTTTGGGCGGTCCCGGCAGTATGACGGCACTCTTCAAAATGCGTAAGGAGCTTTGTTCACAATACATAGCTGGGTATGGCGAATTGCCAAAGCCCCGCGACGGCAGCTGCACGAATAGGCGATTCCCTTTTTAAAAAGAGATTGGATAAAAAGTGATTCACTTTCTGCAAGATAGCTTGCTTGGGCAGCCTCCAGGGGCGATTATTTCCATTGACTTGGGAGAGCAACCGTCCTAGAATCATAAGCTTCCAGTTATAACCTGTCTGTTCTGTCAGGCGTTGGTTGGGCTGTGCAATAACGAATTGGGAGATCGCGATGAATCTCCAGAGCGATCGATTGAATCTAAGTTGTTAAGGTTCTTTGTTTGCAGCGTTTGCAGTTCTATCCCAGGTACGAGGCATAATCTTCATGGCGAAGCGACGCGGAAATCCCAACTGGGGCAAGCCCGAGCCGATTGGGCCCATTACCCCGACGATTACTGAATTTGAACAGGTTGTGCGGGAGTATAAGCTCTCGCCTGACCAGTACTTGCGGTCGACCCGTCTGCGCGAATGGGCGCGGCGTAACAAGAATTCCAAGTACATCCCTGAACCGCTTCTGGAAGCGTGGGGATTCGAAATCGAGTCCACTCTGTAATCGACGTCAGAAACGACAGGCCGCCTCAACTGGCGGCCTTTTTTATTTGCGGATCTCGGCGGTGAGCGGCGAGATTTTCGGTCGAGGTTTGGCTTTCCGAGGACTATGCTATCCGGCGTGATGAAGTTTTTCGGAGACCAGATTGTGGCGGCCGTGGTCGCGACCAGTTTCGCGGCCGGGCTGAACGTTTATGCCACGGTGGCAACGCTGGGGCTGCTGGCCCATGCTGGCGTGTTGGGATTGCCTCCGGCGCTCGAGATCCTGGCCAGCTGGTGGGTGATTGGAATCAGCGCAGTCCTGTTCGCCATTGAGTTCTTTGCGGACAAAATTCCTGCCTTCGACCTGGTCTGGAACACTTTGCACACTTTTATACGGATTCCGGTGGCGGCGCTACTGGCTTACAGGGCGACGGCGGCATTGTCTCCGTGGGAACAGATGGCAGTGACGGCGGCAGGCGGCATTATCGCGTTTGCGGCACATGGGGGGAAGACAGCGGCGCGGGCGGCGGTAACGGCATCCCCGGAACCGTTTTCCAACGCCGCGTTGAGCTTAGGAGAGGACGGCCTGGCAATTTTTCTGACCTGGTTTGCTACGCAGCATCCCTATAAGGCGGCTGGGATTGTGGCGTTTCTTCTCGTGACCATTGTGCTTCTGGCTCGATGGGTCCTGCGTTCGCTGCGGGCGTTGTTTAAGGGAGCGGAGGATTTGCTGGTGGGTAACCCACATGCGTGACGTTGGCGAGTTGTGAGATTTGTGGCAAGGTCAAAGGCTTTACCGCAAAGGGCGCCAAGGAACCCTTGCTGAGAAGGCTCTCTGGTTTTGACGGTATGCCATGAACATGCGATAGTTATGCGTTTCTCGCGTCGCTGGGAAACCGGTTGAAAGTTAAGCCCGGCGAGGAGCCCCGAGTTTCATGATGCGCCTAATTCCGCGGGAGACCAAGTTCTTCCGCATGTTCGCTGAAGTGTCGGAGAATGTGACGGAAGGCGCTCGCCTTCTGCAAGACATTCTGAAAAACCCCGCCAACATCGCCGAACGCCTGGCGAAGCTGCAGGCGATTGAGCATCGCGGGGATGAAATGACGCACAACATCATCACCACACTCAATCAGACTTTTATCACCCCGTTCGACCGCGAAGACATACATCGTCTGACTTCCTCGCTGGATGACGTACTCGACTTTGTCAATTCTGCGGGAATGCGCCTGACGCTTTACCGGATCAGCTCGCCACCGCCAGTTGCTGCAGAGCTGGCGGGATTGATTGTTGAGCAGTCCGAGGAACTGGCCAAGGGAGTTTCCCTGCTGGAGCAGAACCAGCGCGTGCTGGAGCATTGCGTGGAAGTCCACCGGCTGGAGAACGAGGCTGACCGGGTGAGCCGGAATGCGATTGCAGAGCTTTTTGATAATGAAAAGGATCCCATCCAACTGATCAAGATGAAAGAGTTGTACGAAGTGCTTGAAATGGCGACCGATAAAGCCGAGGACGCCGCCAACGTACTGGAAGCCGTAGCCCTGAAGAGCGCTTAATGGCTTTCCGCTTCAACACAACCATCCTAAGGGGACCCCGCCGGTGAGCACAGGACTGCTGCTGTTGATCATCACCGTGGCCGTTGCCCTGACTTTTGACTTCCTGAACGGCTTTCACGACGCCGCCAACAGCATTGCAACCGTGGTGTCCACCCGGGTTTTATCGCCCAAGCTGGCAGTGATCTGGGCTGCATTCTTCAATTTTGTGGCTGCGTTTCTACTGGGGACGGCGGTGGCCAAGACGATTGGCAAGGGCATGATCCGGCTGGACGACGTGACCCAGTACGTGGTCATCGCCGGCCTGGCTGGGGCGATCGTGTGGGATCTGCTGACCTGGTGGTGGGGGCTGCCGACATCCTCGTCGCATGCGCTCATTGGGGGATATGCGGGCGCCGCGATGGCACGAGCGGCGCTAAACCATGGCATCGCTCATGCTTACTCCGTAATTCTGCCGCACGGCTGGACTTTGACCCTGATCTTCATCGTAGTGGCTCCGGTCATGGGGCTTGTGCTGGCGCTATTGTTGTCGTCGGCCAGCTATTGGATCCTGCGCAACTGGACACCCGGGCAGGTGGATAAATGGTTTCGCAAGCTGCAGTTGATGTCTGCCGCTGCCTACAGCCTGGGCCATGGAGGCAACGATGCCCAGAAGACGATGGGCATCATCGCGGGAGCGCTGTTTACCGCGGGTTATATGACTCCGGATGAGATCGCGCACGAGTGGGGACACTACAAGTGGTTCATCATTCTGTCGGCGCACACTGCGATTGCGTTGGGTACGTATTTTGGTGGCTGGCGAATTGTTCACACCATGGGTTCGAAGATTACCAAGCTAAGACCACTGGGCGGATTCTGCGCTGAGACTGCTGGAGCTATTACCCTGTTCGGAACAGCCCTGGCTGGCATCCCGGTAAGCACGACTCATACGATTACGGGGGCCATCATTGGGGTGGGAGCGATCCATCGCCTGTCGGCAGTGCGGTGGGGAGTGGCGCGGCGAATCGTGTGGGCCTGGCTGATTACGATTCCGGCGTCGGCTGCGGCGGCAGGGCTGTTTTTCTGGATTATCTGGTTGGTGCATCGGGCAGCGTAGCTTCGTGAATCCTTTAACCACTAAGGACACGAAGGTCCACGAAGGAAGACCTATGAAATCTGGGTTTTCCTTCGTGATCCTTCGTGTCCTTCGTGGTTAAAAGAGTTGGTGTGTGTTTTTGTTAAAATGACGCCATCATGACCGCGCATTCAGCGTTTACTGACGTTCCTACCGCCATTGAGGAAATCCGCGCTGGGCGGATGATTGTGGTGGTGGACGATGAAGACCGGGAGAACGAAGGCGACCTCACTCTGGCGGCGGAGAAAGTCACGCCCGAGGCCATCAATTTCATGGCAAAGTATGGGCGGGGCCTGGTTTGCCTGGCGATGACTGAGGAGCGCCTCGACCATCTCCGGATCGGTCCGATGACCGCGGAAAATACTTCGAATTATGGGACGGCGTTTTGCGAAGCTATCGATGCCCGCGATGGAGTGACTACCGGAATCTCGGCTTACGACAGAGCCCGTACGATCAAAGTTGCGGTCGATCCTGCTACGCGACCTTCTGATCTGGCGCGTCCGGGGCATGTGTTTCCCCTGCGCGCGCGGAAGGGTGGCGTGCTGCTGCGTGCCGGACAGACGGAAGCAGCCGT
>Ga0163162_10003863_pt1 | contig 14375 bp, 18 predicted proteins | sample S55metaG_FD_115310 | JGI IMG/M metagenome (GOLD analysis project Ga0163162, IMG submission 115310) | Switchgrass rhizosphere microbial communities from Kellogg Biological Station, Michigan, USA - S5-5 metaG | ecosystem: Host-associated > Plants > Roots > Rhizosphere > Soil | place: USA...
GCCGGTGACGTCTCCCGCGTCATTCATTGCGACGCCGAACGCTGCGGTGGCAACAAGATCGACAACGTAGACTGACGCGATGGCTTCGGGACTCTTGGATTCGCTACCTGCGGGGTCCGCTGCCCGGACCTTAACCGGTCCGATCAGAGTAAAGACAATGGTTACGAAGGCGGCTAACAGTGTTATCTTTTTCATAGGATTCTCCTTTTCAGTTCGCGGAACCTCCGCGCCAAATGCAGATCTATTCGATGATCTTTCAATAGGTGCCCGCTATTCTCTGTGCTTTGCATTTCTTGCGAAAGACTGACCATTATCTGTCGAATGCTCAAATTCGCTGGGCCGCATTGTCCGAATTGCACTATTGAGTGGCCGAGCAAGAACAAGCCAGGTAAGCGGCCTCAATTGCTGTTGAACGTGGGAACGCAGCTCCCGCGTTTCTGGATCGATGATCTGAAATTCTTCCTCGATTCCGAAGGTGAAAACGTGTGCTGAGTTACTCATGACTCGGATGAATCGCGCGCCGCGTCACGCGCCGGATGATGAGTACGTCTGGCCAGGATCTCCTGCGCCTCCTCCAGGCTGTGGCAGGTCGTGATCCGAACCTCCGGCCCGTAATGAAAATAGGACATGATCTGAAGGCCAATATCGCGCCGAGGGTCGGGGATCACTCGCACCACCGCGCTGACGCCTTTTTCGTTACACAACTGCATGATGTGTTCGAGGTGTAGCGCACAGGCGACGTCCATTGCCTCCAAGTCTGTGAAATCTGCCAGGAGTCGAAAACCAGGTGTTAGACGCGTTAGGCTAGTCGCAACCTCCCTGAAACAACGTTCAACGGCCGACGACCTGACGTAGCCGCTGTAACGAATGATCAGAAGATTGTGCGCGCCGTCGACTTCGACTGCATAGACGAGTGGACCGATCCCGGGCACGGCGCTGATCGGTTCCCATGTACGCCCGTCGTCGGAAGAAGCGAAATGTTCCGGCCGGAATACATTTGCCAAAACTTCCCGACGGAGCTCCTCCAACGAATAGGGGCCATAGCGCTGGCCACTTTTGGAAACATAAAATTTCATCCTAGGAAACGGGAGGAGACGGGGTGCCGGAACAAATTGCTTTCTTCGCCGTGCTCAGACGACTGCGGGCCGCTTGCAGGCGACGTACCATCACTTCACTCATTCGCTTAAAAAGCTCATGGCTGAGAAAAAAATCTTCATCGCGATGTTGCCGCAGCATGATGCCGGACAAACACAAGGCAGAACAAGGCTCGATGGCGCGTGCATTGAATTGCCAAAGATAAGGCGCAAAAAGCCAGGACCAGCCTAACGGTTCACCGTCCGAAACCAAGTCGATCATCATGGGCTCTCCGTCGCTTTGCGGCTCCTCGAGGACGACCTTCCCACGCTCGATCAAATAGAAGCCATTTGCTGGTTCGCCGGGGCGAAAAATGACCTGCCCAGAGTCGAAGTGCGTGGCCATCGTGCATGCGGCGAGAATCCGAAGATGTCTTTCACTCATCCCGGCCAGGAATGGATGGGCGGCTAATCGCTCTCCGATGCTTTCGCTCCGAGTTTCAGGCGATTGTTCGGTCGCTGGCAAAATACTCGTGTTCATATCGGTAAGCCTGGGTGAGATGCGTTGCCGGCACTCTCCCGGATTTGGCAAAAGCTGTTCGTTTTTTGCGCCCGCCGAAATCTAGAGCACACAGCCGTCGACGCCACGTGCCCTTCCCGGCTCACTGGCGCCGCTTCGCGGGGTACCTCGCTTTCGCTTGGTTGGAATGGCTGCTGAGGAGACGCGTGCGGGCGGACTGCAAGCGCTCGACCATCACCTGGCTCATTCTTTTGAAAAGTTCGAAGCCTAACGATGGATCCTTGGAGCAGTATTCCCGCAGGATCGTGCCGTAGAAAAAGAGCGCGGTGGTTGGCTCGGTCGCACGCGCGTCGAAATGCCAGATGTACGGCGGGAAAAGCCACGACCAACCCACCAGTTTGCCCGCTCCGACCTCCTCGATCACGATGCAGGTTCCCGCGTTGCCGAGCGCTTCCAGGACAACCATACCCTGTTCGACCAGGTAAAATCGGTTCGCGAATTCACCCTGCCGAAAAAGGTATTCACCGGCGTCAAAGCTTCGCGCCATCGCGCAATCGGCCAGCAAACGGATGTGATGGGAGCGCAACCCGACGAGGAAGGGATGCAATTCCACTCGCAGCTCGAGTGGCTCGTGATCCGGTGCCGTGTCCATCGTTGTCACTAGAATAACTCGTGTTGTTTCTCGCGCACCGCGAAAACAGGGCAGGGCGCCGCCCGGACGACGCGTTCGGCGGTGCTGCCGATGCAGAGATGTTTCCAGCCAGTGTAGCCGTGGGTCGCGATGACGATCAGGTCGGAATCGAGGTCCCGGGCCGCTTCGACAATCTCGTGCGCGGCCAGACCGGTGCGCACGACGGTGCGGATGGCGGACGACTTGAGCGTCTGCTGCGCGGCGAGGGTTTGCAGTGCCCTCTCCGCGTTCTCGAAATCCGCCTCTATATAATCGAGGTATGGAGGGACCTCGGGAAAAGGGGCAACAAAAGTTCTTTGCACGATATGCAAAAGGGTAATCTCGCTGCCAAAGTGCTGTGCGAAGCGGACCGCGTAGCGAAGCGCCTGGTTGGAAGGACCCGAGAAGTCTACCGCTACGAGTATCCTTTTTAGTTGAAGCGTCGCTGGGGTTATGCTGCGTAACGTAGTTGGTTCCATGACGCTTCAAAATTATTGCGGCCTGCCGAGTAGCTGCTGTGCGGGGTTTGCGAAATGCCGGTCATTTATTGGCGCAATGAGAAACGAATCGCGCTCCTCACCAGCGGCGGCGATGCGCCCGGCATCAACGCCGCCATCGGCGCGGTGACCCCGCGCACCCTCTTGTTGGCCAGTCGGCTCGGCGCCGCCGCGGCAGATCACCTCCTTGCGGGCAACCACGGCGTGCTCATCGGCATGCAACGCTCCGAGATCACGGCGACGCCATTAGGCGAAATCCACGGAAAGCAAAAGCGCCTCGACCTGGAACTCTTCCGTCTTGCCCAGAGTCTTGCGAAGTAGCTCCGCCTAACGAGGTTGGGGAACGAAGCGGAAAAGCTTGCCACTCTTCGCCGCAACGCAGAAATTGTTTCGGACGCTATTGGCACGACCGGAATGGCCGAAAATGAAGTTCATGCCCGGGCGAACCGGGAGTTGGTCGACGCCCTGCGGCGCTCGAAATTGTTCCGCGATTACGAGCGCGTTTTCGAGCAAGCAACCGGATTGCCGCTCGCCTTGCGTCCGCTGGAGTATTGGCAGCTCGCCCATCATGGAAAGCGGAACGAGAATCCTTTTTGCGCGCTCCTCGCCGCAAACCCGAAGACGCTCGCCGTCTGCCTCGGAGCCCATGAAGAGATGATTCGCCACACCGGCGATTTGCCAACCACGGTGACCTGCCCTTTTGGTCTCACCGAAACGGCAGTGCCGCTCAAGCTGGGCCAGGAAACGATTGGCTATCTGCGCGTCGGGCAGGTCTTGCGGCGTTCCCCCAACCAGGCTGATACGAATAAGGCCGGCCGGGCGCTTGAACATGCCGGCGCCAGTTTTACTCCCGCGCTGCAACGAGCCTGGGAGAAGAACCCGTTCATTCCGGGCGAACGTTACAACGCCATTGTTAGGCTGCTGACTTTCTTCGGAGAGCAGCTTTCGGCCTTGAGCAACCAATTGCTGGTCGAGGAGCAAAACCAGGAGCCGACTGTCGTGAGCAAGGCGCGACACTATATCGAGGAGCACAAGGCGGAAAAAGTCTCCCTCCCCGCGGTGGCCGCGGCCGTCGGCGCTAGTGTCTTCCATTTTTGCAAGATCTTTCACAAGAGCACCCGACTGACGTTTACCGATTACCTGGCGCGAGTCCGGGCAGAGACGGCTCGCGCACAGTTGCTCAACCCGAACCGGCCCATCAGCGAGATCGCCTACGACGTTGGCTTTCAATCGCTCACCCAATTCAATCGCACTTTCCGGCGCATCTACGGGCAGTCGCCGAGCCAATTCCGGGCGCAGCTCCATCCGAAGACGCGTGCATCAAAGCCCCGCCGCCGGAAATAAGGCTCAGCCAAGAACCGCCCCGCTTTTCGCAATAAACGCCCGGCTGCTTCGCAGGCGTGTCTTATTTTTCCCTAACGAAAGGCGGGAAAATGAAAGAGAAAGTCATACTGCTGGTGGATGCGGATGCGGATTGCGCTGGGGTCGTTCTGGAGGCCGGGGCGCGAACTGGTCATGACGTTTGGTTGAGCCGGAACGGCCCGGAGGCTTTGGGCTTTCTTAACCGCGAATTCGACCGCATCGACAGCCTGGTTGTCGACCTTGATCCGGGCAGCCATGGAATGGCGCTGCTCGCGGCTTTGTGCGCCCTTTGGCGCCGTCTTCCGGTCATCGTCGTGACCGCCTTGGAGGAAAGCCACATGAAACCGGTGGTATTGCGACATGGTGCGGACGCCTGTCTGGGCAAGCCGTTGTCCATCGAGCGACTCAGACGGGCGATCGATTGCTTCGTCCGGAGCGAAAACGACCAGGAAATTTCCTGCGATCCCTGGGGGCATCCGTGGGGGTGCGAAACTGAGAGGGAAAACACAATCCATGTCTAAGCAATCAACCGTCCGCCGGCGACCCGCACGCCCGCCAACCCGACCCGTTCCGCGCACTCGATCCCAACGTCAAGGAGCGGCGTCACTGCGAATTCGGCGTCTGCTCGTGCCAACTGATTTTTCGGCCCCTGCGAATGCGGCGCTCGTCGCCGCGGTTCCATGGCTTGCCCGGTTTCAGGCCGAACTGCATCTCGTACACGTCTACTCGCTCGAATACCCAGCCCCGGTGATGATGGTCTCGTCGCTCCTTGTCTCGGAGTCGCAAATCGAACGGCGGGTTCGGTCGCACCTACAAGAGCTGGCACGAGATCACGCCCTGGCGCAGCATCCGGTGAGCCTCCACGCGCGTACTGGCCGGCCCTACGAACAAATCTGCCGGCTTGCCCGACAACTCGAAATTGATCTGATCATTACCGCAACCCGCGGCCGGACGGGACTGAAGCATCTCGCCTTGGGAAGCACGGCGGAACGGGTGGTGCGCCACGCGCCGTGTCCGGTTCTTGTCATCCACCCGCCGATCGCTTCCGCGCGTCGTCGGAAGCCGACCTTCAAGAAGATCCTGGTGCCGGTCGATTTTTCAGCTTGTGCCGCGCAAGGCCTGGCCTACGCCAAAGCCCTCGCGACGCAATTCGGGTCGCGGCTCGTGCTGCTTCATTCGGTTGATCTTTCCTATTACAGCACCAATCCCGAATACATTCTTTACGATTTTCCGCCGCTGCTGGAGGCGGCGGAAAAATCGGCGCGCGAACAAATGCTGGAATTGATTGGCGAAACCGACTGGAAGGACCTGGAGGTGGAGCACGCGCTGGAAAGCGGGCACCCAGGTGAGCAAATTTGCGGTCGCGCGCGGGATCTTGGTGCGGACATGATCGTGACTTCAACGCACGGCCGGACCGGACTGAAGCGCATTTTGCTCGGAAGCACCGCAGAATACATCGTCCGGCATGCGTCCTGCCCGGTGCTCGTCGTGCCAAGCCACCCGCCGCCGCCCATTACTTCGGGAAAAGGCGGTCCCTAGTGAAGTTTCCTGCGCTCCTCGGCCTAACGATGCTTGCGTTCGGCGCTGCGACGATCACTGCTGGGTCGACCATGGCAGAGGCGCCACGGCCTCTCACCTTCACCAACGTTCGTTCGTTTTTCTCCGAGACCCTGCGAATCCGGCCAACCGAAGTCCAGAAGCGCTGCGTCATCTTTTATGAGGGCGAATGGCAAAACGCGAACATCTACAACTATTGCGTGATCATCGTCGAAAACTCGGATGAGGACCTTCAGGTCACCTTTTATCTCACGGACGATCGCGAGATGAATTGGGTGAACGAGTTTCTCGACAGTCCGTTTTTCACGCGGAGCGAAACGGAGAACCTCTTCCGTCTCTTGAATCAGAAACGTCACGTGCGCGGCGAACACGTCGGCCGTTTCCGGGTCGACGCGAGCCATTGGGAACCGCGGCACGCCGAGATCATCGTCTTCAGCTTTACCCCGGTACGGCTGGCAGCTCCCTGACTATTCCCGAAAGAAAATCGTTCCGAAACGAAGCGGGCGATTGTGCAACGCAGTTCCCGTTGCAAGCCAATAGCGTCATGAAACCCTTCATCGATCCGCGTGATGGCGGATTTCCTGCGCGGCTTTCGCGTCCCGCATTTCGTCGGACCGTGATGTCTTAGAGAGCCGACCGCGTAAGGTGCGCACGGCGATTCTTAGAATCGCGCGGCCAGACAGCTGGCGGCGTCGATAATTAGCTACAAACGCTTGAGCTCGGTGATGATCTCGGTGGGACTCCAGCCGTTGCCGCGCCAGATTTTTATGATCTTTCCGTCGCGATCGATCAGTGCTGTAGCAAGGCCGTGCGAGATTGTTCCTCCTTCAGGTTGGATGAAAATGGAAAATGCTTTTGTGAGTTTGTGAATCTCATCCGGGTCGCCGGTCGCAAATGTCCAGAGCGCGGGGGAGGCTCCGGCGTGTTGGGCATATTGCTTGAGGATTTCAGGCCTATCGAACTCCGGATCGAAAGAGACGCTTAGCAATCGCGCGGCGGCAAGAGCATCCGGCGAGGCCTGAATAGCTTTTTGCAGCTCAGCGAAATTCTGTGACATCCGTGGGCAGAAGTTGGGCAGCGGGCAGCGCGTGAAGATGAAGGTCACGACGAAAGGATGATAGCGAAACGTCTCCAAGTTGACCGGTTTCCCTTCCTCGTCGATCAACCTGAAATCAGGCATGGTATCGCCTTCATGCAGCCGCGATCCTGCGTCAGTATCGGCTAGTGGTGAAGGCATCGGGGCGGGTATTGGCAGGTTGACCTGATTGGGAGCGATCTTCCTGATCCGGTCAATCCAGGAATCCCGCTGAGTCACGTTCAACCGAAAGGAAATGGCGTCGCCCAGTTTCAAGCTGGTAATTTCTTTCTCGTCGCGCACTTCGAATGGCATCATCATCGACGGCATGAAACCCGGAATGTCTTCGTGCTGAACCTCGATCGTTTTGTGATCGGGCGGAAGCCGCCGAATCAAGCCGCGGGCTTCGTAGCGATAAGTCGAGCTTTCCCCTTGCTCTGCCTTCTTTCCGCAACCGATGAACAGCACCGCGGCGGAGAGAACCAGGGCAATTTTTGGTGCGGAAATCACAAGATTCGAGCAGCCACGGCAAACTTTAGCGATTTCCATTGAGGCAACATAAGAGAGGAAATCATTACGAACCTTGATTTGGATCAAGGCCTAACATGCCGCTCAGCCCATACATTCATCATATGAAAAATAAATTTAGCGTTCCACTCCCGATCATCGGGCTGGCTTGCAGCATCCTGGCGTTTTCCGTCAGCAGTTGTTCGCGCGCGCCGGAAGCACCACCAAAAACGGTTGCGGTTAATGCCGACGATAAGATGAAATTCGATCTGACGGCATTCGAGGTGGCACCGGGCCAGAAGGTTACCGTCACGTTCAAGAACGTCGGCACTACGCCCAAGTTTTCGATGGGGCACAATTTTGTTTTGCTCGATCGTGCCGTGAACATCGGAAATGTCCAGACTTTCCTGGATAAGGCATCGACGGAGGCAGCGCACGATTACGTTCCACCGGACGCGAAGGAAGTGCTTGCGCACTCGAAACTGCTCGGTCCCGGCGAAACCGACACGGTGACATTCACCGCCCCGTTTGTTCCCGGCAAATATCTCTATCTCTGCTCGTTTCCCGGGCATTACTCGCAGGGGACCAAAGGCTTCATGACAGTGAAGTAAATGTGACAACCTGAAAGATCGAATATGAAAACAAGAAATATCCATCTGATCGCGTTGGGGATCGTGGCGACCACGAGCCTAATCAGTTGCGGCAAACAAAGCAGCACGAGCACGGGCGATCGCACCGCCAACGCTCTGGAAAGTTACGTCGCGCCGGGCGAGAAGGACGAATATTATCTCTTCTATTCCGGCGGACATTCCGGCCAGGTTTTTGTCGCGGGCATTCCGTCCATGCGACACATCACAACGATCCCCGTTTTCAGCCCGTATTCCGGAAGCGGTTACGGCTACGATGAGGAGTCCAAAAAAATGCTCGGTGAATTCACCTGGGGCGATGTGCATCACCCGGCTCTGTCGCAGACTGACAGCATGTATGACGGCCGTTGGTTGTTCGTAAATGACAACTCGAACAACCGCATCGCGCGCATTGATCTCCGTGACTTCAAAACGCACCAGATCCTCGGGCCGCTGCCTAACTCGAGCGGCAGCCACGCTTCCTCCTTCGTGACGGAGAACACCGAGTATCTCTTCGTCGCCACGCGCTTCTCGATTCCGTTTCCGAAGGGGCGCGTCGCCGATCCGAAGGATTATGAGAAGGAGTTCAACAGCGCGCTCAGCGGAATCAAGGTCGATCCAAAAACCGGCGAGATGAACCTCGCCTTCCAGATCGCCGTGCCGCCCATTGATTTCGACCTCGCCTCGACCGGCAAAGGCCCGAGCAGCGGGTGGCTCTTCTTCACATCCTACAACACCGAGATGGGACATGACCTCTTCGAAGTGAACTCAACGCAAAAGGATCGCGACCTTTGCCCCATCGTAAACTGGAAAGCCGCGGTGCACGCCGTCGCCGACGGTAAGGCGACGCCGATGGCCGGCGTGCCGGTGCTCGATCCGGCGAAAGTACCCGGCGTTCTTTATTACGTCGCGATCGGCAAGTCGCCGCACGGCATGGATGTCGATCCAAGCGGCCAGTGGATCGTTGCGGGCGGGAAATTGCAGCCATCGACGACCGTGCTGAACTTCGAAAAGATCAAGGCTGCGATCGAGAAGAAGGACTTCGACGGCGATTTCCGCGGCGTCCCGATCCTGAAATATGAAAGCGTGGTCGAAGGTGAAGTGCCCGTCGGCCTCGGCCCGCTGCATACGCAGTATGACGGCAAAGGCAACGCCTACACTTCGATGTTTATTGATTCGAACATTACGAAATGGAAATTGCCGCCATGGAGCGACGACGAGAAAAAAGATCTCAACAAAGTCGTGCTCGACAAGGTCCCCTGCCATTTCAGCACCGGCCATTTGGTCGTCGCCGGGAGCGACACGAAAAAACCCTATGGCAAATGGCTTGTCGCGATGAACAAGCTTTCGGCCGGCCGGCACATTAACGTCGGGCCAGCGCAGCCGGAGTCGAGTCAGCTGATCGATATCTCGGGCGAGAAAATGAAAATGGTGGCCGAGGCCTACACCGAGCCCGAGCCGCATTTCGCTCAGATCCTGAAAGTCTCCGAGATTCAGCCAGTCGAAGTTTATCCAAAAGAGGAAAACAAAGATCCGAACGCGGTCTGGGACAAGAAAGACACGGGCGTGACGCGCACTGGCACCGACGTGACTGCAAAGGTGATCGCGATCCGCAGCCGTTTTGCGCCCGATCGAATCGACGCGCAGGTCGGGGACACGCTCACGGTGCATGTCACCAATATCGAGCAGACCCGCGACATGATTCATGGCTTCGCGGTCAACGAGCACAACATGAACGTCGTTATTGATCCGGGCGAGACGAAGACTTTCAAGATCAAGTTGACCAAGTCCGGCGTCTATCCGTTCTACTGCACTAACTTCTGCTCCGCGCTGCATCAGGAGATGCAGGGTTATCTTGTGGTGAGCAATGCAGGCCAGCCTTTGCCCGGCGCAGTCTATGGGAATCCCGCGCCGGCCGTGACTCCGGCTGCAGCGCCCGCGGCGACGGCGGGACAATAGCGGATCCTTCCTGCGAGACTGGAGCTCGAGCCAGCTCCAGTCTCGTTAGGCCGGCGAGCTTATGAAGAAAGAATTATCCAGTCTGCTCCGCCGCGAGTTTCGTTTTCTCGCCCGGCCGCTCAACCTTTGGTCGCGCCTGCTGTTGCTTGTGGCCGCGGCGACCATCGTTACGTCGCTCTTTTATCCGCTCTGGAAAATGCATCTCGTCGCGCCGCAGTACTCCGACGGCCTCGATTTGTTCATCTACAGCTACAAAATCGTCGGTGGCGGACTAAACGGACAGCACCTGGTCGAAATCAACAACCTGAATCACTACATCGGCATGGCGCCGATTCTACAGGCGGATTTTCTCGAGATGCGCTGGATGCCGTTCATGTTCGGTTTGATCACGCTGCTCATCCTGCGCTCGGTTGTGTTCGGGCAGATGGGCAACGTGGTCGATCTCTTCATCATCTATTGTTACTTCGGCCTTTTCTCGATCGGATCATTTTGGTACCGCCTCTACCAATACGGGCACAATCTCGACCCACGCGCGCCGATGCACATCAAACCATTCACGCCGCTCCTGCTGGGCTCGAAACAGATTGCGAATTTCCGTGAGTCTAGTTACCCGGAACTCGGCGCCTACCTGCTTTGTTTTTCGGTCCTGCTCATCGTGCTCGCGGGCTGGTTCTCGCGCAAGGAGACGACGAGGTGAGAACACGCATTTTATCTTTGCTCGCGCTTTGCCTGACTGCCCAACTCAACGCCGCTACCCTGCGGCAACGGATTGATGCAGCGACGCCAGGCCAAACGATTCGCATCGAAGTTGGCGTGCACGCAGGTCCGATCGTAATTAACAAACCGCTCACGCTCGTGGGCGAGCGTGGTGCCGAAATTCGCGGCAATGGCAAGGGCAACGTCGTGACGATCGCGGCCGACGATGTGACGTTGAGCGGACTGCGCATCACCGGTTCCGGCTTGCAATTGATGGATGATGACGCGGCCGTTTTCGTGACCGGCAACCGCGCTCGGATCGAAAATAACGTCATCGCCGATTCACTCCACGGTATCTATCTGAAGAAGATTTCCGGTGCCCAAATTTTCAACAACCGCATTCAAGGCAAGACGACGCTGACTGCTGCAAATGAGCCGGTTGAGAAAACAATTGGCAGCAGCAGCGAGAATTGCGACACCACGCTCGTTTCCAATCGGCGTGGCAACGGTATTCACCAATGGAACTGTGAAGGGAATTTGATCCGCGGCAACGAGATCAGCGACACGCGCGATGGTATCTATTTTTCGTTCACGAACGATTCGCATATCGAAAACAATCTCGTCCATCACGTCCGTTACGGCCTGCACTACATGTATTCGGATGGAAACATCTTCGAGAACAACACCTTCACGGAAAACGCGGCCGGCGCCGCCATCATGTTTTCGAAGGAATTGGTGGTGCGTGGCAACCGGTTTGTTAATAACCGGGGCCATCGCGCTTACGGACTCATCTTTCAGTCATCCGACCGCAGCGCGCTCGAGGGGAATGAGATCACCGAAAATGCGGTTGGTCTCTCGTTTAATCAGTGCAACGCGAACAAAATCTTCGGCAATCGCGTCATGCAAAATTACATCGGTCTGCGCTTCGGTTCGAACTCGGACGACAACCGGTTCACGGAAAATATTTTCGTGCACAACCTCCATCCCGTCGAAACCGGCGGCTCCGACGTCTCCGGCACGCACTGGTCGGCGAACGGTGTTGGGAATTTATGGGACGACCAATTCGCGCTGGATCTGGATCGCGACGGCATTAACGACTTGCCTCATCGCGAGCTCGATTTGTTTGGCGTCTTGCGGCGCGATTTTCCCGCGGTCGCATTTCTTTCCGATAGTCCGGTGTTGAAGCTCTTGCGATTTGCGCATGAACGTGCGGCCCTGCCGGGCGCAAATTTCATCGAAGATCGCGCGTCGCTCACACCACAGTTCTGGAAGCTGCGCGCGCAACGCGCAGCTCGAGGCATTATTTCTCCCACTGCAAAATGACGATCTTTGTCGAGGGCATCACTAAAAGCTACGGACGCAATCCGGTGTTGCGTGGTCTGACCTTTTCGGCCCAAGCCGGTGAGATTACTCTGCTCGTCGGCCCCAATGGCGCGGGCAAGAGCACGACCATGAAAGTGCTCGCCGGTTTGACTTGCCCAGATGGCGGAACTGCGCGGATCGGTGAGACGAACATCCTCAATGAACGAATCAGGGCGCAGCGTTTTTTATCGTATTTTCCGCAGCGCCCAAGTTTCCATCCGCGCATGACGTGCGCGGAAATCCTGCGCTTTTACGCACGATTGCGTGGTGTCGCCTCTTCACGTTATGAAGCGGTGTTCGACTTGGCGGGTTTGCGCGACTTCGAACGCGTCCGCACCGGCGAACTTTCCGGCGGCACACGTCAGCGGCTCGGGCTCGCGTTGCTCCTTTTGCCGGATGCACCCGTGCTGCTGTTGGATGAACCAGGCTTAAGTCTCGATCCGGGCTGGCGCAAAAGACTTCAGGAAACGCTGCGCTTTGAAGCCGGGCGCGGCAAGAGCGTGCTCGTGACCACGCATTTGATCGCGGAATGGAACAAGGTCGCGCATCGCTGCCTGCTTTGCCGCGACGGGCAGATCGAACGCGAGCTCGACCCGACGAATCTGCCACACAATTTCGACGAAACGGAATCCGCCGGGCGCGACGTGCCCGGAAGTTCGACCACCGATGAACCGCGCCTTTCCATTGTTCGCTGACGCTGGCCCGGTCCGCGCGGTGTTGCTGCGCGAGTTTCGCGACGCACTGATCAATCGCTACTTTCAGGTCTTCGCCGCGTTTTCGCTCCTCGGCGGAGTGGCCGCGATTATTTTCAGCGAGGACGCGAACAGCGTCCCGGTCTTGATCTTGCAGGTGGCCCTCTATTTCGTCTCCCTTTTCGCACTGCTGGCCGGAGCGAGCAGCGCGCAAGCCGAGCGGGACGAGTGGGAAATTCTGTTCACGCAACCCGTGCCGCGAGCGGCCTATGTTGTTGGAAAATTCATTGCCTACCTGTTAATTTTCGCCGCGGTCTTGTTGCTGCTCTTTCTACCGGGCCTGGTCAATGGATCGTCCCGTCTCGGGATTCTCTATTGCCAGACTCTCCTCTTGGCCGCCGTCTTTCTCGCCCTTGGTCTGACTGCTGGATTTCTCGCCAACGATCGTGCACAGGCGCTCATCGTCGGGGTGAGTGCATGGCTGCTCTTACTTTTCGGCGTCGATTTTATCGCCCTCTTCGCCGCCCGCTGGGAACTCACTCAGAAATTTCCCGATCTCTGGGTCTCGTTCTTGATGCTGAACCCGCTCGACTCTTTCCGAATCGAAGCGCTCTTTTCGCTCGAACAAATTCCGGCTGAAGCGGCCAACAAGACTCCATTGGCAAGCTGGTGGATCGCGCATTCCGCCGTTTGGTTCTGCGGCATCGCGGCGATCTGGTCCGTCGCGTTCTTAGCGCTTTCAAGTTTCCGCTTAAATCGCTGGGAAGATTAAGATGCCAACGACGTTTAAGAAACTCGACGTCCGCCCTCTCATCGCGAAGGGCATCGAACCTTTTTCCGCCATCCGATCAAAGATCGACCTGATAAAAGAGGGCGAAGGACTGACGATCATCGCTCCATTCCTACCTTCGCCGTTGATTGAGAAATTGGGCAGCGAAGGTTTCCGTTCTCGCGTCCAGCATCAGCCGGACGGTGCCTGGGCGGTGAATTTTTGGCGGGACGAATAAGCGCAGCGCCTCTAATTGTTTTCCGTGCCATTGGAGCCCGGAAAATTCAAACAGCTCGTGATTGAGAACGCGCTGCGAAGCTGTCAGCTCTTTCTCGGGCTGTCCGCGGCCGATATTTCCGCGATCGCGGCGTGCGCCATCCCGAAGCAAGTCGCCAAGAGCACGTATCTGTTCCGCGAAGGGGCGCCCTCGGAGGGCTTCTACATCGTGCAACGCGGCGGGATCAACGTCCATCGCGTCAGCGCGTCCGGGAAAGAACAGGTGATCCATCTCTTTCAGCCGGTGGAATCTTTCGCCGAGGGTGCGCTCGCGACCGAAACCGGCTACCCGGCCGATGCGCGCGCGACGATGGACAGCACGGTCCTGCTGATTCCGAAACGCGATTTTGTCGAGCTCTTGCGCAGTCGGCCCGAGCTGGCCCTGCGGATGCTGGCTTCGATGAGCCAGCATCTGCGCGTCCTCGTCGGGTTGCTCGATGACCTCACGCTCAAGGACATGGAAACGCGCCTTGCCAACTGGCTCCTGAAGCACTGTCCGCGGCCTTTGCCTAACGAACCGGTGGCGGTACAACTCGATCGCACCAAGCGCGTCCTTGCCGCCGAGATGGGGACGACGAGCGAAACGCTTTCACGCACCCTGGCAAAATTTCGCGAGCAAAAGCTGGTGCAGGTAAAGGGCAACACCATCACGCTGACCCGACCGCGGGCCTTGCAACAATTCCTGCAGAAGAATCTGGGCGAACTTTAGGCTGACCTCGTTGCCCCTGGCTACA
>Ga0163162_10003864_pt1 | contig 14373 bp, 15 predicted proteins | sample S55metaG_FD_115310 | JGI IMG/M metagenome (GOLD analysis project Ga0163162, IMG submission 115310) | Switchgrass rhizosphere microbial communities from Kellogg Biological Station, Michigan, USA - S5-5 metaG | ecosystem: Host-associated > Plants > Roots > Rhizosphere > Soil | place: USA...
ACCTTCCGGACCTGGACCAGCGCTACCGGCTGCCGCGGCCGCGCCGAGCGATTGTGCCGCCGCTTCGAGCGCCGCGATCTTCGAATCGATCGCGTCCTTGTCTTCGCCCTTCATGACCTTTTCCAGGTCGGAAAGCGCTGCTTCGATCGCGCCGATCTGGCCCGGGACCTTGCCGCCGTGTTCCTTGATTGCCGCGCGCGTGGCGTGCACGAGCTGATCGGCCTTGTTGCGCGTGTTGACGAGTTCGTGGAATTTCTTGTCATCTTCCTTGTTCGCCTCGGCGTCGCGCACCATGCGCTGGATCTCTTCCTCGTTCAAGCCCGAACCGGCCTTGATCTCGATGCGCTGTTCCTTGCCGGTCTTCTTGTCCTTGGCGTGGACATGCAGGATGCCGTTGGCGTCGATGTCGAACGTGACCTCGACCTGCGGCATCCCGCGCGGGGCTTGGTCGATCCCGGCGAGATCGAATTTCGCCAGCGACTTGTTCGCGCTCGCGCGTTCACGCTCGCCCTGCAGCACATGCACGGTGACCGCGGTCTGATTGTCCTCGGCCGTCGAGAACACCTGCGTGTTCTTGGTCGGGATCGTCGTGTTCTTCTCTATCAGCTTGGTCATGACGCCGCCGAGCGTCTCGATGCCGAGCGACAGCGGCGTGACGTCGAGCAGCAGCACGTCCTTGACCGTTCCGCCGAGCACGCCGCCCTGGATCGCCGCGCCGACTGCAACGGCTTCGTCCGGGTTGACGTCCTTGCGCGGCTCCTTGCCGAAGAATTCCTTGACCGCGTCCTGCACTTTCGGCATGCGCGTCTGGCCGCCGACCAGGATGACTTCCTGGATGTCGGAGATCTTCAGGCCGGCGTCATTGAGCGCCGTGCGGCACGGTCCGATCGTCGCCTTGATCAGCTCGTCGACCAGCGCTTCGAGCTTGGCGCGCGTCAGCTTGATGTTCAGATGCTTCGGTCCGGATGAATCGGCCGTGATGTACGGCAGATTCACCTCGGTCTGGTGCGCGCTCGACAATTCGATCTTCGCGCGCTCGGCACCATCCTTCAGGCGCTGCAGCGCGAGCGAATCGTTCTTCAGGTCGACGCCGGTATCCTTCTTGAATTCCTCGACGAGGTAATCGATCAGGCGCTTGTCGAAGTCTTCTCCGCCGAGGAACGTGTCACCGTTCGTCGCCAGCACTTCGAACTGCTTCTCGCCATCGACTTCCGCGATCTCGATGATGGACACGTCGAACGTGCCGCCGCCGAGGTCGTACACGGCAATCTTGCGGTCGCCACCCTTCTTGTCGATGCCATAGGCCAGCGCGGCCGCGGTCGGCTCATTGATGATGCGCTTGACCTCGAGGCCCGCGATGCGGCCGGCGTCCTTGGTCGCCTGGCGCTGCGAGTCGTTGAAGTAGGCCGGCACCGTGATGACCGCTTCGGTCACCGGCTCGCCCAGATAGTCTTCGGCCGTCTTCTTCATCTTCATGAGGATTTTGGCCGAGATTTCCTGCGGCGACAGTTTTTTGCCGTCCGCGGTCTCCAGCCACGCGTCGCCGTTGTCGTGCGCGATGATCTTGTACGGCACGAGGTCGAGGTCCTTCTTGACTTCGGCGTCGGTGAACTTGCGCCCGATCAGGCGCTTCACCGCGTAGAACGTGTTCTTCGGATTCGTCACTGCCTGGCGCTTGGCCGTGGCGCCGACCAGGACTTCGTTGTCCTTGAACGCAACGATCGACGGCGTGGTCCGATCACCCTCTGAATTTTCGATCACGCGCGTCGTGTTGCCCTCCATGATCGCGACGCACGAGTTGGTCGTGCCGAGGTCGATACCGATTATCTTGCCCATGTTTCAATCTCCGGAAAATCAATTCTGATTGTGCAAACGGGAGGGGTCCAGTTTGCGCTTGCGGCGACGCGCCGCGCATGGCTGCAATACTGGGGCCAGCCCGGCTCAATTCAAGCGTCTGGCGCCTTCGCGATCGCTACCAGCGCCGGGCGCAAAAGTCGATCGTTCAACGCGTATCCCTTCTGCATCACGGCGACAACCGTGTTAGGCGCCTTGCCCGGCGCAGCGACCATTGTCATGGCCTGGTGCCGCTCGGGATCGAATGGCTGGCCAAGCGGATCGATCGGCTTGAGCCCATTGACCTCGGCCACCTTGAGCAGCGCCTTCAGCGTGAGACCCATGCCCTCGCGCAGCGCCGCAACATCGGCATTGTCGACGGCCAGGCCGCGCTCGAGGCTGTCGCAGACCGGCAGCAAGTCGCCGAGCAGGCGCTCGTTGGCGAACTTGCGGGCCTGCTCCAGATCGCGCTGCAGCCGCTTGCGCTGGTTCTCGATCTCCGCGCGTTCGCGCAGGAGCACATCACGCATTTCGCCGAGCTTGTTTTCGTACTCGGTCAACTTCTGGCTGAGTTGATCGACATCGGTATCGACGGCATCTGCGTTCGCAGCAACGTCGTTCGGCGAACCGGGCTGAGTGGGATTCGTGTTTTCCATTTTCTTCTTGGGCTGAGGGCTGAGGTTTGCAGCTTGAGGGCCGAGCGCCGAGGGCTGAGGCCTGAGGGCTCAAAAGCCAGAGCGCGGCTCACCCCGCTCTTGCCTTGCAGCCCTCAGCCCTATGCCCTCGGCCCTCGCTCTTATGGAGCCTGCCGCGACTGATTCAAGGCGTTCGACAGGATCTGGGCGGTCGCCTGCACGACCGGTATCACGCGCTGGTAGGCCATCCGGGTCGGCCCGATGACGCCCAGAACGCCCAGGACCCTGCCCTCGACCCCATATGGCGCCGTGACCAGGCTGCAGCCGTCCAGAGCCGTAAAGCCCGACTCCTCGCCTATGAACAGCCGTACGCCCTCGGCATGCGAGCAGTTTTCCAGCAGCAGCAACAGGTCGCGCTTGCGCTGGAATGCCTCGAACAGCTCTTTCAGGCGATCCATGTCGGCCAGACCCTGTGAACCCATCAGGTTGACCTGGCCCGCCACGAGCATATCGGCGCCCGGCCGGTTGCTGAAAGCATCCTGGGTCACGTCGACTGCCGCGACCATCAGCTGATGCAGGCGGTGGCTGGTCTCACGCATTTCGAGCAGCATGCGTTCGCGGATTTCGGCCATGCGCAAGCCGGCATAATTCGCGTTCAGGAAATTCGCGACCTGTTCGAGCTCGCTGGCCGTGTAAACGCGCTGCGTGGTCACGACGCGGTTCTGCACTTCGTTGTCGGTGAACACGAGAATGACGAGCACGCGGTTGCCGCCGAGCGCGACGAAATCGATGTGGCGGAACGGAAACTCCTCGCGTTTCGGCACCGTCACGACGCCGACGAAACGCGTCACGTCGGAGAGCAACGACGATGCCCCGTTGAGCAGGTCCTGGGTCGGACCCTGGCTCGGCAACCCCAGACGCATCTGCTCGAGCTGTGCGGGCTCCAGAGGCGTCAGTTCGAGCAGGCTGTCGACGAATACGCGGTAGCCCTGGGCGGTCGGGATGCGCCCGGCCGATGTGTGCGGCGCGGAAAGCAGACCGATTTCCTCGAGATCCGACATGACGTTGCGAATCGTCGCCGGACTGATGTCGAGGCCCGAATTCTTCGCCAGCGTGCGCGAGCCGACCGGGTGGCCGTCGGCAATGTACTGCGCGATCAGCGTGCGCAGAAGTTGCCGCGCGCGGGCATCGAGCTTGGGGCCGAACGGTGTGGACATGATGCAGGACAGTCGAAAACGGAAAGGAAGTCAGCAACGCTATTCTTACTGATAAAAGCACGAAATACTGCACATCCGCGTGCAGATTACGTACGCCGGGCCTCGGCGCGGCAACTGGCCCGGAATTTATCCGGGTCCGTATGCGGCTCACGCATGACCGGCGAGCGCGGCGCTGCGCCCGCCTTTTCCGGCCGGACGGCACGCAGTGCCCCGCGCATTGTCTGGCGGCTCCGTCAACAATCATCAATATGGTCTGTATTCGGCGTCGTTCAAGGCAGTTGTCGGCCGGCAAAATGTCGCCGCCAGTCCGGTCAGCCGAGTCTTGGCGTTGCCGCCGACGCGTGCTAGCTTCGCGGCGCCACCTTCCTGCCGACCCAACTCGCGCATGCTGCAATCGTTGTACGTCAAGGATTTCGCCATCGTCGGTGAGACCGAGATCGCCTTTGCCGGCGGGCTCACGGTCGTCACGGGCGAAACCGGCGCCGGCAAGTCGCTGCTCGTCGATGCATTACTGCTCCTCGCCGGGCAGCGCGCCGAGGCTGGCGTCGTGCGCCATGGTTGCGAGCGCGCCGAACTGATTGCCGATTTCTCGTTGGCCGATGCGGACGCCGCGCGCGCGTGGCTCGCCGGCCAGGAATTCGACGATGGCGACGCCTGCCAGTTGCGCCGCGTGATCCGCAGCGAAGGCACGTCGCGCGCCTGGATCAACGGCCATCCGGCGACGCTGGGTCAGTTGCAGACCTTGACTGGACACCTGCTGGAAATCCACGGGCAACACGAGCACCAGGCGCTTCTGGATCGCACCAGTCAACTCGCGCTCCTCGACGCGTACGGCGACCACGGCGAGGTGTTGCAACAGGTCGCCGCGCTCGCCGCCAACTGGCGTGCGCTCGATGCGCGCCGGCGCTCCCTGATGCAGGGCGGCGAACAGGATCACGCCGAACGCATTGCCCTGCTCGACCATCAAGTCACCGAGCTTGGCCGCTACGCGCTCGAACCTGCTGAACTCGACGCACTGAACGAAACCCACCGGCGCCTGAGCAATGCCGGCCAGCTGGTCCAGGGCACGACAGCGCTGGCCGAACTGCTCGATGGAGACGGCGAATTCAATCTCATGCGCCTGGCGGGTCGCGCGCGCAGCGAAACGGCGCGCCTCGCCGAAGTCGATCCAAACCTCACTGCCGTGCGCGAACTGCTCGATGCTGCCGAGATCCAGCTTGGCGAGGCAAACGAGGCGCTGGCGCGCTATCGGGACGCGCTGGAGCTGGACCCGGCGCGCCTCGCCGACGCCGAGACGCAGATCGCCAAGCTGCACGAACTCGGCCGCAAGCATCGCGTGCCGGTCGCGCAGCTCAAGAGGCACGCGCAGGCGCTGAGCGACGAACTGGAAGGTTTGCAGAATGCCGGCGTCGCGCTGCAGAAGCTCGAGCGCGAGAGCAGCGCCGTCGAACGCGACTACGCGGCCGCCGCAGCGAAGCTGTCCGCGCTGCGCGCGAGAACGGCGCAACGGCTCGGCCGCGAGGTCAGCGCGCTGATGGGCGAGCTGGGAATGCGCGGCGGCAGCTTCGAAGCCCAGCTCGAAGCCGCCGCCAGTGCTGAGTCGGACAAATTCGCCGCCGACGCGCAGGGCCGCGAGCGCGTCGAGTTTCTCGTCAGCGCGAATCCCGGCCAGCCCATGCGCGCGCTGCGGAAAGCCGCGTCGGGCGGCGAGCTGTCGCGCATCAGCCTGGCAATTGAAGTCGCCGCGCTCGGCCTCGATGAAATCGGCACGATGGTTTTCGACGAGGTCGACGCCGGCATCGGCGGAGCCATCGCCGAAGTGGTCGGCCAGAAGCTGCGCCGCCTCGGCGGCCAACGCCAGGTCCTGTGCGTCACGCATCTGCCTCAGGTCGCGGCCCAGGGCCACCATCACCTGCGCGTGGCGAAATCCAGCGATGGCAAGAGCACGCAGACGCGCATCGACGTACTCGACGACAAGTCGCGCCGCGACGAAATCGCCAGGATGCTCGGCGGCATTGAAATCACGCGCGAAACGCTGGCGCACGCAAAGCAGATGCTGGAGAAAGGGCTGAGGGCTGAGGGCTGAGGGCTGAGGGCTGGAGCAAAGACACTCCGGCGCGGGAAAAAAGACTGGCGTCATTCCCGCGAAAGCGGGGTTTTCAACAGCGGAGCTGGTCATCCATTTTGCCCTTGGGCCAGTCGAATGAAATCAACGTGGATTCCCGCGTTCGCGGGAATGACGGCTATATGGACCTTTACCTCACGTCGGTTTTCCGCAGCCAGCCGATCATCACCAGAAGAACAGCAGCAAGTCCGAACAAAATCCGCATGTCGCGCTCGGCCGGCTCATGCCGAGCCGTGGCGGTGTCAGAGATCGTCGATGCAACGCGCGCCGGCGAGTCTGCCTTGACATAGCCAAGTCCGGATGCCGCGCCGACCTGCTTGAGGTATTCCTCGTTCAACGCGGACTTGTGCTCCTGCACTTCGTCGAGCGCGCCGGACCGCTCCAATTCGCCCGGCGAGTCCGATTGCTTCACGAGTTCCGATAGATTCGGATAGAAGCCTTCGCGCACCGCATCGACGGCCGTCCAGTAACCGATGACCTTGTTGTCGGCATCCAGGCGCGGCACCGGACTGGCTTGCGGCGACCCGGTGCCGACCAGCCAGCCCTTGACCTTGCCTTGCAGTGCGAGCAATTCGCCCATGTGCGGCACGGCGACGTGCGGTGCCTCATCGCCATCACTGAGGAAAACGAGATCGAGGCCACGGTTGCCGGCTTCATGCAGGGCATTGACGACGGCGGCTTCGACGCGTGAGTCGCCATCCCAGGCCATGCGCCAGTCGATGCCATCCACCACCTGCTCGATCGCCGGATAGTGGCGGCATACTTCGAGCGGTTCGAACAGCACGAGCGTGTCGCTGCCGGCGAACAACCCTACGGCGATGCGCGAACCACATGGCAACGCGGCAAGCGCCGCGATCACCGCTGCCTTGGCCCGGTCCAGCCGCGAGGTGGTCGGCACGTCACTGTCTACATCGCGCACGTTCATGCTCTCGCTGACGTCGATCACGAACAGATACGCGAACGTCGTGCCTGCCAGCATGCGCTGTGGCGCCAAGAACACGGGCAGCAGTACGAGCGCGGCGAGAACCAGCGCACCGATGCGTCGCGCCGCGACGACCCGGACCAGACGTCGCAACCGATTCAAGGCAGGCCTCGTTTGCGGTCGTCCTGCATCGAGGTCCAGCCGTTGTGCTTGTCGACGTGGAGCATGATCGGGTCGGTATTGCGCCGCCAGCCGGCCAGATGGCGCAGCGGCGACAGGCGTTCGAGCAGTTCGAGGTTGTAGCGCGCGCCGGCCAGGTCGGGCTGGATTCGCAACGCGCTGCGATAAGCGTCGCGGGCGAGGTCGAACTGCGCGTTTTCCCAGGTCGGCGCAACCGTGGCCTCGTAGTTGCGGCTTTCGACGATGCCGATCCGGAAATACACGTTGCCGAGCGCAAACCAGGCCTGCGCGGCCAGCGCCGGATCGGTTGTTGCCTGCGCATCGGTGTACAGCGCAATCGCATCGAGGTGGCGCTGGGTGCGCTCGGCCTGCCATCCGGCCGCGTAGCGCGCGAGCGGATCTCGTGGCAGCGGCGACAAACTCTCGATGCTGCCGTCGCTAATTCGCGTGTTGATCGAGTGGATCCGCCAGCACGATTGAGCGAAGTTTGCGGTCGCAGCCAGCGCTGCGGCCAACAGCATCCACACTGCGGTGTTGATCCAGCGCTTCACGCCTGCCACGTCTGCACCTCCAGCAGGCGCGCGCCAATCAACGCAAGAATACAGAGCAGAGCCAGAGCGAACAGCGGCGCGGCGAGATCCTTGCGCGGCAGATGCTGCTCGTAGCGCGTCGGAAGATTCGTCAGGCGCCCGACCTCGGCAATAGCGCGTTCAAGGCCCTCGGCGCTCGTGACTTCGAACATCTGGTACGGGCTGCCGAGCGATTCGAAGAACTCGTGCATCGACAGGCTCTCCGATGCGAACTGCTGCGGGACGCGGATGCTCGGCTCCTGTTCGCCGCGCGTATAGATCCAGATCAGCGAAGCATGGCGCGCCGCGAACAGGTCGGTCAGCTTGGCCCGATTCTCCGAACTGATCGTCGCGCCGCCGTCAGAGACGAGCAGCACGACGCGCGATGCGGTCAGCTGCCGGTCGCGGAAATAATCCAGTGCAAGACCCAGTGCGCGCGCCGGCGCGGTAAAGCCTTCGCTGCGCGCCTCGGCGCTGACCAGGGCCGATTCGACCAGCCCGCGGTCCTCACCCAGCGGCGCAACGCCGATCGGTGACGCGTTGAACGTGACCATGCCGAACGTGTCGGCAGGCCGTCGCCGCATGAATGCGAGCAGGATGCGTCGCGCCGATTCGATCTTGCTCTGGGCGTGCGTCTCGCCGCGAATGCTGCCCGCGTCACCGGCGCCGATCAGCGGTTCCGACATGCTGCCGCTGCGGTCGAGCACGATCACGATTTCGGCGCCGGTGCCCGAGAGCGTCTGTGTGCCGCCTTCCAGATACGGTGCAGCCGATGCGACGATCAGCGCAGCCAGCGTCGCCGCTCCGACCAGGCGCAGGAGCAACTGCAGCACTCGTGAGGCCAGGTCACGCGGCCAGTCGCTGGTCGCCGGATACGCAAATGTGCGCGCAGCCTGATTGAACAGCGGGAGCAGCGCCAGCGGCAGCGCCCACAACGCCCACGCATAGGTCCAGTGCAGATGCGTCAGCATGGCACGCCGCGCTCGCGTTCTGCCGCGTGACGCAGCATTTCGAGCAGTTCCGTTGCATCGGGCGCTTTGCTGGATGCCGGTCCGTAGAAGCTTTGCCACGAACTTTCGAACAGTTTCTCGATGCGCGCGCGCAACGGTTGCAGGTGCGGCGCGCTCACGAACAGGCGCGACAACGTCGATGGATACAACGTCTCGCCGGCGGCAAGATTCAGCGCAGCGTGCCACGCGCGCAGCAAGGCGACGCCATCGTCATTGGAAAGACCGCGCCGGCCACGGCGCCGCCAACTCCGCCACAATCGCGCGAATGGCCCGGGAGCTCTCGGCAGGAACGGCAGGCGGTCATAGACCCAGAGCAAATACGCTGCGCATGCGACCGCCACTATCAGGCTGAACAAGGCACCGAGGACAGCATTCCTCGCCGGCAATAGGCTTGGCGGCGCGGCGGATTTCAGCTCGCGGTCCTCGTCGCTCAGCGTTGGCGGCAGGGCCGCCGACAGCAGGAACGATTTTTCCGGCACTTCGACGACGCGTGTATGTCCCGCGTCGCGCACTCTCAGCTTGAACGCGGGAATCGGAACTCGGCCGGCCTGCTCGACTTCCGCGAATATCTGGTACCTGACGATGACGCTTTGCTCACCGTCCCTCTCGCCGTGCTCGGCGCGAGAAGCGCGCACCTCCATCCATGGCGCAACACGTCCAGCCAGTGGCAGTGAATCCGGATCGAGGCTCGCGCCGGTCGGCAGGCTCAGGTCGACGCGTTCCTCGATCAGGTCGCCGAGCAGGTAGCCCGAATCGCGCAAAGTCACGATCGGATGAATCGGATTGCTGCCTTCGTCGGCAGTTGCGCACAGAGGCAACCACGGCAGCAGCAACATCGCACGGGCGCTCCATCGCTTCGAGGAACGCCGGACAATCAGACGAGTTTCCTGACTCACGCCGGCGTTTCCAGGAAGTAGCGCGTCAGTTCGAGCGGGTCGAAACGGTCGCGGACGAAAAACGGCACGCAGCCGGCACGGGCGCAAAGGTGCCGCAACGTTTCTTCTTGTTTATCACGCCGCCGGCGCAGGGCGTCGATGAGCCCGGGGCGCAGCCAGACGAAACGCCGCGCGCCGCTTTCGAGGTCCCTGAGAGTGACAATCCCGTGGCGATGGACGGCGTCCGCCTCGGCCGGATCCCACAGCACGACCGGCACGACCGCGTGATGCGCAAGCGCCCGCAGGATCTGTGCAAGATCGCCGCCCGGCCAGTGAAAATCCGAAACCAGGAAAACCAGCGCGCGTCGATGCGGCAGTTGCGCCATCGCCTGGAGCAGCCCGCGCGCGCTTGCGCCGCCCGGCACGTAAGCGGCCAGACGGCGATCGAGCCAGTCCGCGGCGCCCCGATTGAGGCGCGCCGGCAGCGTCAGCGACGCCTGTGGCGTCTCGTTCGCCGCATGAAAGCCAAACGCATCGCCATTGCGCCAGGCTGTTCGCGCCAGCGCAACCGCAATCCGGCGCAACTGATCGATCTTGTCGTGGCGGCCGACAAAGCCCATCGACGCCGAGACGTCAGCCAGCACAAGGACCTTTAGCGCGGAATTCTGCTCGAAGTCACGCACCCAGATTCCACCGAGCGGATCGCGCAGGCTGGCGCGCACGTCGACGCGGCGCGGATCCGCGCGCGCGTGCAGCGGTACGCTGCTGCGGAAGCGCTCTCCGGCGCCCGATTGCATGCCCCGGAATGCGCCGGGCCGGATGCCGCCGGTCTTCCAGCGCACGCGGTATTCGACATAGATCGAACCTGCGGTGGCCATCGCTGCGAAGGTCAAGGAACCGGGACGGCCCGCAGCACCGCGCTGGTCAATGCGCGGCCGAGGCGAGCGCGCTGCAGTTCGTAAATCGGCGTGAAGAAAATGCGATGAGAGACGACTTCATGAAACACACCGTGCAGGTCCTCGGGCGAAAGATCGGTGCGCCCGGCCAGCCACGCCGCGACCTTGGCCGCGCGCACGAGCATGCTCATGCCGCGCGGGCTGGCGCCGGCGATGATGAAGTCCTGCATGTCGACGCCGTCGAGCTCGATCCCGTAGTCGCCAGGCTTCTGCGTCGCCAGCCTCAGGTGATCGACGAATTGCTCCACTGCAGGACCGGTACGAACGCCGGCCTGGATCTTTCCGGCGATGGCCGGCAGCGTTTCGTGGTCGAGCAGGCCCGGCGATACGCCGGCTATCAACGCATCGGCGTCGTGGAAGCGAGCGTCGAACATCAGGTTACGATGAATCGTCGACGAGGCCTCCGGCGCAATCTCGATTTCCATCAGGAAGCGGTCGCGCGCCGCGCCAGGCAATTCGTAAGTCTCTTCCTTCTCGACGCGATTACGGTCGGCAAATACCTGAAGGTAAGGAAACCGGTACTCGGTGTTGAACGCACTCAGGCTGCGCTCGGCCATCGCGCGCAGCAGCAGCGAGTGAACCTGCGGCCGCGCGCGATTGATCTCGTTGAAGAAGAACACCGACAGCGCCGCGCCGTGTGCGATCAGAGGCCCGGGGTCGACCCGCGGCTTGCCGTCGCGGTCGATGAACGTGTGATAGACCAGGTCCTGCGGCATGAGGTCGATCGTGCCCTCGACACGCTCATAGGCGCCGCCGAGACCACGGGCCGCTGCGCGCAGCAGCGTCGTCTTGCCGACGCCGACATTGCCTTCGAGCAGAACGTGGCCGCGCGCAAGGATGGCAATCAGCAGCAGGCGTATCGCCGGCGCCAATCCGAGCACGCATCCATTGAGGGCCCGCTCGAATTCGAGCGCTCGCGTGCGCCAGTCCTGCAGTTCGCCGTCGAAGCCCATCGCGCTCCACCACCGCCTGCGGCCAGCGTAGTCGGCGCGCGGGATGGCTGCAAGCAAGCCGCCGCGCCGCGCGAATATGCGCGAGGAATAGCGCGTAAATTGTTCCGATTCCGGGACAATTTGACACCGTGCCATGCGCAGGTGGATCGGCCGTGCGCCCTCAGCGGCGCGCAGCGCGATAACTTCGGAGACTCTCGCAATGGGTCGTCATTCCCGCGAAAGCGGGAATCCACTTTGATCCTGTTTGTTTGATCCAAAGGCAAATGGATTCCCGCTTTCGCGGGAATGACGACCATTTTTTGTGGTTTCCAGGACGTGCTAGCGTTTTTTCTTGGCGCGCACGTACAGAACGAGGCTGTGCTCCTCGAGATCATAGCCGTGCTTGTCGGCGATCTCGCGTTGCAGCTTTTCAATGTCCTCGCTCACGAACTCGGTGATCTTGCCGGTTTCGATGTCGACCATGTGGTCGTGATGCTTGCCGCGGTCGATCTCGTACACCGCCTGGCCGCTTTCGAAGTTGTGCTTGACGACGAGACCTGCGGTCTCGAACTGGGTCAGCACACGGTAGACGGTCGCCAAGCCGATATCGTCCTGATGCTCGAGAACCTGACGATAAATATCCTCAGCAGTCATATGCTTACCGCCTGAAGCTTCGAGTATTTCGAGGATACGCATGCGCGGATGCGTCACCTTCAATCCGGCTCTACGCAGATCCTGGGTTTCCATGCGGGGCCTCCTCACTCGAAAAATGCAGGGCCAGGGACGTCTGCTCGGTCCGCGCAATCAGGTTCCGTCAGAGCCAGCAGAGGCAGGCTTGCGGCCGATATTCTCGCTATCCGGGATGATCGCAGACGACAATGCCGGGTGAACGCGCTAACGTCCATGAACGCAAGGCTAGTGTATCATCCGCCGCTCTTCGCCTGACGGTATCACGCATGTCCAAGGTTTCACGCGTACTCGGTTTGGCCATCTGTGGCTGGGTTCTGTCCGCCTGCACGCCGGTCTACCGGCTCGACATCCAGCAGGGCAATCTCTTCAGCAAGTCGCTGGTCGACTCGCTCAAGCCCGGCATGACCAAACGTCAGGTCACTGTCGTCATGGGATCGCCGTCGGTGGTCAGTCCGTTCCAGCAGAACCGCTGGGACTACGTGTCGACGATCCGCCGTGGCAACGGCCGCATGGAAACCAAGGATCTCGTCCTGTACTTCGAGAACGATGCGCTGGCGCGAATCGAAGGCGACTACTTCGCCGAAAACCCGCAGGAACTGATCAAGGAAGCAACCAAGTACAAGCGCCAGTATCCGGACGACAAGCGCCCCGACGACGACAAGAAGAAACAGGGCGGCGGCAGCGGACAGAGCTAGGAAGTCCGGAAATCCCGAAATTCCCCAATCTGGCGTCATTCCCGCAAAAGCGGGAATCCATTTTGATTCAAGCACTCCTTGCCAAGCGAAGCTAGTTGGATTCCAGCGTTCGCGGAAAATGACGGAAAGTTTGCCCTGCCGGTCTTCGTGCCCAGCAAGGTATTGGCAGCCGCGGAAGGCATTGGTTGGCACTCTACTTCACTTGCCTGCCCTTCTCCGCCGGGCTTCCTTCGGATCGATCTTCAGCGGACGGTAGATCTCGACCCGATCGCCGTCGCGCAGCAGCGTGCCCGGACCGGCAACACGGCCGAACACGCCGACCAGAGCCGGATCGATCTCGCTCACGCCGAGGTCCGCAGCGATCCCGCTCACGCGCAGCGCATCCGTGACCGTCGTACCCTGTTCCACTTGCACTGACTTCCGCAGCGCTGTGTCCACGCCGGCGAACACCACCTCGATGTGCAGCAACTCAGCCATCGTGCTGCATGGCTTCGCGGCAAAATTCGTCGACCAGCCGATCGGCGAGCTTTTCGAAACCAAGGCGCATGATTGGAGCCATCAGGCGGCCGGCGTATTCAAAATCCAGCGCGAGGGCGACCTTGCAGCCGGTTTCGCCGAGCGCGGTGAAGGTCCACGTTCCATTGAGCGTGCGGAACGGGCCATCGACGAGTTGCATTACGATGCTCTGCGGAGGCGACAAGGTGTTGCGCGTGGTGAAACCCTGGGTCATGCCGCCGAAGCGCATTTCCATACGCGCGGTCAGCGCCGCGTCGCTGCGATCGCTGACTTGGGCGGACGCGCACCACTTGAATCGGCGCGGGTATGCTTCGACATCGTTGACCAGCGCGAACATCTGCGCATCGCTGCGTCCGACGATCGCACTGCGGCGAATCTGGTGCATCACGGGAAGCATCCACGAGGAAACCGGTTAAGCTATCCCATTGTAAGCCTTCACAAACGCCAAACGCGTTCCTGTCCGGCTCCACCTGCAGTGCTGCGAGCACACTCTTTCATTTCGAAACATGGTCATGGCCAAGGCAAAGGAAAAATCGAAGGACGGCAACTCGACGATCGCGCTGAACAAGCGCGCTCGCCACGAATATCATCTCGACGACCGCTTCGAGGCGGGGCTGTCGCTGCAGGGCTGGGAGGTCAAGAGCCTGCGGGCTGGACGAATCAATCTGTCCGAAGCCTATGCCATCGTCAAGAATGGCGAGATCCTGCTGTTCGGCGCCTCGATTCCGCCACTGCTTTCAGCGTCTACGCACGTCGTCGCCGATGACCGGCGCACGCGCAAGCTGCTGCTGCACAAACAGGAGATCGACAAGCTGATCGGCGCGGTCGAGCGCAAGGGCTACACGATCGTGCCGACCGCAATGTACTGGAAGCACAACCGCGTGAAGGTTGAAATCGCGCTCGCGCGCGGCAAGCAGGACCACGACAAGCGCGATGCCGAGAAGGAACGCGACTGGAATCGCGAGAAGCAGCGCACGATGCGCCAGAAGAACCCACTGGGCTGAAAGATCGGCGGAGCGCGTTCGAACTTCGTGACGGATTTTTTGTGTCGCTGTGCCAAACAAAAAAAGGCCCCGAAAGGGGCCGATTTTTGTGTGGTGGAGGCGGCGGGAATCGAACCCGCGTCCGAAAGTCCTACGTCCCCGGATCTACATGCATAGCTCGCCGTTTAGTCTCGTCCTGCGGCAACACGACGTGCGAAGCGCACCGCAGGACCAG
>Ga0163162_10003865_pt1 | contig 14371 bp, 9 predicted proteins | sample S55metaG_FD_115310 | JGI IMG/M metagenome (GOLD analysis project Ga0163162, IMG submission 115310) | Switchgrass rhizosphere microbial communities from Kellogg Biological Station, Michigan, USA - S5-5 metaG | ecosystem: Host-associated > Plants > Roots > Rhizosphere > Soil | place: USA: Michigan...
CGCCGCGCGCGATCGTAACTTCATCGTTATCTCGGAAACACTTTGCAAGGTGGTGATCTGCCTGAACCGCCAAGACGTATTCGTTGTTGTCTAAAACAGAGCAAAGTGCTAGAGTGCGGCCCGTCAAGGACATCGCTCCTCACCCATTCGTGCGATGTTGAATCGAAGCAATTAGAACTTGTTGTTAACGCGTGATCGCGTTGATTGATCTTTTTACCGGCTAGCTCACCTGGCCGCAGGAGTACAAAATGAAAACCTCACTACTCACAATGCTCACGCTAGTTGTCTGTCTAAATTTCCAAACTTCGCTTGCTCAAGACCTCGACACTGTAACGATCACTGGACGCGTCGTCGATCAAAATGGGGCCGTAATTCCGGGCGCGGAAATCAGTGCAACACTGATTAAGCCTTCTGCCGTCCGGACAATCAATACAAACGACTCAGGGACTTACAAACTGATCCAGCTCGAACCGGGAACGTATGTGTTACGCGCATCCGCACGCGGGTTTGCGTCGCAGGAATTGGCCAGTCTCACACTCGCTTCTGGTAGAACTCAGTCCGTTGACTTTACGCTCGTTCCCGCAGAGTTGAAGACCGAAACTGTGGTGATCACCGCCGCAGACGCTCCGCTCCTCGATACCCGGAAAACGACTGTCGGAGCGACAATGAATGCTCGTGAAACTCAACTGCTTCCCATTCCCAGTCGATCGGCACTCGATCTTGTTTTCACACTCCCAGGTGTCACTGAAGAACCACTCTCAACTCGCGACCTCGCTGATGATCGCAACACCGTTTCAAATGCTACACCCGAAGAGGCTGGCAACTTTTCGCTGGCTGGCTCCCCAGCATATTCCAACAATCTCACCATCGATGGACTCGACAATAACGACGATCGCGCAGCCCAGGAACGATTTCAACCACCGCTCGACGCTATCGAAGAAGTCCAGGTAATCGTAAATCAGTTCTCCGCTGAATACGGTCGTGCGTCTGGTGGCAGAGTCAACTTGCGTACTCGTAGCGGTTCCAATGAATTTCACGGACGTGCGTTCTACTTTTTTCGGGACGAAGCTCTGGACGCAAATACTTTTAAGAACAACTCACTCGGTCTGAAACGGTTGCCATTTCAGAACCATGTAGCCGGGTTTACGTTTGGTGGGCCACTGAAGGTCCTGCCACCTACATTCTTTGTGGCGTACGAATCGAGCAGGATTCTGGACTCTGCGCTGATCGACACGCTCGTCCCAGTAGATCAGAATCCGCTCTTTCCGCTCCCGGCTCCTTCGAATCTATCGCGTCAGCGTTTGGAAGAAACAGATCAACCAGGGTTCGCTGCTGCAGTTGCACCGTTTGTCACGTCGATAAACACGCCCTCAAAAACAACTTCGCTAACAGCAAGAGTCGATCACCAGGTCTCGGCGCTGCGAAACATCTCATTCGTCTACCAGCGTGGACGTCTAACCAATCTGCGTCAGTTTGGTGGTGGAAATCGACTGGCGGAATCCTTAGTCGGTAAGAAGCACGACTCCGAGGCGCTGTCGATATCGGATTCCTATGTCCTTAATGCGAACCTCGTGAACCAGCTTCGCTTTCAATTTTCACGTCTGTCACCCGGCTTCAAGGCAAATAGTGCCAAGCCTGTTGTCCTGATCGCACTGAAAGATTCATTTAGTGAAGGTGATAGCGAACGCAGAACAGGAACACTAGTCGCAGGTTCTTCGACCTCCGGGTCGAGTGATCGACGTGAAGTTCGTTTTCAAGTGCAGGAGATACTTTCCCTGCTTACTGCTACTCACTCCTTAAAATTTGGAGCGGATATTCAGCGCGTGCGGTCAGAATTTATCGACCTCGCCGATACTACCGGCACCTACAACTTCGCAAGCGCCTCAGACTTCCTGGCAAACCTGCCTACGCGCTTCCGCCAAACATTTGATACCACTTCCACGAAGCGAAACAGCTACTTTGGGTTCTTTGTGCAGGATGAATGGCAAGTGCTTCCGCAACTGCTGCTGAGTTACGGACTCCGTTACGAACACGAAACGATTGTCGACGACTGGAACAACTTTGGTCCAAGGATTTCACTCGCCTATAACCCACTCGCATCTGGAAAGTTTGTCATCCGCGCTGGCGGTGGAAGCTTCTACAACCGACCTCTACTCAGAACCATCGACGATTTTGCACTCGGCAAGCAACAACTCTTTTTCGATACAAGCACTTTGAGCGATCCCTTAACGCTAAAACTGATGTCGAGTGAACAGCGAAGAGAGTTCATCGCGACTAACCTGCGGTTTCCCGAAACTCTAGATGCTTCGTCAGTGCTGGTTCGTCAGTTTGGCGCACTGAACAAAAACTTCTCCCGTCAACTCGACGGAGAATTAAGAATTCCCGAAAGCTATCAACTAAACGTCGGTGCGGAACGAGATCTTGGAGGAGGGTTTGCGCTTGAATCGAACCTGACCTGGACTCGAGGAGTTCATTTGTGGAGAGAATTCAATGTCAATGCACCGCGCTTGCCGGGAAACTACCAAAACTTCACTTCCTATCTCGCGTCCCGCGACTTTGCCAACTTTCGTGACGCAAGCTCCAATCGTCCGCTCTATAATGTTTCGACCGCCGGCGAGTTAGTAAGGTTTGTTTTCCAAACAGCAGCGAGCAATCCGAATACTGTTAGTCGCGTTGTCGAGCTTGGCGTCCCGGTCTCAGTTTTTAATTTGAATAGTCCTACCTCAACAACGGCCCTTGAAGTCGCTCGGGCAGCGCTGAACAAGTTGCGGCGTGACCCCACTCGAGCTGAAGTGGAACAATTGATCTCAGCTGGTAACAGTTTCTATCGGGGAGTAACTGTTGAGCTGCGGCGTAGATTCATAAGCAGCGATCAAAACTTCAAGTTCACGTTTCGTAGCGGCTACACGTTTTCCAAACTCGTCGACGACGGCATTGTAAACACCTCGGACGCTTTAGTGCCCGGGTATTTCTACGCTGAACGTGCACGGAGCTTGATGGATCGGCGACACCGATTTGTCTTCTCGGGTGTCTTTGACTTGCCAGGTTTCCTTGGTGCGCTTGAGCTCGCACCAATCTGGCGTATCGCGTCGGGAGCTCCATTCAACATTTCGATCGGAGGTACAGATAGAAATCTTGATGATGTGGGAAACGACCGACCAAACTTCAACGGCGATCTAAAACTCCTGCGGTGGCGTGATCCCGGGAACATTGTTTCGGATGTTGCGGTGGTAAATTCCTTTTCATTACCTGCAATCGGTCAATCGGGAAATCTGCCGCGGAATGCCGGTGTTGGACCAGGACAGTTTCTGTTGGATCTAAATGTCGCACGCGAGTTTCGCTTGAGCGAACGAACATCGCTGCGAGCACTCATCGAGTTTGACAATGTGCTCAACAAAACTGTGTTTAGTTTTGGTTCTGAGTTCATCAACTTTAATGCGTTGTCACCCACAGCGACTGCGGAGCAGCGCCAAGCGTTTCTGGACGCTTTCCTCGTGGCAACTCGAACAATGAGACCTCGACAGATTCGCGTCGGGTTGAAATTCAGTTTTTGAAGACGACTACCACAACGATGATCTTTTGAAACGTAAAGTCAGAGATGGCCCAACGGGTCAGTGCGCGTCCCGGTCTCTGTCTTAGTTCTCTCTGCATAGCTTTTGCGTACCTGGCTCCTCTCCTGGAACCGGAATCAATTGTCGCTGACACGGAGAGCCGCTGAGTTCCCGTTACTGACTTGGTCTCTCCGTAGTTTCCTGCAATTCAAGCTGGCATAATTTTGCGCAAACAGCATGGAAAAAACCTCAAAATCCTTAAGAAAACGGAGACAGAATGAATTGGGCTCGCAGCCCCCAAATCCGTCTTTGCCTTTTTACTTTTGGCTTGATTATGATGCTGCGTTCAACTACCTATCATAAGCAAAGCAAGGTATCTAATGAGCCAATCTGAACCAGCTATTGAACAATTATCAGGTCGACCTCTGACCACCCTTTCCGAAGACGAGCAGATGTTTCGCAGCAGCGTTCGCGAGTTTGCCGAAGGAGAAATACGTCCGCGAGTTGAGGAAATGGACGAACATCAAAAACTCGATCCGGCTGTTATCAAACACTGTTTCGACCTTGGTTTGATGTCGATCGAAACACCCGAACAGTATGGTGGCGCCGGCGGTACTTTCTTTACTGCAATCCTTGCTGTCGAGGAACTCTCTCGCGTCGACGCTTCGGTTGGTGTTCTGGTTGACGTGCAAAATACTCTCGTAAACAACGCTTTCATCCGTTGGGGAACTGAAGATCAAAAAAAGAAGTACCTGGGCAAGCTCGCGGTAGATACCGTGGGCGCATATGCGTTGAGTGAACCAAGTTCCGGCTCCGATGCTTTTGCAATGCAAACGCGCGCAGTCGACAAAGGTGACCATTACCTGATCAATGGTCGCAAGCTTTGGATCACAAATGGTAATGAAGCGGAAATCTTCGTGTTGTTTGCCAACGAAAACCCCGAAGCTGGCTACAGAGGCATCACGGCGTTTGTGGTGGAAAAAGGGTTTGAAGGTTTTTCAGTAGGCAAGAAAGAGAACAAGCTTGGTATTCGTGCGTCATCGACCGTCGAATTGATCCTCGAAGACTGCAAAGTTCCGAAAGAGAACGTACTGGGTGAAGCAGGCAAGGGCTACAAGATTTCGATTGAAACTCTCAACGAAGGCCGCATTGGTATTGGCGCCCAGATGATCGGTATCGCCACGGGCGCACTCGAAAGTGCACTGCGTTACACGGCAGAACGTCAACAGTTTGGCAAAGCAATCAATCAGTTTCAGGGTGTCCAGTTTCAGTTGGCTGATATGGCCACCGAGTTGGAAGCAGCGCGACTACTCGTTTATAACGCGGCTCGGATGAAAGATGCACGGGTCAACTTCGTCAAAGAAGCGGCGATGGCCAAACTGTATTCATCGCGCGTTGCCGAACGCGTCGCATCGAAAGCCATCGAGCTCTATGGCGGTTATGGTTACGTGAAAGATTATCCGGTTGAGAAATACTGGCGCGATTCGAAAATTGGAGCAATCTACGAAGGCACTTCGAATATGCAACTGCAAACGATCGCAAAACTCATCATAGGCGGTAAGTAAGAATCGAGGAACCGGGATGTCAACTTCACGCGTTGAATTGTTTAAGCAGATGCTGGCGAGTGATCCGAGTAACACCAGTGTCCTTTTTGGACTGGCTAAAGAATATGAGAAAGCTGGTCAACATGAGGAGTTGGTTGACACCTTAAATAAGTACCTCGAAATCTACGATGATGAAGGAAATGCTTTTGGCATGTTAGCCAGTGCCTACGAACGACTCGGCAAACATGATGAGGCGAAGAGCGCATACCAGCGGGGGATCGAAACAGCGCAACGTCACGGACACCCAGGCATGGCCGAAGAATATAGAATGACTCTAGCTAGCAACTATGAATGACACAAAAGTATTGAAGCTTGTGCGTAAGTCGGCATCAGATTCACTCGAAGTGGTAATTGACGAACCGCAGGCAGCTAAACCAGCACCCGCGCCCCGTCCAACGCCCGTTGAATCTCCGAAACCAAGGGCTGTTCCGGGTGCAAAACCAATGCACACAGTTAAGCCGGATATCGAGAGATCCACGAGTGAGGATATTCCGGATCGTGAAACTCTCATTCAGATGTATCGCACGATGTACATGTCGCGACGCATTGACGATAGAGAGATTCAACTCAAGGGTCAAAACAGGATCTACTTTCAAATCAGCGGTGCAGGTCACGAAGCTGTGCTGGTGGCCGCAGGCATGTGTCTTAAGTCTGGTTACGATTGGTTCTATCCCTACTATCGCGACCGCGCGCTCTGCTTGCAGTTGGGAATGACTCCGCTCGAGATGTTGTTAGCGGCAGTCGGTGCAGAGGACGATCCAAGTTCACACGGACGGCAAATGCCGTCTCACTGGGGTCACACAAAACTCAACATCGTCTCCCAATCATCTCCAACTGGTACCCAGTTGCTTCAGGCAGTCGGATGCGCCGAAGCAAACTATAGAGTGAACCTGATCTCGGAGTTGAAAAATAAGACTGAAGGATTTCATCACGACGAAGTGACTTACGTATCACTCGGCGATGGTACCAGTAGTGAAGGGGAATTCTGGGAAGCTCTCAACACTGCCTGTAACTTGAAACTTCCGGTGGTATTTCTACTTGAAGATAACGGCTACGCGATCAGCGTTCCGGTAGAAGTGCAAACTGCCGGCGGTGATGTTTCCAGGCTCGTTCAAGGATTTCCGTCACTTTATATTCAAAAGTGTGATGGAACAGATCCTATCGAGTCGCTCTCGACGATGGAACGCGCCGTGCAATATTGCCGCGACCGCAAGGGACCGTCCTTAGTCCACGCCAAAGTAATTCGTCCGTACTCCCACTCTCTCTCAGATGACGAGAAGCTCTATCGCCCGGATGAAGAACGCGCGAGCGACGCCGAACGTGATCCAGTTAAACGCTTCGGCGCGCGCCTGATTGATGAAGGTTTCATCGATCAAAACGGTCTACAGAAAATCAAGGACGAGGTTGATCACGAAATTGCCGAAGCTGCCGATCAGGCTTTAGCCGCGGATCCACCGCGGATTGAGACGGTCCAAAAGTTTGTATTTTCACCCGATGTCGATCCAACAGCCAGACAGTTTGATACAGAGGATGCGGTCGAGTTATCGGGTAATGCCGGAACTATGGTGGATCTCATCAATCGTTGTTTGCACACAGAAATGAGTCGCAATCCACGGATTGTTGTTTTCGGCGAAGACGTAGCTGACTGCTCCCGCCAGGAATATCTTGAATCAGTTAAAGGAAAAGGCGGCGTTTTCAAAGTAACTGCGAACCTACAGCGAAAGTACGGAAGCGAACGAGTATTCAACTCGCCTCTCGCTGAAGCCAACATAGTGGGTCGCGCAATTGGCATGGCCACTCGCGGATTAAAACCGGTAGTTGAGATTCAATTCTTCGACTACATCTGGCCGGCGATGCATCAGATTCGAAATGAACTCGCGTTGTTGCGCTGGAGATCGGGAAACGAGTGGAAAGCACCGATGGTCATTCGCGTACCTATCGGCGGTTACCTAAAAGGTGGCGCGGTTTATCACTCTCAATCGGGAGTTTCAACGTTCACTCAGATTCCCGGTTTGCGCGTGATCTATCCGTCAAATGCCCTTGATGCAAACGGGCTCTTGCGCACGGCGATTCGTAGCGATGATCCGGTATTGTTTCTTGAACACAAACATCTTTATCGCCAGGCCTACAACAAGTCGCAGTATCCGGGAGATGAGTTCATGATTCCGTTTGGAAAAGCCAAACGAGTCCGTGAAGGAAACGACATCTCCATCATCACTTATGGCGCTCTGGTCCAACGTTCATTAGTGGCAGCAAAGCAAGCAGAGCAGGATGGCGTCAGTGTTGAGGTCATCGACCTACGCAGTCTTGTGCCCTACGATTGGAAAGCGATTACCGAGTCCGTTAAGAAAACGAATCGAGTAATCGTTGCTCATGAAGACTCTTTGTCGTTTGGCTACGGAGCTGAGATCGCAGCGCGAATTTCCAGTGAACTGTTTGAACACCTCGACGCGCCCGTGCGACGCGTTTGTGCGTTGGACACTTTTGTCGCATATGCCCCGCAGTTGGAAGACATTATTCTTCCCCAGGTGGCCGATGTAGCGAAAGCAATAAGTGAGTTGAAGACCTACTGAACCCACGCAGACCTCTCGATTGGGAAAGGGCCGGTTTAATACATTGGTGTACTAATCTATTTCGCCAAGTTCCTTCGTTTTACTCCATTTCCCTCAAAAAAATTGGGACTTTAGGTTCCGTTTAGCTGGCATCCTGCTTGCGAAACGTACAGCAGAGCGCGAGTGCGTCTTCCCGACATCCTCCCCCGATAAAAGAATAATCGCGATTAGTTCAGACAAGGAGGTACAGGAATGAAGAGGAAAGGTTTGAGCTTACTAGCAGCGGGTGTGTTGACTCTCGCCACCGCAGCGTTTGCTCTCGGTCAAACGACGACCACAACAGTTACAAAAACAGTTCAGAATCCTGATGGCACATACACAGTAATTGAATATCCAGCTAAGAAAGAAGTGATGCTCAATCTCAATCCAGTGAAGATTACTGGTGCGACAGGTATGGCCACCATATTGCGCGATGACGACGGAACAAGAATCAAATTGAACCTGACTAATGTTCCAGCTGACGTGAGCGCACTAACACTTTACGCGGTTGATGACACAGGGGCGGTAACAGCGCTAGGCCCGGTTGCAATAAGTAATGGAACTGGAACCCTGACTGCCACGACACCGCTCAGTAAGTTCATGTTGATTGCGTCACCCGAGACAGCACTATCCGCTTACAATCCGAATACTACAGTCCTTTTCAGAAGCGCCGTGCCGGAAGGATATGCAGTAATCCCAATGAGCGGTGCACAGGGAGAAAGAGTGGCGGCCGTGTCGGCTCCGGCGACAGCAGTAGTGGTTGCGCCAGCTGGTGCTTATCAGGCTGCGATGTTGAATATCCCAGCGTACAAAAAGGGAGACGATACAAAAATCAAAGTTGACTTTACGGGCGCAATGACGGGCTCACGCGCGAACGTTTTTATCACCCCGCGCAAAGACGGACCAACCGAAGTTAGAGTGAAGTTCCACGAACTAAAGGATTCACCTGCAGATCAGAAATTCATACTGTGGGCCGTTTCACCTGACAACCAGTTCGTTAAGCTCGGCCAGGTAATAAATACGCCGGGTCGTAACGAAGCGGAAATAAAGTCAGAGACTTCATTTCCGGATTTTGGTTTATTGATAACCATGGAAAGTGCTATTGGAGAATCACCGGTAGGACCGACGGTCGGCGTGATTCATTTGGTGCCGTAGTTTGGCCGATAATTATGTTGAGCGGGCCGCGCAATCCGCGGCCCTTTTTTTCACAAGATCTATCCCGCCGGTCGTCACTGACAAATCTTTCTTCCACTCCAGCTTTTCCTTGCGCTAATATGTTGCACGTGAATTGCGCCCCTGCAGTTCACACTTCCCGGCAGTTCTTCCCGAGCTAACAACTGATTGAAACTACGAGATCCCCCGGCCGCTCATTCGATCGGCGGTCCGACATCTCCTTTTGGTTCGAGATTGACGACAATGAAATACAGAATTTCCCCCCGTGTAAGCCTGCTAGTCCCTTTCTTATTGCTCACTTTTGCCAGCCTTCAGGCACAGGAAACGTTGCCACAACTGGTCAGGCGCTTGAAGCCGACTGTTGTCGCCATCACTACCTACGACGCTAATGGCGAGGCGCTGATGACCGGTAGCGGATTTTTCACCAGTCCCGGAACGGTGGTTACGAATGTGCACGTCGTTCGCGGCTCGACTCGTGCTGAAGTGAAAACACTTGATGGCAAAGGTCGCATCTACCAGGTCAACGGAATTTTGGCCGTGGATGAAGAAGGTGATTTGGCGCTGCTTGATGTGGCCATGCCACTCGAACGAGTACGAAGCATTGAACTCGCCAGCGCTTTACCCGATGAAGGTGAACCGATTTTTGTGATCGGCAATCCCTTGAAGCTTGAGGGCTCCGTCAGCGATGGCATTGTTTCGGCGGTCAGGGAAGTTCCGAATCTGGGGCGGATAATACAGATCACTGCCCCAATATCTCACGGCAATAGTGGTAGTCCGGTCTTCAATCTCCGCGGCCAGGTGCTCGGCGTTGTCACCGTTAAGGTAACGAACGGTCAGAACATTAACCTGGCGATCTCTTCTTCGCGTATAAGTCACTTAACGCCAGGTAAAGTTAGGCCACTCTCGGAACTGTCGCCAAAAACAAAACCCGAACTCGCAGAACTGCTCTATCGCAACGGACTCGATTCGCTATGGCTCGGCAACTACGATCATGCCCTCGGTTACTTTGAAAACGCAGTAAACAAAAACCCGAGGAGTGCTGAAGCGTGGGTGCAAGTTGGCTATTGCAAAGTGAAGCAGGGCAAAAGTCAGGAAGCGATCAAAGCTTACCAGCAGGCGCTTTCACTTCGACCAGAGAATGCCGAGTATCACAATAAGTTGGGTGATGCTTACTATTATCTGGGCAGGCTGCAGGAAGCGATTGAGTCTTACACTGAGGCAGCGCGTCTCGGACCTGACGATGCAGAAACATACTACAACCTTGCGCTTGCTTACTCTGAAATCGGCGACAAGAAGAATGCAGCGATCCAGGCGCGAACTCTGCAAAAGCTAGACAGTAAGTTGTATGAGAAATATTTGAGTGAGACTAATTGATTCCAGATTTCAGATTTCGTTTCTAGTTGGAGTCCGGAGGTCTGCAAATCTAAAATCTGAAATCTCTTCACTCCGCCTGTCCTTCAAACACTCCTCTATCAACACTCTGCGGATTTCCCAGCACCACGAACCTGATGTTGCGCATGTATTTTTGCGAGACGCGCTGAACATCGGCCGGAGTGACCGCGCTTAGTTTCTCAAGAAAGTCAGTTGAGGTACGCCAGCCGTTTCCGATCAACTCACTCTGCGCCAGTTCACCTGCCTGAGCGGCGTTCGTCTCCTGACCCAGGTAATAATTTGTCAGATACTGTGCAATAACTGCCTGAATCTCTTCGGCTCTCACTGGCTGTTGTTGAAGCTTGGCAATCTCGTTGAGCATCACTTTTACAGATTGATTTGCATCAACAGCCGTGACGTAAAGCCCGCCCACGTTTGCTGCCTGGCTCCGCAGAAATGCATCCGGCGCGTACGATAGATTCCTTTTTACGCGCACTTCTTCAAAGACTCGATCGCGTAAAAGAGAACTCGCAACCCTCATTGCGTAGATGTCCGGCGACGTTAACGAAGGAGCACTAAAAAGACCTTGTACGTAATTTGTCGGAAGCGAACGCTGTGTCACCTCGACTGTTGACTTGTCAAAGGCAAGTGCGGGAACTGCTTCCGGCTTGTAGTTGCCTCGTGGAAGTTTGCCCAAACTGGCGGCCACCAGATCTCTAACTTCAATCGGATTCAAATCACCCACAACGACAAGTAAGAGACGCGACGTCTCCATGATCTTGTCGTGGTACCGACGCAGATCATCAGGAGTGAGTTTTGCGACAGTTTCCGGAGTGCCGTCCGTGTCATTCAAATATGGATGTCCGGCATACGCCACCTTTTCCTGTAGTTTCTGCAGATAAACATCAGGATTATCAGTGTCGTCACTTAGCGATACCACCATTCTCTGTTGAACTAACGACACGTCTTCTTTAGTGAACGATGGTCTAAGAACAACGTCCGTGAATAACTGCCACGACCGATCGAAAAACATTCTCGTGCTCGCCAGGGAAAGCACTGAGTAGTCGCTGTTGGAGCTGCTGCCAATCACGGTGCCCATGCGCGACAGTTCGGTACGCATTTTGTCGCGCGGGAATCCCGTTGTCGCCTCAGTTGATGCTGACAACATCAGCGTTTCAATTCCTGCATTTGCCGAATTGATATTGGTGGCGCCGCCGCGGATGAAGAGGCCTGCAGCCACCGTCAAACTGCCTTCACGACGTTTAACCAAAACTTTCAGTCCGTTGATCTCAAACTCGCTAACCAACGACGCTTGTTTTGCTACAACGCTTTGAACCGACTGTTGCGGTTCGGTGCGAGCCGGAAGTTTGCCAGCCTGGGCGAACGACGACGCGGTCGTTGCCACAAACAAAAGCCCTATTACCAGTGGCGTGAAAAGAAGCTGGCTAATATTCAGAGATGATTTGCGCTCGATCTTGCTCAAGATATCCCTCGCTGATTTTTGCTGTTAATTATTGATTCGCCTTAGCCGACGTGGTAACCACACCCATCAATTCGTCTGGCTGCAGGTTAGTTTTTGATTGGGAGTCGCTCGACATCAATGCCAATCCGATGTGCGGTTTGCCCTGAATGTAGGTGGTGATGTACCGACTGATGTCTGCGCGTGACGTGCCGCGTAAACGAGTCAGGTAACCGCGGAAATAGTCGAGCCCGGTTGAAGCCCACCAAAAACTGATTGTATGTGTGTAGTCGCTGAGCTTTTCGCGAGAGTAAAGGTCATCTGCTTCAAGCAGTGCTTTCGCGCTCTCGAGCTGTTCGTCTGTGAAATAATCTTTGTCGTTGAAGTGTGAGACCTCGTTATAAATCGCCTTCAGCGCTGCACGAGCCTTGTCAGGAGTAGTTTGTGCAATAAGCGCAATTGGGCCAACATTTCTCTGTGTGTAGTAACCGAGATCAACGCCCGTAACGAGACCCGTGTCTACGAGATTGCGCTGGAAACGCGAGTTTGGTTGACGCAGGATGAAAGAAAACACATCGGCCGCATACGTAGAAGGATTGTCCTTGCCAATCGAAGGACCATGCCAGCCAATGTCGATGATCACATTTTGCACTGGCGACGCGATGACTGCGCCTTCACTATGAGTGAGTGGCGGATGCTCGACCATCGGAAATTCAACAAATGGATCTTTTGCGCGACGTGGCCAGTCGCCGTAAAACTCCTCGGCCATTTTATAGACGTCAGCAGGTGTGACATCACCCGTAACCACTAGAGCTGAATTGTTCGGCACATAGTAACGTTGCTGGATCAACCGCATCATATCGGTCGTAGCGCCGCCAACCGTTTGCCGATTTCCTAACGCGTTTTTACGACTCGTGTACTTCGAAAACAGTCTGTTGTTGATCTCTTGTGAGAGGGCAAAAAACGGGTTCGATTCGTTGCGATCAATCTCGCCAATTACAACCTGCTTCTCTCGTGCAAATTCATTCTCATTAAACGATGGATACCGCGTTGCATCTTTCATGAACTGCATTGCAGTGCGGAGATTCGGACTGGTGGTGGTGAAATAGTAGTTAACCACTTCTTCGCGAGTTGATCCGTTGTAGGCAATCCCCAGGCGACCAATCTCTCTCAAGTACTCTTCATCAGTCGCGATCGCTCGGTTCTGTTTGAAGAACATGTGCTCGTAAAGATGCGAGAGACCGTTCAACTCAGGTGGTTCCGTGTAGGAGCCATTTTTAACCGCGAGCTCAATTGTTACGAGAGGAATTGAATGGTCCTCAACAATAATTACCTCGAGGCCGTTGGCCAGAGTCTGGCTAACGATTTTTCCTTCCGGTAGTCGGGCCGGAGCCACTGCGGTAGATTGCGTTTGCGTGGCTGGTCGAGATGTACGCTGAACAACAACTTCAGCGCGCAACGTCGATGGCGCGATAAGACAGAAGAGAAGCGAAAAGACAAAAAGACTACGTTTCACGGAATACTCCATCTTCGAACGGTTGAATTATTTTGCCCAAGCCTGTTCGATGACCTGAGCAGGCGAAATAGATGTACGTCTCAACCCGTGTACGACTCATCCTGTTCGATCTTCGACAGGACCCAATCGAACTCACCCGAGGTTATCTTGCCGCCGCAAAATTCACAAATGCCGGTTGCATTGACCTTGAGCGGGGAACCACAGTTTGGACAGTTAAGGTCGGTGCGTGCTTCGTTTGCCTGAGCGTTCTTATTGCGAATAAACGTCCAGTACTCACTCCATTTTCTTAGATTCTTATTCGAACCCGAGACGATGCGGCCATTCGAGTCGACGGTGTAGTCGAATCCTTGCGCCCACATCCGAAGCGTTATTCCCTGATAGAAAGCGTCCTCGAGAATCTTTACTGGTTGGATCGCGTAAATTGCCGGATCCTGAACCACGTTTCTCAGACCTTGTTTCCGATAAGCATCAATCCAGTACTGGTGCATCTGGAAGATGTTGTCAGTCTCATGCGGTCGAGCCTTCTCCCAGTTCATCGAAGACCAGGCGCCCTGCAGTTCATTGAAGATGAGTCGCGCGCGCTCCTGAAACTGGTCCCAGGAGAACTGGGGATTGTTTTGTTCAAACTGAGATCTTATCGCGTTAAAGTTTGGTTGGATAACACTCGGATAATCCGTCCCAACTTCTTCAACGTCCGATGTCAGTTGCGGACCACGCGCTTCCTTACTAACCAACTCGATGCTGCGTACGTACCACTGAAACTCACCGCTATCGATCTTCGTTCCGCAAAACGCGCAAGCCCCGATGGTGTCTCGCTGCAATGGTGCCCCACAACGTGGACAATGCAGTGCTGTCGCCTGTGCGGGCGTCGGCGAAAGCACATCGCGTTTGCGCTCCAACTGCCAGCGCTCGACGACGTAATAAGACATCTCCGCTTTGTTAGTTCCGGTGACTTCGGTGTAGTTACTTTCGAAGAGCAGACCAACTCGAATCACGGGGGTTTCAAGGCCCTGAATCTGGTCTACTTTCAGCGAACCAACAATGATGCCCTTAACTTCCTGAAGTCCCGCCGGGTTTCTTAGGAGGAGAGACTTGCGAGCTTCTTC
>Ga0163162_10003866_pt1 | contig 14370 bp, 7 predicted proteins | sample S55metaG_FD_115310 | JGI IMG/M metagenome (GOLD analysis project Ga0163162, IMG submission 115310) | Switchgrass rhizosphere microbial communities from Kellogg Biological Station, Michigan, USA - S5-5 metaG | ecosystem: Host-associated > Plants > Roots > Rhizosphere > Soil | place: USA: Michigan...
GGCTATATCAAGCTTCAGAGAGTGCGGTCTCTCTTACGGCCTATGTGATGCCCTGTGTACGCTTCAATGGTGTCGTTCGATGATTGACTCACCTCCTCGACGACTGCAACACTCGGTATGAGTGGTTGGTTAGACCTTACTCCATCGGGACTTGCACCCAATCAGAAACACCATGCTTTGGTTGACGCACCGAAGATTCTCCACTGTGGGGAGCCACGATATCCTAAGCAAATGAATGAAGCGCGCGGCTGAGCAAGTCGCGCGCTTTGTGTTTTCCCTCTAAGTTTACCTCTAAGGCACTTGAATTTAGTCGATCACTATTCCGTCAGTAGCCTCTCTTCAATCTCACAAAAATAAAATTCCTCTGTGTGCTAGCGTTCAATCACTGACTCTGGCTCTACCTCGAGCCGAGGAAAGCAATCTCGGAGGTAAGCAGATGGAGGAAGCCAAGGCTCGCGCTTCGTTTCGTCTGTTACGAGCACGTAACACAGAGCCCGCAGAATATTTTGTTAAGTAATAATGAATTATTGTGAATCTTTGTTGGCAATACGGCTTGGTTGAACGGCGGACATTTCTGATTGGACCATGTCAAAGTCCATGGATTCTGCAATTAGAAGTACCGTGCTTAGTCAGTTCGGTGCCGGCGCCATGAGATCGCCTCGACCAAGAGGACCTTGAATCTGTCCAAATCCAGTGGCAATATCCATGTCGCGAATCCTCCCCAAGTAAATTGTCTTTACCCGATTCGACTCTGTTTCTGCGGTGCTAATGACTAGAGTAGGAGGCTTGCTTGTATCGGAAGGTTCATCTATGGAGATGCCTGCCGTTAGCTCTTCTTTTATTCGTGTATTCGTGGAATCAGCCGGCGTTAGCGCTCGATCCGCAAAAGGCTATCAGTCAATACATATTCGACTCGTGGACATCTGAGGACGGTTTGCCGCAGAACACAGTGATGGCAATCGCTCAAACCGCAGATGGATACTTATGGCTGGGAACCGAGGAAGGTTTAGCTCGGTTTGATGGCGTAAGCTTCACAATATTCGATCTAAGCAACACACCTGAAATAAAGAATAATGTCATCTTAGCGCTCTATGTAGACAAGGAAGATAACCTCTGGATCGGCACAAATGACGGAATAAGCAGATTCAAGGATGGCAGGTTTACGTCTTTCACCACACGTGATGGATTATCCAACAACATCGTGAGGGGATTCTTTGAAGACAAAAATGGGATCTTATGGATTGCCACCGACGGCGGTGGACTGAACGCATTTAAGGATGGAAAGTTCACTTCATACACCACTAAGGACGGATTGTCCGGCAACAAAGTCATGACTGTCTATGGCGACAGAGAAGGCAACTTGTGGATTGGCACGTACGAGGGAGCAGGGTTGAGCAAATTTACAGATGGAAAGTTCACGACGTTTACTAAGAAAGAGGGGTTGACTGATCCCACGGTGTGGACTATCCATGAGGACCAGAAGGGTAATTTATGGGTCGGTACAGGCAATGGGCTAAACAAATTCAGGGATGGGAAGTTCACTTCGTTCTATGTCAGGGACGGATTGAAGAGTGTATATGAAGATACGGATGGCAACTTGTGGGTTGGCACATTCGGCGGCGGATTGAACCGGTTCAAAGATAGTAAATTCAGTCCCTTCACTACAAGAGATGGATTACCTAACCGCATTGTAAGAACAATCTTCGAAGACAAAGAAGGAAACCTATGGATCGGCACCGACGGCGGTGGGCTAAATAGACTCAGGGACGGAAAGTTCACTACTTTTGGCACCAAAGAGTCTTTGTCCAACGATCTTGTTTGGCCGATCTATGAGGATAATCTGGGAAGCATTTGGATTGGCACCTTTGGCGGCGGATTGAACCGGCTAAAGGACGGAAAGCTTACCTCTTTTACGACTAAAGCAGGGTTGTCCAAAGACTTTGTTATCTCAATCGATGAGGACTCAGAGGGAAATCTGTGGATTGGCACGCTCGGTGGCGGATTGAATAGATTCAGGGATGGCAAGTTCACAACCTTCACTACCAAGGATGGGTTGTCTAACGAATACGTCTTTTCCATCACTCAGGACAAGGAAGGCAGTCTCTGGATTGGCACAAGCCACGGCGAGCTAAATCGTTTCCGGGATGGCAAATTCACTTCCTTCGTTGTTGATGAAGGACTATCCAACGTGTTGGTGATCTACGAGGATAGGCAAAGCAGACTGTGGGTTGGCACAACCTACGGATTGAACATATTCAGCAACGGACAGTTTACGCCGGTCACTCCGAGAACTGGATCAGTTAGCGATGTTGTCAGAGCAATCTACGAAGACAAAGATGGGATTTTGTGGATTGCCGGAGGTCGCGGGTTGAGTAGATTCAAAGATGGAAAGCTCACATCCTTTGATCTAAAAACAGGACTATTAAACAGTGCTACGTTCGCCATCCTGGAAGATGATAGCAACAACCTATGGCTTACATCGCACAAAGGTATCTTCCGAGTTAGCAAGCAGGAACTCAACGACTTCGCAGACGGACAGACTGATTCCATCACCCCGGAGGTTTATTCAACAGCCGACGGACTCAGAAGTAATGAATGCAATCCCGGTTCCCCTTCCGCATTCAGAGCCAGAGATGGAAGATTGTGGTTTGCTACTGTCAAGGGCGTTTCCTCAATCGACCCCAACAATATCAAGCTCAATCCTCTGCGGCCGCCTGTGGCAGTTGAAAGAGTAACCATCGATGGGAAGTCGTTCTCGCCGCGAGAAACTGCAGAAGTAGCTCCGGGCACTGGTGATCTGGAGTTTGAATTCACTGCCTTAAGTTTTGTAGCACCGCAGAAGATGAGGTTCAAATACAAATTGGACGGGTTCGACCGGGAGTGGATTGATGCTGGAACAGCTCGTACAGCTCGTTACACCAACATTGGTCCCGGAGAATATCGATTTCGCGTGATTGCGTGCAATAACGATGGCCTTTGGAATGAAACAGGAGCCTCGTTCGGGTTCTACCTTCGACCGCGCTTCTACCAAACGTATTGGTTCTACACCTCGATTGCTGCCAGTTTTGTGTTACTTGGGTTGATGCTGCACAGAAGTCGCGTCCGCACTCTCGAGCATCGTAAGACGGAACTCGAGCGATTAGTTGATATACGAACCAAAGATTTACTTCAGACAACGCGCCAACTTGAAGCGGCTAATCGCCGCCGAGCTGACTTTGTCAGTGGCGTTTCTCATTCACTTAAAACCCCACTTACCTTAATTCGCCTGTATGGAGAAACACTATTGTACGGAGATGAGTTTTCGGTGGAAGGTCGTCGCGGCTTCTATCAGATCATCATCCGCGAGAGCGAACGATTAACACACCTCGTTCACAACGTGCTCGATTTCTCACAGATCGATCGGGACGTGAAGCAGTATTCTTTTCAGGAAGGCGATCTGGCTTCGATTGTACGTGAGAGCGTAGAAGTTTATGCGCAGCATTTAAGGCGAGCAGGATTCACGATAGAAGTTGATCTGGCCGCTGACCTGCCGAGTATCAGATTCGATGCCGCGTCGATTGCCGAAGTGGTTTTGAATTTGCTCGACAATGCGGCCAAGTATTGTAACGGGAAAAAGCACATATCGGTCCGTCTCAGACTGGAGACTCCCAATGCTGCGTTGGAAATCGAAGATCAGGGAATCGGTATTCCTGATTCTGAACACGAAAGAATCTTCGAGCAGTTCTACCGCGGTCCCAACGCTGTTGCTAAGGGTGGCTATGGACTGGGTCTTTTTCTGGTGAAGAAGATTATGGGGGCGCATGGTGGAATGATCGAAGTAAAGAGCCAGGCTGGCCAGGGAAGCACGTTTCGCCTGGTCTTTCCACTCAGCCAGAACGGATCCGGCAGCGAAAGATCGCAAACCTCAGGAATCAGATAGAAGAGAACCCAATGCAAACAATTCTAGTCATCGAAGATCAAGAGGACCTCATAAACGGGCTGGCAGTGAATCTCGAGCGCGAGGGATACAAGGTCGCAAAGGCACTCCGCGGTGATACCGGAATTAAGATGGCTCTGAGCCATGATCCGGATCTAATTGTTCTGGATGTGATGTTACCGGGAATGAGCGGTCTGGACGTATGCAGGGAATTGCGCGAAAGAGGTTTTGAAAGATCGATCATAATGCTGACCGCAAAGAGTGAGGAGATAGATCGAGTGGTTGGATTGGAGCTTGGTGCTGACGATTACGTGACCAAACCGTTCGGCTTGCGCGAGCTGCTGGCGCGAATTCGCGTAAGGTTGCGACGCCAACCTCCAAGTCGCCGGATGCCTGCCCGGTACGTTTGTGGCGAACTTGAGATCGACTTCGAAACCATGCGCGCATCACGCGGAGGAGAGCCAGTTGTAATGACTGCCAGGGAATACGATGTATTGAGACTCTTCGTTCGCTGCAAAGGAGAAGTGTTGACGCGAGATCGGATCTTGAATGAGGTCTGGGGCAACGAGTGTCATGTGCATTCACGCACGGTGGATACTCACATACTCAAACTCCGCCAGAAGCTGGAAGCAGATCCTGCCGAGCCTGAATACATACTCACGGTATACGGAGAAGGTTACAAATTTGTTGGGTAACCACCGATGAGTTAACAAAGCTTCATAATAGTTCTCACCAGCTTCACAACATCAATTTGCAACTTGCATATTATGGCGAAGTCTAGTCCATAGGCTTACGAGACCCCAACTCTTCTCGCCAGCTTCACAAATAAACCTTTAGCTAAATAGGAGAATACTCATGACTCACACGCGTAAAAGAATCGCGATGCTGGTTATTAGCCTTTCATCATTGCTGGCTATGCCAATCTTAGCCTCGGCGCAAAGCTCCGGTTCGGGAACGCTGACCCCTGGCAGTATCACCTGCGTAGGGCCGTTTTTCTCGAATGGCACTTCAATTGAACTCTCAGGACAAGTCACAAACAATGTGATTGCAAGTCCGAAATGGAGTATCTGGCGGAGCCCTGACGACACCACGTACACGAAGATATTCGCGACGCATGCGTTCGGGATCACACAAGACATTATTCGGAGCCAGGATCCCCAATACTTCCCTGGTTATTTCCTGGGTTGCCTCAACAACGACACTGCCGTCACGATTGATTTCATCATCTCCATTGGGCCGGGTCAGTATTGATTCAAGCCCAACAACAGTCGAGGGGAAAGGACTTGATCCTTTCCCCTCCCTCTTCGACACCACTCACCATAGCGTGCTTTCCTCAACTGTTGGAAGAAACTGAGCATCTCTGTCTGTTGCAGAAAAAAGTTGCGAAGAGTGTCCAGTGTGGGGAGCATTAATTCCTTAATAGATCAAAGAAAAGGCCATATTCGCAGGTGGCCTCAATTTCAGTTATTTTTTCAGACCTAACGGAGCAACCCGCTACTTGCGCTCACCTTTCCTAATTGCTGCTGTTAGCAAAAATCTCGGCAAAATCTTCAAAAATCTCTGTTGTTGGCAAAAAAATCTCCGCAAAAAATCTCTGTTGTTAGCACTATTTTCTGTTGACAGTTCAAGGCTGACGGGTGTAGCGTGCGGCTGTTCCAAGTTGTAGACAAGTCTTGCTTGCCCGACCGAGCTCTTGCCTAAGGTCAGTTCCAAACCGCCCAGTTGTAACCTCCCAAGCATAGAAGAGACAAAGGAGGGTCACCCACAATGACAAAGTCGAGGGGATGGAGATCACTGCGTTATCGACTGCTGGCGTTAGCTGCACTGGTAATATGTCTGACATCATTACTGGCTTCTGCGACTAGCCCACAATCGACTTGCTGCAAGAGATGCCTCGAGAGATTCCAGCAATGCGATTCGCCTGACTTTATCTGCTGCCAGATTTATGCCGGCTGTATACAGCAATGTGCAGGCGGATGCCCGAGCTGCGCTGAAATCCAATAAAGCAGCAACCGGAAGCCTGCTACAGAAAAGGCCACGAACAGATCGGTTTAGTCTTAACGTAACCCGCAGTCGTGCGGCTTGCATTGAGACTGATGTCAACTGCTGCAAGAAAACTGAGCATCTCTTTCGTTGGCGTCCAGAGAAAGTTGTGAAGATTGTCCAGTGTGGGGAGCCACGAATTTCTTGATTCAAACCTGAGGCCACCGGCAGAGGTGGCCTCAGGTTTTTTGAACTGAAACGGACTCGAAACCACATTGCCAACTGGCGCTGACGTCGATCGGAGTTCGTTAGAGACAGCAATAACGAGTTCCAACTGGAGTCTGACTCGATACATCTGGCCCCTGCACCGGTGGTGTCAAGTTCGACTTCAAATTTCGTCCGCGCTTCGGCTTGCAAGCAAAGCGCGCCGCGTCCACGACTACTACAGCCCCGAAATCACGAACAGTCGTCGCGCCGTCAATCTTCAAAGTAAAATGAGCCGCAAAGCCAGAAGAGATTCATCTGTAATCTTTTGGTAATTCGAGCCACTCCTCCCAGTGTTAAATAAAAATCTGTGTATTATAAGTTGCGCTGAAAACTTGAATATGAACCTCGCCCCTGGCTCATCCCCCGGCCATTACTCAACCTCTGGAGGACATATCATGAACCACCGTAAACTCACGCAACTAAGACTCGAAATCTATACCCGGCGCTCGAAGATTCACATTTTTCTGTTGGTGCTCTTCATTTCCCTTCTTGGGGGTACGGGACGGGCCCAGGTAACCGATCGCTCGAAGGAGCGGACCGATAAACAAGGTAAGGAAAAGGATCGGCGGCGACCGACTCTGGATCTCGCTAAGATCGCCAAGACCAGCGAAGGCGAAGAAAGTCCGGCCGAAGTCTTCGCGACGGCCAGCGCTACGAATTCTTCCAGTCAGGCTGTTTCGGATTTAAGCAACTTTGCAGTGTTCGGTAATGTCGGCGTCACTGTGCCACACGGTGACTTTGCTACTTTCGCCGACCCAGGGTTCAGTTTCAACGGAGGACTGGAATACATGATCACGTCGCAGTTCTCAGTGGAAGGGATTTTGGGATTTCACCAGTTTAAACAGTTTCCCGGCTTCTTTGGCGACCATACCAACCTTTATCAAGTGTCAGCTAATGGGAAGTTCTATTTCGTCGATGAGTCGAGCAAGGTTCGTCCGTTCGTCAATGGCGGAGTCGGAGTTTATGTGACTGACGCTGCGACAGCGCATTTCGGCGGCAATGTTGGCGGCGGTGTTTTATACGAGGCGACGCCACATTTCGGCATACAAGGTTCGTACAACTTACACATCGTAAGTTCGGGCTCCAACGTGTATTACTCAACAGTTCAGGGTGGAGTACGTTTTCGGTTTTAAGAGTTCAGTAGAGGCCACCTGCGAAGGTGGCCTCAAGTTTTTGATGTGATTTGTGACGTAACCCGCGAATGCTTCGCGGTCTGGTAGCTCCTTCCGGGTTGCGTTGTTCGCGTTTTGCAAAGAAGTAAATCAGAAGCAAAGAGTGCAGCCTGCCTGCGGCAAGCTGCACTCTTCTGAAGTTCCTTTTGTGAATTAAGTAATCGGAATGATTTACTCTTTGACGCGGAAGATGCCCCAGAGTCCGCCGTCGAACTTAAGCGACATTTGGTCTCGGTACAGATAGTCACCGCCAACGCGATTAGCGCCACCAGCACCATTAACAGGAATCAAGTTATAGTGCGAAGTAGCCCCAACCCCGTACTGGGCGCCCTTATACTCTGAAACAGGATTGTCGCCAATTTCCTTCGAGAAGTTCTGGTAAGGCTCTTCCTGCCAGAAGTGCCCGTGCACGTTGAACACCGCATTGCGCATGTGCCCATTGGCACTCAAGACGCGGAACCGGACCTGGTCGCCAACTTTGGCAGTGAATACCGGGGTCTCCGGATCGCCACCTACCTGCAAGTTTGTCAACACGTTGGTGAAGTCAAGTTCGCGCGTTTTTTCGAACGGGGTTTCCGGCGCATAACCCATGCGTTTCCACAACGGCTCAGTGCGATAGTTAATTGCTTTCTGCGCCGAATCTTCCGCGTCCTCCGCGCCTATTGGACCGCCGAGATTCGGTACGGGGCTTCCGTCCGCGAACCTCATGTTGATGTCGGTCTGCAATTGAACCACGAACTCACGGAACGAACTGCCATCAGACTTGAACACAGTCGCCTGCGCTCGCGAGTCTGTGTCTTCGAGCCACGTGGCCCCCTGCGGCTCGATGATCAGCGAACCAATCGCGCCCTTATTGCTGTGCTTGATCGGATCGGATGAAATCAAGTTGGTCGCACCGAATTCGATCGGCGTCGCTATCCGCTGGTTACCGTTGATAACCACATCACCGGCGTACCACTGGTACCTGACGACGCCGCCTGGTCCAACCGTTTGGTTCGGATTGAAGCCAACGTTCTTCCCATCGCTGTTCAGCACATTGTAGGCAACCAGTTGCGGGTGCAAACCAACCTGTCTCGAAGGTCGAACCTCGTTAGCGTTGAAGTCCTCGACTATCTTCGGCATGAAGTTGGCGCCGGGCAGATCCAACAAAACTCTTGGCAGATTGTTGATCAGCTTGAAGTTGATACATTCTCCGGCCGTGGCTCGTACAACCAGTGGCTCAACCGGTACTCCCTTCTTGACCTTGCCGTTACCGTCAATGTCTTCGCTGCGAAAGTACATGATGGCCGTCGGATCGTTGAGTGCTCCGCCGGTGCCTGGTCGTTTGTTGTAAACCAGGGTGCGGTCCATATTAACGGCTTCAAGCGTAAGCGCAGATGCATCCACCGCGGTCACGCTGATATTTCGGGGCGTAGCATTGGTCGGACAGATGCCGGTCGGAAGGCTCTTCCCCGTCGCGAAGTCAGTAGCCAGCGATGTCACGATGGGTTCCGAGTCAACCAGTGTCCGGCTGATCATGCTTGTTGACATAAGCGAAGTATCCGTCGTAGGCACGGTATCCAGCGAGACGGAGGGATCAGTCTCGTCCAGGTAGTCTGTCGCACCCGTCTTGAAGGTTGGATTCGTTGCAAAGGCGTCGTCGTTAGTCGCCAACGGCGCTGCACCTTCCAGGTTGTTGGGAACTGCGACCAGGAAGTCCTCTTTTTGGTGTCGACCGTTGTAGACCCTGAGAATTCCCCAAACACCGTTCCACTGTCCGTCGACTGCGGCGCTGTTCTGGTACAGGTAATCGATAAAGGGCCGATTACCCATGATCGATTCTTTGCCGGTAAGCATTTCGAAGTGCTCAGAGATACCGGCCATCTGCGAGTTTCTGTAGCCAGAGTTGTTGATAACGAGCGGGTCAAAGGGCGTGCCCGGTTGGTGTAGCCACTTATGCCCGTTGATGGTCATGTTGTGCGTTTCTTCATGCGCGCCCACGAGTATGCGAATCTGAACCTTGTCATTTTCGTAAGCTCTCAGAAGCGGCGTAAACGGGTCGCCCGGTCTTACCCCGCGCGTCAACGGCCGCGGATAGAAATTGGGCTGGCTGTTGAAGCGATCATCAGCACGGTTAATGTTTGATTTGTAAACCTTGGATAAGTCACCAGCAGCGCCGTTAGCCTGGGTGTTAGTTTCCGGATTACGAATTCGCAATGCAACGGGTTCGTTGCGATAGTTGACGCTCATCGTGCCTGCATCCATAGCCGAAATGGCTTCCGGACACGGCGCGGTAACGCCCTCCGGACATTCCGGCGGGTTGATTGGGGTTTTGCCATCGTAGGCCAGTTGGAAATCAGCGAACTCAAAGAGGAACTCGCGGTGACTCAACGATGGATCCTTCTCAACGATAATCGCCTGCCAGTTCGTCGGTCCGCCATCCGAATCCTGGCGCGTTCCCAACTGGATGCCAGTCTCCGGATCAATCCAGGTCGAAGCCAGTGGCTCAATTACCAGGCCGGCGTAGAGACCAGCCTGCTGGTGCGTCGAAGGTCCAAAGTGGTCGTGGGTAAACACGGTCCGGAGCGTGCGGTCTTTGCCGTTATTGTTGAGAGTCGGGTCGGCATACCACCGCTGCACGGTTGTCTGCGCGCCCTTAACGGTTTTGAAGAACGGGTGCGCTCTGGCCACGGGACAGATGAAGGTTCGGTCACGAAAGTCACCTTCATCAATGCCTCTACATCCGTTCGCCAAGCGAATAGCGTGGATGCGCTCGATTACCTCCTCGGGACTAAAAGTTCCGTCTTCATAGTTGAAGCCGTTACCTGAGCCGTCGGACGAAGTGACGTCGAACTTCACGAGGTGAATGTGCTGGCCGATAATATCGGTCGGCGTACGCACTTGAAAATCATCCTGCTCGTAATTTCCGGGCACCAGGTTGGTATGGTGGAAGGTGATGCAATCGTTTGTGCTCGCGCGGAAGAAGAACGGTTCCGGTGGCCTTTGCTCGGTCTGGGTCGCTTCCACATCTTCCCACAGCGATAGAATGCGCGACTGCCCGAAGTGCCAGCCCGCCTTATTCAGTTTGATGTCTAGCTGAAACGCCGCCGCCTTGTAGATGCGCGGGACGCCTACGGCATTGCCGTCGGGGTCGATACACGGATCGGCAAAGGGGGCCCCCTTCTGCCGCGGAAGTCCATTAAGAATGAAATCGGCTGCGTTTCCTTCCGGCGTAAAGCTCGGATGCCGACGTTTCTCATGATATTCCATGGCGTATATTTCAGGCTTAGTTCCGTCTTCGGGAATCTCCTGCGCTTTGGCCGTAATCAGCTTTTTGCTGAAATCGAGAGGGCTTTCCACGTGAGTAAAAGTTCCTCCCGTGATGATGTGACGGGGCAGGCCGCCGTCATCGATCGTGTCGAGCGGTGGTTTCGGTGGGCGGTGACCAGCCAACGCCGGATTGAAGAACGGATAGCCGGGCACGGTATCCGTGGGCATCGGCGCCATCGCTATAGTCGGCAGCGGCAGTAACGCGGGTGTGGGCGTGCCTGCTTTGATTTCGCCATCGGGTAAGGCGCGCGCGCTGTCAACTGGAATGCCGTCGTCGTTGAGCTCTGTTCCCATCTCAAAAACGTCGTGCGAGCGCCACAGTTCCCACATGCCTTCCGCAAAGTGTGGATAGAAGTGGCAGTGAAAAATTGAATCGCCCACAGTCTGGTTTGTATTGCCGGAACCGCCGTGAGTTATCTCGGTAGTAAACGCGAAGCCTGGTCCAAGCGCCTGACTGTCGAGGTAAGTCGAGTTGTCGTCGTCAGGTGTTTGCAGCCACTGGTGCGCATGCAGGTGATGAATGTGATGCTCTTTCGGTCCGGCATGCACGACCCGCATCTTCACGTGGTCGCCGATATAACTGTGATGAACGTTGGAGGGATCGTCAGGATAGAAAACCTTAGTGGCCTTGGGCCCTGTGATTAACTTGCCATATTTGTCGACGGTGTTGGCCGGTATGTCCACTATCTGCGCCGGATCGCCAATCGCCCACGAGGAAAGGAAGAACTCCTCGAACTTGCACTCGGTGCAATCGAACATCGGCCCTACGCCGAGCCGGTTAGCCAGAATCTCGGCACCGACACCGGCAGTGCCATAGTTGATCGCAAATTTATCCTGAACGCTGTGCAGTGTATGCACGAGAGGTCCTTCTCGGAACTCCGGGAAAGCCTGAACCGTCTGGATTTCGTCGTGATAGATAACTGTAAACTCACGGAACGGCTGGTTGCGATCGGGTTCGGTGGCGTTGGGCTTGTAGGTTTCTTTCGGAAACCGTCCCCTGCCAGGACCAGTGATGATGGCATTCAAGTCCGAGAATATGATGTTGTTCTCGGCGTCGAGCATCTTGAACCGCTCGTAATCGATGAGCGGTTGCCCGCCGGGTTTAACGTCGGCGCCGATTGTCGTCGCCTCCGTTTCCCCCGCAGTGCCGATTGTCGCCTTCGCCATCTCAGCCGCGGTAACTTGCGAGCGGTACCACTCGGCGCCACGCGGTTCGACGTTAACGCTGCCAAACAAGCCCTCGGCTAGCGTTCCGCCATCGCCCTCGCCGCCGGTCGTAGCGGCGGTGCTGTACATCAGGTTGTTCCCCTCACGTGTGGCGGTGAAGGTATAGGTCCTAAAGCCGTCCGGGGGTACCAAACTCGGCTTGTTGGTCCCGACGTTTGATCCATCGGACGTAATGTCGCCAACTAATTCCATGCCAATCACGTGTACACCAGCCGAGCGCGTCGAGGGCTGGTCATCACTGGGTGGGTCTTTGGACGACCTTGGCTCTTTTGAAAGTAGATTCGTAAAGTTGATTTTCAAACAATCGCCGATGTTCATGCGCAGGACGAGTGGCCGCGGTCGTTTGTCGGCGCGCAACCTCACGTTGCCCGCCGAAAGTCCCTTAAGCGGATCGATCGCGACGATATCGCGCTTGAGCGCGTAGATCATGCCATTAGGGTTAATCGTCCCCAGACGGTTGTAGACTATCGCCTGATCGAGCGCGACGACGTCGGCCTTGATCAGGCGGGCACAATTAGCTGGGATTGGCGGTCCAATAACACCCGTGCCCTCTTGGGCCTGGGCCCCGACCGTCATCACTAGCAGCACCTGAACTGCCAAGGCGAGCTGAAAGAAATGCTTTCTGCTTCGGTGGTTGTGATGTTCTGTTTTCATCTTTTCCTCCTGGGGGTTCGCATTACGTTGGCGCTATAGGGTTGTGGACCGACCGCCTTAGGCCACATGCTTCGCAACCAATCTCGAACCTGACGGTCATTACAATTGAAGAAAGATTTTCAAGTGCGTAAAAGAACGTGCCAGAGCCGGGTGTATTTACCTTAGCCGCCCAAAACTTCTTTTGCCTGCCCTGGCGAGTTTGGCCAACCACGGCTGCAACAGCCATGCCCACTCAAGAGCACACGGCCTCCCGGGACGGTTTAGCTTCAAGCGCGAGCAAGCGAGGTGTTTCAACGTGAGAAAGCAGCGCTAGGCGTGCTTCACGCTGAATCATGTTTGGACCACGGCCCAGAGAAGAAACGGCGGCGTGCCCGGAAGAACAGACCCACTCTATTGGGCCGACGCTCGGGCGACTAACTGGAGAATATCGGAGGGGCCCCAGGGCTTTGTTAGAATTCCAATAACGCCGAGTTACCTGGCTTCAGAGAAATTCAGAGGCGGTGCAAAAAGTTGCGAAGAGTGTCCGCTTGTAGCGAGCGCATTAATTGTTTAGCGAACTAGAAGGGTCACTCGCTTGAGTAACCTTAGTGATTTGTGTCGCGATTTGTGCCAAACCTGTTACCTTTTCCCTTTCCTGGCCCAAGCCACTCGTTAGCAACATGACTTTCCTGGCAGTTCGGGGAATTTTTCGCCGTTTGCGAAAATTTATCCGTAATTTTTCCCACTGCCTACATCGAGAAGTGTGACACATCGTAGCGAGTCACGACGGCTCCGCGGCGAGACTGTTACAGAATATCTCCACCTTTGTTCACCTGAAGTCTTCAGTTGCATATCAGCGGTAAGAACCCCGGAAGCATCCCGGCACACTCGCCATATCGCATGCCAAGATACTCGCTTCCGCAGCAAGACTAGTGTGATCTTCTGGCTAGTGGCACGATGCGTGGTTGTTCGAGGGCGAGCAGGCGCATCAGATCAGTGTAAGCGGTCCAGGTATAGCTGTGCCGCAACAAAGGAAACACTGAGGAAAGGCCACTCGCTTGGATGGTCCTCAGTCATTTGCCGCCGACTGTTTTTACACAACCATACGCACTATTTGTGCGCACTATTTTTGTTGACAGTACAAGCCCCACGGGTGTAAGGTGCGCCCGTTCCAAAGTTGGTAGACAAGTTTGCTTGCGCCCGACCGAGCCTTGCCTAAGGTCAATCCGAAAACCGCCCAGTTACAAGCAGGTAGATAAGAGCTGGCCCTCCCTTCAAAGGGTGTTCTGTCTATTGAGCAATACCGCAAAAGACGTTTATGCCTTTATCTGATTTGAGTCTTACGGCTTAGACGTGCACACCTAGCCAGTCCATAGAGCGCCATTCCCCTCTGAATAATTAAATGCGGTCGAACGCCGAGCAAAGGCCGACCCCCGTTTGACCTGACTCGACAAGTATCTGAGGAGGACTTGATCATGAAACGTCCAGGACAAAGGTTCGCAAAGGTTTTATCCGTCGTGGTGCTCGCTGTCTTGTGCGGCGCCGGTCTCTTAACAATTATCGCGGCAGGCCCGCCTGCGGATTGGCCACAGTGGGGACGCGACCCGCAGCATTCCGGCGAGGTCGGCTGGAATGGGCAAAACTTAAATCAGATCGTTGAAGACATCGTGTACGACCCGTTCGTAGCGCAGGAGATGGCCGAAAACGATGGAGACTTGCTGGTCCACTACCAGGTGCCGCTCATCGACGGCAACGATGTGTATATGGAGTTCAAGGCGGGAAACTTCACACATGTAGAGACGTGGGAAACGCAAGACTGGCAGGAGAAGCGGCTCTCCTGGCAAAACGGTCAGTTGGTTGAGA